>Ga0187765_10000354_pt1 | contig 16736 bp, 10 predicted proteins | sample 0216_QUI02_MP05__3_FD_133018 | JGI IMG/M metagenome (GOLD analysis project Ga0187765, IMG submission 133018) | Tropical peat soil microbial communities from peatlands in Department of Meta, Colombia - 0216_QUI02_MP05_10_MG | ecosystem: Environmental > Terrestrial > Soil > Wetlands > Peat ...
CCCCAGCGATCGCGGTGATGAGGGCGGTGGTCGCCTTCGCCTTGTAGCGGGGGTCTGTAAGGGAGCGCGCGAGGGTCTCCGCGCGGTCCGGCTCGCCAGCCTGGGCCATCAAGATGGCGAGGCCCGTGAGAGCTTGGCTCCGGGTGGAAGGGGACTTGATGGTGCGGGCGACGCCCTCGGCGTCGGCGGCCAAGTGACGGACGCGGTCCGGGTCACCGGCTTGCGCGGCGGCGGTAAGCAGGCAGGCCAGCGCCAGGGTCTGGGCGGCAGGGTCGGTGGTGATGTTGCGGGCGAGAGCCTCCGCGCGGTCCAGGTCACCGGTCGCGGCGATCGCGGGCACTATCTCGGCGAGCGCCGTGGCTCGCCCCGCGGAGTGGCTGATGGTGCGGGCGAGGGCCTCGGCGCGGTCCAAGTCCCCGGCTTGCGCGGCGGCGGTGACCAGGCCAGCCAGCGCCTCGGCTTTATCGCCGGGCTCGGTGGCGTGGGCCATCATTTCGGTACTTGCGGCTAGCCGGTGAGCGCGATCTAGGTCCCCGGCTTGCGCGGCGGCGGTGACTATATGGGCCAGCGCCCTGGCCTGGTCGTGCGGATCGGTCAGGGTTCGAGCGAGGGTTTCGGCCCTCTCCAAGTCACCGCCTTCTGCCGTTGTGGTGACGAGGCGGGCGAGCGCTTCGGCCCGGGCGATGGGGACTTCGATGGTGCGGGCGAGGGTCTCCGCGCGGTCCAGGTCCCCGGCCTTGGCAACCGTGGTGACCAGGCGGGCGAGCGCTTCGGCCCGGTCGAACGGGTATCTCATCGTGCGGGCGAGGGCCTCCGCGCGGTCCAGGTCCCCGGCCTCAGCCACCGCAGTGGCCAGGCAGTTGAGTGCCGCGCCCTGCATGTCCTCCAGGAAAGGGTTGGTGGCAAATGTCTGTATGAGGGCCTCGGTGTCTGCGGCTAGCCGGTTGGCGTGGTCCGCGTCACCAGCGTTTGCCGCGAGGCTGACTAGGCTAGCGAGCGCTTTGGCTCGGCCGAAGGGGTCTTCGATGGTGCATGCGAGGGTCTCGGCGCGATCAAGATGGCCGGCCTGCGCTGCGGCGACGACCACCCCAGCCAGCGCCTCAGCCCGGTCGTTATAGTCCGGGCGCGCTCGTGCGATCGTCTCGGCGCGATCGAGCTCACCGGCCTGGGCAACCGCGCCGATCAGGTTGGTCAGGCGGTCGCGGTCAAAAGAGCCGGCGAGTTTGGGGGCGAGGGTCACGGCGTCGTCAGCGAGCCGACGGATGCGTTCCAGATCGTCGGCTTGACTGGCGGCGGGGAGTACGCTGATGAGCGCGTCGGCCCTGGAGCGCGGGCTGTTGAGGGTACGGGCGATGGACTCGGCGCGGTCCAGGTCACCGACCCGTGCGGCAGTGGCAACCAGCGCGATGAGCGCCCAGCCCTGTTCAAAGGAATTTGTGAGTGCGCGAGCGATGGACTCGGCGCGGTCCATGTCACCGGCCCGGGCAACGGCGGCGACTAGGCTCCTAAACCGCTCAGCCCGGTCGAATGAAATGGCTTCATGGGCGAGAGCCTCGGCGTCGTCCGCATGGCCGGCCTCAGCGAGGGCTATCACCAGCCTGGTAAAGAGCCGCTCTTGCCCGAAGGAGTGAGCGCTGCTGCGGGCTTGGGTTTGGGCATCGGCGACTAGCCGGTGCACGCGTTCCAGGTCACCGGCCTGAGCGGCGGCGATGACCAGGTCTGTCAGTCTGTGAGCCTGCTGCAGGGGGTCGGTGATGCTGCGGGCGAGGGCTTCGGCTCTATCCAGGTCACCGGCCTGGACGGCGACGGTTACCAGGGCAGCGAATGCCTGGGCCTGGTCAGAAGGACTTGGAAGCGTGCGGGCGAGCGCCTCGGCATGATCGAAACGATCAAGCCTGGCCCACATAGTCGGAAGCTCATGGGGGATCCATTCGTTACGGATCAGGACAACGCGCCGATATGCTGCCAACTCCACGAGAACTTTCAGATCTAGCTTTGGCTGGTCCACGATCAGGTTCTGCGCACCCTCGATCTCTGCGAGAGCCGCATAGTCACTCCCCGTAGCATTAGCAAGAAATCCGTGCCTTCGCGCATCACAGGCTAGAGCGGATAGCCGCTTTGCGTCGGCCACGGCCTTCAGCAAGCGCGGATAACCGCGGATAGCGTAGCCAGAAGTGGTACTGGGCCAGCCGGATTCAGCGTAGGACGTGATCCATTCACATACCTTTTCTCTGTAGAAGGGGATCTTGTCGCCGAGTTGTTCCTCGGCAATAGACTTCAGCGTCTCGTGCGCGAACAGATAAACGCGCGTCGCGGGGTCCTCTGAAGATTCCCGCGGATCCGTGGAAGAGCGAGTGCTAAGACTGCGCCCCGATACGCCGCGCAAAGCGGATTCGAGCTTATACGGGGCTGCGCGCGTAAGCGCCGACAGGTCGCTCCTTGTCAGGCCGCCACCGGACCCGGCGATGTAACCCACCACGTCTACGGCGATCTGATCGCCTCCGAGCAGTTCGCGCAGTTCCTGCTTGGCATTAAATTCGACGCCCTTGGCCACCTGAGAAACACGTAGATGATGCGGAGTGCAGGTGCGCAACGGATGATCTGATGGCAGATCATCCGGAAGCCCCGGATTGGGTCGGCTGGTGATAATGAACCGGACGCCTGACGGGGGACGGCGAGGAAGTAGAGAAGCGATGCTAGGACGCCCCCTCGGCGGGGTTGCTCCTCCATCGTCTTCGTCCAGGCCGTCCAGAACGACAACCAGGCGCCGTGCTCGTGCCTCCGCTTCGGCGGCCGCCGATGCCAGCAAGTCCCACCACACGCCAGTTCGCGCGCCAGCCATGGCCGCACGGCGGATCGCCGGGTACAGCGAATGAAGCTGCTCGATCATAGCGTCGAGAAACGCTTCACTGTCAGACTGGCCAATGAGACGGCCCGTTACGAAAAACGAAACCACGTCCACCCCGTGTGGCGGGTGCAGGACAAACCATGACGCCAAGGCGCTCTTACCGGCCCATGGGCCAGCCTGCCAGCAGGCGAATGGCTCGGTGCCCGCGCAAAACTCGGCCCAGGCTGCCATCTCATCGTCGCGCCCGATGAGCAGGTCAGGAGCGATATCGCGGACTTGCGCCCGGTACGCCGATCGCACGAGCTCGCCCGGTTGGGGGGGAACCACATCAGGGAGCCCATCGGCGGACGGGGCGAGCCTGAGCAGTCCTATCAGTTCACACAGGTCAGCCTCAGCCAGTTTGTCATAGGCGCGATCAATGCGGCGCACGGTCAGCCGTCCCATGCCTTCGCTGAGGTGGTGTTCAGCCACGATCCCAACAATCCGGTCCTCCGCGAGAACCGGGCCTCCGGACATTCCTTCCCAGGGTGATGGCAATTCGTTTGGCGAATGGCCAGGAGGCGGGTCATCTAGATAGAACGCGAGAGTGCCTTGACGGCGGTTTGCCGCCACTGGCGAGTGACCAGTCGCATGCTCGAAATCTCGGAAGGTCTCACGCTTCCCTGAGCCGGAGTGGCTGTTCCGGAGCTTAAACAGGGGAAAACCGAAGGCTTCGGCCCTAAACATGGCTGCACTATCGCTGATCCGGCCGAATTGCGCTGGTTCAAACACCCGGTCGGCAGTGGCATCTTCAAGAATCATTACCACTGCCAGATCAGTGCCCTTGTCCATTGCCGGGTCGGCCCACCAGCTCTCGGCCTGGACGTCGATTTCAGTGTCCTGTCCGACGTCTAGCCGGACCCGAATCGCCGTGGAGCCAGCGACAACATGCGCCGCTGTCAACACTCGTCCCGGCGCAATCAAATATCCCGACCCACGGCGACCTTTACGGCCTGGTCCCCGGTCAACAGCGATCTGAGCCACCCGCCAAGGATCAATCTTCACGTTCCACCCCGAAAGGATCATAGAGGCCACGCGTATACCTGACTGGTCATGGCCGCCGTCCTGGCCGGTTGTCCCACCGGTACGTTGTCCATGCCTGGCGGATGACGCTACGCACGACGCTGATACCAGGGTAGCTAGACCCTCCGCCGTCGAGGTCCCGGCTGGCCGTGCGTGGCGACCAGCTCGCCTACGCGTCCCGTGTCGATCCCCGCCGACCCAGTGTTCAGGTCGTTCATCAACCGTTACCGCTCTTCTCCTGGGACCTCGTCGCCCGCTACCAAGGCTGTATTGCCGGATGCCAGACGCGGCTGCAAGGCGAGCTTGATTCGCTGGACTGATGACTGGCTGATCTTGGCATCGCCGCCCAATTCGATTACCCAGAACCGGACCTTTGCCCCTCCTCCGCCGCCCTTCTCTACCGCAACAGTGGCCTCCAGCTCGACTGGCCCCAGCTCAAAGCGCAACAACTCGCCCCTGCCAACGCTCATGGCCTCCTGCAACTCGCGACGCAACTCCCCAATTACCTCTGCCAGTTCGATCATCGCGCCCACCCCGCAGCTGCCCACATAATTCACCAAAGACTACATCCAGGTGCTTCCATCTTATTGACATCGGTCAGGAAGATCTTGACATCTTCCCTGGCGTGTGTCGGTTGGAGTGCCCGCCTTGACAGTCCGGCCGTCCTGCGCCCCGATGGGGGTATCACCGAACCGTGCATATCTATGCATGATCATCAGACATCGCGGTTGTCCGCTTCTGCCGCATGGCGAGCGTTCTTCGTCGGCCTCGCCCTACGGCCTGCCCCCCGCTGCCGCGATGAGATGGTCGCTGAAACGATCGGCAGGGCTTCGTGGCGACTGACCGGGCGGCGAACAGAATCTGCTCACGCCGTTGCGGGTCTGCCCACTGCTGACGCAGCGGCCAGCCTGGCCCTCGACCCCGTAGATGATATGAACGGTATGGGTACGGCGAAGTCGGCCTCGATGGCCGCTTGCCTTCACCCACGAGCGGGCTCTTGAGCCCCATCAGCGCGTGGAGCGCGCCCTCGTGTATCGGATCGGCTGCCCGGCAGCCTCGTGGGACATAGCCGAGCACGTCAGCCTCAAACTCTGCCGCGTGGCCCAGTCGGTCAGTCGATCACGATGGCCAGCCCGCCAAGGGTGAGTGTGGCTGCGGCGTATGACTTCATGCTGGCAGCAGGATTTCTGGGTACGGAGTCACAGACGTGCGGCATCATAGGACCCGTGAGGTCCTTCGTGCGGCCTCCACGAGGGCCAGAAGACCTCGCTTTCAGCGGCGGGCGGCCACCCCGAAGGCCGGTTGTGCCCAAACCGTCACGATGACGACCGGGTGTGCGAGACAATGCGTCGCACTGCGCATCTACGCCGGGACGCCGCAGGTCACGGGCGGTTTCGTCGATGTGCCGAGGGGGAGGCCGCGTGGTTGAACTGCACAACGAGGTCGTCGACCTCACGTCGGATCCGCAAGATCTGGCGGCTTTGCTGGTTCAGACCCGTGCCGCTTATCAAGCCAGCCTGATCGAGACCGCGCAGGCGCGGAAGCAGCTCGATGAAGAAGTGAAGGCCGTCGCCGCCCGGGCGGAACGGGATGGCCGGCAGTTCGAGCCGGACAATGAGATCTTGTCGCGTTTCGCTGAGGCCTGGAGACAGTACGGGACGGCCGGTGGCTTTCCCGCGTTGCCACCGCCGCCGGCCAGTCTCGGCGAGGCCGCGAGGACCTGGGCTGCCTGCGTGCAGCGGTGCGGCGCCGAGCTTGACCGCTACCAGCGCGAACGCAGAGCGTGGGCGGACACCAAGGACCGCCTCCTGAGGAAGCGGCCCGACGAGCCGTACCTGCCGGGGAGCTTCCACGCTGATGTGCTCACGCTCCAGCAAGTCAGCGAGAACTACGGGACGGTTCTCGCTGCCTATGTACGCGCGGTTCAGGGTGAGGTCATCCCGGACCTCAAGGCCGCTTTCGATGCGCAGGCAGCGGCGCGGGATCAGCGGCTGAGCCAGCTCCTGAGAAGCAACCTCGCCTCGATCCAGATGGGGGTGGAGCTGCTCGGGGCCAGCGGGCAGAGCTGGGACGCCCGCCTGGCGGGGCCGCCGTCGCTCTCGCGGGCCCTTCGGGCGTCGACGCGGCTGGGCACCATGGCCAGCGGCCTGCCGCAGCCCTATGCCATCGAGGTCCCGTTCGTGATCAGCTTTCCGTCGGCGCGGGGGCTCGCCCTTGCCGCCCCCTTCACGGCCCGCCACGAGGCGCTGGACCTGCTGCGCTCGGTGGTGCTGCGGGTGCTGATGGACATGCCGCCCGGCCAGCTGCATCTGTCGCTGATCGACCCGACCGCCATGGGCCAGACATTTGCCGAGTTCACCCACCTAGGTGACTACGACGAGCGCCTCATCGACGCTGGCGTCAAGACCTCGGCGCAGGCCATTGAGCGCTGCCTGGCCGAGCAGACGGCGCACCTGGAAACGGTGATCTCGAAGTACCTGCGTGGTCAGTTTCAGAACATTCATGACTACAACCGGCACGCTGACGAGATAACCGAGCCGTACCGGCTGATCGTCGTCGCCGACTATCCCGGGCAATTCTCCGACCGGGCATCCGAGCAGTTGCTTTCACTGGCCGAGAACGGCCCGCGCTGCGGTCTCTACACCCTGCTGCTCTACTCGCCGGAAGACGAAGAGCCCCGTGGCCTGCCGTTCGGCCGGCTGACGCAGTCGATGGACGTGGTCAGCTTGGCGGGCAACCGGGCCTGGATGCGCCTTGGCGCCGGCCCGCCGGACCTGGAATTCAGCCCCGACCGGTGCCCGGACATCGCCTTTGACGCTGACGGCCGTCCGTCCACGCCCGCGGCGGCGTTCATCGAGGCCCTGGGCCAGACCGCCCAGCGGTCCAGCCACACGGTCGTGACGCTGGACAACTTCCTTCCGGTCGTGAATCGCAACCGCACCGGCGCTCTGCCCGAGTTCATGCCGGGGACGCCGCCGCTCAGCCAGGCACCGGACAGCTGGTGGGGCGCCACGACCGCCGACATGGCGGTCGCCCCGATAGGACGCAGCGGTGCGCAGGGTGTCGCCTCGGTGTTCTTCTCGTCGACCACCGTGGCCGGTGGCGCGATCATGGTCGGCCTGCCCCGCTCGGGGAAAACGACCTCGCTGCACGCCATGATCCTCATGATGGCGCTGCTCTACTCCCCTCAGGAGCTGGAGCTCTACCTGATCGATGCCAAGCACGGCGTCGAGTTCAAGGCCTATGAGCACCTGCCGCACGCGCGCATGGTGTCGGTCCACAGCGAGCGGGAATTCTCGCTGGCGGTGCTGAAGAGCATCCAGGCGAAGATCAGGGAGCGCGCCGAGCTGATCAAGGCGCAGGGATCGGGCCTGTCCAACATCACCGAGTACCGCCAGGAGACCGGTGAGAGCCTGCCCCGCATCGTCGTCATCGTCGATGAGTTCCACGAGCTGTTCGAAGAAGCCGACGCGATCGGGCTGGAAGCATTCGCCGCCTTCAGCGACATCGTGCGCATGGGCCCGTTCTCCGGCGTCCACATAGTCGTTGCCTCACAGACGCTGTCGAGCATGCCCGCGATGGACCGGCAGACGCTGATGCTCTTGCCGCAGCGGGTCGCGTTCATGTGCAACGAGTACGACGCCGAGATCGTCATGGGCGACACCAACAACGCGCCCCGGATGCTGAGCCGGACCGGCGAGGGCCTGTTCAACCCGGCCCGTGGTGATGAGTCCAGGAACCAGCCGTTCCAGGGCCTGTACGTGACCCCCGACCAGCGCCGCCTGCTGCTGCAGGCGCTCCGCGGGAAGGCCGACGCGCAGGGGTGGTTCCGGCGGCCGCGGGTGTTCGACGGTGACGCGGTCGTCACCCGCCCGCCGCTCGTGGATGTGCTGCAGCCGGGCAACCGGTTCACCGTGCCGGTCGGGGAGCCGTTCACCCTGGCCGAGAGCGAGTCCATCGTCCTCCCGCGGGCCCGCGGCGCGAACGTGCTGCTGGTCGGCGACCAGGACGACGAGCCTGCGCCTGACTACGGCGTACGGGGCGTGGTCCATTCGTTCCTCGCCGCGGCCCAGGCCCAGCAGGCCGCCGTCACGGTGGTCGATTTCATCGGCGACGAGGAGATCCAGAACGGCCTGTCCGTCATGGAGGTGGCTGAGGCGACCGGCGCGCGCTACGTCAGATCTGCGCTGCTGGGCCAGGTCCTGCTGGACTTCGCCGCGACCGTCAACGCGAGGACCACCGTGGGCGACTACCGGGCGCCCACGCAACTGCTGGTGCTCTTCGGGCTCCAGCGCGCCCTGTCGCTGACGCCCTACGACCCCTATGGCTCGGCCGGCCCGGATGATCTGGCACCGCCCCAGCTGCTGGCCGCCATCGTCGCCACCGGCCCTGAGGTCGGTGTCCACGCTGTCATCGACGCCGATCGGGGACGATCGGCCGAGGCGCGCCTCGGCGCCGAGCTTGTGAATGAGTTCACGCTGCGGGTGGCGGGCAGCGCCGCCGATCAGAGGGATCTTGAGCTGGTCAGCCAGTCGTACGGCGACGTGTCACCGCCGCGGTCCGGCCAGCTGATCATCGGAGATTCCCTGCGCGGAAAAGTCAGGCGGGCCCGCGCCTACGAGATCCTCGCCCGGCCACCGGGTACGCACGGGAAGGAGATCGGCGATGTCTAACGACGCGGTCAACGCCAGCCCCGCAGACCTGCGCAAGCTCGCCTCCGCGCTGAACGCCTACAAGCAGGAGGTAACCGCGGCCTCCCGCAAAGTGCGGGGCGCACTCGGCTCCGTTCAGTGGCATGACAGCCGCAAGGCGCAGTTCGAGGCGCACTATCAGGATCTCCAGAAGCGTATCGACGGCTTCATGTCCGCGGAGGTCGACCAGATGGTCCGGGCGCTGAATGATCTGGCCCGCCGCCTCGACGATATCCGCGGCATACGGCTGTGATCCGGTGAGTGACGATCTCGTCAAGGCCGAAGCCCATGCCGTCCGGGCGCTGAGGCACGCGGTTGGCCGTTACGCCGAACAGATCCGCGAAGCGGTCGTGGGCGCGCGCCGAGAGGTCACGGCCGCCGACCGGAGGGCTCACGAGGCCGCCGAGCACCGTCGCTCGGAGTTCCAGCGGCGGGAGCAGGAGCTGAAGGCCGCGCAGGCCGCCCTGGCCCAGTGCCTCCGCGCCAGTGGCCCGGACTGCGACGGGCTACGTCAGCAGGTCAGCGCGGCGGCGCAGCGGCACGCCGAGGCGAGGCAGTCGCTGGACCGGGCCCGTAAGGCCGCGCAGACGACCGCGGCGGCGCAATCCGACCTCGTCAAGGTACTGCAGGCGGTGGAAGCGACCATAGGCGAGCACTCGTCGATAGCCTCCTCCGCGCTCGCCAGCCTCGACGCCAAGCTCGCCGAGCTGCCGCATCCCGGCATCGGTCACACCCTCCAGGGCATCGCGGCCGGCGCCCTCGTCGGGGCTGAGATCGCCATCGCCGGGATGGATCTCAGCCGGATTGGCGGGGACGCGGCGGCCCCCTTCAATGTCAATCCTCCGGTGCGTGACCACTCGATCAGCCAGGCTGCGGAACACCAGGCGGTGCAGGAGCTCTTCTACCTCGCCGAGAAGAACGCCGAAGATCCCAGCCCCGGTGACACGCGTGGCAGGGCGGAGGGCCCGTGACGCTCGATGACCCGATCAGGCAGGTCGAGACCGCCCGCGCCGAGCTGGCCAAGGTGGCGGGCAGCACGCACGGCTGGTCCGACCGGCAGCGGCAGACGTTCGACGGCCAGCGCCTGAAGCCATTGGATGAGGCCGGCGCCCGCCTGAGCGCCGCGCTCCAGAAGGCCCGGGAACAGTGCGCGCAGGCCGAGCGCCTGCTGTCGTCCCGCTGATAGCTGGCTGCTCCGGCATAACTGGCGCGAATCCGATTCTTTGGTCAACCTACGGCCCGGTTCGCACGTCGAACTTCCGGGGTCGCCCGAGGCCGGTCAACAACACAGTCGCGATCCCGTCCAGCGCGGGCGTTCAACGCGGTCGGCTGGTACGGCCGAATCGGAGGGGAACGCCGATGGCAATCTTCAAGAAGGACCATTACCCGACGCCCGCGCCCGCGCCGGCGGAGCACGCCCCGGCGGCCGCACCTCAGATTCGGGAAGTGACACCGGAGGCCGGCCTCCGCGAAAAGATCGCCAAACTGTCGCTGGCGATCGACACCTTTGTCAGCGGCGACCTGCGTGACGCAGACGTCACCATGACCATTGCCAGCACGGTGGGCGCGGGTTTTGCGCCGCGGCACTTCCCCGACGATTCGATCTGGGCCAAGAGCGTCCCGTTCGCGGACCGGGCGGCGGCGATCGGGGAATGGCTTATCATCGTCAAGCTCTACCAGCTTTGCGCCTACTGGAATGACGATGCGCTGCCGCAGTTCAGCCAGATCAACCCGCAGTTCGTCGAGATGGTCGGCTGGGCGCGGCCCCACGACCGCTCCGCGCTGCGAGACAAGGCGTTCGACGCGGCGCAGCAGCTCGACCCCTTCGTGGTCGCCTTCCCGGCCAGCGGGGAGACGGTAGGCGACATCCTCTTCGCCGAGTCGTTCCAGCTCGGGCGCACGGCCGACTGGCTGGCGAACCCGGTCCCGCCGCCACCTCCGCCGCCGACCGCCCGCGAACGGATCGACGCTGTTGTCGAGCGGGCCCGGCAGGGCGACGCTGACGCCGTCGCCTACGAGAACGCACTGCGAGCGCCCACCGATGAACAGGCGCGGCGGTACCTCGACGAGGCGGCCTCGCTGGGCAGTGTCGATGCCATGGAAGCCGCGGCTGAGATGGCCCACGCGGCCGGGGACGCTCAGTCCGAGCTGTTCTGGGCGGAGACCGCGGCGAACGCGGGCTCTATCCGGGCCATGATGCGGCTGACGGCGATCCTGTTCGACACCGGCCGGGCGAACGAGGGGATCGCCTGGCTGGACCGGGCGGGTCAGGCCGGCGACCCGGAGGCCTACTGGCTGCTCGCGAAGATGGCGAACGAAGCCGGTGACCATGCCTCGGCGCAGCGCTGGGCTGACGTCGGCGCCCGGGCCGGCAACGCCGAATGCATGCGCCTGAAAGCCTCGTACCTCCTCAGCAACGTGGGGAACGCCGGCATGGAAAACGTGGGGCGGGCGCACGCCTGGTTCGTTCAGGCGGCCCGGCGGGGGAGCGACAAGGCGATGCTCCAGCTCGGGGAGCTGGCCCAGACCCTCGGTAACCAGGACCAGGCTCTGTACTGGTTCAAACACGGGGCCGCGCGCGGGAATCCCGAGGCGGTGCAGCACCTCAGCGGCGGCGCATAGTCCCGGCGGCTGAGCGCCTGCCGCTGGCGCGCTACAGCCCGAACTGGTTCAGCGCCGCCCGGGCCCGCGGGTACCCGGCCTGCTCCGCGCGCCGCAGCCAGTGCCCGGCCTCGTAGCGGTCGCCCACCTGGTTGTGGCCCAGGCCGGCCAGGAACATCGCCTCCGGATCGCCCTGCTCGCCGGCCCGCTCGAGGTACGGCAGCGCCCCGCGTACCGCCTGCGGGTCGTCACCATGGAACTGCATCGTGAGCAGGCCGAACCGGACCATGCAGAACGGGTGCCCCGCCTCAGCCCCGGCCCGCGCCCAGCGCATCTCCTCCGCGTCATCGCCAGCGTCGCGGGCCATCTGGGTAAGCGCGGCGAAACCGTCGGGGTTGCCCAGCTCGGCCGCCCGGAGGAACCAGGGGCCCGCCTGGCCGGGCCGCCCGGCCTGGATCTCGCTCGCGGCCATGTTCTGCGCGGCCCTGCCGTGGCCGGCGTTCGCCGCGGCCTCCCACCAGAACCGCGCGGCATTCATGTCACCGAAGTTGTTCGCCAGGCACCCGGCATCGTACATGGCGTCCACGTGCCCGAGCCGCGCCGCGTCTTCGAAGAGCTTGAGCGCCTCGCGCTGGTCCCCAGTTACGCTTGCCGCCACGCCGCGCGCGTAGATCTGACCAGCCACATCTCCGGTCTGGCCGGCCTGCTCCGCCATATCCGTGAACTTGCGGAGCGCTTCCATGGCGCCGTCGGAGCCGGAGTCCGCCGCTGGCCCCGCGGAGCCTCGCGCCGCCGCCACCGTGGCCGGATCGCCGGTCGCCAGGCCGCGCAGTTCCGGGTCCACGGCCACGCCCTGGCCGATCAGCTCGCGGACGGTATGACTGATCTGCTCGAGGGCCTCCGCCGCGACCCAGCCCTGGTCGCCGCCGGGGATGAGCACCTCCCTCCGCTCCATCGTGACCAGCGCGGCCAGGGCGAGCCGGTACAGGCCCAGCTCGATGTCGTCCGGCGCCTGGACCAGTCGCCCAAACTCATAGCGCGGCTCGTCGGCGAGGACCACCCGGTTCCAGAGCTGGCACATCAGGCCGATCTTGGCCGGAAAGACCCGGTTACCGTCCCGGGCCGCCCGGTCGGCGACCGCCATCGTCCATTTCCATGGCTCCTCGAGGAAGTCATCAGACACCGGTGCCCGCGGATTTGTTGGCTTGGCGAGAAAAATCTGCTGCGCCGTATCCAGAATACCTTCGGTGTGTCCCTTCGCGGCGCATTCCAGGAGCCGGTCGACTAGGCGCTCCAGTTCCTGGGCACCCGCCACGCCGTCGAACTCAGCGCTTGGCGGCGGTGTTTGCTTTCTTCCGAGGATTCCCACGCCGGCTTCTCCCCCCTGTCTGCGGAATTTCCCGCCCAGCATCCCGGTAGGCTGGTTCGGTAGACCTTCCCGTGCGCCGGGCGCAGCCCGTCGTGCTGGTTGCGGCCGTCCTCGCACTGCCTGCCCGCGAGCCCGCCCAGAATACTCCGCGGCCCGTGCCTTTACGGCTTTTCTGGCTTACTCATCAGATGCCCGGCAGCGCCGTCTGTTCAGAAGCCGGCGAAGTGCTCCGGCCGCACCTGCATGGCCACCTTGCGGCCAACCTCCTGGAGCTCGGCGAGATGCTCGGTCGAGTCGAGGGCCTGGACGTCCTGGGGGCGGATGGCGCCTAGCCCGTGCTGCCCGAGCCACTCCCTGGTCAGCTCGGCGTTGTAGCGGACGTAGGTGAACAGCTTCAGCTCGGCCGGCCCGCGTTTGCCGATCAGGTCGCCGACCTCCCGGTCCAGCGGGGCACCGTACCGGCAGTCGCCGAAGATGCGGCACAGCAGGTCCTGCTCGTTGAGCGCGCCGTACATGAGCGCCGACGGGATCGAGGTCGCGTTGTAGATGAGGTTCATGTCGCCGGGCGCGAGGTCGAGGTTGGCCCTGGGGCTGGTGCCGGTGCCGATCGAGACCACCATCATCTTCTCCGTGCCGGCCGGCCAGCAGAGGTTGTAGGGCTCGGCGGTGGCCATGAGGAAGACCAGGAACGCGGGGTTGTTGTACATCGTCACGCCGCCGTCGACCATCAGGAACGGCACCGGGCCGCCGGCGTCGACCATCTCCGGGGGGAAGTACGTCGGCGCGGCCGTGCTCGCCCTGATGAGCTGCCACAGCGGCAGGTCGAGGTTGACCGCCTTGCCTTCCGCCCGGCGCGCCGCGGAGTTGTACATCGCATCGGGGTTGTTCGACAGCGGCCACGGCGAGTCGGTCGTCGCGTTGCGCATCACGACCAGCAGCAGGGTGCGGAGCCGGTCACTGCCAAACGTGGTGTCCGCCCCGATCACGTCCTTGAGCTTCCCGGCGAGCCGCTCGTCAGCGAACTTGCTGCGGAAGCGGGCCAGCAGACTGTTCTTGTCGAACATCGCGCGACCGCTGTCGAGGTAGAACCGGCGGATATCCGCCACGCTCATCCCGAGTGACACGCAGGTCGCGATGATCGCGCCCGTGCTCGTGCCCGCGACGTAGTCGAACTCGTCAGCGAGCCGGAGGTCATCGTTTCCGCGTACCTTCCGGAAGTGCTCCTCGACGGCGGCCAGCGCCTCGACGGTAATGAGCCCGCGGATACCGCCCCCGTCGAGGGCCAGCAGCTTGCGCTGCTCCTTGGGCTGCAGGACTTCGGCGACCGACATGAGATACCTCCCCCGCTCAGACCCCGTTCCGCTCATTGTCGTGGCTGCGGTGATCGCGTGACAACGCCCCGCCGGCCTAGGATTCGAGCGTGATTCTCGCGTATGCCGGCCGGCGGGCACAGTCAATGGCGGGCGACCCCGAGCAGGTCGCCGTGCGCATCCAGCGTCTCCTCGCCGCCCTGCAGCCGTCGGCCGTGGCCGGCGCCGCGGCCGACGGCGCGGACCTGCTCGTGCTGGAGGCGGCGCTGGCGCTGGCGAACGCGCCGGCCGTCCACATCGTGCTCCCCACGGCCCGGGAGGTCTTCGCCCAGGACTCCGTCGAGCCCGCTTGGCGTGACCGATTCGAGGCGGTGCTGGAGGAGGTGGAACGCCGCCTGGGCACGATCCGCACGCTCGACCGTGACCCCGGCGAGGCGGCGTACCGCGCGGCCAACCAGGCCATCCTCGACACGGCGGCCAGGCTCGCGGTCGGCGGTCAGCGCTCGGTCGCCCTGGTGGTCGCGCGCGAAGGCGAGGGCCAGATGGTCGAGGATCTCCTCCGCCGGGCCCGCCTCGCCGGGCAGCCGGCGCTGCGCATCGACCCCTCCGTCGACCTGACCACGCGCCCCCGGTGCTTCGTCGCCATGCCGTTCGGCAAGAAGACCGACGTCCAGCGGGGGTTCGACGTCGACGCCAACCTCGTCTACTACAAGGTGCTCGTCTCCGCGCTCGAGAACGCCCAGCTGAACTACCAGCGGGCCGACGAGGAGATCGACCGGGGCATCGTGCTGGAGCCGATGATCGAGTGGATCGCCGACGCGGAACTGGTCATCGGCGACCTGGGCACCGGCAACTTCAACGTGGGCTGGGAGCTGGGGCTGCGCCACGTCCTGCGCCCGGGCCAGACCCTGCTCATCGGGCCGGCCGGGACCACCGCCCCCTTCGACCTCGCCGCCCTGCGGCATGTCCGCTACCGCCAGGACGAGAAGGGCATCTCCGACGACGCCGCCATCGAGGCGTGGGCGGCGCTCGCGCCATATCTTGAGCGCGCGGGCGGCCCCAGAGGCAACGACTCGCCGGTCGCCGCGGTGATGGACGTGCAGCGCTGGGGCGTGGTGCGCCGCCGCAGCCTCCCGGACGAGCGCTGGGACGCCCTCCGCGACCGGCTCGCCCTCGCCCGCGACCTCGGCGACGCCGGGCAGATGCAGGCGGTGCTGGACGACGCCGCGGGCCTGTCCGATGAGCACGTGCGCCTGCTGCGCGCGGAGGCCGGCGTCGGGCTGGTCCGGCTCGGGAGGTTCGCCGACGCGCGGCCCCTGCTGCACGAGATCGTCGAGGCCGACCCCCAGATGCAAAGACCCGACGCGCACGTCTACTACGCGCAGTCCCTCTACCGTCCGGCCAACGCGCCGACCGGGGACCTCGACGAGGCGGAGCGGGTGCTGAAGGGAGTGCTGGTCCGGCGGCCGGGACATCCCGAGGTACGCGCCCTCCTCGGTGCGGTGACGAAGCGCCGGCTCAGGCTCCGCACTGAGCACGCGGACCGCCTTCCGGGGCTGCGCGACGCGCTCGAGTACTACCGGTACGACGTCGAGCGCAACCTCAACCTCTACTACGAGGGCGTGAACGTCATCGCGATCGGAACCGTACTCGCGCTGGCCTACCAGGACGAGGCGGCGGGGCGGCTCGCTCGCGAGCTGCTGCCCGCCGTCCGCGTCGCGGCCCGGCTCGCCGCCGAGCGGCCGCACGAGCGCTTCTGGGCGGTGGCCACCGTGGCCGAGTGCGCCCTGCACGAGCATCTGCTCGGCGGCGCCGTGGACGTGGCCGCCGTGCGGGCGGCCTACCGCGAGGCCGGCGCCGAACGCCCACCGGAGGGGGACCTCACCAGCACACTCACGCAGCTGGACTTCCTGGCGTTCCTGGGACTGCCTGAAGGCCCCATCACCGAGGCCCGCCGCGGCCTGCTCGAGGGCGCGGGCCAGCAGCAGGCCGGAGAGTGACGGGAGGCCCGGCCCGCGGCGCAGCAGCGGAGAGGAACTGATGACATGGCTGCCGAAGGTGCGTGCCTAAGCTGCGCCGGCAACGCCGCTCCGGCGGATCTGCCGCCGCGGGAACGGGTATACGTGGGACCCCGGTGGCGGGTCGCCCACGCGTTCGGGTCCTCGCTGCCGGGGTGGCTGGTCGTGGTGCCGCGCCGGCATGTGATCGCGCTGGATGAGCTGACGGCCGCCGAAGCCGCCGACCTGGGCCCGCTGCTGCGCGCCCTCACCGCGGCGATGCGGGCCGTGCTGGGGTGCAGCAAGACCTATGTCGCGCTGTTCGCCGAGGCCGAGGGCTTTGAGCATGTTCACTTCCACGTCGTGCCGAGGAGCCCGGACCTGGACCCGGAGCGGCGCGGCCCGCGGGTGTTCGGCTACCTGGCCGGCGATCCCGCCGGCCAGGTCCCGGACGAGGTGATGGACCAGGTGGCCGTGAGTATCGGGCAGGCGCTGCGGCTGGACCCTTGACCACTTCGTCATGCTCTCCGGCCGCCCCGGGCCGCGTCGACCGCGACCATGGCGTGGGCACAGATGCAGCCTGACGGCCCTGCCGCCGGCCGCCGCGACCCGCCCGGCCGCGGGATATCCCTGACGGACTAGGCTGCGCCATGCGAGCGGTTGGCCACTTCCGCTGCCCTGCTGTAGGCACGCGGGGGCCTGGCACCTCCGTTAGGCAACTCCCGGGGGAGGCCTGCATGAAGATGGTCGTCGATCTGGCCGTGTGCCAGGGGTACGCGCAATGCGCGTTCCTGGCCCCGGACGCCTTCCGCATCAGCGGCGAAGAGGCCCTCTTATACGATCCGCAGCCGGACGCCC
>Ga0187765_10000355_pt1 | contig 16653 bp, 16 predicted proteins | sample 0216_QUI02_MP05__3_FD_133018 | JGI IMG/M metagenome (GOLD analysis project Ga0187765, IMG submission 133018) | Tropical peat soil microbial communities from peatlands in Department of Meta, Colombia - 0216_QUI02_MP05_10_MG | ecosystem: Environmental > Terrestrial > Soil > Wetlands > Peat ...
CCAGGTCGGCGATGGACGTGTTGGCCATGGTGGACAGCGTGTAGGGCAGGCCGTGCCGCGCGGCCGCCCGGGCGGCCACGATCTCCCCGCCGGGATACATCACGCCGGTGAATCCGGCGGGCGCAAGGACCACCGGCAGCGGGACCGGCTGGCCCAGCACCTGGCCGGCGGTGTCCACCACCGAGACGTCCCGCAGCGCCTGCGGCGTGAACCGCCAGCGCCGGAACGCCGCGACGTTGCCGTCCAGGCTCACTTCCTCGTCCGAGCCGCCGTCCACGTAGTCGAACACCGGCCGCGGGATCAGCCGCCGCGCGGCCCGGCGCAGGTCGGCGACGTCATGGCAGTGGGCCAGCCGGCGGTCTGCGCCGGGCTTCGTGGGTGGCCTGACCCGGATCAGCTCGCGGATCTCGCGGATGTTCATAACCCCTCCGGGCGTCGCTGCCGCCGTATGGTCATCATCCATGCGGAACGGAAGCCGGGGGAGCCCCCGCGCCGGGCGGAAGGGCCGGGTTGCGGCATCGCTTCCCCGCGCTCTAGGTTTCGCGCATGCACAGTGTGGATCCGAGGACCGAGCAGATGATCCGGTCAGTACTGGCCTACGCGGAGAACCGGCTGCGGCTGAACCCGGTCCCGCTCGACGAGGGCTCCCGGGACCCGGCCGAGCTCGATGCCGCGCTGAAGGGGCTGCTGGGTGACGACCCGCACAACCCCGATCAGGTCCTCGGCGCCTACACCTCGTGCGTCGCCCCGGCCGTGATCTCCGCGGACAGCCCGCGGTTCCTGGGCTTCATCCCGTCCGCGCCGACGAAAGCCGCGCTGCTGTTCGACATGCTCGTCTCCTGCGCCTCCATCCAGGGCATCTCATGGCTGGAGGCGGCGGGCGCGATCCACGCCGAGAACCTGGTGCTGCGTCTGATCGCGGACCGCGCGGGACTGCCCCCGTCAGCTGGCGGGTGTTTCGTGTCCGGGGGTTCCGCCGGAAACCTGTCGGCCCTGATGGTCGCCCGCGAGGCGGCCAAGCGCCGGCCGGGCGACGCTGGCCAGCGCCGCCCCCTGCGGGTGGCGGTCAGCGAGGACGCGCACTCCTCGATCGCCGCCACGCTGCGGATCCTGGAGATGGAGCCGCTGACGGTGGCCACCGATGATCACCGGCTCACCGGCGCGGCGCTGCGGGCGGCGATCGAGGCCGACCCGGACCCGGCGTCGCTGGCGGCGGTGGTCGCGACCTCCGGCACGACCAACGCGGGGATCATCGACGACCTGGCCGGTGCCGCCGCCGTCGCCCGCGAGCGCGGCCTGTGGTTCCACGTGGACGGCGCCTACGGCGGCGCGGGCCTGTTCGCGCCCAGCGTCCGGCGGGCCTACGACGGCATCGAGCACGCCGACTCCTTTGTCGTCGACCCGCACAAGTGGCTGTTCAGCCCGTTCGACTGCGCGGCGCTGCTGTACCGCGATCCGGCCCTCGCCCGCTCGGTGCACAAGCAGGACGCCTCCTACCTTGACGTCATCCACGACAAGCCATCGGAGTGGAATCCGTCCGATTACGCCTACCACCTCACCCGGCGGGCGCGGGGCCTGCCGCTGTGGTTCTCGCTGTCGGTGCACGGTGTCAAGGCCTACACCGACGCGATCGAGACGGCGATCGGGCTGGCCAGGCAGGCCGCCGATGAGATCAGGCAGCGCAGTTACCTGGACCTGATCCGCGAGCCCGATCTCGGCGTCGTGCTCTTCCGCCGCCGCGGCTGGTCTTCGCAGCAGTACACGCAGTGGGCCGATCGGCTTCTGCACGACCAGGTGGCCTTCATCCCGCCGTCGGCGTGGGAGGGCCAGACGGTGGCCCGGTTCGCGTTCCTGCACCCGCAGACCCCGATGAACCTGGTGCGAGAGATCCTCGACCGGATGGCGTGACTGCCGCCGGGCGTCAGGGCGACACCTGCCGGCCCAGGGCGGTCAGGGACTCGTCGATGTCGCGGCGCATCTTGGGCGCGAACAGCCGCAGCAGGGGCGCGAACCCGCCCTGAAACTCCACCCGCTTGACCACCCGGACCCGCCCGGCGGCGACCTGCTCGACCGAGTGGTCGAAGACCACCTTGCCCAGCGGCATGGGGCACTCGCTCACCCAGCGCCGCCCGGCGTCCACCTCGGTGATGGTGAAGGACCCGCCGAGGTTGCCGCGCTGCTTGGCCCAGCCGGACGCGCCCGGCTCGAACGGGCCGTCCAGCCGCGCCAGCTCCTTGCTGACATCCCAGTCGGGCCACCGGGCCACATCGGTCCATGCCTTCCAGACCGCATCCGGCTCGGCCTCGAACGTCGCCTCGCATTCGAATTCGTACATGCCCTGCCCTTTGAAGCTCGGCCAATGAAAAACTAGCCGGCTTATAGCTCGAAAGCACCTATCGCATCCCCGGCGTGTGCCGGGCGCATCATCGCCACGCCAGCGCGCTGGGTCATCAAATGGCAGGCCTTCTCCGGGCCGGCGTGCCGGTACGGGCGCCGCAGGCCGGAGCGCAGCCTTACTGCTGGGTTATGTCGGTATTCCAGTTAGGTATTGGCGTGATGGCTAATCGGATAATAAACCGGTGGGGCCGGCTTTGACCTCACCCGGCCGGGGTGTGGAAGGCATCACCCGGGCCGCCGGCCGGGCTATTCGAAGGTGTGCAGCGCGACCTGGTCGACGGTGAGGACGTCGGTGGCCTGGTCGGCGGTGGCCAGGGCGGACGGGCGGACGACCGGGACGGCGGTCACGGTCACGCTGCCCATCTCGTGCTGGATGAGATCACGGACGGCGCCGGTGACGGTGAGGTAGCGGGCGATGGGCACCAGCTGGTGGGGCGGGCGGCGGTCGAACGGGCTGACCGGTCCCCGGACATCGCAGTGCCCCTCCTCGCCGAAGCAGCCGCCGTGGGCGAACACCGAGAACTTGCCGACGAATCCTTCGCCCTCGGTGAGCGGGGTATCGGGGCCCGCGCCGGGGTTGTTGAAGAAGACGCGCACCTGGTAGCTCGGGCCGCTGTGATCCAGGCCGTAGAACGTCAGGTCGGCCCGTGACAGCTCGGGCAGGTCGGCGCCGGCCGGCAGCTCGATCTCGAACGTGATGGCCATGCCGCTCAGCCTCCGATCTGGGTTCGCGAGGAGAAGGATGCGTAGTCGTAGCCGAGCGCGTTGACGTTGATGGTATGCGCGACCGTGATATTGAACGGCGGCAGCGCCTCGTTCAGCAGGCTAGACGGCACGACCGCCGTGGGGTGGCGCAGCTGCCACAGCCGCCAGATCCGGTCGATCATGCAGTGGTGGGCGAAGAAGATCGGATCGTAGGCGGCGAAGGGGATCTCCGCCATGGTGCCGCCGCACCAGACGTGCACGTTGTCGTGGACGCCCTCGAGCTGCGTCTGGAAGTCCAGGAAGTCGCCCAGGCCCAGCAGCTCGTTGACCTGATCGACGGTGGGCAGGTTGGCCGGGTCATCCGGGCTCCGGGAGGTGTGGTCGGGCGCGCCCTGGCCGCCCTGCCGCGTCGCCAGGGCGTTGATCGGCCCGCCCGCCAGCGGGTTGGGCTGGCCGCCGGCGTCGGCTTCGCCGTAGACGAGCGGGAACCCCACCTGGTGCGACCATGCGGACGACCAGTCCCACCACGGCAGGGTCACCGTTGGCTCGAACTCCTTCAGCGACAGCTCGAAGTAGTAGAGGTAGGCCCGGTGCCAGGGGAGGAAAAGCTCCGTATGGTGCTGGCAGTACATAGGCAGTGGCAGGCCATGGATCCCGGCCCAGTGCTGCCACCCGCGATCATCGCTGATGGCCATGCTCGAGGAGTAGGCGCTCCGCAGCACGGCCAGCTGCGGCCCGCGCAGCACCTTCACGTTCTTCCGGTAGGAAAGCGGCGCCTGGGTTATCCGTTGCGCCGGAAGCGTAGCAACCGTCATGCCTGTCCCCCTGGGTATGACAGCGAGCACATTGCCGCCGTAGCCACACGCGACCGCGCTATTGCGGTCGTCCTGCCACTCTTGCGTTATTCCGCGACATACCCGGGCGGGCGGAGATGTGCGCTATCCGCCTCCCAGCCTGGCACCGCGCGGGGACGCCAGCAAGGGGCCCCCGTCCCCTTACCGACGGCAACTCAATGTCCGGGAGGCCGGGAAGGGCCCGGCCGGCAGTCCGGCCGGGGCTGCCCGCGCCGACGCGGCGAGATGAGCGCAGTATGGATTCCGCGCCGTCCCACACGCCCCCCCGGCGCGGTCAGCCCGGCGGCCGGAGCCGCACCATCAGCCGCACCCGGAACAGCGCCATTCCCCCCTCTGCCAGACCGGGCCCAGCTGACGCCCTGACGGTAGGGGGCCGGCGGGCGATGCCGCATCGTCAGAACTATGTAGGTAGATATGTATTCGCCGGCCGCGCGGCCGGGCCGGAAACGGCCGGTGTGGCTGGTCGCTGGCCCATAGCTCCGCCGCGGCGCGGCCATCGCCTTTCCGCGCGGATGGGCGCTCATTCTCCTTCGGTGAGCTCCGCCACGGCTATCGTGGGGTAATGCCCCCGAGGATGCTGGCCGGAAAAGGCTATAGCAGAATGAGGTAGACGCGATTCCGACTAACCTGCCGCAGGAGCAGAATAGCTTCGTCGGCCGTGAGCGCGAGCTCGACAAGCTGCATCAGCTGGTGGGCGAGACGCGGGCGCTGACGCTTTGCGGAGCCGGGGGCATCGGGAAGACCCGGCTGGCACTGCAGGTTCTCGCCTCGGTGGCCGATGAGTTTCCCGACGGGACGTGGTTTGTCGAGCTGGGTGACCTGCGGCAGCCCGATCTGGTTGTGTCCCGGGTGGCATCGGCCGTCGGCGTGGGCGAAGAGCCGGGACGCCCGCTGCTTGACACGCTCGCCGACGCGCTGCGGCCACGTCGGCTGCTGCTGGCGCTCGACAACTGTGAGCACCTGATCGATGCGTGCGCCCGGGTCTGCCAGCGCCTGCTGACCAGCTCGCCAGGGCTGCGCCTGATGGCGACCAGCCGCGAGCCGCTGCACGTGGCCGCGGAGACGGTATGGCTGGTGCCGCCGCTGACGGTCGCCCCCGACGGTGTGGTGGCCGCTCCCGAGGACGCCCGCCGCTACGAGGCGGTCCGCCTGTTCGCCACCCGGGCCGCGGCGGCGCTGCCCGGCTTCACCATCGGCCCCGGCAACGCCGCGTCCGTTGCGGCGCTCTGCCGCGCGCTCGACGGCATCCCGCTGGCCATCGAGCTGGCCGCCGCCCGGGTCCGGACGCTGTCGGTCGAGCAGATCGCCGCGCGGCTGGCCGACCGGTTCGGGCTGCTCACGACCGGCAGCCGGACCGCCCCGCCCCGCCAGCGGACCCTCGGCGCCACGATCGACTGGAGCCACGAGCTGCTCACCGCCAGGGAGCAGATCCTGTTCCGGCGGCTTTCGGTCTTCGTCGGCTGGTCGCTCGAGATGGCGGAACAGGTCTGCTCCGATGACCAGATCCCGGCCGGGGACATCCTCGACCTGCTTGGCTCGCTGATCGACAAGTCGCTGGTGATGTTCGATTCCGAGGCGCTCGGCCAGGCGCGCTACCGGATGCTCGACACCATCCGCGAGTACGCGGCGTTGCGCCTGGTCGAGGCGGGCGAGTCCGCGGCCGTCCGGCTCAGGCTCCGCGACTACACCCTGGCGGTGGCCGAGCACAACCTCGCGATCGGGATGGCGCAGATCTCCGCCCCCTGGTCGGCGCGGATCGACGTCTTCCGCCGCTACGACATGGACGCCGGTAACGTCTCGCAGGTGCTGAGCCAGTGCCTGGCGGGCGGTGAGGTGGAGAAGGGGCTGCGCGTCTGCACCGCGATCCGCCCGTGCTGGATCGTGCGGGGCACCTTCGCCGAGGGCGGCGAGTGGCTGGACTCGTTCCTGGCCATCGATGTGCCAGCGGCCTCCCCGCGCGTGCGGGGCGCGGCCCTGGTCGGCCGGGCGCAGCTCGCCCTGCCCAGTGACCCGGTCGCCGCCGGGACCTGGGCCGCGGAGGGCCTGGCGCTGTGCCGTGCCGCCGGTGATGAATTCTGGACGGCGGCCGCGCTCAACCTGCTCAGCGAGATCGCCCTGCACATGGGGCGGGTGGATGAGGCCGCGGTGGCCGCCGACGAGGCGCTGTCGGTCGCCGTGGCCGCCGGGGACGGGTGGAACGAGGGATACGCGCTGGGCATCCGGGCGGCCATCGCCGGACTGCTCGGCAGGCTCCGGGAGGCGGAGCAGCTAGGGAAGTCATCGATCGGCGTGATGCGCCGCATCGACCAGCAATGGGGGGTGGCCCGGGCGCTGCTCGGCCTCGGTGACCTGGCCCGGCTCCGCGGTGACCCCGGCGGCGCGCATACCCGTTACCAGGAGGCGCTGGCCATCCTGCGGGAGATCGACGCCCGGCCGGAAATCGCACGCTGCCTGGCCGGCCTGGCCCGGGTGGCGATGGACCTGGGCAGCACCGGGGAGGCGAGACGCCACCTCGCCGAGAGCATCCGGCTCAGCCACTCCACGGGCTCGCGTATTGGCGTGGCGCGGGGGCTGGAGGCGTTCGCGGCACTGGCCGTGAGCGAGAACCGGCCGGAGCTGGCGGTGCGGCTGACCGCGGCGGCGGCCGCCCTGCGGGAGGCGGCCGGCTTTCCCGCGCTGGCCGGCGCGCGGGTGGAGCGGTACCTGGCCCCCGCGCGCGGACTGGGCGAGCCGGCCGTCGCTCACCTGTGGGCGCAGGGACTGGCCATGACCGGCGAGGCGGCCGTCGCGCTGGCGCTGGACGCGCCGCGGCCGGCCGCGGCCGGCCGGGACAACGCCGCCGTGGCCGCCGTCGGCACCTATGAGGTGGCGGCGGCGCTGCCCGGCACGCTGACGCCGCGGGAGGGCCAGGTCGCCGCGCTGGTCGCCGACGGCCGCAGCAACAAGGCCATCGCAGAGGAGCTGTTCATCAGCCCGGCCACGGCCGCCCGCCACGTGGCCAACATCCTGGCCAAGCTCGGGTTTTCCTCGCGCACCCAGATCGCCGCCTGGGCCGCGGGCAAGCATCTCGATCCCGGCGACGCCGCGGCGGCCACGCCGGACCGCCCCGCCCCGCGCCGCGCTGGCCGGGCCGGCCAGCCGCGCATTGACACCGGCCGCGGGTTACCCGAGCCTGGGGGCACCATGACTGCCCACCCGGCCGGAACCCTGAGCGGTGCCGGTGGCCGCTGGCCCTGAGGCCCCGGCCGCGGAGGGGGCGGGAGCCCGGCCCGGCGGGACCTCCCGGTGGGCCGATGTCGGCGGCCCCTGCGCGGCCTCGGCCGGGCGGCGCCGGGGTGGGCCACGTGCCGCAGCTGGAGGCGCCCGCCGCCACCGCCCGCTTGATCACCGAGTGGTTCCGCGGGGCGGCCGAGGCCGCCACGCCCGGCCGCGGGCCGCAGCTGCCGTAGCGGCCCGTCCCGTCACGCCGTCCGCGGTGGGCGTGTCCCGGCCGTCCGCCGTGGGAAACTGTGGGTAAGGCCTCACGCGCGCGGTGCCGGGGCAGGGGGGCGGCACCGGCGGGTGTGGCCCCGGAGGTGATAGTGGGTCGTGAGACGGCGCCCCGGGTTTGCCGCCCGCGGGTAGGTCTCGTGCTCGGTGCCGGTGGTGTGCTCGGCGCGGCCTGGATGACCGGTGCGCTGCCCGCGCTGCAGGAGCGCCTGCCGTGCCCGCTCGCCGACGTCGACCTGGTCGTCGGGACCAGCGCGGGCAGCGTCGTCGCCGCCGCGCTGCGCTGCGGGGTCAGCATCGATGAGATGATCGCCCACCAGCGCGGCGAGGCCATCGGCGTGCTGGCGGAGGCCGGCGTGGGCGAAGTCGCCGATGGCCCATGGCCCCCGCCGCCCGCATTGCGGGTCGGCTCGCCGCGGCTGCTGCTGACCTCGCTGCTGACGCCGCACCGGGTGCACCCGGGAGTTGGTGCCAGCGCCTGGGTGCTGCGCGGCCGGGGAAGCCACCGCGCCCTGCACGAGATGGTGCACGCGGTGCACGTTCACGCGTACGGCCGTACCACGCCCGGCGGGTCGCCGGCCCAGTGGGTCGGCCGCCGGACCTGGGTCGTCGCCGTCGACTACGACCGCGGCCGGCGGGTGTTCTTCGGCCGGCCGGGCTCCCCCCGCGCCCCGCTGCCCGACGCGGTGGTCGCCTCGTGCTCCATCCCCGGCTGGTACGAGCCGGCCGTGATCGGCGGCCGCCGCTACGTCGACGGCGGCGTGCGGTCACCCACATCGCTGAGGGCGCTGGCCCGGGCCGGGGTGGACCAGGTCTTCGTGCTCGCCCCGCTGGCCAGCATCACGCCCGGCCGCCTGCCCCGCAAGCCGCACGAGCGGCTGGAGCGGCGCCTGCGGGCGCTGCTCACCATGGCGCTGCTGCGGGAGGTACGGGCGCTGCGCTCGGCCGGCATCGGCGTCACCGTGCTCACGCCCGGGCCCGACGACCTGGCGGTCATGGGTGTGAACCTGATGGACCCGCGGCGCCGCCGGGCCGTGCTCGAGACGTCCCTGACGACATCGGCGGACACGCTCACCGGCCTGCCGCGGGACCACCCCGAGGTCGCATGAGGCCGTCACCGGGCGAGGAGACCACTGACGCCATTATTCAGCGGCCTCCAGATCGGCGGGCAGGCCGATGCGGTGCAGTTCCTCGACGTCGGCCGGGCTCAGGCGGTCCAGGAGGCCGGCCGCGGCGCAGTTGGCGCGCAGTTGCTCAGGGCTGGTGGCCCCGAACAGCACGCTGATGACGCGGGAGTTGGTGAACGGGAACGCCAGCGCCAGCGCGGCGGCGGTCGTGTCCAGCCGGGCGGCCAGGCCGGCGAGCTGGCCAGCCGCGGCCACCGCCGGGGCGATCCGGGGCTCGGCCAGCGTGCCCGCGGCGCGGCCCGCGGTGGGACCGGACCGGTACTTGCCGGTGAGCACCCCGCCCGCCAGGCAGAACGAGGCGATGACACCGGCTCCGGCCGCTGTACCCGCCTGGACCATGGTGGCGTCCTCCACCCATTTCCGCTGCACCACGCTGTAGGGCAGCTGGAACGCGCACGGCGGCGTGATCGCGAGGCGGGCGGCGGCCTCGACCGCCTCGCGGCACTGATCGGCGGGCCAGTTCACGATGCCCCACGCGCGGGCCTTCCCGGCCGCGGTGAGCCCGCCGACGGCGGTCACCAGATCGGCGATGTCCAGGCCCGCCGGCGGTGGGTTGGCGTAGATCAGGTCCACGTAGTCGAAGCCCATCCGCTGCAGGGAGGCATCCAGCTCCGCCGCGGCGCTCTGCCCGGGCCAGAACTCCCACCACAGCTTGTTGGCCACGACCACCTCGTCGCGCCGCACGCCCGCGCCGCGGAACAGCTGCCCGAACACCACCTCGGAATATCCCGTCGGGATGGGGGCCCGGCCGGTCTCGTCGTTGTAGCGGGCGTCGTCGAAGAAGCTGATGCCCTCATCGCGGGCCGCCCGCATGATGGCCACGCCGGTCTCGGCCGGCAGCCGCTCGAATGTACGCCAGGAGCCGAGCGACAGCGCCGACACGTCCATGCCCGATGAGCCGAGCGGCCGGGCACTCAGGTAACCAGCTGGCATTCCGCCTCCTCGGCGACGTGGGCCACGCCCGTGCACGGCCACATGCTGCCATGGCCCCGCCGGGGGCGGCCAGCGGGCTTTCCCGGGAGCCGTCTGGCCTGGCTGGCATGATGGGGCACATGACCGTCGTGAAGATCAATGCCATTACGGTGCCGGCCGAAAGCGGGGACGAGCTCGCCCGCCGGTTCGCCGCCCGGGCCGGCGCGGTCGACAATCAGGACGGCTTCGAGGGCTTCGAGCTCCTCAAGCCGGCCGACGGCCGCACGACCTGGCTGGTGGTGACCCGGTGGCGGGATGACGCCTCCTTCGAGGCCTGGCTGCACTCGCCGGCCTTCGGGCATGGGCACCGCTCCGCGGCCGAGCGCAGCGGAGGCGCGGCACCCGGGCCGGTCGGCGTCAGCAGCGAGCTGTGGTCCTACGAGGTCGCGGGCGGCTCGGCCGGCTGAGGCCGGGCGGCGGCGCACCGGCCGGGTCGCTTGCGGCAGGCGGGCGCCCGCCGGCGATGGGAGGGTGGCGTGGCGCTGGTGAATGACGTTCCCGTGCCCCCGCTGGCGGTCGCCAAGCTCGAGCCGGTCATCGGGCCCGAGCGGTACAAGTGGCTGGTCCTAGCGGCCACGGAGTTTCGTGCGCGGCTCGGGCAGCGGACCATCTGGAACATCAGCTCCACCGCGATGGGCGGCGGGGTCGCCGAGATGCTGCGGGTGCTCGTCGGGTACAGCACCGGCCTGGGGATCCCGGTCCGCTGGACCGTGATCAGTGGTGACCCGGAATTCTTCGCGATCACCAAGCGGCTGCACAACCAGATTCACGGGCGGGGCAGCGCCCAGGTGATGGGCGGCGCTGACGCCGCCCACTACGAGCAGGTGCTCGCGGCCAACGCGGACGAGCTGCTCGGGCGGGTGCGGCCCGGCGACATCGCGCTGCTGCATGACCCGCAGACGGCGGGCCTGACGGCGCCGCTGGCCCAGGCGGGCGTCCATGTCGTCTGGCGCTCTCACATCGGGGTGGACTGGCAGAGTGACGTGACCCGCGCGGCCTGGGAGTTCCTGCGGAAGTACCTGGCCACCACGAGCGGGTACGTCTTCACCCGGCAGCAGTACGTTCCGTCGTGGATTCCCGGCGCGCTCACCCGGATCATCCCGCCGTCCATCGACCCGTTGTCGGCGAAGAACGCCGAGCTCGACGCGGCCACCGCACAGGCGATCCTGACCACCATCGGGGTGCTGAGCGGCGGCCCGCCACCAGCTCCAGGGCACTTCCCGCGCCAGGACGGGACGACCGGCGTGGTCACCCAGACTGCCGCGGTGACGGGTGATGGCAGGCCGGGGGAGGCCGATCCGGTCGTCGTGCAGGTCTCGCGCTGGGACCGGCTCAAGGATATGCCCGGCGTCATGCGCGGGTTCGCCGAGCACGTGGCGCCCGCGGGGGATGGGTACCTGATGCTGGTCGGGCCCGAGGTCAGCGGGGTGACCGACGATCCCGAGGGTGGTGAGGTGCTCGCCGAATGCCGGGCACTGTGGCAGGGCCTGCCCGCCGCGACCCGGGCTCGCGTGCTGCTGGTCACGCTGCCGCTCGAAGACATCGAGCAGAACGCGGCGATGGTCAATGCCATCCAGCGGCACGCCAGGGTGATCGTGCAGAAGAGCCTCGCCGAGGGATTCGGGCTGACCGTGGCCGAGGGCATGTGGAAGGGCCGGCCGGTCGTCGGCTCGGCCGTCGGCGGGATCCAGGACCAGATCGCCGACGGCACCGGGGTGCTGCTGCGCGACCCGGCCGACCTGGTCGCGTTCGGGTCACAGGTACGGCGGCTGCTCGACAGCCCCATCGCGGCCGACCGCATGGGCGAGGCGGGTCACGAGCACATTCGCGAGCACTACGTTGGCGACCGGCACCTGCTGCAGTACGCGGAGCTGTTCGAGTCGATCATCGGCGGCTGAGGAGGCCAGCGCCGGGGAACCCGCGCCGCCTCGGCCGCGTCCAAGTGGTGGCGCTTACCGGGGGGAGGACGCGATGAAGAGGCTGACTGGCGGCCTGGGTGGCCTGGCCGTACTGCTGCTGCTCGCCGCCTGCGGCGCGACCGCGGGCATACCAGACATGCCGGTGACGGGCACGGTCACCGGCAGGTTCATCCGTGAGGGCGGGCCGCTCGGCCCGGGCGGGCAGCAGCCGGCCGAGCACACGCTCCGGGGCACGGTGACCTTCACCGCCGCGGGCCACCAGCCGGTCACGGTGCGGGTGGGCCGTTCGGGTGCCTTCTCGGTGCGCCTGGTGCACGGCTCCTACCATGTCTACGGCCGCACGCCCGAGATCGTGGAGGTGGGCAGCGGTGGCGCTTCCCGCGACGGCACGTGCTCACTGCCGCAGACGGTCCGGGTCACCGGCCAGCACACCCTCAAGATCGCCGTCGCCTGCATCGTCCCGTAGCGCGCGCCAGCCACCCGCACGACCGGAACGGGGACGCGCCCGGTACGGGGGAGTGGGACGGGTCGGCCGGGAACCTAGGGCGCCGTGGCCAGCGCGGGCCGCGACAGCGAGAAGCGCGCCCGCTCGACGGCGGGCTCCTCGCCCAGCGCCAGGCCGGCCAGCAGGTCGCCGAGCAGCGGCCCGAACTTGAACGCGTGCCCCGAGCAGCCGCCGCCGACCACGACCGGCCCCTCGCGGTCGAGCACGAAGTCCTCGTCGGCGGTCATCGTGTACAGGCACGTTTCTGCCGCCAGCGCCGTCGGCTCCAGGCCCGGCAGCCGGGCGCGGACGTACCGGCTGACCTGATCTTCCCGCGCGGGATCGATCTCGCCGAATGGCCCGTCGCGAGGATCGACGGGCCGGCCGGGGGCGTGCGCTCCCACCTTGACCCCGGGTGCGCCGCCGGTCATCGGAACCGCATACCAGATCGCGTCATCGGGCGGCCACTCGATGAAGGTCGGCCACCGGCCCGCGTCCCGCGGCGCGAAGTAGCGCACCTGCTGCAGCGTCGCCGTCAGCCGCGGGGGATGGGCCAGGGCCCCGGCCAGCAGCCGCCCGCTCCAGGGTCCGGCGGTGATGACCGCCACACCGGCCGAGATCTCGCCCGCCGGGGTCCGCAGCACGGCCCGGTCCCCGCGTGGCTCAATGCCGAGCACCGGGGTACGCGCCCGGACCGGCACGCCGTCGCGGAGCGCCAGCCGCTGCAGCGCCGCGACGGTGCGCGCCGCGAGGCAGACGCCGGCGTCGGGCTGGAACAGCATGCGCTCGCCGGGCCGCACCGCGATCTGGGCGAAGCGGTCACGGAGTTCCCCGGCCGCCAGCCAGCGGTGGGGGACGGCGCACTCCGCCAGCGCCGCCGCGCACCGCTCCGCGCCCGGGCCGGCGTCAAGCCCGCCGGTACGGACCAGCAGCTGCTCACCCGCGTCGTCCTGCAGGTGCGCCCAGGCGCCCAGCGCCCTGACCGCCAGCCGGACGTAGCCGGGGTCGGGATAGGCGAGCCGGAAGATGCGCGTCGCGCCGTGCGAGGACCCGCGGGCGTGGCCCGGGTCGAACTGCTCAAGCACCACGGCCGAGACGCCGCGCGCGCCGAGCGCCCGCGCGGTCGCGGACCCGAGCAACCCGGCGCCCACGACCGCGACGTCCACCCGTTCCACGGCGGTGACGATAGCCGGCGGCGGCCAGCGCCCGGCGGGGGAGCGTGGGCGGCGTGGGGGGGCGTGGGGAGCGTGGGCTACGTGATGAGGGCGATCTTCCCGGTGGTGTGACCGCTCATGCTGGCCCGGTGGGCATCGGCGGCCCGGGCCAGCGGGAAGGTCTGCGTCACGAAGACCCGCAGCGCCCGGTCCTGGGCGAGCTGGGTCAGCTCCAGCCGGGCGGCGTCCCGGATCTCGGTGCCCGGGTCCGCGCCCGGCGCGCCGCCGAGCACCTTGATGCCCTCCTGGAAGCCGCGCGCGAAGCCGGCGATGGTGGCGATCCGGGCCCGGTCGGCGACCAGCTCGAGCGACACGTCGAGGGCCTCGTCCGTCCCGATCAGGTCCAATGCCGCGTCCACTCCGCCGGGCGCCGCCGCGCGCACCCGCCCGGCCAGGCCGGGCCCGTACGCCACCGGCACGGCGCCCAGATCGCGCAGGAACCCGTGCCGGGCCGGGCTCGCCGTGACCACCGCCGTCGCCCGGCGCCCGGTGGCGAGCTGCAGCGCCATCAGCCCCACCCCGCCGGCGCCGCCGTGGATGAGGACCGTGTCGCCCTCGTGCACGTCCGTCGCGGCCAGCAGGTGCCAGGCGGTCACGCCGGCCACCATCAGGCCCGCGGCCTGCGCCCAGTCCAGGGCGGCGGGCTTGGGGACCAGCGCCGCCGCCGGGACCACCAGGTCGGTGGCGTAGGCGCCGGGCGCCCGGTAGGCGATCACCTCGTCGCCGGCCGCGACCGGCCCGGCCGGGCCGGCCGCGTCCTGGCCGGTCGCGGTCACCACGCCGGCGGCCTCAGACCCGAGCCGGATCGGCAGCCGGCCGGGATCGGCGCCGAACGCGCCGCTGTAGGACTTGTAGTCGACCGGGTTGACGCCGGCGGCGCGGACCGCGATGCGCGCCTGCCCGGGCCCGGGCTCCGCGAGCGGCTCCTCGGCAACCGTGAGCACGTCGGGGCCGCCGAACGCGGTAGCGATCACAACTGATGGCATGACTGCACGATAGTGGGATCGCCCCCGGGCGCCTTACCCCGGTGAGCCCCTTACCCCGGTGAGGCCCGGCGGGCGCGGGCGCGCCGTTTGCCCTCGTGCATGGCCTGCACCCGGGCGATCGGGATCGTGTGGCCCTCCTCGACCAGCTCGGTGCTCAGCGGCTGCGGCGGCGGCATCTGGCTGGCCCACGGGTCGCCGCCGGCCAGCAGCGCGGGCGTGGTATGCACGGTGAAGTCGGCCGGCGTCACGCGGTCGAGGTCGTCCCAGGCCAGCGGGAACGACACCGGCGTCCCGGGCCTGATGCGCGGGCTGTAGGCGGCCACCACCGTCGCGCCGCCGGCCCGGGTCGCGTCCAGGAACACCTTCCCGCCGCGGTCGTCCCGGATGAACGCGGTGGTGGCCAGCACCGGATCGAGCCGTTCGGCCCGCGCGGCCAGCGCCCGGGTGGCCGCCGCCACGTCCTCGGTGGCCGTGTCCGGCGCCAGCGGCACGAACACGTGCAGCCCTTTCGCGCCGCTGGTCTTGACCGCGCCGCCCATGCCCACGTCGGCCAGAGCCTGGCGGACCAGCAGCGCCGCCCGGACGGCCAGGCCGAACGCCTCCCCTTCCGGGGGGTCGATGTCGAGTATCAGGTGGGTGGGGTGGTCCCAGTGGCCGGCCTGGACCAGCGCCGGGTGGTACTCCACGGCCCGCTGGTTGGCGAACCACAGCAGCGTCCGGCGGTCGTTGCACAGCGCGTAACTGACCTCGCGGCGGGCGCTCTCCGCCCACATCGTTACGGTCGGCACCCACGGCGGGGTGTACTTGGGCACGTTCTTCTGCATGAACGGCGCCTGGCCGCGCAGCACCCGGATCACCGACAGCGGCCGGTCCCGCAGCGCGCCGATGACCGGGCCGCGGACGGCGTCCAGGTAGTCCACCAGATCCCGCTTGGTCGCAACCGCGCCCTCGAACAGCGGCTGGCCAAGGTTGGTCAGCGATACCCCGTCCCGGACCTCATCGGCGCCCACCTGGCGAGCCTCTCACCGATCGGGCCGGGGCGCGAGGCCGGGCCCCGGCCGGCGCGCTCAGCCGCCGGGCCGGAAGATCAGGCAGCTGCTCGTCGCGTGCGCGTACAGCTTGCCGTCGGCGCCGGTGAGCCGGGCCTCGGCGAGCGCGGTGCGCGAGCCCATGTGGGCCACCGTCCCCTCGCACAGCAGCCGCCCGCTGTCGCTGGTGATTGGCCGGACGAACCTGGTGGCCAGGTCGAGCGACGTGTAGTACGCGCCGGCCGGGAGCATGCTGTGCACCGCGCAGCCGCACGCGGAGTCGCAGAGCGTGGCGTGTACGCCGCCGTGCACGGAGCCGATGGGGTTGTAGTGGTAGCCGGCCGGGGTGATGTCGAAGACCGCTCGTCCCGGCTCCACCGATACCAGGCCGAAGCCCAGGGTGACGGCGATCGGCGGGGGCGGGATCCGGCCCGCCAGGATCTCCCGGAGAAAGGTGATCCCGTCGAGCTCGCGGGCGGCGGCGGCACTGGCGGCCGGATCATCCCACCGGTATGACCGCAGCCGGTTTCCGTGGTGTGTGCCCGCGTCGGCCAGCGTGGCCGTCTGGCTGGCGGCCACGTCCGGGCCGCCGGGCGCTGGTGAGTCTTCCATGGGTCATGCCTCCCTGCTGGGGCGCGAGCTGGATGCGGACGGTGATCTGGGCCGCATTCCGGATTTGACGGGCGCCCGGCCACCAGCCCGCGATCATCGCGAGCATCTTCTGGTTCTCCGCCAGGACGTCCATGGCCAGGGTGGTGGCGCCGCGGGCGCGGGCCCGGGCCACGAGGGCGCGGATCAGCCGCGACCCCACGCCCCGGCCCTGCCATTCGTCGGCCACCACCACGCCGATGTCGGCCACCAGGGTGCCGCCGGGACCGGTGTCGTACGCGGCCATGGCATGCCCGATGATGACGCCGCCGCGGATGGCCACGACGGCATCCACACCCGGCCCGTCCCCGGCCAGGGTCCGGAGCATGGCCGGGCTGGTCAGCGGGGCGCCGGTGAAGAACCGCAGGTAGCGGCTCTCGGCCGACAGGTGGGTGAGAAACTCCCGGAGCGCCCCGTGATCCGCGTAGCTGGCCTCCCGTATCCCGGCGTCCGCCGCGGGCTCGCTCGCCGCCCGCGGTCCCAGCTCCTGGGTTCGCTTCACAGACCCAGCATGGCCTGGGATTGCTGAGTCTGTCAACTGGACTTAGCATACGAATATGGGACGGCCCTGGGCACTGGACTACGACACCGCCAACTGCGCGATAGGCGCCACGATCGGGATCATCGGCGAGAAGTGGACCTTCCTCGTCCTGCGCGAGGTGTTCAACGGGGTCCGCCGCTTTGACGACATGCAGCGCCGCACCCGGGCGCCCCGGCAGATCCTCAGCGACCGGCTGGCCCGGCTGGTGGACCAGGGGCTGCTGCGGAAG
>Ga0187765_10000356_pt1 | contig 16616 bp, 14 predicted proteins | sample 0216_QUI02_MP05__3_FD_133018 | JGI IMG/M metagenome (GOLD analysis project Ga0187765, IMG submission 133018) | Tropical peat soil microbial communities from peatlands in Department of Meta, Colombia - 0216_QUI02_MP05_10_MG | ecosystem: Environmental > Terrestrial > Soil > Wetlands > Peat ...
GCAGCAGTTCCTCGGCCCGGCGCAGGTGCTCCTCCCCGGCGTGCGCGCCCGCCGAGATGACGCTCATCGCCTCGTCCACCAGCACCGGGGTGTTGGACATGACTCGGACCACCGGGAGCGGGGCCCCGAGCTGGCTGCCGATCCGGGAGGTGGTGATGCCGGCCGCCACCGAGATGATCAGCCGGTCGGCGGGCACGTGCGGGGCGATCTCGGCCAGCAGCGATGTCATGTCCTGCGGCTTGACCGTGATCACCAGCGTGTCCGCGGTCTTGGCCGCCTCCGCGGCGGTGACCACCCCGATGCCGTAGCTCTCCACCAGCGCGGCCGCGCGTTCGGGGCGCCGGACGACCGCGAGCACGCCGGACGGGGAACGGCCCGCCCGCAGCAGGCCGGATATGAGCGCCTCGCCCATCTTGCCGGCACCCAGGATGGCGATCACTCTGGCGAGCCTATCGTGCCGGCGGCCGGGTCTCAGGTGCGCGACGCCAGCGAACGGAGGAAGAAGGCCAGGTTGGCCGGCCGCTCGGCCAGCCGGCGGACCAGGTAGCGGTACCAGTCCTGGCCGTAGGGCAGGTAGACCCGCATCGTCGCGCCGGTGCCGGCCAGCCGTCTCTGCTCGGCCGGCCGCACGCCGTACAGCATCTGATACTCGAAACCGGTGGTGCCGCGGCCGGTCAGGACCGCCTGCGCGGCGCCGATCTCGATCAGCCGCAGGTCGTGGGTGGCCAGCATCGGGTACCCGCCGCCCGCCATCAGCACCCGCAGGCAGCGGGCGTAGGAACGGTCCACCTCGGCCCGCCCGGCGAAGGCCACCGGCTCCGGCGCGTCGTAGGCGCCCTTGCAGAGCCGCACCCGGGAACCCGGGTAGGCCAGCGCCGCGCAGTCGGCGGCGCTGCGCCGCAGCTGGGACTGGATCACACAGCCCAGATCGGGGAAGTCGCCGCGCAGTTCCCGGACGATCCGCAGGGTCGCGTCGACGTGGGTGTGGTCCTCCATGTCGACGGTCACGGTCGTGCCCGCCGCCCGCGCCGCGGCACAGATTCTGGCCATGTTCGCGGCCGCCGTCTTCTCCCCCTGCTCGGGCAGATGCAGGCCGACCGCGGTGGGCTTGACCGAAACCTCGGCCCGGCCGCCGCGCGTGAGCCCGCCGGCCGCGAGCAGGCCGAGCAGCGCGATGTACTCGGCGGCGACGGCGCCCGCCTGGTCCTGGCTGGTGGTGTCCTCGCCCAGGTAGTCGAGACTGACCGCCAGGCCGTCGGCCTGCAGCCGGCGGGTGGCCTCCACCGCGGCGGCCGCGTCGTCGCCGGCCACGTAGCGGGCCACGACATCGCGGGTGTACGGGGCCGACACGATCAGCTTGTGCAGCCGGTCGCTGTCCGACGCGGCCAGCAGCATACGGCGCAGCACGGCGCACAACCTCCTACCGCGGGTCAAGGCCGTCGCCGCTGACGGCCCTCCCGCTGCCGGGAGCCAACGTTAGGGCATGCGCCCGCATCTCTTCCAGCCGCGGGCGGTCCTGCCCGTTGCCGGGCGGGCCCAGCGCCCCTATTCGCCGCGCGGTGCGAGCGCGCCGCGCGGCCGCTTGAGCGTGATCTTCACGTTCGCGCCCGCGTCCGGGGACACGACCACCTCCTGCGCGGCGGGCACGCCGCCGGCCCGCAGCGCCGCGTCGGCCGGCACCGTCCGCTTGATCAGCGCCAGGGCGATCGGGCCCAGCTCGAAGTGGCGCGCGGCAGAGCCGGTGAACCCGACCTGCGCCTCGCCCAGGGTGACCGGGTCGCCGTGCGCGGGCAGGGCGTCCTCGCTCCCGTCGAGATGCAGGAACACCAGCCGGCGCGGAGGATGGCCCAGGTTGTGCACCCGGGCCACGGTTTCCTGGCCCCGGTAGCAGCCCTTGGACAGGTGGACGGCGGTCTCGATCCAGCCCACCTCGTGCGGGATGGTCTTGCCGTCGGTGTCCAGCCCGAGCCGCGGCCGGTGCGCGGCGATGCGCAGCGCCTCATAGGCCGCCACGCCCGCCAGCCTCACCCCGCGCCGCTCGAGATCAGCCGCGATAGCGGCGAGCCGGTCCCGCGGCACAACCACGTCCAGGCCGAACGAGTCCGCCATGGTCACCACGGCCCCGTCCGGCGGCCCGCTGGCCGCGTCCGGGCCCATCAAGGTGATCAGCGCGAACTCCGCCGTCACGTCCGCCGGGTCGACCCGCAGCAGGAACCGCATCGACTCCAGGAAGCCCAGCAGCGGCCCGGCCGTGCCCGGCTCCACGTGGACCCACACCGCGGTCCCGTCGTCGGTCAGGGTCAGATGGTGCTCGACGTGCCCGGTCGGGCTGAGCACCAGCGCCTGCGTGGCCGCGCCCGGCGCCAGCCGCTCGGTGTCCTGCGTGGTCAGGCTGTGCAGCCAGGACAGCCGGTCCTGGCCGGCGATCCGCAGGACGCCGTGATGCGACCGGTCCACCATGCCCGCCGAGCGGGCCAGCGCCCGCTGCTCCGCGAAGGGGTCACCGTAGTGGGCAGCGACCCCGGTGTCGGGCGCGGGCGCGGGCACGGCTCCCGGGTGGGCGAGCAGCGGGGATTCCATGCGTTTCAGGCTATGCGGTCCGGCCTGCCCGGCAGGCAGCGCAGTAGCCGTAAACGGTGAGATGGCCGACATCCGTTTTGAACCCGTGGTCTTTATCCAGGGCCGCTACCAGGGCGCCGACCTCGTCCGGCGGGACCTGGGTGATGCGGCCGCAGCTGGAGCAGACCAGGTGGACGTGATCGGCTTCCGCGGCCAGGTGGTAGCGGGGGGCGCCGTGCCCGAGGTGGGTGTGGGTGACCAGGCCGAGCTGCTCGAGCAGCTCCAGCGTCCGGTAGATGGTCGAGATGTTCACCCCGCTGGCCGTCTGCTGCACGTCCGCCCAGATCTCCTCGGGGCTGGCGTGCTCGAGCTTGGTGACGGCCTCCAGCACCAGCTGCCGCTGGGGCGTGACGCGATAGCCGCGGGCCCGCAGCTCCTTGTCCCACGCCTGCGCCATGGCCCGAGACTAGGGCATGCCGGGCGGATTCCGGCCCGCTGCGTGCCCGCCGGGAGGAGGAAAGCGGCCGGCCGGCGCGGTAACCCGCTTGCCCTTCTCCGGCCGCCTGACATAGCCTGCGGCCAACGCGGGAAAGGAGGTGGTCCAACAGCATGCATAGCAGTCGGACTCGCGAGGTGGCTGTCAGCTAGCCGCCGTCCCGCCGGCGCACCGGCCGTGGCGTAGCCCCGGACGGTGTGATCACTGGCCGCGCGGACCCGCCCTGGTGGCGTGGCCCGCATGCCGCAAGGCGGCGGCCGGCGAATACACGGCAGACACCGAGCCCCCGGGCTGACCGGCTTTGTCCAGCCGGTCCCCGTATGGCCGGCCTCGCATCCCGCGGAGCGGATGACCGTGCGCGCCCAGTGCGCGGCGCGGGCCGCGTGCGGATGCCAGGCGCATGGCCCTGCGGGAGCGGCCCGGGGGTTTTACTTTGCGCTCAGGCCGCGGCCGGGTTCACGCGCTTGAGCTGCGCCGACAGATGCGGCTGCAGCGGCTGGCCCACCGCCGCCATGTCGTAGGCGTAGGCCAGATCCGGCCCCACCAGCCCGTACAGCCGGTGCCCGGCGGTGACCTCCTTGGCCGAGGCGGTGCGCGCGACGATGTCCGTGGCCATCTCGATCTTCGTCCCGGTGACCTCGCCCAGGTAGATCTCGGTGATCCCGGTCGGGTGCGCCAGCAGCACCTCGACCTTCCCCTCGGGCTGCGGCCGCCAGAACCCGGTTTCCATCCCGAGCGGGCGGCCGGGCACGCCCTCGTCGTCCAGCAGCCAGCTCCGGCTGGTGTAGATGAGGAAAGGCTTGCCGTTGTGGCTGAAGATAAGCTCCTGGCCGAAGCGGAAGCTGTCGATCGTCGGGTAGCCGCCCACGCCCGCGCCCTCCCACCGGCCGAGCAGGAACGCGAGCGGAGCGAGGTCGGGGTGCTGCTCCGGCCCGCCGTCAGGCATCGGCCGCCTCCGGGGCCGGGTCGGGCACGGCGGGCTGGACCCGGCGGGCCACCCGGTACAGCCGCACGGCGACGGTGCACGCCGCCCCCGCGACGACGGCGAACGCGGCCACCACGAGCACCGCGCTGATGATCCCCTCCATGCCCGCAGTGTACGCAGGGCGGCCGGGTTTCTGCCGCCACCCGGGGACGGCGGTTCGCGGTCAGTAGACCAGGGCCTGGGCGCCGTCGGCGATGACCTCGGACAGGAAGGTGGCCGCCCCGGCGATCCTGATTCCTTCGATGACATCCCCGGGCCCGATGTCCCGGCGCGCGGCACACTGCGTGCACAGCGTCACCGTGCCGCCCGCCACCACGCTGGCCAGCAGGTCCGCCATGGGCGGCGAGTGCGGCAGCACGATGTCGTCGGCCCGGCCGGGCATCGAGAGCCAGGAGGCTTCGGCGGCCAGCCACAGGGACACCGGGACGCCGCTGGCGACCGCGGTCGCGGCCACGTTGAGCGCCTGGGCGCAGCGCTCGGGGTCGTCCTTGCCGGCCGTGACTTTGATGACCACGCTCCGGTCTGCCATGACCGCACCTTAGCCCTCGCCGCGGCCCGCCGCGACGCAGTGGGGCGGATCGCTCAGGACGATCCGGCCGGCACGGCGGCCAGCCGCTGCTCGCGCAGCCGTAGCGTCCACTCCTCCTCGGCCGCCTCCAACGGCGGCAGCTGCCCGGCGGCCCAGGTCAGCAGCAGGTCCGCCAGTCCCGGGTTACGCACGAGCGCCGGGCCGTGCAGGTAGGTGCCGAGCACCCGGCCCGCGTACGCGCCCTCGGTGCCGTCGCCGTTCCCCACGCCCGTCACCACGGTGGCGAGCGGCGCCACCCCCTGGCCCAGCTGGGTGATGCCCTGATGGTTCTCGAACCCGGTGAGCCGCGGCACGCCCAGCCCGGGGGCCACGTCGGCGAGGATCTCCCCCACCCCGCGCCGCTGGCCGCGACCGCTGCGGATGTTGAGGATCTCCAGGCCCGGCAGCGGCTGCCCGTCCTCGCCGCCGAATTCCGTCCCGAGCAGCTGATAGCCGGCACACACGGCGAAGATGACCGCACCGCCCTGAGCGGCGGCCGCCAGCCCGCCGTCGGCGCGCAGCCTGCGCGCGGCCAGGATCTGCGGCAGGTCCTCGCCGCCGCCCATGAGATAGATGTCCGCCTGCCGGGGAACGGGCTGATCGGCGTTCACCATCACCGCCTCGACGCCGAGCCCGCGCAGCCGGGCACGGCGCTCGAGCACCAGCATGTTGCCCCGGTCCCCGTAGGTGCTGAGCAGGTCGGGGTAGACCCAGACCAGGCGCAGGGCGCCCGGGCCAGCCGCCCGCCGGGCATGAGCGCCGCGGGAGGCGGGCAGGCCGGCCGCCACCTCAGGCCGCCCGGCCGAGGGCGACCCGGATCTGCTGGAACGCCGTGTAGTTGGCGATCACGTCCAGCCTGGTGCCATTCACCTTGTCCACCGCCTCGTCAACGTCTTCCACCAGCTCGAACGGCACCTGGTCCGCTTCCAGCCGGACCGCCAGGTCGAGCCTTCGCTCCCCGGCCACGAACACGGGCCGGCCGCGCAGGACCCGGTAGTCCACGTCCCACAGCCACGAGGTGTCCCGGCCGTCGGGTTCCTGGGCGTTGACCGACAGCAGCACCGGGACCGGCGCCTCGTCCAGCACGTCGAACGCCTCCAGCCAGCCGGCCGGGTTCTTGGCCAGCAGCAGCCGCGCCTGCCGCCCGCGCCGCTCCACCTGCGTGTAGCGCCCCGCCACCGATTCGACGTCGCGGAGCCTGGCCAGCGCCTGGGCGGGGTCGACCCCGAACCTCTCGGCCACCGCGAGCGCGATCACCGCGTTGGCCCGGTTGGCCTGGCCGGGCAGGGACAGGGACACCTCATGCACCCGCCCGGTGGAGTCGATCACCGAGCTGCCGTCGAGCACCCACTTCGCCGGGGGCCGGGTGAATTCGCACTCGCCGCAGCGCCAGCCGAGCTCGTCCCTGGACAGGTGGGAGCCACACCGCGGGCAGCACCACGAGTCTTCGTGCCAGCGCTGGCCGGCGGCCACCCAGACGACGTCCGGCGCGGCCCCGGCCGCCCACGCGATCAGCGGGTCATCGGCGTTGGCGACCACCCGGCAGTCCGGGGCCTTCGCGAGCGCCTCCCGCCACCTGCGGGCCACCAGCCAGATCTCCGCCGCCCGGTCCATCTGGTCCCGGCTGAGGTTCAGCAGCGCGACCACCCGCGCGCTGGTCGCCTTGAGCACGGCGGGCAGGTACTTCTCGTCCACTTCCAGGACCGCCAGCGAGGCGTTGGGCGTCTGGCCGAGCGCCGCGGCCAGGCCCGCCTCCATGTTCGCGCCGAACGCGTTGGAGGCGACCTCCTGCCCGAGCGTGCCGAGCGCGGCGGTGATGAGCCGGGTGGTGGTGGTCTTCCCGTTGGTCCCGGTGACGAGCACGACCCGGCGGCCCGCCGCGAGCAGGGCCAGCAGGTCGGGCTCGACCCGCAGGCCGATGACCCCTCCGATCACCGACCCGTCCCCGCGGCCGGCCAGGCGTGACATCCTCCCCGCGGCGCCACCGATGGTGGTGGCCAGACGCGCGCGCAGCGGAAGCTTGCCCATGGGCGACGATGCTATCCGGCCACCGGCCCCGGCACCGCCGGCCGGCCCAGCGTGGGCGCGGGCGGTGCGGGAGGCTCCGGCTCACTGGTCATCGCGGTTCCGGGCCCACTGGGGCCCGGCTCAATGACCCGGAATGGGAAGACTCGCGGCCGGCGCGTATTGCCGCCATTAGGCGCCCGCCCGGCCGGGAGGTGGCGTAAGAAATGGGTAGAAGCATCAGCAAAAGGGGCATGGCGCTGCCGGGAGGGAAGGCTGGCATGTTCGAGGCGGAGAACATCCGGGATTGGCGTGGCCACGACGTGGTCGACGCCGACGGGCACAAGATTGGCGAACTGGAGGCCATCTACGTCGACACCGGCACCGACCTGCCATCCTTCGGCACGGTCAAGATCGGGATGATGGGCCGGCACCGGCTTGTGTTCGTGCCTCTTGATAAGGCCACGGTGGGCCCGGGTTATCTCAAGGTCTGCTTCGGAAGGAAGCAGGTGAAGGATGCACCGGCGATCGAGACCGACGGCGAGCTGCCGGCAGGCGACGAAGAGGCGGTCTTTACGCACTATGGCCTGACATATGAGCCCGGCGCCGGCGGTGAGCGGAGGCTGGGCCGCCGCTAAGCGGGCGTTCCAGCACCTGGCCATGAGCGCGGCGTTCCCGGCCGATTGGCAGCCATTAGCAGCCACCGGTGTTTTTGTCACTCCGGCGCCCGGCTTGCCCGATGTGCGGTCCCCGGGTCTGCGACCGGCCACGGGTGACCTCGTTTTGCCGCGTCCCGGCGGTCACCGCAGCTGATCGAGCAGTGCTGGCAGGCCGGCGAACGAGTCCAGGACGTGGTCGGGCGTGCCGCTGGCGCCGAGGTGGGTGCGGGGCAGGTATTTGCCGGTCTTGACCAGCACCCCGGTCAGCCCTTGCCGCTGGGCCGCGAGCACGTCGTTCTCGATGTCGTCGCCCACCATCAGGGTGCGCCCGGCGTCGGCGCCCAGGTGGGCGAGTGCGGCGGTAAAGAAGGCCGGGGCGGGCTTGCCCACCACTTCGGCCGTGATGCCCGCCGCCTGTTCCAGGCCCGCGACAAAGGCCCCGCCGTCCAGCTGCAGGCCTTCGCTGGTGCGCCAGTACAGGCCGCGGTGCATGGCGACCAGCCTGGCTCCCCGCTGCAGATGGCCGAAGGCCCGGTTGAGTGCCTGGTAGCTGAACTTCGCACCTGCGCCGCCGACCAGCACCACGTCCACGCCGGGGTCGTCCTGGCCGGCCAGGCTCACGTCGGCCAGGTCCTCGCCGATGTCACCGTCGTTGAGCAGCAGGCACCGGGCGCCCGGGTAGTGCTCCGCCAGGTAGGCGGCGGCGATCACCGGTGCGGTGAGGATGTCGGCGGCGGTGACCGCAAAACCCGCCCCGGCCAGCGCCGCCGCGATCGACGCCCGGCTGCGCGAGGTGGTGTTCGTGACCAGGGCCAGCGGCAGCGCCGCCTCGCGCAGCCGGTCCAGCGCCGCGACGGCCCCCGCGAGCGGCTGCCACGACACGGTCAGCACGCCGTCGATGTCGATCAGCACCGCGCCGATGCGCCGCATGCCGAGACCTTAACCGCAGCCGCCGCCCCGGCCCAAGGCGCCCGGCCGCTGCCTGGCCGGGGTTACGGCCACTCGTCTACCGGGCCGCGAACCTGCGCGGCCACGACAGCACCACTTCCAGCCAGGTCCCCGCCTCCATCGCGCCCGCCGCCTGACGCAGCTGCTCCTCGGGCCCGAGCCCCACGCCCACCGTGGCCAGGTCGCGCGTGAACCCGCGCTGGTCGTCGTCTCCGAACAGCACCCGCCAGGCGAGCAGCCGGTTCCCCGGCAGCTCGGTGGACAGGGGATGACGGCGCAGCGCCCGCAACCGGTGCCCTGTCCGCATGCCCGGCCAGACCGTCAGCCCGGGCAGCTCGAAGTCGGGCACTGGCGCGCGCCCGCCGGGGTCGGGCGCCGGGCCGTCCAGCGGGCACACCAGCTCCATCTCATGCAGCCAGCGGACCTGCGGGATCACCCAGGCCGGGCCGGGCCGGCCGCCAGCACCGGCACCGTGGTCAAGCATCCGCAGCGCGGCACCGGCCGTGGCCGTGGCCAGCGCCGCCGGGTCGCAGCAGGTCCGGACGGCCAGTGCCCGGGCCCGGACCGCCCGGTCGAGCACGGTCGCGAGCAGGCATTCGCGTAAGCGGCGGTCGAGCATGGGCCACCAGCCGCGCAGCCGGGCGGGCACCGCCGGCAGGCCGCGGTTGGTGAGGAAGGCCAGCACCAGCGCCTCCGCCCACAGCCTGAGCCAGGCCTCGCGGGTCTCCCCGGGCGAGCCCGGCGAGGCGAGCAATTCGGCCCGGCGCATGTCCAGCAGGGTGCAGGCGGGCCCGCCCGTGCAGACGGGACCACAGGCCGGGCTGCGCCGCGCCGCCAGCGGCGGCGGCGGGCCCGGCATCACCCGCTCCCGGTGCCCGCCGAACGGCACCCGGATCCGCACCGGCCGGTCCATGCCGTCCGCGAAGGCCGCGGCCACGCCCGGCGCCAGCGACACCACCTGCCGGGACTGGTCCTCGTCGAGGTTCATGGCCGCGCCGACCAGGTCGCGGTCGTCGCGGGCGGGAAGCCGGTGGACCACCTTGAGCGCGGTGTTCTTGACCGCGTCGGGGAGCAGCTTGGCCGGGATCTGCTCGGCGATCACCAGTCCTTCGCCGTACGCGCGGATCTCCGCCAGCATGCTGGCGAACAGCTCCACCGCATGGGCGCTGGCCCGGCCCTCACGCCCGGCCCGGAGCAGCCGGTGGGCCTCCTCGAGGACGATGACGTGGCGCAGCCCCTCCCGCTGCCCCGCCCTGGCCCGCAGCCGCAGGTGCTCGACGATCCTGATGATCAGCGTGCCCATGAGGAACGCCTTGTCCTCGTCGTTGGCCACGTCCTCGATCGCGAGCACGATGTTGCGGCCCAGCAGTGCCGCGACGTCGCCGGGGTGGCCGCCCTCGAAGAAGCGCCCGGCCGAGCCGATCCGGAGCGAGCGCAGGCGCACGTCCACGAAGCCGCGCACGTCCGCCTGCAGCTGGGCGCCGTATCCCACCTCCTCGATCACCGCCAGCGCCGTCCGCTGCAGCTGGGCCAGCGTGGGGACGATCGGGTCGGCCGCGGCGCCGGGGACGCGCCCGCCGGTGACCACGTCCCAGCCGCACTCCTCGTAGACCCGCTGCAGCGCCTGCGACATGATCTGCGGGAACGGCTCATCGGCGTCGAACGCGGCCAGGAACAGGGCGCGCACCATATCGATGTGGGCCTGCACCGGGTAGCCCGGCTCGGGGGCGAGCGGGTTGACCGAGAACGGGATGGCAGCCGGGTCGGCGGGATTGATCACCGTGACCGCCGTGCCCTGGTCCCCGCCGGGCCGGCCGGCCCCGGCCAGCCGCCCGGCCATCGCCGGGTACTCCGACTTGACCGGCTCGATCGCCAGCCAGGGCAGCCCGGCCGCGGTCAGCTGCTCCAGCAGGTGCCGCACGGTCTGCGATTTCCCCGCCCCGGTCGCGCCGGTCACCAGGGCGTGCCGGTTCAGCGTCGGCAGCGGCACATCGAACCGCCCCACCGGCCGGTCCAGCCCGTCCAGGATCATCCCGAGGCCGAGCGCGCCTGCCGCCTGCCCGCCGGGGCCCGCCGGGGCGGCCGGGCCAGCATGGCGGGGCGGGCCAGCGGCTCCCGCACCGCCGGCGGCTTCCCCGGTCTCGCTGGTCAGGTCGAAGTGACCGGCCTCGATCACGCGCAGCCCCGGCACCTCCAGGGTGGGCAGGCCGGTCAGCGCGGCCAGCACCCCCGCGGTGGCGGTGAACGGCACCCGGGCCTCGCCCTCGGAATCCGCCGCCGTGGCCCGCAGCGCCTCCGCCAGCCGGTACGGCACCTGGCCGGTCACCAGCCGGTACGGGTGGTGGCTCGTATCCACCGAGCCCACCAGTACCGGCGCCAGCAGGGCCGCATCCGCCTCGGTGGCGGCGCCGGCCAGGACCCGCACCCGCCACAGGCCCGCCTCACGGAACGCGTCAAGTTCCGCCAGCCGGCGGCCGGTCTGCTCGGCGCCGAACCGGGACCGCTCCTCGTCGTGGCGGCGGAGCACGTTCACCTGGGTGCGCAGCTCAGCGATCTCGGCGTCGGGAAGGCCGGCCGGCTCGGCCACCACGAGCCAGCCGAAGGGCCTGCCGATGAGCGCGGCCAGGGCCGATTCGAACAGGGTCGGCCGGGACGGCGCGCCCGGCGCCGGTGCGGCCCCGGCATCGGCCAGCGGCGGGGCCTGCCGGCCCGGGCAGAGCATCCACACCAGGCTGTCCCACGTTTCCAGCCAGCCCGCCCGGGCCGGGACGCCCCGCGAACCGGGCGGGTAGAGCAGTGCCTGGCCGGGCGCGTGCGCGCCACCGGGTGGCGGAGGTGGGTGTGCCGGGGGTGCTGGTAACAGCGAAAGATGCGGCCCCGGTGGCGGGTCCGGCGAGGCCGGGGGGAACGGCGGCGGTGAGGATGGCGGGCCTGGCTCCGAGGCGGCGGCGTTGGTGATCAGCTCCAGCGGCGAGCCGGCCCCCCGGGACAGCCAGCCGGCCACGAACGGCCGGCCACGGCCTGCGGCGGCGAGCGCGGCGGGCAGGATGCTGACGAAATCCTGCTCGGCCGGGCCCGCGGGCCGGGGGGCGGTGAGGGACACGACCCGGAACCACGGGCCGGCCATCCCATCACCCAGGACGGGGATTGTCGTCACGGTTTGTGAATACCAGCCGGGCCGCACGAGCGCCACCGTCCGGGCATGCCAGGTGGCGGCCCGCTGCCTTGTCTTCCGCGATCACGCCAACGCGTCAGCCGGCGCGTGTGACCGGGTTCCGTGACCCGCGGGGGCGGCGGCGCGATCCGCGATCACCGGGGTGGTGGCACCGTCAGGCATCACACAGGGCGAGCAGCTTGGTGACCGTCGCCCAGTTGCGCGCCGTGCCGTCCGCGGCCGGGCCGCGGGCCCGGGCCAGCCGGGCGGCGAGCTCGCTGCGCCCGTAACCGCCGGGTGTGTGCAGGAACAGCGTGCGCCCCACCACCGTGGCGCTGTCGTGGCCGCCCTTGGCCGCCGCCTGCTGCTCGGCCGCCGCGACGGACTCCCGCACCGGCTGCCCGGGCTCGGCGGGGAAGAACATGGCGTGCACGTACCTGGGGTTCGGCTCGTCCCGGTAGGGGTTGTCGCTGATCACCTGGGCCAGTTCTTCGCGGGACAGGACGACTACCCGCAGCCGCAGGCCGAAGGCCTCCGCGATCGCCCGCTCCAGGCCGGCCGCCAGCGTGGCGGCGTCCTGGGCCGCCCCATCGCCCGCGGTGAACAGCACGTTGCCGCTCTGGATGTAGGTCGAGACACCGGTGTGGCCGAGCCCGGCCACCGTGTCGCGCAGGTCCGCCATGGCGACCTTGTTGTTGCCGCCGACGTTGATGCCGCGCAGCAGGGCGACGTGGGTGGGCATGACAGCATCCTGCCCCACCTCGCCGGCGGGCAGCGACCCGCCCGGCGCCAGCCGGCCCGGCGCGGCGGCCGTCACCCCCCGGGGCGCTTGCGCCAGTCGAGCGGTTCCGGCGGGGGGCCGAGGTTCGGTGGCGGGCTGCCCTTCTTGGACCGCCAGCTCACCGGCACGGGCGGGCCGGGCCGCCCGGGCCGGTCCTCCGGCGCGTTGGGTTCGCCCGCCGCGGCGGGCGGGTTCTCGCCCGGGGGCCCGGCGGGGTCCCACGCCTCCTCGCCATCGGCGGGCCGGTCGCCCGGCGCCCGCCACCGGTCCGCGCCTGCCGGTGCCGCTTCCTGCTCCGGCCCGGCCGCCGTCTGCGCCGGGAAGCCGGCGTCTGGTGCCTCCCCGGCCTCGTCCAGGCTCAGCGTGCTGACCCTCGGCAGCGTCACGATGGCCGGGTTGGCGTCGGCCAGCACGACCTGCCGGCCCTCGGGAGAGGCGTAGCTGACGATGATGGCGCTCGGCGGCAGCTGCTGCAGCTGGTGCGGCTCGACCAGGAACTCGCGGGACCGCTGCGCGGTTCGCGCGAGCGACTCGTTGGCCCCGACCGCGGTGGACGTGCTCCATCCCCACGAGGTGCTCGCGCTGATCCCGTTGGTGATCGACTCCGAGTCGCTGGTGCCGCTGGATGCGCTCGCCTCCCGGCTGCTCGATCCGGTGTGTGCCGCGAACGGGGCGGCATCGGCCCTGGTATGGCCGCGGCCGCTGCTCTGGCCGGTGGTCTGGCTGGTCGATGCCGAGACCGACGCCGAGCCGGCGGTCCCGACCGTGCTGGTATAGGACCAGCCGGAGGTGTCGGTGACCGAGGCGCCGACGGTGTCGGTGAGCTGGCTGAGCACGAAACGATGCTCGGTCCCGATCTGCTCGCTGGCCACCCTGGCGTCCTCGGCGTTGCCGAGGCGCATGAACGCGACGGCCGCGTTTCCCCGCCCCAGCCTCTCCCTGACCTGGGCGGGGATCGACCGGTAGACGAGCACCAGCCCGGTCCGGGTGCCCTCGCAGACATCACACAGCCGGTCGAGCACCTCGCCGCGGAGCTTTTCCGCACCGGCGACGCAGAGCGTATGCTGCCACGGCCGGCCCGGCGGGGCCTGGCGGAGCAGGTGCGTGAGGGACACGGTGACGTAGGTCCCCAGCATCGCGTTGCCGAACGTCGTCCCGCCCCGGTCCAGCGCGATCACCCGCAGCGCGCTGCGGGGCAGCGGGAGGGGGTCCGAGCCGAGCCGGTCCAGCGCCCGCAGCCGCGCCTCCAGCGCCCAGGCGCGCTCGATCACCACCCGGTCGGCCGCGGCCCGCCCGTACAGGCGGCCGATGCGCTCCAGCTGGGCGGCGGTCAGCAGGCCGGCCTCAACGTCATCGCGCGGGTCGCCGACCTGGGCCAGAGCCCGCAGGCCCGCGGTGACGTTCGCGATCCCGGCGCCCTCCCCCAGGGCGCCGATCACCCGCTCCATGATCGCGTAGTCACGCGCCGGGTCGGTCCCGCCGTCGGCGGGCGGGTCGGCGGATGCGCTGGCGGCCAGCACGTCGGCGAGCGGCTCCGCGGGCATGCCCACCCCCAGGTCGAGCCGGGGCAGGTCGGCGGGCAGGACCCAGACGAGCGGGTCTACCCCCATGTCACCAGCCAGCGCCGCCAGGTCGCGGGCGACCGCGCCTTCGGACAGGTCGACCACGGTCACCTCACCGCCGGCCGCGAGCCGGGCCGAGCCGACCACCGTGAGCAGGGCGGACCAGCCGGCCAGCGTACCGCCGGCCACGTCCACCCGGTCGATCCCGTCCGGGAGCACGACCGGGTACCACAGCGGCTGCCGGGTGAACATCTGCTGGCACGCCTGCCAGCTCCGGAACTGCCGGGCGTGATCCTCAAGCTGGCCGAACAGCTGGCCCTCCTGGGCGGTGCGGGCGCCCGCCACCCGGCGCTCCTCCACGTCTATGGTGGCCTGCAGGTCCCGCCGCCCGCGCCAGATGGCCCGCACGGCCAGGCCGGCCCCGGCGGCCAGCACGACCACCCCGAGGCCGGTGAGCGCCGGATCCAGCAGGCCCGCCAGGCCGAGCACGAGCACCACCGCGGCCGCCGCCAGGCAAACGCCGGCCAGCACCTTCCAGTACCGGGTGAGCAGCCCCTCCTCCCGCCGCTGCGCCGCCAGCCAGCCGGGGTTGAGCTGTTCCTGCTCGGTGGGGACCGGGCGCCGGGGCGGCGGTCCCGGATCGGGGTGCGCGAGCGCAAACTGCCAGCCCAGGTAGACCCGGCCAGTGCGGAATGCCGGAGGGGTGGTCATCGCGGCCAGCCCTGGGCGGGGCGGCTGTCGCCCGGTCCCGGCGCGGCGCCGCCGGGCCCAGGTCCCGGCCCGGCGGCCTCAGGCGGCGCCCCGTGCGCGGCGCTCCCCGGCTCCGGTCCCGGCGCGGCCTCAGGCGGCGGCCGGCGGGCCGGGATCCGGGCCGGGATGGTCACGGCCAGCGGCACGACCCGGCTCACATCCACGCGCGGGACCAGGGCGAACTCGTCCTCTCCCAACGCGCACAGGTCGTCACCGGTCACCACCGGCGCCCAGGTTGTGCCCAGGGGCGCGGTCCCGGCATGGACGCCGCCGTCAGCATCCGCGGGCGGACGGCCCGGCTCCGGCCAGCCGCTGGCCGGAGGCCCGGGGTAAGCCGGGTGCTGGCCGGCGGGCACCAGCCTCCTCCCGGTCAGCCAGGCCAGCTGGCCCGCCAGCCCGCGATCGTCCAGCCGGTGCAGGACGAGCACGCTGGCCTGGTCCGCGAGCCTGCTCACGGCGGCCGCCGAGGTGGTGCTCAGCACGGTCGCGAACCCGGCGCCGGCGCCGGTGGCGACCAGGCCGGCCAGCACCTGCGGGTCGACCGTCTCGCACTGGCCGAACCAGGCCAGGCCGTCGCCCCCGATGGCCGCCCGGCGCAGGCCCGCACAGAACTCGGTTGCGTCCTGGGCCACCAGGTTCGCGATCGTGTCGGCGGGCCGCCCGTGTGCGGCCCGGTCGAGCGAGAACAGGACCACCCCCCGCCGCCGCACCACCTCGGCCAGGCTGATCTGGCGGCCGGGCTGCGCGGCGGGGGCGGTGCCCAGCCAGCGGCCGAGCGGCGACGCGCACAAGCTCGCCAGCTGCCCGGCGGCGAAGGCCGCCAGGGACGCATCGGCCGCCAGGCGGCCGGCCGTCACCGCGACCCGGCCCGCGAGCACGGCGCGGCGCGGATGGTAGACGGGAACCCGCTCCATCCGGCTGGCCAGCGCCCCCGGACGCAGCAGCCCGGCCACGTCGTCGAGGATGGCGGTGTCGTGATCACCAGCAGCCGCCCCGGCCACCGCGAACACATCGGTCAGCCAGGCCTGGCCGCTCAGCCGGGCCGAGTCAGGTGCCTGAGCCCAGTCGATCATGCCCATGGCCAGCGCCGCATTGCGGGCGGGGTCGCCGCCGCGCAGCGGCTCGTAGTATCCGGTCCCGGCCGCCCCGAACCGCTGCAGCGGCGCCCCGGTGGCCGCGCACACGGCCGCCAGGGCGGCGGCCAGCGCATCGCCGGGCGCCAGATCCACCACGATCACCGGCTTGCGGAGCCGGATCGCCGCATGCACCAGCTGGAACCCCGACGCCGACACCGCTGGCCGCCGGGAGCCGGTGACCAGTACGCCCCGTTCCGCCTCCCGCCAGGGCACCGCGGCGGGCCGGCCGGTGCCGGCGTCAACCCCCAGGCACGCCCCGGTCCGGGTAAGCACACCTCCATGCTCAACGAATGCGGCGGTGAACCGCCGTCGGCAGGCGCTGACGAGTCCGGGGCGGGGGGCGGGAAGGCGCCATTCGTCGGTGTGCAGCCAGTCCAGCCACCAGGCCACGGCCGCGATGCCCGCGGCCAGGATGAGGGCGATGGGGAACTGGCCGGGGAACCAGCGCACGGAGCCGGTGGAGGCCGTACCGAGGTGGGTGAGCCGGGCCGGATGGGTGGCCACGCCGGTAAGCAGCGCCACGACCGCGCGCGGGGCGGCGAGGAACCCGGCCAGGGCCGCGGCCGGGCCGATCGCGAGCACCCAGACCACCCCGCACGCCGCCGGTACGGCCAGCCACACCGGGCGCCACCGGGTGACCTTCCCGATGGCATGGAACGCGACCGCCAGCCCGAGCGTCACCTGGGCGAACAATAAACCGGCGAGGACCGCGAGCACGGTCAGCGCGGCCAGGATCTCGCGGCGGCGCGGCGTACCCAGCGGTATCAGGTAACGCCCCCGCCGCGGTGCACGCTGGGAGGCAGCGGGAACAGCAGCCGGCATCGGGTCAAGGTTCCCAGCCCGCCGTGGCGTGTGTCCAGACAGAGGCGAAACCATCCACCCGCCCGGCGGGCGCGGGCGCGGCCGTGGCCTGGATGACGATCCGGAACAGGTCGGGCCGGAGCATGGCCGTGGTGATGGCGACCGGCCGGCGGGACTCCGGGTCCTCGAAACCCACCGTGACCGTGGCGACCA
>Ga0187765_10000357_pt1 | contig 16540 bp, 16 predicted proteins | sample 0216_QUI02_MP05__3_FD_133018 | JGI IMG/M metagenome (GOLD analysis project Ga0187765, IMG submission 133018) | Tropical peat soil microbial communities from peatlands in Department of Meta, Colombia - 0216_QUI02_MP05_10_MG | ecosystem: Environmental > Terrestrial > Soil > Wetlands > Peat ...
CCGCCGGACAAGAGCGCAGAAGAGGTCGTATCCTGGCTTCAGGCGTCGAGATAGGCGCGCACGTCGGCGAATACCGCGCGGAACATCTTGGGCGTGAGCACGCCGGTGTTGGTGTTGTAGCGCGAGCAATGATAGCTGCTGAATAACCTGTAGCGGGCGACAGTCGCCTGGGCGCCGTGGCTGAATTCAGCGCTCGTTCGCTTGGCGCTCAGCGCTGCGAGCGTGGTGTCATGGGCGATGCGGCCGAGCGCCACGATTGCGCTCAGTTTCGGCATCTCGGCGATGGTGGCTTTGAGAAAACTGCGGCAGGCCGTGATTTCGGCGGGGGTCGGCTTGTTTTCCGGCGGTACACAGCGCACGGCGTTGGTGATGCGCGCATCGATCAGCAAAAGACCGTCATCGGGACGGGCCTGATAGCGTCCGCGCGCGAATTTGAAATGCAGGAGCGTTTCATAGAGCATGTTACCCGCGTAATCGCCGGTGAAGGGCCTGCCGGTGCGGTTGGCGCCTTTTAGACCGGGCGCAAGGCCGACGATGAGCAGCCGCGCATCGATCGGGCCGAAAGAGGGAACCGGCGCGTTGAACCACGTGGGTTCATTCGCGCGCAGTGTCTTGCGGAATTCGACGAGACGCCGGCAGCGCGGGCAATTGCGGCCAGGCTCGGCCATTGCCGTGGATCAGTCCTCGAAGTCTTCTTCCTCGCCGACGCCGGCCGGAGCTGGTGTGCGCTGCGGTCCCTGGCCGCGCTGGAGAAATTGCGGGGTGTGCTGGCGCGGCTCGCGCGGCTCGCGCATGTCGCGCGGCTCGCGCGCGGGACGCTCGGACGGGTCGCGGCCGATCTTCGATTGCAGATCCACGATGTCGAGGAAGATGTCGGCCTGTCGGCGCAATTCATCGGCGACCATCGGCGGCTGGGTGGAAATCGTGGAGATTACGGTGACGCGAACGCCGCGACGCTGCACGGCTTCCACCAGCGAACGGAAATCGCCGTCGCCGGAAAACAGCACCATGTGGTCGATATGGCCGGCAAGCTCCATGGCGTCGACCGCAAGCTCGATATCCATGTTGCCTTTGACCTTGCGGCGGCCGGTCTGGTCGACGAATTCCTTGGTGGCCTTGGTGACCACGGCGTAGCCGTTGTAGTCGAGCCAATCGATCAGCGGCCGGATCGACGAATATTCCTGATCCTCGATGACGGCGGTGTAATAGAACGCGCGCAACAAATTGCCGCGGGACTGAAATTCGCGCAGCAGGCGCTTGTAATCGACGTCGAAGCCTAAAGACTTGGCGGTGGCATAAAGGTTGGCGCCGTCAATGAATAGAGCGATTTTTTCTTGTGTCGTGGACATCGTGTCTCTCTCGTTCGTTATCAAAACCCAATCCATGGGCCGCGTCATTCCGTGCAATTGCGGAGGTTCGCGGACGGATCATTCTTCAGAGCAACGCGCGCGGCTTTTATGAAATGAGGCACACGGGTTGCGGCGGATGGTCCGATATATGAATAAGGCTAATTCGCACAGACCGGACTTGTTTCCCAAAAAGAAATTGCAACACTTCCTTCCAACGCTTTGACTAACAGACGAAAGCTGCCGCGCCAAGCCAAATCTCAATTGCTCTTGAACTTTGCCCGACAAGCGGATACCTAACGGGGTGAATTAGGACAACGCTGCGTTGCAGGAGACGTTAACAAATGGCCCGCGTCACCGTCGAAGACTGTATCGATAAAGTTGAAAATCGTTTTGACCTCGTGCTGCTCGCGAGTCATCGGGCGCGCATGATCTCTTCCGGCTCACAGATCACGATCGAGCGCGACAACGACAAAAATCCGGTCGTTGCGCTGCGCGAAATCGCCGACACGACGATCTCGCCGGGCGACTTGAAGGAAGACCTCATCCATTCGTTGCAGAAATACGTCGAGGTTGACGAGCCCGAGGCCGAGACAGTGCCGCTGGTCGCCGGAACAGGCGGGGCGGTCGATGCCGACGATACCGAAGTGGCCGTCGAACATATGAGCGAGGAGGAGTTGCTCAAGGGCCTCGAAGGGCTCGCTCCCCCGGAGGAGCAGCCTGAGGAGGAACCGGACGAGCAATAAGCCGCCCGTTATCTGCCTGGATTGGACAAAACGGCCCGGAAACCCCGGGCCGTTGGCATTTTAGCAACCGATTTTACCGTGGGTTGTGCCTGCTCCCTTGCGGGCCTGCCAAATACCCATGATATTTTTAATGGTCGTCCATGATAATGCCGGCCAAAAGGGAAGAATGGCTCGTTCGACCACCGATCTACCCCGCGCGCCAAGTGCGCCACGGCGACTTGCGCCATTCGAACGCGGCTTGAATATCGTTTCACAAGTTATTGGCAGGTCTCCGAAAAAAGAAGAAGTCGTGCGGCCGGTCAAGCCGTCGATGATGCGGCAATACGACCTCATCGAACGGGTGCGGCGCTACAATCCGGCGACCGACGAGGCGTTGCTCAATCGCGCCTATGTCTACGCCATGAAGGCGCACGGCGAGCAGAAGCGCGCCTCAGGCGATCCGTATTTCTCTCATCCGCTCGAAGTTGCGGCGATTCTGACCGATTTAAAGCTCGACGACGCCACCATCGCGGCCGCGCTCCTGCACGACACGATTGAAGATACGCCGGCAACGCGGGCGGAGATCGATCAATTGTTCGGCCACGATATCGGCGTGCTGGTCGAAGGCCTGACAAAACTGAAGAAACTCGATCTGGTGTCGAAGGAGGCAAAGCAAGCCGAGAATCTGCGCAAGCTCCTGCTCGCCATCGCCGAAGACGTGCGCGTGCTGCTGATCAAGCTCGCGGATCGCTTGCACAACATGCGGACGCTCGGCCACCTGCCGGCTGACGGGCGCAAGCGGATGGCCGAGGAGACACTCGACATCTACGCGCCGCTTGCCGGCCGCATCGGCATGTACGAGATGCGCGAGGAGCTGGAGGACCTGTCGTTTCGCGAGCTCAATCCTGATGCCTATGCAGCGATGAGCGAACGCCTTGCGGACCTCGCCGAGCAGAACAAAGACCTGATCGTCGAGATCGAGCAGCAGCTCGTCACCAAGCTTGCCGAATCCGGCATCGCGGCGGTGGTCGAGGGGCGGCGCAAACGAGCCTACTCGATCTGGCGGAAGATGGAGCGCAAGGCGGTCGGCTTCGAGCAGCTCTCCGATATTTTCGGGTTCCGCGTGATCGTGAAGTCGATCGTGGAGTGCTATCGCGCGCTCGGGATCGTGCATACGACCTGGCCGGTCGTGCCCGGACGATTCAAGGATTACATCTCGACGCCGAAACAGAACGATTACCGGTCGATCCACACGACCGTGATCGGTCCGGGCCAGCAGCGTGTCGAGCTGCAGATTCGCACCGAGGACATGCACGAGATCGCAGAATACGGGATCGCCGGGCATGCGCTCTACAAGGACGGGGTGGGATCGCCGACCGAAATGCTGTCGCGGGAATCGAGCGCCTATGCGTGGCTGCGCCATACCATCGAGCTGCTCTCGGAAGGCTCGAACCCGGAGGAATTTCTCGAGCATACCAAGCTCGAACTGTTCCAGGACCAGGTGTTCTGCTTCACGCCGAAGGGCAAGCTGATCGCGTTGCCGCGCAAGGCGACGCCGATCGATTTTGCCTATGCGGTGCATACCGACATCGGCAACCAGACCGTCGGCTGCAAGATCAACGGCCAGATGTCGCCGCTGGTTTCGGAGCTCAATAACGGCGACGAGGTGGAGATCATCACCTCGAAGGGGCAGGCGTCGCCGCCCGCGGCCTGGGAATCGCTGGTGGTTACCGGCAAGGCGCGCGCGGCCATTCGCCGGGCAACGCGCGCAGCCGTGCGCAATCAATACGCCGGGCTCGGCCGGCGCATCGTCGAACGGCTCTGCCAGCGCGCCAAACGCGAATATTCGGATGAGAAACTCAAAGGCGCGCTGCCACGGCTCGCGCGGGCGACGATCGACGAGGTTTTTGCCGCGGTCGGGCGCGGCGAAATGCGACCCTCCGACGTGGCGCGCGCCATGTACCCGGACTACAAGGAAGAACGCATCGCCGCGGTGCCGCCGCCGAAATCCGAGGGCGGCTGGTTTGGGTTGAAAAAGGCCAAGGCGGTGAAATTCAAGGTGCCGGTGGTGCGCGACGGGGTCGCCATCCCGGTGCGCGGCATCAACGACGATCTGCCGATACGCTTTGCGCCAAACGGCGGGGCGGTGCCGGGCGATCGCATCGTCGGTATTCTGACCGCCGGAGAAGGCATCACGATCTATCCGATCCAGTCGCCGGCGCTAAAAGATTTCGAAGAGACGCCGGAACGGTGGCTCGATGTGCGCTGGGACATCGACGAGAACGCGCCGCAGCGTTTCCCGGCGCGTATCGCCGTGCAATCGATGAACGAACCGGGCACGCTGGCGCAGATCGCGCAGGTCATCGCCGAGCATGACGGAAATATCGACAACGTGCGCATGTCGCGGCAGTCGCCGGATTTCACCTCGCTCACCATCGATCTCGAGGTCTACAACCTCAAGCACCTCAATTCGATCATCTCGCAGATACGCGCCAAGAAGGTGGTGGCGAGCGCGGAACGGGTGACGGGGTGAGCGAGGTCGCCGACCGGGCGGATACCCTAAAGGCGAGCGGCGCGGTCGCCCGCCTGCGCCTCGGTGTCAACATCGACCACATCGCCACCATCCGCAACGCGCGCGGCGGCCGCCACCCCGATCCGGTGCGGGCGGCCAAGCTCGCGGTTCAGGCGGGGGCCGACGGCATAACCGCGCATCTGCGCGAGGACCGGCGGCACATTCGCGACGACGATATTGCACGCCTGAAGACCGAGATTGCCAAGCCGCTCAATCTGGAAATGGCGGCGACGACGGAAATGCTGTCGATCGCGCTCAGGGCCAAGCCGCACGCGGTCTGTATCGTGCCCGAGCGGCGCGCCGAGCGTACGACGGAAGGCGGGCTCGATGCGGTCGCCGGCCGCGCCACGCTCGCGCCCATGGTGAAGCAGTTGAACGGGGCGGGCATTCGCGTTTCGCTGTTCATTGCCGCGGATCCGGCGCAGATCAATGCAGCAGCGGAACTGGGCGCGCCGGTCATCGAGATTCACACCGGCGCCTGGTGCGAAGCGCTGGCCCATCAGGATAAGGCTTCGGCCTCGGCGGAATGGCAGCGGATCGTCGAGGGCGCAAGGCTTGCGAAACGCATCGGTCTTGAGGTCCATGCCGGCCACGGACTCGATTACGACAGCGCCGAGACGATCGCCGCGCTGCCGGAGATCGTCGAGCTCAACATCGGGCATTTCCTGATCGGTGAGGCGACGTTTGTCGGCCTTGCCGAAACCGTCAGACAGATGCGCGCGGCAATGGATCGCGGGCGAGCAAAGGCGCGCAAATGATCCTCGGCATCGGTTCCGACATTACCGACGTGCGGCGCATTGCCAAGGTGATCGAACGTCATGGTGACCGTTTCCTCGATCGGGTCTTCACCGCGACCGAGCGAGCCCTTGCCGACCGCAGGAAGAACCGCGTTGAGACCTACGCCAAGCGATTTGCCGCGAAGGAGGCCTGTGCCAAGGCGCTCGGGACGGGTCTGCGCGCCGGCGTTTGGTGGCGCGATCTCGGCGTGGTGAATCTTCCGTCGGGCCGGCCAACGATGGAACTCACTGGCGGTGCCTTGCGGCGGCTCGTAGCCATCACGCCGAAAGACCACGAGGCGCGGATCGATCTCACCATCACGGACGAAGGACCGACCGCGCAGGCGTTCGTGATGATTTCCGCCGTGCCGATGGGTGCGTTCAAGGGTCGCTGAAGCCGGCCCGACCGCGCTTCACGACATCCTGGTGGCAACAATCAAGCCATTGATCTGACATATTTATTCCAATCATCCGCGCTTCCGGCCGGGTCGCGATTGTTGGTTTGCGCCTCGGCTGTTCAGCGGTTACAAGGTCGCGGGGCGCGCGCTACCAGTATGAGAGGCCGATGAGCCTTATGAGCAAAACGAAAGAGAAAAAAGAGAACCAGTTCGTCGAATTGGTAAGGCTCCTCATTCATGCCGGAATTATCGCGCTCGTCATCCGCACGTTTCTGTTTCAGCCATTCAATATTCCTTCCGGCTCGATGAAGGCGACGCTTCTGGTCGGCGACTATTTATTCGTCTCGAAATACAGCTACGGCTTCAGCCGGTATTCGTTGCCGTTCATCAATCCGGCGTCGTTCACCGGGCGGATCTTCGGCTCGAAACCCGAGCGCGGCGATGTCGTGGTGTTTCGGCTGCCCGCAGATGATACGACGGACTACATCAAGCGCGTCATTGGATTGCCGGGCGACCGCATTCAGGTGATCGATGGCCAGCTGCACATCAATGGCGTGGCGGTGTCGCGGGTGCAGGTGCCGGATTTCGTCGGCGAACAGCCGTGCCCGATGACATTCGTGAGCCGCGTCAAGCGATGGCGCGAAACGCTGCCCAACGGGGTCAGCTATGAGGTGCTCGATTGCATGGATAGTTCCGGATTTCCGGACACCACCCAGGTCTACACGGTTCCCGACGGCAATTATTTCATGATGGGGGACAATCGCGATAATTCGACCGACAGCCGCTTCCCCTCGGTCGGATTTGTTCCGTTCGATAATCTTGTCGGCAGGGCGCAGATCATCTTTTTCTCGGTCCGCGAGGGCGAGCTCGCGCGCGAGATCTGGCGCTGGCCGTGGACGGTACGCTGGGGCCGGCTGCTGACCATTGTGCGATGAGGCGATCGGCGAAAGGCAGCAGCACAGGCGAAACATCGGTCCCGCGTCGCAAGTCGCGCCGCGCCGATGCGGCAAGCGAGACGCTGGAAGCGGCCATCGGCTATCGATTTCATGATGCTGCCCTGCTCAACAATGCGCTGACGCATGTATCGGCGATCGCCGGCGGCAATCGCGCCGGAAGCTATCAGAGGCTCGAATTCCTCGGCGATCACGTGCTCGGGCTGGTCATTTCCGACATGCTGTTCCGTGCCTTTCCCAAGGCGGACGAAGGCGAATTGTCGCGGCGGCTGGCCGATCTGGTGCGGCGGGAGAGCTGCGCGGACGTCGCGCGCGCGATCGATCTTGGCAGTTCGCTCAAGCTCGGGGCGTCGGAAGCGAATGCCGGCGGACGGGTGCGCGTCGCCATTCTCGCCGATGTGTGCGAGGCATTGATCGGCGCGGTATTCCTCGACGGCGGCTATCCGGCTGCGGCGGCAATGATCGAAAAGCTGTGGGGCGAGCGCATGCGCGCCCCGGCGCGACCGTTGCGCGATCCCAAGACCGTGCTGCAGGAATGGGCACAGGCGCGCGGCCTGCCGACGCCGGTCTATCGCGAGATCGCGCGCACCGGGCCGCATCATAGTCCGGAGTTCCGCGTCAGCGTCGTGCTGCCCGATCGCGAGCGGATCGAAGGTCTCGGGCCGTCGAAACGCGCCGCCGAACAGGCGGCTGCCGCCGCGATGCTGGCGCGCGAGGGCGTGCGGCTGGACCGTCCCGATGGCTGAGGGCGAGCGCGAAGCCGACGCACGTTGCGGCTTCATTTCCTTGATCGGTGCGCCGAATGCCGGCAAATCCACGCTGATCAATGCGCTGGTTGGAACCAAAGTCGCCATCGTCACGCCAAAGGTGCAGACCACGCGGGCGCTGCTGCGCGGGATCGCGATCGTCGGCAAGGCGCAATTGGTATTCATCGATACGCCGGGGATTTTCGCACCGCGCCGGCGGCTCGACCGCGCCATGGTGACCACGGCCTGGGGCGGGGCGCATGATGCCGACATCGTCGCCGTGCTGATCGACGCCAAGCGCGGCCTCGACGATGAGGCCGCCGCCATTCTCGACCGGCTTGGCGAACTCACGCAGCCGAAGGTGCTCATCCTCAACAAGGTCGATCTGGTGGCGAAGGAAAGCCTGCTTGCGCTTGCGCAAAGCGCCAATGCGCGCGCAAAATTCTCTGCGACCTTCATGGTGTCCGCGCTCAAGGGCGATGGAATTGCCGACGTGAAGAACTGGTTTGCCGCGCACGTTCCCGAGGGGCCATGGCATTATCCGGCCGACGAAGTATCGGACGCGCCGCTGCGCCAGCTCGCGGCCGAGATCACGCGCGAGAAGCTCTATCTGAAGCTGCATCAGGAATTGCCGTATCAGTCGACGGTCGAAACCGAGAGCTGGCAGGAGCGCAAGGACGGCTCGGTGCGCATCGAGCAGACGATCTATGTGGAACGCGAAAGCCAGCGCAAGATCGTGCTCGGAAAAGGCGGGCAATCGATCAAGGCCATCGGGGAGGCGGCCAGAGTGGAGCTCGGCGCGCTGCTGGAACGGCCGGTGCATCTGTTTCTGTTCGTCAAAGTACGGGAAGGTTGGGGCGACGACCCGGAACGGTACCGGCAAATGGGGTTAGAGTATCCGGGAGATTGATTCGAAAGGTCTGGCGCGGACATGCAATGGACCGATGACGGCATCGTGCTCGGCAGCCGTCGGCATGGCGAAGCCAACGCCATCGTCGAACTGATGACGCGCGAGCACGGCCGTCACCTCGGCCTGGTGCGCGGCGGCGCAAGTTCGCGCTTAAGGCCCGTGTTGCAGCCCGGCAATAACGTACGCGCGGTCTGGCGGGCGCGGCTGGACGAGCACCTCGGGCATTTCACGGTGGAGACCTTGCAGGTGCATGGCGCGTCCATCGGCGGCGCGGCGCACGTGGTCTACGGCGTGACGCATCTTGCAGCGCTGTGCCGGCTCTTGCCCGAACGCGATCCGCATCCCGCCGTGCACGATGGGCTCATGGCCGCGCTCGACCGCCTCGAACAGACGGGCGAGGCCGGTCCGGCGCTTGCCCGCTTCGAATTGCAGATTCTGACTGAGCTTGGTTTCGGACTTGATCTTGCCGCCTGCGCCGCGACCGGGCAGACCAGCGCGCTCGACTATGTGTCGCCGAAATCGGGGCGTGCGGTGTCGCGCGAGGCCGGCGAGCCATGGCGCGATAAATTGTTGCGGCTTCCCGCCTTCCTATCCGGTGCCGGTCCGGTGTCGACCGATGATCTGGCGGACGGATTCGCGCTCACCGGATATTTTTTGACGCGCCATGTCTTGGAGCCGCGCGGGCTTGCCTTCGGCGAATCGCGCGAGCGCTTTATCGCGGCGGTGGTCGGTCAATCAATTCGAACCGCCACCGGTGCGGCCGGTAACGGTTCGAACGATGTCACGGGCTTGCGATCTCAGTAGTGCCAGCGGCGATAGTGGCTGGGCACCCACCAGCAGTGCCGGCGCCCGTAATAGCCCCAACGGCAAACCCACCGCACGTTCTGGATGAGATTTGTGCTGTCGGCGGCGTCGCGCATCGCGGCGGCCGGCGCGGCCGGAGTCACGGCCTGAGCGCTGCCGGTGAGCAGTGCGGTCGTTGATACAACCGCTAATGCCGCGGCAGTCGCGAGATGTGTTCTGCGCATTTTCCTCTCCTTCTTGGTTTTTCGGAGCAGACAAGTGTTGCTCGAAACGGACTCGTGTCCTTAGTTAGAAACGCGAAAGTCGTTGCGCAGTTTCAGGGACGAACGTTGAAACTTGCTGAATCCATCGTGGCAATATTTTTTATTTGATGTTCATCTGTCGTTCATGCGCGCGAAAACGCATGCGACAAAAAGTCTTGGCGCACGACAAGCTGCCGAAACGAGGATGGGCCTGACCGCGCAGGGCGTTCAGGCCCACCTCTGTGCGTTTGGTCTTAGCGGCAGACGATCCAGCAACGGCGCCAGTTGCAGCGGCGGCTGCACCAGCGGCCGCGGTCCCACCATGCCTTTACGATCGGATTGGAGCTGCTGTTCGCGGCCGAGGGGATAGGCGTGTAGTTGATCGGGGCTGCGGAGCTTGTTGCCAGTCCGGCGAAGCCCAAGACGACCGCGATAACCGAAGTGAACAGGATTGTGCGCATTGCTTTTCTCCCTTGCTGTTTCCTTTACGCCAGTTGCTCGATAGTGCCGAGGCCATTGTACTGAGGACCGCTATTCTGGCCGCGTTCTTTCGACGGCTAAAGATATCGGGCGGAATACGGAAAACTCGTGGCCGCTGCGTTCATTTCTCGTTCATCAAAACGGAATCAAGGATGCGCCGATGGGCCAAAACCAGCAACAGTTTCGGCTCGGCTAAACACAGAATATGCAGTGACGAAGGGACGCGGCGGCTGTTGTCCTTCCGTCACCCTTGCGTTACCCAGCCATCATGGGAAAGCGGCTGATTCCCCCCGATCCCTCGGATGTGCACGCGATCGCGCTGCGCGAGGCGCTCGAGGAGCGCTACCTCGCCTATGCGCTCTCCACCATCATGCACCGAGCGCTGCCCGATGCGCGCGATGGGCTGAAGCCAGTCCACCGGCGATTGCTGTTTGCAATGCGGCAATTGCGACTCGATCCGGGTCAGGCGTTCAAGAAGAGCGCGCGCGTGGTCGGCGACGTCATCGGCAAATTCCATCCGCATGGCGACCAGGCGGTCTATGACGCGCTGGTGCGGCTCGCGCAAGATTTTGCACAGCGCTATCCGCTGGTGGACGGGCAGGGGAACTTCGGCAATATCGACGGCGATAATCCGGCGGCTATGCGCTACACCGAGGCGCGGCTCACGGAAGTCGCGCGCCTCCTGATCGACGGGATCGACGAGGACGCGGTCGATTTTCGGCCGACCTATGACGGCGGCGACTCCGAGCCGGTGGTGCTGCCGGGCGCGTTTCCCAATCTGCTCGCCAACGGCTCGCAAGGCATTGCGGTCGGAATGGCGACATCGATCCCGCCGCACAACGCCGCCGAGCTGTGCGATGCCGCGCTGTTCCTGATCGACAATCCGAATGCGCGCAGCAAGACGCTGCTCAAATACGTGCCGGGCCCGGATTTCCCGACTGGCGGTTTGATTGTCGACCCGCGCGAGGTGATCGCGGAGGCCTACGCTACCGGCCGCGGGTCGTTCCGCGTGCGCGCGCGCTGGAAAAAGGAAGAAACGGGACGCGGCACATATCAGATCATCGTCACCGAGATTCCATGGCTGGTGCAGAAGACGCGCCTGATCGAAAAGATGGCGGAGCTGCTCAACGACAAAAAGCTGCCTTTGATCGACGGGTTCCGCGACGAGTCCACGGAAGATGTCCGTATCGTCATTGAGCCGAAGTCGCGCGCGGTCGATGCCGAGCTGCTGATGGAGTCGCTGTTCAAGCTGACGGAACTCGAGAGCCGCATTCCGCTCAACATGAACGTGCTGTCCAAGGGCCGCGTGCCGAAGGTCATGGATCTCGGCGAAGTGTTGCGCGAATGGCTCGACCATCGGCGCGAGGTGCTGCTCCGCCGCACGAAATTCCGGCTCAAGCAGATCGAGCACCGGCTCGAAGTGCTCGGCGGCTTCCTGGTCGCCTACCTCAACCTCGACAAGGTGATCAAAATCATCCGCAACGAGGACGAGCCCAAGCCCGTGCTGATGAAGACGTTCAAGCTCTCGGAGCTGCAGGCGGATTCCATCCTCAACATGCGATTGCGCAATTTGCGCAAGCTCGAAGAGATGGAGATCAAGCGCGAGAACAAGGAATTGCGCGAGGAGAAGGCAGAGCTCGAAAAACTGGTGCGGTCGGAGAAGGAGCAGTGGAAGACGATCGCCGATGAGATCAAGAAAGTGCGCGAGACATTCGGTCCGAAGACGCCGCTCGGCAAGCGCCGCACCGGATTCGCCGAGGCGCCTGAGCATGACGAGGCTGCGATCGAAGAAGCCATGGTGGTGCGCGAGCCGATCACGGTCGTGGTTTCGGAGAAGGGCTGGATCCGCGCCTTGCGCGGCACGGTGACGGACCTCTCGGGCGCGGCATTCAAGGCCGACGACGCGTTGAAATTTTCATTTCCGGCGGAAACGACATCGAAATGTCTGGTGTTTGCCACCAACGGCCGGTTCTACACGATCGAAGCCTCCAAGCTTCCCGGTGGCCGCGGCCATGGCGAGCCGGTCCGGCTTTATGCCGACATCGAGCAGGACGGCGAACTCGTGTCGGTGTTCCGCTATCAAGGCGGACGCAAGCTTGTGGTCGCGAGCGCAACCGGCCGTGGCTTCGTGGTGGCGGAAGACGAATGCCTGGCCAACACCCGCAAGGGCAAGCAGGTGCTCAACGTAAAACCACCCGACAAGGCGCGCGCGGTTGCAGCGGTCGAGGGCGAGTTGCTGGCCGCAATCGGCGAAAACCGCAAGATGGTGATCTTCCCGCTCGAGCAAGTGCCGGAGATGACGCGCGGGCGGGGGGTACGCCTGCAACGCCACAAGGAAGGGGGCTTGTCGGACGTCAAGACATTCAAGGAGGCCGATGGCCTGACCTGGATCGATTCAGCCGGACGCGTATTCAATTTGTCGATCAAGGAACTTGCCAATTGGCGCGGCAATCGCGGCGACGCCGGCCGTATCAAGCCCGATCGGTTTCTTGCGAATCTCAAATTCGGAAGCATGCCCGAAAGCGGGAAGGGCAAGCCGGAGAACGAGTAGTTCTTCCTGATCCCGGATTTACCCGGATATGGATGCGAACAGGTGCGGCTGGTCTGATGGCTGAGGCCGGCCGGGGTCCGATTTATGCAATTGCAAATTATTCGCAATAAGATTATATTGATTTCAATACTTGGGTAGGAGGCGGGATGCTGGTCAAATCGCCGCAGGATCAGGCCACGGCCGTAGAGCCGGGCTGGCGACGGCGCGGCGAAAGGCAGTCGCTGGCCGAGGTGTTCGGCACCATTGCGACGCGTCCCACCGGATCGCTGTGGAAGAAGCTCGTCGCGTTTCTTGGGCCGGGCTATCTCGTTGCCGTCGGTTACATGGACCCGGGCAATTGGGCGACCTCGCTCGCCGGAGGATCCAAATTCGGCTACGCGCTGCTGACCATTGCGCTGCTGTCGAACCTGATGGCGATCCTGCTGCAATCGTTATGCGCCCGGCTCGGCATCGGGGCGGGACGCGATCTCGCGCAGGCCTGCCGTGATGCGTTTCCGCGCGCGGTGGCGCGGCCGCTCTGGGTGCTGGCGGAGATCGCGATCTGCGCCACGGATTTGGCCGAGGTGATCGGCACCGCGATCGGGCTCAATCTGTTGTTCCATGTCCCGCTGGAACTCGGCGTGCTGATCACTGCGCTCGACGTCTTTCTCATTCTTTGGCTGCAGAATCTGGGCTTCCGCTGGATCGAGGCGTTCATCGTGACGCTGCTCGGCGTCATAGCGTTGTGCTTCGCGATCCAGATCGCCTTGGCCAATCCGCATTGGGGAGCGGTGATCCGCGGGTTCGCGCCGACGACCGAGGTCGTCACCAACCCGGAAATGCTCTATCTCGCAATTGGTATCATCGGCGCTACCGTGATGCCGCATAATCTGTACCTGCACTCGGGCGTTGTGCAAACGCGGCGATTCGGCAACTCGGTGGCGGAACGGCGCGAGGCGATCACGCTGGCGACGATCGATTCGACCATTGCGCTGACGTTTGCGCTCCTGATCAATGCGTCGATCCTCATCCTCGCGGCGGCGACGTTCAACAAGGTGGGCCAGACCGAGGTGGCCGAACTCGATCAAGCGTATTCGTTTCTTGCCCCGTTGCTCGGCTCGGCGATCGCGCCGACGCTGTTCGGCATCGCGCTCCTATGCTGCGGGATGAATTCGACGGTGACGGCGACACTCGCCGGTCAAATCGTGATGGAAGGATTTATCGATATCCGTTTGGCGGCCTGGGCGCGGCGGCTGATTACACGCTCAATTGCCATCATTCCGGCAGCCGTTGTGACGATCTGGTACGGTGCGGCGGGGACGGCAAAATTGCTGATTTTCAGTCAGGTCGTGCTCGGACTGGCGCTGCCGTTCTCGATCGTACCGTTGATCATGTTCACGGCCAATCGGCGCAAAATGGGCGAGCTTGCGGCGCCGCTGTGGGTGACAGGGCTCGCCGTCGTGGTCGCGGCAATCCTCATCGTGCTCAACGTCAAGCTGATCTACGACCAGATCGCCGGCTGAGCACTATCCGTCTAGCGGCTGACCCGCACCCAGCGGTCGGGCGTCAGGCGTTCCTGCGGCAGGAAGCGGCCCTTGTAGTCCATCTTGGGCGAACCCTCGACCCAGTAGCCGAGATAGACGTAAGGCAGGCCCATGCGGCGCGCGCGCACGATGTGATCGAGGATCATCAGCGTGCCGAGCGAACGGCTACCCTCGTCGGGATCGAAAAACGAATAGACCATGGACAGGCCGTCGCTGAGCACGTCGGTCAATGCCGCCGCCAATAGCGTGCCGACACCGCGGCCGTTGAGCGCGCTGTCGGGTCCGCGCCGCCGGTACTCCACCAGCCGCGTTTTGACGTGGCTGTCCTCCACCATCATGGCGTAGTCGAGCACAGTCATGTCGGCCATGCCGCCGTCGTGATGGCGGGAGTCGAGATAGGCGCGGAATATCGAATATTGCTCGGAGGTCGGCACCAGCGCGCGCATTTCGCCGATGACGTCGGCATTGTGGGCGAGGACGCGGCGCATGCTCCGCGTCGGGCGGAATTCGTCGGCAATCACCCGGATGGATACGCAGGCGCGGCAGCCTTCGCAGGCCGGCCGATAGGCGATGGACTGGCTGCGGCGGAAGCCGCCATGGGTCAGCAGGTCATTGAGACCGGGCGCGCGATCGCCCACCAAATGCGTGAAGACCTTTCGTTCCTCGCGACCCGGCAAATAGGGGCAGGGCGACGGCGCGGTCAGATAGAATTGAGGTGTATCGCGCGAATGCTGGGTCGCGATATTCCCAAAAAAATAAATGGCCAGCGGAATGGTTCCGCCGACTCCGTCTGAATTTTGCCAGCAAAATTCCTTGCGGCAAAGGGGGATCGCTAACCGTTCCGCTGGGCGGTTCGCAACATGTTCGCCCGCGCCTCGTTGTTAATGATTACGGCGCCCAGCACGATATCGTGCAGCAGGCGACGGCGCTGGTTGAAGAAGCAGACCAAGAGGATGAACGGGGTGAGGGCTGAAACCGTGATCCAGAAGACCACGGCGTGGACCGCGCCGAGCACGAAATAGGCGGGGGCGCCGTACCAAGTGCGCATTTCGAGATCCATCACGCGCATGCCGATGGTCGCCGACCGCGGGCCACCCAGGGTGAAGCCGTAATAGGCCAGCGCCCAAATGATGGTCGCGGGCGGAAGCAAAATATAGAGGAAGAAGCCGAGCCCGAGCGTGATGATGCCGGCGGCGAAGATGAACATCCCCGCCACCGCGACCGGAATAGCCAAAATCATCAGATCGATTACGAAGGCCACAAGGCGGCGCGGCAGCACGTCGGCGAACAGTTCCGGGTTTGCCGCCGGATCGTAAGCGTGCGGCTTGACCTCGAACGGCAAGCTGATGCGGTTGGGTTCACTGGCAGGCATGATTCCCCCTCGCTGCCAGGGATGTGGACAATAACGTCCGCGGTTGCAAGAGGCTTGAAGGGCGAATTCGACGGGTCCGCGGCGGAAATTTGGATTAGAGTTGAGCTAAGGAGGCCGGATTGGACGTTACTCTCGCCGATATCCAGCGCGCCCAGCGGACCATCGCCGGGCATGTGCTGCGTACGCCGATGCTGCCTGCGCCGAAGCTTTCCGCGCTGACCGGCGCCGAGGTCTTCGTCAAATACGAAAACATGCAGGTCACCAACTCGTTCAAGGAGCGGGGCGCGCGCGTGAAGCTCACCGCTCTTTCGGCAGCAGCTCGGACGCGCGGCGTCATCGCCATGTCGGCGGGCAATCATGCGCAGGCGGTGGCCTATCACGCGGAGCGGCTCGGCATTCCGGCCACGGTGGTGATGCCGGTGACGACGCCGTTCGTGAAGATTGCGGCCACCAAGGAATACGGCGCGCAGGTCGTGCTCGATGGCGAGACAATCACGGAAGCGCAAGCACGCGCCGAGTCGATCGCAAAAGAGCGCAATCTGATCTGGGTGCATCCCTATAACGACATCCACGTCATCGCGGGGCAGGGAACGGTCGCGCTCGAGATGCTGGAAGAGGTTGCCGATCTGGACGTGCTGGTCGTCCCGATCGGCGGCGGCGGGTTGATTTCGGGCATGGCGATTGCGGCGAAAGCGGTGCGACCGGACATCGCGATCATCGGGGTCGAGGCCGTGCTCTATCCGTCGATGTGGAATGCGGTGCACGGTGGCCACAGGCCGCTCGGCGGCGCGACACTCGCGGAAGGCATTGCGGTCAAGAATGTCGGGCATCTCACATTGCCGATCGTGCGTGCGATGGTGAGCGACATCGTTCTGGTGGACGAGCAGTACATCGAGCGGGCGGTCAACGCCTATCTCACGCTGCAAAAGACCATGGCCGAAGGCGCGGGTGCGGCGGGATTGGCGGCCATGCTGGCGGAGCCGGCGCGCTTTGCCGGCAAGAAGATCGGCCTCGTTCTCTGCGGCGGCAATATCGATCCGCGCATCCTCGCGACCATCATGGTGCGCGAGCTGGAGCGTGGGGACCGTATCGTTTCGTTTCGGCTCACCATCCCGGACCGACCGGGTATTTTGGGTCAGATC
>Ga0187765_10000358_pt1 | contig 16531 bp, 16 predicted proteins | sample 0216_QUI02_MP05__3_FD_133018 | JGI IMG/M metagenome (GOLD analysis project Ga0187765, IMG submission 133018) | Tropical peat soil microbial communities from peatlands in Department of Meta, Colombia - 0216_QUI02_MP05_10_MG | ecosystem: Environmental > Terrestrial > Soil > Wetlands > Peat ...
CATCTCGGCGATGGTGCGGCGCTCGTCGTCGGTGACGCCGGGGTCGGCGGCCGGCGGCGCCAGGAGGATGGACGTGCCGGGCTGGCCGGGGGGGCCGACAGTGATCCAGCGCATCTTGCCGGAACCGACGTCGGTGCGGACCTCGAAGCCGAGGGCGTCGCGGTAGAAGGCCAGGGCGGCGTCCGGGTCGTCGTGCGGGAGAGAGCTTGCGTGAATGGTGATATCCATGACGATCACACTAGGTGCGGCTCGGTGGCCGGTGCTTCTCGATTCCTGACCGGTCTGGTCACCTGTTTCGCCAGGCACGCCGGCATCCCGGCCGTCGCCCGCGCCCCGTCGCGCCGGTAGGTGCTGGGCGGTACACCGACCAGTTCGGTGAAGCGGGTGCTGAAGGTGCCCAGCGACGAGCAGCCGACCGCGAAACAGACATCGGTGACGGTCATGTCGCCGCGACGCAGCAGCGCCATCGCACGCTCGATCCGCCGGGTCATCAGATAGCTGTAAGGCGACTCGCCGTAGGCGAGCTTGAACTCGCGGCTCAGGTGCCCGGCCGACATGTGCGCGCCTCGGGCCAGCGCCTCCACGTCCAGCGGCTGCGCGTACTCCCGGTCGATCCGGTCGCGCACCCGGCGCAGCCGCGCGAGGTCACGCAGATGCTGCGCTGCAGCGGGTTTGCTGGTCACACACAAGATCGTACGTCGCTCAGCCAACGATGCCGTGGCCGTGTCCTGGCCGGGCCGCGTCCCCGCCGCCTGACCGGCGAGGCGGTTGCCGGCATGCCTGCGCACTCGCCACGTTTCAGCTGTCGAACGGGATCACGTCGCAGCGGTCCCGGTCCAGCCCTTGACAGCAGGACAGGCACCATGGCCGGCGCACCGTCTGACCGCCCGTGCGGGTGACCCAGAATCCGGCCGGGTTTTGCCGGCAGCAGACGCACAGATGGACCGTGTGCGGCAGCAGGCCGGGCGCGGTCACCGTGCGGTGGGGAACCGCAGCTGTGGCAGTGGGCCAGCGCCCGCCGACGCCGGGCCCGCTCCCGTGGCCCGGCCGGGGGAGCTCATGGCCGACCGCCACGGTCGCGACCGCCGCCATGTCCTGGATGAACCGCCCGGCAAAGCCGTCTCGGAATCGGAGTCTCATCTCGGCCAGCCTTCGCTTGCGAAGCTGATGGGGCGGCTGTGGTCGGCCCTTCTTCACTGTCCAGCAGTGTGCTGGCCTGAGGCGGGCAGACCTGGGCCGCTACCTGTCAGCCTGGCCGTAAGACCGGTGGCGCCGCATTGGGCGAATGCCGTATCTGCTGACCCCAGGCGGCTTACCCGGGTGCCCAAAGGCCGCGGGCCGCCGCGCGCCCGGCCAGCCGGCGAACGCGGCAACCCCCCTGGTGCTTCAGCACCGTCCCGGTCAGGCACCGTTCTTGAGGACTTGGTGGCAGATGTCCAGCGCACGCCCAACGTCTGCACTGGAGATCCCGTCGTGCGTCACGAAGCGCACCTGGTCTGCGGCCGGGGCCCCGCCCAGCAGTCCCCGCTGGGAGCATGCGGCCAGGAAGCGCGCCGAGTCCATGTGCAGCAGCTGGAAGTACACGATGTTCGTCTGCACGCGAGTCAGATCGCATTCCACCCCGGGCAGCTGGGCCAGGCCCTCGGCGAGCGTGCGGGCGTTCTCGTGGTCGTCGGCAAGCCGGCCGATCATCGTCTCCAGTGCCACCAGGCCGGCCGCGGCCAGCACGCCAGCCTGCCGCATGCCGCCCCCAAGCATCTTGCGCCACCGCCGCGCCTGCCGGATCTTCCCGGCCGGCCCGCACAGCAGGCTGCCGACTGGGCAGCTCAGGCCCTTGGACAGGCAGAACGTGACGGTCTCGCTGGCCGCCGCGATGGTCCTGGCATCCACTCCGGTAGCGGTGGCGGCGTTGAAGATCCGTGCCCCGTCCATATGCACGGTCACGCCGTGACGCTGGGCCACCTGGCTCACCAGCTGAACCTCCGGCAAGGTCCAGGCCACACCGCCATGGCGGTTGTGGGTGTTCTCAATCACGATCGCCGCCGTCGTCGGCTGATGATCATCGTCAGATGGCCGCATTACCGCCTCAACCTGCTGCGGTGACAGCACCCCACGATCGGTCGCGACCTGCCGGATCTGAATGCCGCCCACCACTGCCGCCCCGGCAGCCTCGTTCAGGAACACATGGGAGTCAGCATCCGCGACAACTTCCTGCCCCCGACCGGCATTGACCAGCAGGCCAAGCAGGTTGCCCATCGTGCCGCTGGCCACAAACAGCGCAGCTTCCTTCCCCATCCGTTCGGCCGCCACGTCCTGCAGGCGGTTGACGGTCGGATCGTCGCCGAATACATCGTCGCCCAGCGGCGCGCTCGCCATTGCCCTCAGCATGGGCGCGGTCGGCTGGGTCACCGTGTCCGAACGAAGATCGATGCCATCCACGTAAGCCGTCTCCCATCCCTGGCACCCGGGGCTGGCCACACCCGCGATGGCCAGATTCCGTCAGGATCACGAACCGTAGCCCCATTCATCAACCCCATGTCCTACGGGATGATCCGGGTTCCCCTCAACTTGCTGAACGCTGGACAAGCGGGACGGTGGCGTCCGGACCGGCCCTACCGGGTGCCTTCGGTCAGCTGCCTGCCATGTGCGAGCCCAGCCACGCCCCCGCCTGGTGGAAGGTGAGCACGCCCAGCAGCAGCCCGGTCAGCACCGAGGCCGTGAGCTGAAGCCAGCGGGCCTGGCGGCCGGCCAGGATCTCGCGCGCCCGGTACCCGGCGCTGCTCCGCAGATCACCGGTGATGCTCATTGCCATCCGCGCCGCCGGTGGTTTCACGGCGGTGGGATGGCCGCCGGGCGCCTGCGGCGGACGAGCGGACGGACGCTGTCATCGCCCTAAGTTAGGTGCTTTGGCCTGGCGCCAGCCCATGATCGCGGTCCGGATCAGGTTGTTTGGGGAATCTGGGCCCCGGCTTTGAGCTTCCGTGACTGGTTCGAGAGGTGCGGCAGAGCTCCGTGATATGTGCTGGCGGGCACGCGGGCCTGGGATCGTCGCGTCTCCGGGGCAGACCCCGCTCTCGCCCCTGGCCCGCGCCTTGAGGAGAGGGACCGGGTGTAGCCGACGAAGACGGCCCGGTCCCTCGTCCATGACCGGCCCCGGCTAGGACCAGGGCCGGAGAATGCCCGGCGCCAGCCGGAACCTGGAAGGAAGGTGCCCGCTAACAATGCCGATTTGCTGCCGCAACACTGCCCGCTGCGGGGTGAGCTGAGGTGCGGATGGGCGGGGAGCACGTGGGCACTGGGGACTGGCCGTGCTGGCCGTAACCGGCGCGGCCGGGCTGGTGCTCGCCGTGCACGGCTGGTCAGCACGGGCCGCGAGCGCCACCCCATCACTGGCTGGCGCTGACCGGGATCGGGAGCGCAGGTATCCGATTCTGATCTGCACCGGCTTCAAGCCACGACCCCACGTGCAGCGGGCCGGTGCAGCCATCGCAGTCGTGGTCCTCTCATGGCTGCGTGTGACGCGCCGGTGACGGAACCGTGACAGGCCCGCCTTAGCGTCGCATGGCATGAACTTCGTCGACGCGACGCTACTGAGGCTTGCCACGCCAGCGGAGCGCAACTCCCTGTTCGACGACGACGCCCTCGCGCAGCTCGTGGCCACGGCATACGACGCAGATGCGCTCGCGATCGAGGGCCCATACCAGCCGCACTTCGACGACCTGCGGCTGGGCCCGAGCATCCCGCCCGTCGCCACCGCCGAGGGCGCGTGGCAGCAGCAGACGAATCCCACCGAGCGCACCGACGTCAGCGTGCGCGTGTCGGGTCTGGCCGGCGCACCCACCCAGCGTGTCGATGCGCTCTGGCGCGGGGGGATCGTCGCGCACATGATCCCGCTTGACAGCACGATCGATGAAGCGCGCGTGGGGTGGCCGGACCCCGGCCTTGTCGACGCGGAGATCATCGCCGCCGACGGCTCACTGCCGAGCAACAAGACGACGCTCGAGAACAAGCGCCGCGCGCGGCTGATGGACCACCTCAAGGCAGGCCTCGCCGAACCCGAGGCGCTCACCGACGAGCGCTTCGACACGCTGTTGGCGAGCATCGGTGCCAGCACGGTCAGCGACCTGATCGAGCGCATCCAGAGCGGCGCGGCGGTCGGCACCGTGACGATCACCTTCTCCTCTCCCACCGCCGCCCAGCCGACGCCGAAGGAGCTGCCGGTGGCGGTCGCCGTCCTGATCCGCGACGCCGCCGGCTTCTCGCTCGCCGACCTCCTCGCCGACAGCCACGCGCTCCGCGAGCGCCTCGACCCGCTCGCCGTCGAGCGGCCGAGCGACCCCACGCTCAGGGTGCGCAACCGCGTGGTGGTGGCATGGGTGGTGCCGGAGACGATCTTCGACGACGATGACTGGCCCGGCGCCGCGGACAACCTGTCGCCGGAAGCCAAGCGCGACGCGCGACGCGCGGCCGCGGGCCAGTGGCTGGCCGCCGAGGGGATCGGGCTAGTGCCCATCGCCGCCTGAGCAGATGACTCGCAGACCGCCGACCACTCGACCAACCGCCTGAGGAGCGATTCATGCCGACTGTTCCAGCTGCGTTCCCCTTTATCCAGGTCACAATTGACACCTCGGGCCTGACCCCGGTGGCCCAGCGCGCGCCGGGGGTGATCGCGGTGGTGGGCACCACGCCCGCCGCGAGCGGCGGCGGCACCGCGAAAGTGAACAAGCCGTACGTCGTGGACACGCCCGCCGACGCCGCTGACCTCTTCTCGAAGACCACCAACAAAGCCACGGCGAGCACGCCGCTCTACGATTCGCTGCTCCTGGCCATGCTCCAGGACCCCAAGCCGTCGAAGATCTACGGCGTCCGCACCGCCGACACGGGCGACGACCGCTATGCCGCCGCGCTCTCGAGCCTCGAGGCGGTGGACGACGTGACCTTCGTGTCGCTCGCCAACGAGTTCACTGTGGGCGCCGAGGCCGCGGGTAACACGCCCGCCACGGGACTGATGGCGCTCAAGGTGCACTGCCAGAACATGTCCACCTCGGGCAATAAGCGGATCGGCTTCGGCATGGTCGACCCCACCCGCACCAAGTCCACGAGCTATGCCTCGGACACGCTCACGGCCGTCGATTCGCTGAAGAGCTCGACGAGCCGCATGGCGCTGGTGGCCGCACGCGGCTCGACGCAGGACGCCGCCACCGCGGCGATGGCGTCGATAGCCGGCTACGAGCCGCACATCTCGTCGGTGCTGAAGCCGGTGCGAGGAGTGACCATGCCGAAGGAGGCGCAGTTCGGCCCGAGCGAGATCAAGGCGCTCTCGGAGGGCGAGGTGAACCCGCTGATAGAGCCCGAGCTGATGGTGGGCGAGGTGCTCCGCTTCGCGGAGGGCCGCTGCTTCACCTCGGACGGCGCCCTGCGCTACATCGACATCGTCCGCACCCTGGACGACATCGACTTCCGGCTCAAGGCCGGGCTCGTGGGGTCGGTCGGCGACGCGCGCATCACCAAGGCCGGGATGACGCTGGTGAAGGCGCGCACGGACGGGATCCTGGATCCGCTGCGTCGCCGCGGCGTGATCGCGGACTACTCGATCTCGATCCCGGTGCTGGACGTCCTCTCCACGCCGGAGAGCACGTGGACGGCGGCGGATCGGAAATTGGTCGATGACGCGCGCGGCAACCGCACGGTCGACATGTTCGTGTCGATCACCTACGGCCCCGCCGTCCACCAGCTGCGCGTCACCCTGGCCCCGAAGTTCTGACCATCGAGGAGCGACGACCATGCCAGATTGGAACACTCGACTCGCCGTCTCATACACGGATACGGACGGCACGACGGTGTCGATCACGCCAATCGACTCCTTCGCCCCAACGTTCGCGCTCAACGCCGAGGCACTGCACTCGATCGAGGCGACGCACCTCGGTGTCATCTATTCGCCCGACGGCATGACGTTCACGATGACCGTCAAGGCGATCGGTGACGTGGCCGCCAAGCTCACTTCGCTGGCGCTCCGGGGCAAGCATTTCGACGTGGTACTCCAGGAGACCGACGACGGCCACGACTGGTCGTTCAAGAGCATCGTCATGACGCGCTGCCTGATCACCAGCGCGGGCCCGACAACGGCCACGCCGACGGGCGCGCCCGCGGCCACCTTCTCCGGCTTCAGTCTTGCGGCGAAGACCGAGGACAAGGCCGGCCAGACTGTCCAGATCCCGTAGGCCGATGGCTTCCGCCGATGGTCGCGCGGCCAGGGTCGCGCGCACCGGTATCGCGCTCGTTCACGAAGGCGAGCTGATCCTGCCCGCCGCCGGCAGCGAGGCGGAGGGCGAGCAGGCGCTAGCGGACAGCCGGGCCGTCGTCCAGTACCGCTTCCCGGTGGAGGTTGAGGTGCGCGGGATGCCGTCCGAGCTCGATCCTGATGCGATCGCGGACCTCGCGCTGCGACGGCTCGCGCGCGGACTGAGGAGCTTGTGAGATGCCGGTGACCGTTGATGTGCCGGTACGCCTGCGGCTCGATCCGCTGGTGATCGCCACGCGGATGGACGACATCGAGGGCGCGCTCAGCGCGGCGCTCGGCCGGGCGCTCGAGAACAGCCGCAAGGAGGTGCTCGATCCGCGCGGCGGGTACCTGACGGCGGCGATCGGCCAGCCGGTGCTGTCATGGAGCGGTCCCGGGCTGGCCGCCCTGTCGCCAGAGGCGGCGACGGCGGTGGAGAACTGCGTGGGGCGCGCCCTCGCCGAGGCGGTGCGCTCGGCCGGCCTGCTGGGTGGGGATGGCGAGCTGCCCGCGCCGCTGGGTGACGCGCCGTCCGAGCAGGTCGACGGCGAGCGTCACATGCCCTACCACGGGCGCTACCTCGTGCCGGAGTACCAGGACGGCGGCCGGGTGGCGCTGCCCGTGGACGGCGACCCGCTGCCGCTACCGGCGAGCGTGCGCATCACCCGCTGGGAGGAGCCGCAAGCGGACTGGGACGCGCGCGAGTGGATCGAGACCTTTGTGATCGCCTACGCGACGCATCCGTGCTCGCTCGGCCCTACGGACTGGGTGGGTATGGTCTTCCGGCTCGGCAAGGGCTACGGCGTGAAGGGCTTCCGGCTGCTCGATCGCAACCGGGTCGCCGTGGACACCGTCAACGTGCTCGACGGCGTATTCGAGCTGGCCGAGCTGCACACGATGACCGCTGCCGCCCACGGCCCGCACGTGGCGGTGATCGAGGTGGCGGCCCACCTCGCCACAGACGCGATCATGAGCATCCGCTGGCTCCCCGAATCGAAGGACGAGACGGGCCGACGGCGCTTCCTCGAGGGGTTCGAGCGCGGGCTGATCGAGCACGCGCTCGCGCCTGAGCGCGTGGACCTCGTGAAGGCGCTCGGGCCGGACGCTTATGAGTCGCTCGTGGCCGGCCAGCTGTCCGAACTGGTCGACCGCCTGATGGCGGACAAGGAAGTGAAGAGCTTCGCGATCTTCGAGGCGGACGCGCAGGAGTTCCTCGTCCGCGCGCGGAGCGAGGCGCCGGACTTCCTCGGCGCCAACCCCTTGCCACTTGTTGGGATGACGAGCGAGGTGATGGTCGATCCGGAGACGGCGGCCTGGCTGCGCGAGCAGGGTCTCGGCGACGAGAGCGAGATCGAGGGCGGCGAAGAGGAAGGCGAGGGCGGCGAGCCTGCCGAAGGGCCCCGACTCGGCGGCGAGGAGGGCGAGCTCGCCTTCCCGCCGGGCCTGGGTGAAGGCGAGAGCTTCATCTGCGAGCCGCTGATGGGCGAGCCGCCGGTGAGCGAGCTCGGCGCCGACGGCGTGCGGCTGCGGAAGGGGATCAACGAGATCGCCCAGCGCCTCCAGATCGTGCCGTGCGAGTACCCCGGCCAGTTCTTCCTCCACGCGGCGAGCGTGCTCGGCGCGCGCGCGATCGCGGTGGGCAGCGCAGGAGCAGACGACCGCGGCGGCATCCTCGAACCGGCGGCCGGCACCGGCAACCTTGGCAGCGTGGAGTTCCAGGAGGCCTCGACCCCGGCGCGCCAGCTCCTTCGTCACCTCGCGGCCACCGTCCCGATCCTGAACAGCTGGAGCCACGACCTCACGTCGGTCTACCTCGGCCCGGAGCATCGCGGTCAGATCAAGGGCGTGCCCCAGCCAGCGAGCTGGGTGCTCCACTATTCCGCGGCGTTCGAACAGAAGATCATCCAGTCGGCCGCGTTCGTCTACGGCGCCACCTGCCAGGTGCTGATGGCCCAGCTCCTGCGGGCCTCGCGCGCCGCGATCGCAGAGCGCGAGGCAGGCCTCCTCAAGCCGCTTCAGGCCGGCACGGTGACCTACCTCGACTACTTCGAGCAGGGCCTCCTCCCCCCGCTCGAAAGGCTCGACGAGCTGATGCGCTGGCGGAAGTCGATCAGGGACTACGAATTCCATAAGGCGATGGCCGAGGCCGACTACAGCGGCGGAACCGGGTACACGCTCCAGGCCAATTGGCGCTCGGCAGACCCGGCAGCGCCCGCCGCCGGCACGCCCGAGGCACGCGCGGCGTCGGACTGGCCGACCGCGCGCGATGCACTCCTCGATTCCCTCCAGCCGGCCGGCGCACCCGCGCCGCCCGCGGCAACGGGGCACCGACGCGGCGAGCTGGTGGACAACGGCCGCGACGTGGGTGTCGACGACGGCACCGGGAGGATCTGGACCAAGCAGGCGCTCGAGTCGGCGATCATCGTACGCCGCGGCACGCTCGAGTCGGTCGAGCCGCTGATCAAGCAGTTCGTCGACCTGCCCGAGGTGATGGAACGCCTGCGCGGAGGTCGCGAGCACGTCAGGACGACGCTCAAGTCGATCCTCCGCGAGATGGCCGGCCACAACGTCGATATCCTGCGCGAGGTCCAGGGCAGCTGGAAGTACTCGTTCCGGGCTTCGCGCATCACCGAGAGCAGGCAATCCCCGACGGTGCAGGGCGCTGAGTACAAGCTCCAGAACATTCACCTCCAGGCGCACCGGGCGATCGGCGACGCCTTCGCGGGCGATGTGACCTACACGCTCGCACTGCGGTCTCTGTTCGCGGGCGAGCTCAACAGGACGCTCGGGCTCACGCTGATCGAGTTCAGCGGCCTGATCCTGGTGGCGATCCTCTGCCCGCCGCTCGCCGTGGCCCTTGGCATCGGCACCGCGTTCTACCACTACGCCGAGGCGGTGGACCGCGAGCACCTCTACGGGGCGCTGATCAACCCCGAGCTGGTCCTCACCCGCGCTGAGGTCGAGATGGAGCTGTTCGCGGCCAAGGCGGGAGTCGCGCTCGCGTTCCTGCCCGAGGTAGGGAACGTGTTTAAGGGCGCCTCAACGGTGGTCCGCACCGTCGCGCGCGAGGGTCTCCTCGGGGCCGCCGATGTGGCCGGTGCGAGCCTCCGGAAGGCGCTGAGCATCAGCGCCGAGGAGCTCGGGACGAAGCTCGCCGGCTCGTTCACCAAGCAGCTGGAAGAGCGGCTGGCGCGTGGGCTGCTCGTGGCGCTCGCCAGGGAGATCGCGACCACTCAGTTCATTGGCAAGTTCATCGAGCTCGTCATGCACCCGATCGTGGACGCGGTCGAGCGCGAGCTGCTCGTCACGGGCGCGCAAGGCGGGATCGACAAGGCCCTCGAGCACCGCCTGGCGCTACTGCCGCCCGCGAAGAAGGTGACGAACTGATGGAGGTTGAGGTCCGTTTCCGTGGCACGCTTGCCGGCGAGGACATTCGCCCCGACGTATGGCTCGCCGCCGACGAGCGCCTCCTGAAGCTGCGCAACCGCCTGGCCGAGATCAAGGTGGAGGGCGAGAGCCTCGGGCAGAGGCGCGCGCAGACGCTGGTCGAGCGGCTGATCGTCGGCGCGCTCGACGACTACGGCAATAAGTACATGCGGGCGATGGGCGAGCATCTCGAGGCCATCGTGCGCATTCGCCGCGAGCTGTCGCAGCGGCTGGCGTCGGTGTTCCAGCACTTCCAGAAGGGCAGGGTGCCGTCGAAGCTGCCCAAGACGCTGGTGGATGTCGCGGAGCTCACGAGGTTGTTCGACGAGCTCGACCAGCACCTCGACGCGATCAGCGACAAGGACGGGACGAAGGCGCTCGAGGACTTCTATCACGGGCGGCATCCCGACGCTCGGCCGCGCAAGCCGACGGACGCGCTCGCCCATGCCACGGGCGAGGACTGGGCCACCGAGATGGGGCGCGTCGAGGAGGCCCGCGCCGGGGAGTCGGAGCCCGAGGGCTTCGAGCCCGACCCCAAGCTGCTCGAGCCCGTGCAGGAGGACGTGCCCTGGTATCTGAAACGTGGCGAGCGGGAGAAGGCGCGCGCCGCCGCCTACCGCGAACGGCGCGCACTCGAAGCCCGGCGTTTCCGGGGCACCGAGGTGCTGCCCTCTAACACGCCCGAGGTGCAGCGGGCGCGGCAGGTGCTCCGGGAGTGGAGCGAGAACGCGCTCCCGGATGGCTGGGAGTCGAACATCCACGGGGTCGCCGACTACACGGAGCCCGTGGCTGCCGCGTTCGCCGAGACCGACCAGAGGGACGCCAACTTCGCGCGCGCACACGTGGAGGTGTGGCTGAAGACACCCGACGGCTACCGGTTCCGCCCGGACGGAGTGCGCTTCGAGGATCCCAAGGGTAAGAGCTACCTCTTCATGGAGCACAAGGACCCGCCGTCGTCGACCGACATCGCGGAGTTCACGTCCGAGCAGGGCCGTGCGCGGATGCTCGCCGACATGGAGGACGACGCAGACGCCGCCAGGTTGCTCGAGCACCGCGGCTGCAAGGGCTGGGTCTACTCCACCTCGAGTCCCGAGGTGGCGAAGATGATGGCCGAGCTCGTGGCCGAGATCCGCCAGCGCTCGCCCGAGCTGGGACGCCTCCTCCACCCGCCGGAGTACCGCGGCCCATGAGCGCCCAGAGCTACCAGGAGCACCTCGTGATCCCGTCGGCGGTGATCTCGGACGGCATCCTCACCGTCCCGGTCTGGGCGGTGACGACGATGACGCTCACCGAGACCTACAAGCTGCCGCCGATCGGCTCCTCGGGCGCCAAGGCGATCGTCTCGACGCACGACGACACGATCTCGCTCACCGGCGTGCTGCCGGGCACCGAGCGCTTCGCCTGGAAGCTCGCGCTCGAGACGCTCGCCGAGACGAGCAAGCGCGGCGGCGCAATCGCCGCGCGCACCGGCGGCGCCGTGGCTGGGCTGATCCTCGTCACGACGATGACGATCCGCACCGACATGCAGGTGCAGAGCCTCACCTTCACCGCCAGCGCACAGAAACGCGACACGCTCGACGTGACGATCTCGCTCGCGTACATGCCCAGGCCCTCGGCGCTGGGGAAGCTGCTCGACGTCGCGTCCATCGGCATCGGCTCGCTCAAGGACTTCGCGTCATGACCGTCGAGCCGATTCCCGTGGTCGGTCTGCTCACCCCGGATCCGCTGTCGCTCCCCCCGGCCGGCTACACGCGCGTGAGACAGTCGATCCAGACCGGCCTGCCGTTCCGGGTGGACGTGGGCACCGGCCTCGCTCTCGTCCTGATCGCGCCCACCGGCGTGGCCACCGAGTGGCGCGACGCGGACCCGCGGACGGTGATCAGCTCGGCCGCGGACGAGGCGGAGCCATTCGACCCGAGCACGCTCGAGGACTCCCCCACCGCGCCGCCCGCGCGCATGCCGCTGCGCATGCTCGTGGTATCGGGCGGGCGCGCGCTGGCCGCCGTGCCGCTGCGAGCCGGACGGCTCCGGCTGGCGCCCGACGGCGGCGCCGACGACGCGGGCACGCTCCTCGAGATCGTCGTGCTGGGCTGGGAGTTGCACGCCGGGACGCTGCGCGGTGCCGGGGACGTGGGCTCGACCATCGACCTGGCCTGGCGGCGGGCCGACAAGCCAACCGGCACGTTCGAGCCCTCGCCGCCCAACCCGCACGTGGTCGAGCGCGCCGGCCCGCACGGTTTCTCCAAGCGCGGCAAGAAGCTCCGCGGAAGGGAGCGTGGCTGATGGGCCTGCTCGACTCGCTGGCACCGGCCTCGGTGTCTGTGGGCAACGACGCCGGCTGGCTGCTCGGCTTTTACCGCGAGGAGAGCAGCGGGCAGGCGCGCACGATCGTCGAGGACTCGGTGATCGAGTTCGGCCGCGACGACTACGAAGCAGACATCCGCGCGTCGCTGCCGGGCGGCCTCGAGGGCGGCATGTACACGTTCACGATCCAGGGGATTACCGACGAGGACTACGCGAAGATCGCGCAGACCGGCGACCAGCACCCGACGGTGGTCAAGCTCTACCTCTACTGGCGCGACACCACCTCGAGCCCAGGCGCCTACCTGGCCTCGATCGCGGGCGTCGGCAGCAAGCTCACGGGCCGCGACATACCTGATGGACCGGTGGCGTGGCTCAGCATCATCTCGGTCACGCGTAAGGTGGGCGAGCTGCGCTACGAGGCGGAGATCACTGCGCGCGAGCGCGTGTTTGCGCAGCTCGAGGCGAGCCGTCTGTGCACCGAGGGCAAGACGGTGGACGACCCCTCGGACGCGGTCACTCAGGTGGTCGATCCGGTGCTCGGCGGTTCGGAGTACCACGAGCCGACGCCGCACCCCGACGTGCCGCCGCCCCAGCCTGAGAATCCGGGCGACAACGCGATCCACCTCCAGGTGCGCGAGACCGCGGTCGAACAGCTCAACCGCATCGCAAAGGCGCTTGAGGAGCGCAGCGGCCGCTACGGCCGGGGCATGCTGCTGATCCGCAAGGGCGACCTGCATCTGGGCGTGCGGCCGATCCCGCTGGAGGGCGATGCCAAGCCGCTAACGGTCGCCGGTGGACTCATCGAGACGCAGGTCACCGGGCTCCTCACGGCGGACCCCACCCGCGACCCCTGCCAGGGCGGCATCCCGCAGACGCGCCGCCAGTTCCAGCTCGTGCTCAAGGGACGGCCCGACCTCTTCCCCGGCGACACCGTGCAGGTCAATCTGCCGGACGAGGACGCGGGCAGCACGAGCGGCGGCGCTTTCGCGGCGATCAGCGACCTGGCCGGCGGGCCGGTCCTGCCGTCAATGCCGGACACGCTGACGGGCCCGAAGACCACGGTGTACGTGAGCGGCGTGGAGCACAAGCTGGGCCGCGGCAGCGGCTTCGTGACAACCCTCAGCGGCGTCGAACTGCAGGACGGCGTCGATCCGTGGGACCCGCGCGAGTACCCGCACGGCTTCCCCAATGAGAAGCAGGCGGACGCCCACCCAAACGCCGAGACCGACGCCAGCCGCGTGCTCAGGGACAAGATCGAGAGCGCAGCGACGCTCCGCTCCTCGATCGATGTCGGCGAGGTGCGTGTGACCAACAACAGCGGCAGTTCCGAGCCGCCGTCGCAGACCGCGACCGTCTGGCAGGGGCTCGAGACCTCCGACGGCAACGCCGCGCAGTCACGCCGGCTCGCTATTTCCCGCCCCACCCCGCTCCCGCTGCGCGGCGTTCCCTATGCAACGCCGTGGGCCTGGGGCAAGTGCGGGCTCGTGCTGCCGCGCTACCCGGGCACGCGCGTGGTGCTCGCCCACCGCCATGGGCGGACCGACGATGCGGTCGATATCGGCGCCGTGTGGGAGTCCGGGCACGGGCCCGACTCGGACCCGGGCGACTGGTGGCTGATCCTGCCCGTCGGCGTGAGCGATGACCAATCGCTCGACGACTCGGCGGTTCCCGAGGAGCCGAACGGCAACGCGGTGAACGACCTCACCGATAAGGACGGCAACCGCGTGATCGAGCTCGGCGAGCTGACCGTGCGCGTCGGGGCGGACAGCCTGAACCCCCCCGGCTCACGGCCCGCCCGGGCGAGCGATGAGGGCTCGGTGACCATCGAGCATGCGGATGGTGGGGCGAGCATCGTGATCAAGAAGGACGGGACGATCACCATCCATGCCGCGAAGAACCTCGAGCTGAAGTCGGACAAGGACATCACGCTCGACGCAAACAACGTCAAGGTCAAGGTCAGCGGCAGCGGCAGTATGGACGTGAGCTGATGGGCGCCGTGCTGACACAGGGCAGCACCCTCGCGTGCGGCCACGGCGCGACGGGGTCCGCCAGCGGCAACTCGAAGCTCAAGGTGTCGGGGTCGGCGGTGCTCACAAGCGCGGGCACCTCGGGCTGGTCGTTCGTCCCGGCAAGCTGCTCGCAGCAGGTGACCCAGGCCACGCCCAACAACAACCCGTGCTCACAGCTCTCGAGCCAGAACGGCGGGAAGAGCCAGAAACTGACGGTGGGCGGCTCGCCCGTGATCCTGGAGTCGATCGCCGGCGACACGAACGGCAAGCCGCTGAGCGACGTCAAGTGCACCGCAGGCCAGAGCAAGCTGACCGCGTCCTGACCGGGAGGAGCCGCCATGAGTGAAGAACTGGATCGCGACCTGCTCCGCCGCCGGGCGCTCGGCTGGAGCCTGGCGTGCCCGGAGATCGCGCCAGGGGTAGACCTCGGCCGCGACCTGGCGCTGAGCGGGGGCGACAGCGGGTCCGACCTCGCGCGCGTGGAGGGCATCGAGGCGCTCAACCAGTCGCTGGCCGTCGGCCTCACGACCGGGCGCGGCACCGATCTGTTCAATACGGACTTCGGCTTCGACGGTCTCAACGCGCTCGCCGAGGAGACCGAGCCGGTGATGGTGCGCGAACGCGTGCGCGTCTCGATCATCACACTGCTGCAGCGCGAGCCGCGGGTGCGGCGGATCGTGGACGTGAAGTTCGCGGACGACCGGCTGGGGACGCCCGTGCCCGGCAGCCGTGAGCTGGACGTGCGCGTGGCGTTCGAGGCGATCAGCGGGGACACGGCGACGGTGAACTTGGGACAGGTGACCCTCGGTGGCTGACACGACGATTGACACTGCGGACGTCCTCGCGATCGACGACGCGATCGCGCAGCAGACCGGAGCTGGCAACTACGGGCTCGGACCCGGCGGCTTCACGCCAAAGCCGTTCGCGCGGCTGCTCGCGGAGAAGCTCGCTCTCGCGCGCGCCCTGCTCGGAGAGGACGTGGACCTCGGCTCGGGCTCGGCAATCCGCAAGCTGCTCGAGGTGTCCGCGCTCGAGGACGCGCGGACGTGGTCGGCTCTGTCGACGATGTACGACGACCTCTTCGTGTCTTCCGCCACGGGCGCTGCGCTCAGCCGCATCGGCGAAGAGCTCGGGCTACCGCGGCCGTACCGGAACGCGACCGGGACCATCACGCTCACGCTCGCCGGCCCCGTGCCGGGTGGCCAGGAACTCGACATCCCACGCGGCGCTCGGCTGCTCACCCCGGGCGGCCACCACGTGGCGCTCGACGAGCCCGTCATCCTCTCAGCCACCACCCCCGCGCACAACGCGTCGGTATCCGCCTTCTACCCCGGGCCCGAGCACAACCTCGATCCCTCACACCCGAGCGAGAAGATCGACCACTTCAACCTCGAGGACGAGAAGCTTTCCGACTTCCTGAGCCTCCAGGAGGAGGCGCAGGCGGACGGCAAGCCGTTCAGCGTGAAGATCGACCACAAGGCGCCGCTTACCGGCGGCGGACTCCAATGGGACGACGCGCGTTATCGTGAGCTGCTCCTGATCGCGCCGCGGTCGGTGTGGACCGCGGACGCGCTGCAGGCGGCGGTCGAGCTGGTGCCCGGCGTCCGCCGCGCCCAGGTGCGCGACCTCTGGGGCGGACTCGACATCGACCAGTCGATCTTCGGCGACTTCGATTTCTTCGAGCGGCTGTTCGCCAGCGAGCGCGACATCGCGAGCCCCTACTACGTGACGATCCTGGTCGCGCCCGTCCGCGCCGCGATCTGGACCGGCCCCAACGGGCTCGAGGCCGCCGTCGAGTCGGCGATCGAGGACCTGCGGCCGATCGGTGTCTTCCCCCGCGTCCAGCAGTCGCAGCAGGTGTCCGTGGGCATCGAATGCCAGCTCACGATCAAGGGCGTGCCGCTGCCCGCCGGCCCGCGGACCACGGTGAACGCGTCCGAACCGGCGAAGGCGCTCAAGCGGCGCCTGCTCGAGCGCGCACGGCGCTACGTGGATGGGCTGGGCTTCGGCGAGCCGGTGCGCGCCGCCGAGATCACCTGGGCGCTGATGAACGAGCCCGGCGTGGAGGACGTGTCCGAGCTCAAGCTGCTGCGCTACCCGCCGGGGCTCGTGGGCAGCGAGGAGACCAAGGGAGTCGTGCCGGACGACTTCCCGTGCGGGAGCAATGTGGACCTCCAGGCCGACCAGGTTCCGGTACTGGTGGAGGATGTGGATCGCCTGTGGCTGCTCTGATCGACTCGGACGTCTTCGCCGGCGCGTCGCAGCACGCGATGCGCGAGCACCTCACGTCGCCCTTCCGGGCCGGCGCGCTCGAGCTGCCGGTAGCCATCGACGGAAACGGGGCGGCGAAGGTGGACGTGACGACACGCGAGCCGCTGCTGCTCGCGTGGCCGCTGGCGGGGCTCGAGGAGGAGGGGCTGCGCCTGGAGGCCATCGTGAGTCCCGACGGCGGCGCGGACGTGGGCGTCGTGCTCGAGTTCGCCCCTTACACCGAGGAAGGCGCGGCGCTGCC
>Ga0187765_10000359_pt1 | contig 16505 bp, 13 predicted proteins | sample 0216_QUI02_MP05__3_FD_133018 | JGI IMG/M metagenome (GOLD analysis project Ga0187765, IMG submission 133018) | Tropical peat soil microbial communities from peatlands in Department of Meta, Colombia - 0216_QUI02_MP05_10_MG | ecosystem: Environmental > Terrestrial > Soil > Wetlands > Peat ...
GACCGGGTCATGCACTTCAGCGATCATGACGCCGTCGCTGCCGCTCTCAAGGAACTTGCCGCATGACCGCGCGCGCGCTGTGGACCCTAGAGGCGATGGCGAGCGCGATGCGCGCCGCGCGGCAGGGGGCGCTTCCGGAGTCGGTTACCGGACTTTCAATCGACAGCCGCAGCATTGTTTCCGGAGAGGCCTTCTTCGCGATCCGCGGCGATCACCGCGATGGCCACGACTTTGTCGCAGATGCGTTGGCGGCCGATGCGGCATTGGCGGTGGTGGCGGTCGACCGGCGCACGCAATTTCCCGGCGACGCGCCATTGCTGGTTGTCCCCGACGTGCTCAACGCCTTGCGGGATCTTGCCGCCGCGGCGCGCGCTCGCATGCACGGCAAGGTGATCGGCGTCACCGGCTCGGTCGGCAAAACCGGAACCAAGGAAGCCTTGCGGCTTGCGCTATCGAAAGATGGTGAAACCCACGCGTCGGTTGCCTCCTATAACAATCAATGGGGCGTGCCGTTGTCGTTGGCTCGTTGCCCGTCGAGCGCCCGGTATGCGGTGTTCGAAATGGGCATGAATCACGCCGGCGAAATCGCTCCCCTGTCTCGCCTGGTTCGGCCGCATGTCGCGATCGTCACCACGATCGCACCGGTGCATCTCGAATTTCTCGGTTCGCTCGCCAACATTGCCGATGCCAAGGCCGAGATATTTCTCGGTGTTCCGAACGACGGCGCCGCCGTGATCAACCGCGACATCGCTCAGTTCACGCAACTCGAACAGCGCGCGCGTCAATCCGGAATCGCGCGCGTGATATCGTTCGGCGAACATCAAGATGCCGACGCGCGCCTGATCAAATGCGCGCTGCACGCGCGTTGCTCGACGGTCGAAGCGCAAATCCTTGGCACCAGATTCAGCTACAAGATCGGCGCACCGGGCCGGCACCTCGTCATCAATTCACTGGCGGTTTTGGCCACAGCGGAACTCGCTGGCGCGGATCTTGCGCTTGCAGCCTTGGCGCTTTCCGAATTGCATGCAGCGCCGGGTCGCGGCGCGCCGATCACGATCGAGCTTCCCGGCGGTTCGGCGCTCATTCTCGATGAGAGCTACAACGCCAATCCCGCATCGGTCGAAGCCGCCTTGGCGGTGCTTGGGCGCACGGTCATCGGACCGCAGGGGCGGCGCATCGCCGTGCTCGGCGATATGCTGGAACTTGGTCCCAATGGTCCGGATTTGCATCGTGGCCTGTCCGATGCGGTGGTTGCCAATGGCGTCGATCTGGTTTTTTGCTGCGGTTCCCTGATGCACGCGCTCTGGGACGCCCTTCCCGCGGGCCGCCGGGCTGGCTATGCAGAGAACTCCGCCATGCTCGAAGCGCAAGTGGTTCCGGCGATCCGGGCCGGTGATGCGGTCATGGTGAAGGGCTCGCTCGCTTCGCGCATGGCGCTGATCGTCAAGGCACTGCAACGCGCCTATCCGCGGCACGAGATGCTGGCAGACGCATCCGTACAAGGTTGCGCTTCCGTACAAGGTTGATGGCGATGCTGTATTGGCTGGTCGATCTGTCGGATAAGCTGTCGGTGCTCAATGTCTTTCGCTATATCACCTTTCGTACCGGCGGCGCGGTGATAACGGCGCTGCTCTTTGTGTTTCTGTTCGGACAGAACATCATCGACCGGCTGCGGCTCTTGCAGGGCAAAGGACAGCCGATCCGCACCGACGGTCCGAAATCGCACCTTATCGCCAAAGCCGGCACGCCGACGATGGGCGGATTGATGATCCTGTCGGGGGTGCTGGTCTCGACGCTGTTATGGGCAAACCCGACCAATCCTTACGTTTGGGTCGTGTTATGGGTGACGCTCGGCTTCGGGCTGGTTGGTTTCTACGATGATTATCTGAAGGTCACGAAACAGTCGCATGGTGGCTTCGGCGGCCGCGCCCGGCTTCTCGTTGAAGCATGCATAGCCGGTCTCGCCTGTTTTGCGCTGGTGCGGCTCGGCCACGCGCCGTTTTCGACTTCGCTGGTTTTTCCTTTCTTCAAGGAGCTCGTGCTCAATCTCGGTTGGTTCTTCGTGGCGTTCGCGATGTTCGTCATCGTCGGCGCGGGAAACGCGGTGAACCTCACCGACGGGCTTGACGGCCTTGCCATCGTCCCTGTGATGATCGCCTCGGCAAGCTTCGGAATGATCTCGTACCTCTGCGGCAACACCGTTTTCGCCGATTATCTGCAAATTCACTATGTCGCTGGCACTGGCGAGCTGTCGGTCCTGTGCGGCGCCGTGCTCGGCGCCGGCTTAGGTTTTCTGTGGTTTAACGCGCCGCCGGCGACGATTTTCATGGGCGATACTGGCTCGCTCGCGCTGGGCGGCATGCTCGGCGCCGTGGCGGTCGCCACCAAACATGAGGTCGTGCTGGCGGTGATCGGCGGTTTGTTCGTGCTGGAAGCGGTCTCGGTCATCGTACAGGTTGTGTCGTACAAATTGACCGGAAGGCGCGTCTTCAAAATGGCGCCGATCCATCATCATTTCGAGCAACTTGGCTGGACCGAACCGCAGATCGTGATACGGTTTTGGATCATCGCCGTCGTACTCGCACTCGCCGGCCTATCCACCTTAAAGCTGAGATAGGCGGCGTGATTCCGATCGCGACTTTTGCCGGCAAGAAGATCGCGGTCTTTGGGCTCGGCGCTTCCGGCCTTGTCAGCGCCAGTGCGCTGTTGGCCGGCGGCGCCGACATCATCGCCTTTGATGATGACGCCGCAAGCGTCGCCAAAGCGAACGCGGGCGGAATTCCCACGGCTGACCTGCGGCAGGCCGATTGGTCGAAAATCACCGCGCTTGTGCTGGCGCCCGGCGTTCCGCTGACGCATCCGACACCGCATTGGATCGTGCAGCTCGCTCGCAACGCGAATGTCGCGGTGATCGGCGACATTGAACTATTCTGCCGCGAACGGCGGCACGACGCGCCGAGCGCGCCATTCGTCGCCATCACCGGCACCAACGGCAAATCGACCACGACCGCGCTGATCGCGCATTTGGCGGCCTCGGCCGGCATCGACACGCAGCTTGGCGGCAATATTGGAACGGCAATTCTGTCTTTGCAGCCGCCGCGGCCGGGGCGCGTGCATGTGATTGAGTGTTCGTCGTATCAGATCGATCTCGCTCCATCGCTCGACCCATCCGTCGGGATCCTGATCAATCTCAGCGAAGACCATCTCGATCGCCACGGCACCATGCAAAACTATGCGGCGGTGAAGGAGCGTCTGGTCACCGGCGTGCCCGATAATGGCACCGCAATTGTCGGCGTCGACGACGAATGGTGCGAGAGGATTGCCGCACGGCTCGCGCAAGCGGGAAAACGCGTGGTGCAGATCTCAATCCGTCGCAAATTAAGCCATGGACTCTATGTCGAGAGCGGCCGCATCATGCGCGCGCGCGGCGGCGAGTCCTCGCTCATTGCCGAGCTTGGCGGCATCGGCTCTTTGCGCGGCCTGCACAATGCGCAGAATGCCGCTTGCGCAACCGCCGCTGCACTCGCAGTCGGGCTTGATCCGGCGGCGATCCAGACCGGACTGCGCTCGTTTCCGGGACTGCCTCACCGCATGGAAGAAATCGGCCGGCGTGGCGCCGTTCTCTTCATCAACGATTCCAAGGCCACCAATGCCGATTCGGCTGCCCAGGCGCTGGCATGCTTTTCCGATATTTTCTGGATCGCCGGCGGACGCCCGAAGACCGGCGGCATCGACAGCCTACGACGTTTTTTTCCACGCATCCGCAAGGCCTATCTGATCGGCGAAGCGGCCGATCAGTTTGCCGCTACGCTGGCAGAGGCCGTGCCGCACGAGACCACCGGGACGATCGAGCGGGCCCTTGCCGCCGCGGCGCGCGATGCCGCCGCTTCTTCGGCCCAGGAGCCTGTAGTGCTGCTTTCACCCGCCTGCGCGTCGTTCGATCAGTATCGCAATTTCGAGGTGCGCGGCGACGCCTTTCGAGCGCTGGTCCAGGCGCTGCCGGGATTGCAGAAGCGCTGACGGTCGCAGGCGTTCCCAAGAGGAAGCATGTGCACGATCTTAATGACCTGGAAACCATGTCCGATGCAGGACTAGTGGTCCGATTCTAACATTCGCATCCGGGTTCGGCAGGCTCTTATGCGAATGTTAGAATCAAAGAACCACTAGCGAATATCAATCTTAGTGGGTCTTTGGATTCGACATTCGCTTTCACGAGTTCGCGGCGAGTAGTGTAGCGAATGTCAAATCCGCTCAACTAGCCGGGGAAATCTCCAAACGACGATAGCTTCACGATGGCTTCCCGCGCGCACCCAACTTTATTCGGGGAATGGTGGCGAACGGTCGACCGGCTGACGCTGGCGGCGCTGGGTGCGCTCATGCTCGGCGGCATCGTGCTGTGCCTCGCCGCCAGTCCGCCGGTGGCGGCGCGGATCGGGCTTGATCCATTTCATTTCGTCGACCGGCAGGTGCTGTTTCTTGTTCCTGCGGCTTTTGTCCTGATCGCCGCCTCGTTTCTCTCCCCGCGCGAAATTCGCAAAGTGGCGCTCGTCGTGTTCGCGGTGAGCTTGGTGCTGACCGCGCTGACGCCCTATTTCGGCGCCGAGATTAAAGGAGCCCGCCGCTGGCTCGTCATTCTCGGGGTAAACATCCAGGCCTCGGAATTTCTCAAGCCTGCTTTCGTCATTCTCATCGCCTGGCTGTTCGCGGAAAGCGCGAAACGGCCCGAAATGCCAGCGAACTCGATCGCGCTCGCTCTGCTTGTCATCGTCGTCGCCCTGCTGGTGCTGCAGCCGGATTTCGGCCAGACCATGCTGATAGCGCTGGTTTGGGGCGCGCTGTTCTACATTGCCGGCATGCGTCTGACCTGGGTGATCGGATTGGCCGGCACGGCCGGGGCGGGCTTGATTGCCGCCTTCTTCACGGTCCCGCACGTAGCGCAGCGCATCAACCGCTTTCTCGATCCGGCCTCCGGCGACAGTTTCAACATTGACATCGCAACGGAATCGTTCATTCGCGGCGGCTGGTTCGGGCGCGGTCCGGGCGAAGGCACGATCAAACGTGTGCTACCGGAAGGCCACACCGATTTCGTCTTCGCGGTCGCGGCCGAGGAGTTCGGCGTAATGCTGTGCCTTGTTCTGGCGGCGCTGTTCGCGTTCATCGTCATTCGCGCCCTGGCAAAGGCCATGGCCAGTGAGGATCCGTTTATCCGTTTCGCCACCGCCGGTCTCGCCATGCTGTTCGGCTTGCAGTCGGCCATTAACATGGCCGTCAACCTTCATCTCATGCCGGCGAAGGGCATGACGCTGCCGTTCATTTCCTACGGCGGCTCGTCATTGATTTCGCTCGCCTACGGAATGGGCATGCTGGTGGCGCTGACTCGCGAGCGGCCGCGCGCCAAGCTCGCTAGCCGCCACGGATTCGTTGCGAGTCCGGCGTAATGGACAAAACGAATTCGCCGCAGCCGGTGCTGGTCGCCGCCGGCGGTACCGGCGGGCATTTGTTTCCGGCAGCGGCGCTGGCCAGCGCGCTCACCGAGCGCGGCATCGCCGTCCATCTCGCGACCGACCGTCGCGCTGTACAATTCGGCGATGCTTTCGCGCAAGACACCATCCATGTCGTCGCCAGCGCGACCATTCGTTCGCGTAATCCAGTCGCGCTGACGCAAACGGCGGCGGCACTGGGTCTCGGTCTGTTTCAGGCCTGGCATCTGATCGGCCGGTTGCGTCCGGCGGTCGTGATCGGCTTTGGCGGGTATCCTAGCCTTCCCCCGGTGCTCGCCGCAGTGTGGCGCGGCGTCCCTACGGTGATCCATGACGGCAACGCCGTGGTCGGCCGCGCCAATCGATTCTTGGCGCCGCGCGTCAGCGCGATCGCCACCACGTTTCCTGGCACTTTTGCGAACGCGCCTGGCCTAGCCGCCAAGGCGACGCTCACCGGTAATCCGGTCCGATCCGCGGTGATTGCAGCCGCGGCAACGCCCTACAATGCGCCGTCTGACATCCTGCGCTTATTGGTATTTGGCGGTAGCCAAGGCGCCCGCATCATGGCGGACATCGTGCCCGCGGCGGTCGCGCTGCTCGAAGGCGGACTACGCCACCGGTTGCGCGTTGTTGCGCAGGCGCGCGAGGAGGATCTCGCCCGCGTCCGGCAAGCTTACGCCAGCGCCGCGGTCGCCGCGGAGGTAGCGCCATTCTTTTCCGATTTGCCCGCGCGCATAGCCGCGAGCCATCTCACTGTCGCCCGCTCCGGCGCTTCAACGGTTGCCGAACTGGCGGCGATCGGGCGGCCGTCGATCCTGGTGCCGCTGCCGCATGCGATAGATCAGGATCAATTTGCCAATGCCGGCGTGCTCGAACGCGCCGGCGGCGCGCTGCGGCTGGTCCAGGAGGCTTTCACGCCCGAGCGTCTGGCCACTGAAATCGCCGCGCTCGCGGGCGCACCGCAGCGGCTTGCCGCCATGGCCACGGCGGCGCGATCCTTGGGCCGGCCGGATGCGGCAGCGCGATTAGCCGATCTCGTCTGCCATCTGGCGGCCAACGCGAAATGCTGATCTAGCCACAGCACCGGCAGCGAATTGCGGACTTGTTCCTGCCATCGCGCTCATTCATTTATAGACGTGAATATAGACGTGAAATAACCGCTGGAATGCCGGAACAAGACCGGAGAACCGCATGAAACTGCCGCGCGACATCGGGCCGATCCATTTTATCGGCATTGGCGGTATCGGCATGAGCGGTATCGCCGAGGTGCTGGTGAATCTCGGTTACACCGTGCAAGGCTCCGATCAGGCCGACGGCGCCAACATCAAAAGGCTACGCGATAAGGGTGTGAAAATTACGATCGGTCATGCGCCGGAAAATCTCGATGACGCCAAGGTCGTGGTGATTTCGTCGGCGATCAAATCGGATAACCCGGAGCTCGCCGCCGCGCGTGCGCAGCGGCTCCCGGTGGTCCGCCGCGCCGAAATGCTCGCCGAGCTCATGCGCCTGAAGAGTTCGATCGCCATTGCCGGAACCCACGGCAAGACCACGACCACTTCTATGGTCGCGGCGCTTCTGGAATCCGGCGGTTTCGATCCGACCGTGATCAATGGCGGCATCATCAATGCCTATGGGACCAATGCGCGGCTCGGCGCCGGCGACTGGGTGGTGGTCGAAGCCGACGAGTCAGATGGCAGTTTTCTCAAGCTTCCGGCCGACATTGCGGTCGTGACCAATGTCGATCCGGAACATCTCGATCACTTCAAGACGTTTGAGGCGGTGCAAGACGCCTTTCGCGCCTTCGTCGAAAACGTGCCGTTCTACGGCTTCTCGGTGATGTGTACCGATCACCCCGTCGTTCAAAATCTGGTCGGCCGCATCGAAGATCACCGCATCGTCACTTATGGCGAAAACCCCCAAGCCGACGTGCGCCTCGTCGAGGTGTCGCATGCCGGCGGCACGTCGTTGTTCACGGTACTGTTGCGCGAAACCGCGGCACGGCCCGCGCACGAGATCAAGAATATCGCGCTGCCGATGCCGGGCCGGCATAACGCGCTGAACGCGACCGCCGCGATTGCCATCGCGCACGAACTCGGCGTCGCCGACGAAACCATCCGCAACGCTTTCGCCAAATTCGGCGGCGTGCGCCGGCGCTTTACCCGGACCGGAATCTGGAACGGCGTCACTATTGTCGACGACTATGGGCATCATCCGGTGGAAATCGCCGCGGTGCTGCGCGCCGCGCGAGAATCAACCAAGGGGCGGGTGCTTGCCGTGGTCCAGCCGCATCGCTTCACACGACTTGCGGCGTTATTTGACCAATTCTGCACTTGCTTCAATGATGCCGACACGGCGATCGTCGCCAATGTCTATCCGGCCGGCGAGGCGCCGATCGCCGGGATCGATCGCGACGCACTGGTGCAAGGCTTGCGCACGCACGGTCACCGTCACGTCATCGCGCTCGACGGGCCGGAGCAGCTTGCGGCGCTCGTCGCCGCCGAGGTCGAATCGGGCGATTACGTCGTCTGTCTCGGTGCCGGCTCGATCACGCAATGGGCCTATGCGCTGCCGGCGGAACTTGCCGCCCTTGGGACCAGGTGATGGCCTTTCCTGATCTCGTCGCAGTCATCAAAAAGTTGATGCCGGAGCTGCGCGGCCGCGCGCTCGCCAACCAACCGCTCGCCGAATTGACATGGTTTCGCGTCGGCGGACCGGCGCAACTTCTGTTCATGCCCGACGATGAAGCCGATCTTGCTTATTTCCTCGGCCGCTTGCCGGAGGAATTCGCCGTCACCGCGATCGGTCTCGGCTCGAATCTGATCGTGCGCGACGGCGGCGTCCCCGGCGTGGTCGTAAGATTGGGACGCGGCTTCAACGCTATTGCCGTCGACGGTACGCGCATCCGCGCCGGCGCCGCCGTGCCGGATGTCAAAATCGCGCGCGCGGCACAGGAGGCCGGCATTGCCGGATTGTCGTTCATGCGCGGGATTCCCGGCGCGATCGGCGGTGCGCTGCGCATGAATGGCGGCGCCTATGGGCGCGAGACTAAGGACGCGTTGGTCGAGGCGCGCGCGGTCGATCGCCGCGGGCGCGTGCATGTGCTTGGCAATGCCGAAATGCATTACGCCTATCGTCATTGCGGCGCGCCGGACGATTACATTTTCACAGAGGCTTTGCTCGCGGGCGAACGCGGTGATTCCAAATTGATCGCCGCCGAGATGGAAAAAATCACCGAGGCGCGGGAATCGACGCAACCGGTCAAGAGCCGCACTGGTGGTTCGACTTTCAAAAATCCGCCGGACTGCAAGGCCTGGCAATTGATCGATGCCGCCGGTTGCCGCGGCTTGATCAATGGCGGCGCGCAGGTTTCGGAGATGCATTGCAATTTCCTGATCAACCGCGGCAGCGCCACCGCCACTGACATCGAAGGCCTCGGCGAACTGGTGCGGCGCAGGGTCGAGCAGCATTCCGGGATCGAGCTGGAATGGGAGATTGCGCGGATCGGGGTCGCCGCGTAAGGACGCCTTCTGGTTTTGCCGCATCCAGGCCGACGTTCAAGCCCAAGCGACCATCCGCCCTGCCCCAATAATGCGCGGAAACTCTCGACCTTTTGCCCTTTGTCGATTCTAGTGTGTCGCTTGCGAATCAGCGGCTGGCCGGTGCCAGCCAGGCGGGGCTATGGCCAAGCACGTCGCCGTTTTGATGGGGGGTTGGTCCGCCGAGCGCGAAGTATCGCTGCGCTCCGGCAAGGCTTGCGCCGAAGCGCTGGCGCGACGCGGCTACCATGTCACCCCGCTAGACGTCACCCCCGACATTGCCGCCGCGCTGAGGGCGGCCAAGCCTGATATCGCCCTCAACGTGCTTCATGGCCGCCCAGGCGAGGACGGCACGCTGCAGGGCCTTCTGGAAGTTCTTGGCATTCCCTACAGCCATTCCGGCGTGCTGGCGTCTGCCGTTGCCATGCACAAGAGCTTCGCCAAGACGCTGTTTAAGGCTGCTGGCGTTCCGGTCGCCGAGGATCGCATCGCTTCGCGCTTTGAGGCGGCCCGCGGCCACTTAATGCCGCCGCCCTATGTGGTGAAACCGATCGCCGAGGGCTCGAGTGTCGGCGTCTTTATCGTGACCGAACAGCATCCGCATCCGCCGCAGGAGCTGTTCCGGGACGATTGGCCGTTCGGCGAAACGGTCATGGTCGAGCGCTACATCCCGGGCAAGGAACTGACCTGCGCGGTGCTCGGCGACCGGGCGCTGGACGTTATCGAAATCGTGCCAGCCACCCGCTTCTACGACTATGAGGCCAAATATGCCGCCGGCGGGTCCAAGCACCTCTTGCCGGCGCCAATTTTACCAAATGTTTACCAGGAGGTCCGAAGACTGGCTCTGGCTGCGCATAACGCGCTTGGCTGCCGTGGGGTCAGCCGCGCGGACTTTCGCTACGACGATCAGGGGACGGGAAAGCTGGTCTGCCTTGAGGTCAATACCCAACCCGGCATGACCGAGACCTCGCTCGTGCCCGAATTGGCCGCCTATGCGGGCATCACGTTCGACGAGCTGGTGCGATGGATGGTGGAGGACGCCTCGACCAACCGCTGAAGCGGTCGGGGCAATCAGCAACGCGATGGTTCGGCGCGCCGCTTGACGAGCCGGATTATGCGCGCGTCGAAGCCGATCAGGACGCGGCTGGTTTTGCCTCCTTCATCGGCCGCCGTCGCCTCCGGCGTTGGATCGCCCGGCTGGCCGATATTCCTCAAGGCGCCGGGGTGGCGGGATCGCTGCTGTTGCTCGGCGCGACGCTCGCTTACGGCGCTATCGCCGGCGGACATGTGGCGGCGGTGGCCGATTGGCTGAAAGGGGCGCGCGACAACGCCGCCAATGCGCTCGGTTTTCGCATTGCCGCGGTCTCGCTGACCGGCGCCAGCCAAGTCAGCCGCGCGCAGGCCCTCGCTTTGGCAGGCGTGACCGGTCGGACCTCGCTGTTGTTCTTCGACGCCGAAACTGCGCGCGCCGGGTTGTTGGCAAATCCCTGGATTGCCGATGCTGCCGTGCTGAAGCTCTACCCGGATCGCCTGCTGATCACGATTACTGAACGGCGGGCGTTTGCGCTGTGGCAATACAATGGCGAGCTCGATGTCATTGCCGAAGATGGCACGGTGCTCCAACCGTTTGAAGCGGACCGCTATCGCGGCCTGCCGCTCGTCGTCGGCGGCGGCGCCGAGCGCCGCGCCAAAGAAATTATCCACCTCCTGGATCGCTATCCGGAAATTCGCACGGCGCTGCGCGCCTCGGTGCTGGTAGCCGATCGGCGCTGGAACCTGCGGCTGGCAAATGGCGTCGACGTGCGCCTGCCGGAAGGCGATCCGTCGGCGGCGCTAGATCGATTGGTCAAATTGGATCGTGAAAAAAAACTGCTGTCGCGCGACATTACCAGCATCGATCTGCGCCTGCCCGACCGGGTGACGGTGCGTTTATCGGACGCCGCAGCGCAGGCGCGCGATGACGCCATCAAAGCCAATGAAAAAAAGAAAAAGGCCGGCGACGCATGAACACGGTTGGCAATGGCCTCACCCCCAAGATGAAGCCGATCGCGGCCCGCCGCACTCTCGTGGTCGCCGCGCTCGATATCGGCTCAAGCAAGGTCGTTTGCCTGATCGGCCGGCTTCGCCCACATGGCCCACAGCAGGCTCTTACCCGGCGCAGCCACGTCGTCGAGGTAATCGGTTTCGGTCACACGCTGGCCCGCGGGACCAAAGCCGGCACCGTCGTCAACTTGGCGCAAGCCGAGGATGCAATTCGTCGCGCTGTCGATGCTGCCGAACGGATGGCTTCGGTCGAGATCGAGTCCGTGGTGTTGTCGATCTCGTGCGGCCGGCCGGCCAGCGAATTATTCGCGGCCGAGATTGCGATCCTTGGCTCAGCGGTGTCCGAGAACGACATTGCCCGCGTGCTCGCGGCCGGCAGTCGCCATTCTTTGCGTGACGGCCGTGCCATTCTGCATTCGCTTCCGGTTGGTTACTCGATCGACGGCGTGAACGGCATTCGCGACCCGCGCGGCATGCTCGGCACCCGGTTCGGGGTCGATATGCACGTGGCGACCACCGACGTCGGCGCCGCTCGCAATCTCATGCTCGCCGTCGAGCGCTGTCATCTCGAAGTCGAAGCCATGGCTGCCTCGCCCTATGTCGCGGGCCTCGCGGTTCTTGCCGACGACGAGGCCGATTTAGGCGCGGCTGTCGTCGATATGGGCGGCGGCACCACCACGATTGCCGCATTCCAGGCTGGGCGGCTCGTTCACATCGACGGCTTCGCGCTCGGCGGCCATCACGTGACCATGGATCTGGCGCGCGGCTTGAATGCGCGGATCAGCGACGCCGAGCGAATCAAAACGCTTTATGGCACTGTGCTTAGCGGAGGTTCGGACGAACGTGACATGATCACGGTTCCGCCGCTGAACGAGCATGAGCGCGAGCAGTCGCAATCTGTATCGCGCGCGACGCTGGTAGGCATCATCAAGCCACGCGTCGAAGAAATCCTCGAAATGGTGCGCGACCGCTTGGCCGCCTGCCCGATTGCAACCGATCGGCGCGGGCATGTGGTCCTCACCGGCGGCGCCAGCCAGCTCAGTGGGATGCCGGAATTGGCGGCCCGACTGATCGGGCGGCCGGTGCGGCTTGGGCGGCCGCTCGGCATTGCCGGCGCGCCCGAGGCAGCCAAGGGGCCCGCTTTCGCAGTAGCAGCGGGCCTTCTTGTCTATCCACAGTCGGCGCATCTCGAACATTTCGAAGCGCGGCGTAAGCGGCAAGTGATGACCGGCACGGGCGGGTATTTCGCCCGCGTCGGACGATGGCTTCGCGAGAGTTTCTGATGGCCCTGAGAAGCGAAGCTCGAAAAATGCAGCGACCGGTGGCGGACCGGACGGGCCCGGGCGTGGAGCACGCCCGCGCGAGAAACAAGAGGCAATCATGACCATCAATCTGAACATCCCGGATATTCGTGAGCTCAAACCGCGCATCACCGTGTTCGGAGTCGGTGGCGCCGGCGGCAACGCGGTCAACAATATGATCACGGCCGGCCTCCAAGGTGTCGATTTCGTCGTCGCCAATACCGACGCCCAGGCGCTCACGATGTCGAAGGCCGAACGGGTCATCCAGATGGGTGTCCAGGTAACCGAAGGCCTGGGTGCCGGCTCGCAGCCCGACATAGGCCGCGCCGCGGCGGAAGAGGTCCTTGACGAGATCCGCGACCACCTATCCGGGGCGCATATGGTGTTCGTTACCGCCGGAATGGGCGGCGGCACCGGCACCGGCGCCGCGCCGATCATCGCCAAAACGGCGCGTGAACTCGGCATTCTCACGGTCGGCGTGGTGACCAAGCCGTTTCACTTTGAAGGCCAGCGCCGGATGCGGACTGCCGACGGCGGCATTGCGGAATTACAAAAATGCGTCGACACCCTGCTTATCATTCCCAATCAGAATCTGTTCCGCGTCGCCAATGAGAAAACGACATTCGCCGACGCTTTCGCGCTGGCCGACCAGGTCCTTTATTCGGGCGTCGCTTGCATCACCGATCTGATGGTCAAAGAAGGCTTGATCAATCTCGATTTTGCCGACGTTCGCGCGGTGATGCGCGAGATGGGCAAAGCGATGATGGGTACCGGCGAAGCCGAGGGCGAGAAACGGGCATTGGCCGCGGCTGAAGCGGCGATCTCGAATCCGCTGATCGACGATGCGTCGATGAAGGGCGCCAGGGGGCTTCTGATCTCGATTACCGGCGGCCGCGACCTGACGCTCTATGAAGTCGATGAAGCCGCGACGCGAATTCGCGAAGAAGTGGATCAAGACGCCAATATCATTGTCGGCGCCACTTTCGACGAAAGCCTCGATGGCATGATCCGGGTCTCAGTCGTGGCAACCGGTATCGATCAAGCGCATCGCTCCGGCCTTTCCGGATTAAGCGAGTCGCGGCTCGCCGATATCGGACCAAGGCTGCGCGCGGAAAAGCAACGAGATGCCGAGCGCGTCGAGCGACTGGAAGCGATAAAGCCGGCGGCCAGTCCGGCCAATGCCGCAGTTGGCAGCATCAGCGCTTCGATCGAATCCGCAGCCAAGGCAGCGATCGCGGCCGCCGTCGAGGACGTCACGATTCGGCCGCTCGGGCCCAAGCCGTCGCTGTTAATCGACCCCACGGCGAACGACTCGGAAGCCGAGGAGGAGACGGCGTTTATTCCGCCGCAACCCGAGCGAATGCCAATCCGCACGCCACGGATGCCCCGCATCGACGAGCTGCCGCTGCCCGCCCAGAAAGAGATTCGCGCCAAGCGTGGCGAGCTTGCTAACGATCAGCACCCGGAAAAGCGGCAGCGGTCCCTGCTGCAGCGCTTGGCCTCGGTCGGCCTCGGCCGCCGCGAGGAAACCGCCAGCGGGCAGCCGCAGGGGCCGCGCGGAGCAGCTCCTATGCCTGGGGCTGACCGTCTGCCCGGCCGTCCCATGCCACGTCCCGCTGAGCCTCGCCCCGAACCGGTATCCGAATATGCCAAGCGAGCCACGCCGCAGGGGCTCGACCACCACGGTCGGCCGAGTACTGTGCATAACTCGGGCGAAATGGATCAACTCGACATTCCAGCCTTCCTGCGCCGGCAGGCCAACTGAGGTTGCGGCAGCCCCACCGCCGTTGGCGGTGTGGGGTTGTCCGGCCGCAGCTCGCAAATTGTTTCAACATATTGAGCGACCGATACATTTCCGACAACGGCATTTCCGCAAGCCAAAGCTCCAAGGTTCGGCGGACCTTATTTTGGGCAAGCTCCAGACCGGAGTGCGGCCGGAAAATGGTAACAGTCGGTAAGAAAGCGTGAATTGGCCTCTTGGCAACGCCGCATTAGGTTTTGCGTGTCGAGGGGATTTGCGGGGGGATTCGAGTCGGTCGGCCCATTGTGGCCATCCCCAAAATTGTAATGTGAAAGCGTTTCCCCTCCCGTTGGGGTGGCCGTGTTCGCGATGCTTCGGCTCGCGGAGTGGCCGTGAGGTGTGGGGCAAAAGCATGACGTGGGGCATGCCGGCTGGCCGGCAGACGACGCTACGGGATCATGTGACGGTCGCCGGCGTCGGGGTCCATTCCGGTTTACCTGCTGCGATCACCTTGCATCCGTCCGAGGCCAATACCGGCATCCTTTTTGTGCGGTGTGGGACTGACGGCGAGCGCGACCGCGAACTGAGGGCGACTTTCTGCTGCGTCACCGCGACCGAATTCGCGACCGTCCTTGGCGACAAAAGCGGGCCCGCCATATCGACCACCGAACACGTCCTGGCGGCGTTGCACGCTCTCGGCGTCGATAACGCGGTCATCGAGGTCGATGGCCCAGAAATCCCGATCATGGACGGCAGCGCGGCGCCTTTCGTCGCCGCGATCGATCAGGCGGGTATCGCCGCCCTTGCCGCGTCACGGCGCTACATCCAGGTGCTTAAACCCGTGCGCGTCAGCAAAGGCGACAGCTATGGTGAGTTACGTCCCTACTTGCGCGGACTGCGCATTGAAAGCGAAATCGAATTCGATCACCCGCTGATCGGCCGCCAGACCCTCGCCGTGGATGTCGAGCCGAATTTATTCCGTCGCGACTTGGCGCGGGCGCGCACTTTCGGCTTCATGCGCGATGTCGCCAAGCTGTGGGGTGCCGGGTACGCGCTTGGCGCTTCGTTCGAGAATACCGTCGTCGTCGCCGAAGATCGGGTTCTTAACCCCGAAGGCGTTCGCTACGCCGATGAATTCGTCCGCCACAAGGTGGTGGACGCCATTGGCGACTTGGCTCTATCGGGGGCGCCATTGATTGGTGCCTATCGAACGGTCCGCGGCGGCCACAAGCTTAATCATGCGATGCTGACTGCCTTGATGGCCGATCGCAGCGCCTGGACCTATGTTGAAATGCCCGAGACGCGGCGCCCGCGGGGCCATGCCGAGCTTGGCATCGGTTTCGCCCAGCCGGCCTACGGGCCTGAAGTCTCCTAAAACGCTTAATTTTCGCGCCTTAATCCGGGCCGATTATCGGCCATAATTGCTGTATTGTCATCGGGCTGCGGTGCGCCGATAAGGGGCGCGGCGGTCACACGGGGCTCAATTACGCTCATGGCTGTGCGGTCAGGGGGATCGGCAAGATCCGGCGGCGGGATGCGCGCGCGGGCCTCCTGGCTCGTCGCGGCATTGTTTGTCATTCCGCTCACACTACCGCTGATCGGCTGCAGCCTGTTCAACAAGGATGACGACTACGTTCCCGAAAGTCCCGCCGACTCGCTCTACAACGAAGGCCTCTACCTCCTGAACACCAAGCAGGATTACAAGGCAGCGGCCAAGAAATTCGACGAGGTCGATAGGGAAAATCCGTATTCGGAATGGGCGCGTAAGGCCCTGCTCATGTCGGCCTACGCCTATTACCAGGCGGAAATGTATGATGACTGCGTCAATTCCGCGAAACGTTACGTGACGCTGCATCCCGGCAGTCCCGATGCAGCCTACGCGCAATACCTGATCGGCTCCTCGTATTACGACCAGATTCTCGATGTGTCGCGGGATCAGGCGCGGGCCGAAAAAGCGATCGACGCGCTGCGGGAAGTGAGCCGCAAATATCCGAATAGCGAATATGCGATCAGCGCGCAGAAGAAGATCGCCATGGCGCGCGACCAGATGGCCGGCAAAGAGATGGACGTCGGGCGCTTTTACCTCAACAAGCGCGACTTCATCGGCGCCATCAATCGCTTTAAAGTAGTCGTAACGCAGTACCAGACGACGCGGCACGTCGAAGAAGCACTGATGCGGTTAAGCGAATGCTATGTCGCGCTCGGCATCCTGGACGAGGCGCAAACCGCGGCCGCGGTGCTCGGGCACAATTTCCCCGATAGCGCCTGGTACAAGGACGCCTACAAGCTGGTGAAGACCGCCGGGGGCGAGCCGACGACCGAAAACAAGGGTTCCTGGATCAGCCGCGCCTTCCAGAAAATGGGGCTTGCGACTTCGCAGAATGGATGACAGTCGGCTGTCGGA
>Ga0187765_10000360_pt1 | contig 16488 bp, 16 predicted proteins | sample 0216_QUI02_MP05__3_FD_133018 | JGI IMG/M metagenome (GOLD analysis project Ga0187765, IMG submission 133018) | Tropical peat soil microbial communities from peatlands in Department of Meta, Colombia - 0216_QUI02_MP05_10_MG | ecosystem: Environmental > Terrestrial > Soil > Wetlands > Peat ...
ATCGAAGAATCTTCTCGGTGTCTTGGTGATTACCGTTACCTTTGGTGCAGCAGTGCCGAGGGAGTGCCGGCCGTGAATGAGCTGATCGGCTATTCGATTACCTGATCGGCACCCGCTACGAGCGACGGATCGATCGTGATCCCAAGCACACGCGCGGTTTTCAGGTTGATCACCATTTCATAGGTCGTCGGGTTCTGCACCGGAAGGTCGCCCGGGTTTGCACCCCTGAGGATTCGATCGATGTAGCGAGCCGAGCTACGGAAAAGATCGGGTTGGACCACGCCATAGGACATGAGCCCGCCTTCCGTTATGAACGCACTATTCCAATAGACGGCGGGTACGCGGTTCCGCGCGGTCGTCGCAACGATGACCGCGCGGTGAACCAGCGTGAAGGAGTCCGGAAGCACAAGCAGCCCCCCGCGCTCTTCCTGCGAAAGCTTTTCGATCGCGGCCGCGATCTCGGTCTCGTCGCGAACGGGAGCCGCGCGTATCTCGGCGGCGACCTGCTTGGTTGCGTCTTGGATCGCGCGCAACATCAGGTCGGCGAAGGGTGCCGTCTCGGGATTGTAGAGCACCGATACGTGAACTGCCGGCGGAGCGATCTGCTGCGAAATCATCTCCAGCCATTCCCCGGCCATCGGCGAGTCGAAGTCAGTGAAGCCTGTGATGTTGCCGCCGGGACGCGCAAGATTAGCGACGAAACCTTGGCCCATCGGATCGGTGATGGCTACAAAAACGGTTGGTATCGTATGGGTCAGCCGCCGCAATTGCTCGACGCAGAGCGTGCCGGTCGCCAACAGCACGTCGGGGGCGAGATTTACCAATTCCGCCGCGAATCGGGCGACGAGCTCCGGGCTGCCGCCCGCATGGCGCCAGTCGATGCGCAGATTTCCGCCTTCCTTCCAGCCGAGCGCGCTCAGCCCGTCGACCAAGGCGGTGTCCGTCGCCTTCGTGGTGGGGTCAGCCGCGTCTAGGACCGAGAGGACGCCGAGACGGCGCGTTGCACCGCGCTGCGCCAGTGCCGCCTGCGATCCCGGCGCCAGCGCCGCCGCGATGCCCGCAAGGACCGTACGCCTGGTCGCGCGTGGAGTACTCGCTTGTCCCACCCCGCCCCTCCCTGGGCCATGGCATGCCGACTGTAGCACGAGAGAGGCCATCGTTACTCATGCGTGAGGCACGGATATGGCGCCCTCACACCACAGGACGGAGTTGGCCGCTTGCTCGCGGACTGGATAACGACCGACGTTCCCAAGGGGGTGTGATGCTGTGATACTGCTTCGCTGGCCGTCGCGCCCTGAGCGCGGGGACGCACGGCAACAGCACTGACCGCATCGCCGGTGACGGCGCTCCCTTGATGGAGAGGCTCAGCATGAGTCGTCCGCCGCTTCCCCCATTTACGGCCGAGACGGCCGCGCAAAAAGTGCGCATGGCGGAGGACGCCTGGAACACGCGCGACCCCGCTCGCGTCGCGCTTGGCTATACGACCGACAGCCGCTGGCGCAATCGCTCGGAGTTTCTCGAGGGCCGAGACGAGATCGTCGCATTCCTGACTCGTAAGTGGAATCGGGAACTCGACTACCGCTTGATCAAGGAACTCTGGACCTTCGGCGAAAATCGGATCGCAGTGCGTTTCGCATACGAGTGGCACGACGACAGCGGCAACTGGTTCCGCAGTTACGGCAACGAGAACTGGGAATTCGATGGGCATGGGCTGATGCGGCGGCGACTCGCCAGCATCAACGATATCCCCATCAACGAGAGCGATCGCAAATACCGGTGGCCGCTTGGCCGCCGCCCCGACGGCCACTCGGGCTTGAGCGATCTCGGGCTCTGAACCCGCTAGTCTCGCCGCAGGGCAAGAGCCTCTACGCCCGAGGCCACTAACACCACGAGCCCGACGGCGACCAGGTGGATTGCCAGATCCATGAAAGTCACGTCGAAGGGGTGGAAGAACTGCAGCACGAAGGCTGCCAGCGCTGCCACTCCGAGCGCGCCCAGTGCCGCGACCCGCACCGGCGCGATCGGCCGCGCGCGGCGCAGCAGCAACAGCAAAGCGGCACCCAAAGGCAGGCTTAACACCAGGATGAAGCGGAAACACTGAGCACTCTCGCCGATGGCCCAGCCGTCGGGGCCGTGCACGACCAGATGCCGCCAACAGGAATATCCGCTGCACGCGATCCAGAGCACCAGGGTCGGGACCGGCAGCAGCGCCCATCGTGCCGAGCGGTCCGGCAGACTCAGCTCGAAGGCGGCGAGCACGGCGAGAATGCCGGTTGCCAGGGTCGCCGCGACCTCAATCGCGAGCTTCGGATCCGCGATGCGCCGCTCGAACATCGGCAGCTTCGCGAACAACAGGATTCCTAGCGCAGCGAGCGCCGCCGCCGACAAAAGGAACAGCGAGGCGCGGAGCGCCGGAGCCGGCAAGCGGCGCACCGGCACAGCCTCGCTCGCGAGGTGCTCGATCAGCCGCTCCGTTGATTTTCTTGTTCGCTCCGTCACCGTCCCTCCAACCTCGCTTTCAGCGCCTTAATTGCTCGGTGCACATTAACCTTGAGCGCCGCGATCGAACGGCCGCTGGTTCGTGCCGCTTCCTTGAGTGAAAGCTCGCGCAGCTTAAGCAACTCGATCGCCTCGCGCTGGCCTGGCGGCAGCGTGGCAATGGCGCGCGAGAGTTCGTCGCGCGCCAATGTCTCGCCTTCCCTGTTCGCTCCGGCATCGGGAAAGGTTTCGTAGGTGCGTTGATCCGAGGTCTCGACCGCGGCGCGGCGTGCGCGCCGGCGCAGCAGGTCAATCGAACGCCGCTCGGCGATCGCCGCCAGCCAGCGCTCGAACGGTCGCTCGGGATCGTAGGTGTGGCGGACCCGATGCACCGTCAACAACACGTCCTGCACCACGTCGTCGATGCGGTCTTCGCTAGAATGACGGCGCGCGGCGATCGCACGGATGAACGGTACGGTTTCACGCAGCAGTCGATCATACGCGGCACGGTCGCCCTCCTGCGCCGCTGCCATCAACCGCGACCAGCGTTGCTCCTTCACGAGCTTGTTATCTCTGCGAGCGCAACCATGGGACCCGCGGCGGCGAACGTGTTGTTGCGGGAAGTGGAGTGGTTCGCCATGCGAGACGATAGCACAGCGGTTGATGAGCGTTATCACCAAGCCGTGCGCGCCGTTGCCGCCCATCGCGCCGATGCGGCGGCGTTGATCGCGTCGGCCGCTGCGCACGACCCTGAATGCGTGCTCGCCCGCTGCCTCCAGGGCTTCTGCGCCTTCGTGCTGATGCGGCGCGAGCGAATCCAGATGGCTCGCGCCGCGTTGGAGAAGGCGCGCGGGGCGTCGGAGCGGCGCGACCTCGATGGCCGGGAGCGTCTCCATTTGATGGCGCTCGGTCAAGCCGTCGCCGGACGCATGCGCGAAGCCGCCGAGACTTTAGGGCTTGCCGTCGCGCTCGATCCGCTCGATCTCGCCGCGATCAAGATCGAGCATGCGTTTCGCTTCATGCTGGGCGATGCCGCGGGCATGCGCGCGTCGCTCGAACGCGCCATCGTCGCGTGGACGCCAGCGATGGCGGACTATGGCTATGTGTTGGGCTGCCTTGCCTTTGCGCTCGAAGAGACTGGTGCTTTCGACTCGGCGCTGATGGCTGGACAGAGAGCCAATGAGCACACGCCCGATGACGCCTGGGGTGCGCATGCGGTCGCGCATTGTTACGAGATGACAGGGCGGCCGGAGCAGGGCTTGGCGTGGCTGCGCGAATGCGAGCCGGCGTTTGGAGCCGTGAACAACTTTCGCCATCACCTCGATTGGCACCAGGCGCTATTCTGCCTGGAGCTCGGACGGGCGGGAGAGGTGCTGACGATTTATGACCGGAAGCTCGCTCAGATCCGGCGCGACGATTTCCGCGACCTCGCCGATGCGGCATCGCTATTGGCGCGGCTCGAAATCGCGGGGATCTCGGTCGGCGGCCGCTGGCGAGCATTGGGCGAAATCGCGGCGAAGCGGAGCAATGAAGCAAATCTCGCATTTGCCTCATTGCACGATCTGCTCGCCTTGTTGGCCTCCGGGCGCAAAGGTGACGGTGCCGCGATGCTCGCGGTCCTTACCCGAGAGGCGCGGTCGGACTCTCGCACGCAAGCGTCGGTGCTGGCGCAATCGGGTGTGAGGCTCGCTGAAATGTTATGGGCCTGGCGCGCCGGCGCGTACGCGTGCGCCGCAACGCTATTTCTCGAGGTCGAGCCCGCACTTGGACGGCTCGGCGGCAGCAATGCCCAGCGCGATCTGTTCTGGCGCATCGCGATCCATTCAGCACTCGCGGCAGGACAACGGGAAATCGCCCGCTCTTTGTTGGATCGTCGCCGCCGCTATTACCTGCGCCCGCGTTGGGCCGGGGCATTCGAAGCCGAGCTTGCGCCCTCGGCCGCCTGAAGCCGCCACAGATAAGGAACCGCTTCCATGAACCGCGCCCGCCTCGACCAGGCGCTTAAGCTCCTGAGCTGGCCCGCCGCTTTTTACATCGCATACATCCTGCTCTGGTACGAGCAGTACAAGCTTACGGGCGACCAGGGTTCCGTCTGGCTGTTCCAGATACTCGCGGATTGGCTCGGCATCCACGACTACGAGAAGCCGTTCCGTCTTGGCGTCGCCAGCGCCGAGATCGTGGCGTCCGTGCTGGTGCTGCTGCCGTGGACGCGCCTCTACGGCGGCGCGCTGGCGCTCGGCATCATGTCGGGCGCGATCTTCTTCCACACGGTGAGTCCGCTCGGCACCGATCCCTACGGCGACGGGGGCGTGCTCTTTCACGAGGCTTGCACGGTCTGGCTCTGCGCGCTCTTCGTATTGGTGGCGTATCGCCGCGAGGGCTTGGCGCTGATGGAGCGGTGGACCGGCTGGCGGATCGCGCCGCACGTCTCATAGCCGAGCGGGTTATTCCTGCGGGCCGATCCGCGCCGGAAACTGCAGCGCTATAACCACCCGCTCGGAATAAGCGAGATCGCCGAGCTGTGGCGGCTCCGAGCCCCGATAATATTTAGGCGTGGTCTTCCAATAGTGACCGATCAAGCCGGTGAGCGGGCCGTTCGCGTCGAGATCGACCCAGAGATAGCCGAGCCGCGCCAGATACCGGCCCAACGGCCCGGCGAGCCGCACGAAATCATCGATGCTTCGGCAATAAGTGAGATAGGCGACGCGGATGTAGCGGTATCGCCGCGTCGGTTCGAACACGAAGGGGTACCGGCGGCCCTCGGCGGTAACGACGAGGCTGATGCAACCGTAATCCGCGTGCTCGAGCAGCAGGGTAATTTCATCGGCCGACAGGTCCTCGCCAGGTTCGGTGCCGTCGCCTACCTCGGCGATTTGGACCCTGGGAAAGCGCGGGGTTAATGCGGCGAGCGCACTGAACCGGCCTTCGCAATAACGCTTGTAGCCCTGCGCCGCCATGAGTTTGAAGGTGTGCGGGAGCGGCGAAATATTGATGTAAGTCGCCTCCTTGTGCTTTAGCGCTTGCGCCACCAACAGGGTCCCGTAGGCCTGGAACGCGGGCCACACGGTCCAGCAGGAGGTGTTGCATCGCACCTTGAGCTGCCCCGCTGCCGGGATCGTCGAACAGATCAGCAGCAGTGAGCCAACGGCAACATTGTTGACCTCAAGGAGATAGCCGTACTTGGGATAGTTTTCGGGCGTCGGGTGCTCCGAGAGGCGCTGCAGCACCTCCGTCCAGAACGCGCGGTTGCCGCCGAAGCCGCTCTTCAGCAGCAGGTTGAGGACAGCGTCGCGATCGCTGTCCTCTATTCTGCGGCAGCGGACGCGCAGTGGACGCGACGACATTAGCGTCCGCTCCTCAGAGATTGACGCACGCGCCGCAGCCTCTGCCGGAGAAGACGCGCCGTCGAGAGCGCCGCGTGGCCGCCGATGTGGCGCCCGGCGCCGAGCCATCCCTTGGGAGTGCGGGTATTGAACGCTAGCAATCCCACGCGCTCGTGCCCCTCGATGAATGGCCGACACCGCAAGGCGTTATCGATTCCGAAGTCGATTTCGCGCACGCGATCCACTGCCAAGATGTGGCGCAGCATCTCCTGGGTCAGCGTCGGCCCCACCGCGAGCGGCGCAAATTTCCGAGCATGATGCGATCGCCAGAGCGTCGCGGTACCGCCACTCACGATCCAAATTTGCGCCGCCGCCGGCGTGTCATCGACTCTGTAGGTGCCGAGGCGGAGCGCGCCGGCGTGCGCCGCGGCTTGCGCAACTTCGGCGACGCAGAGTGGATAGGGTTCCGCATCGGCTCGGCTCTGCAAATCCACCAATGCGTAGTCAATCAGCGCGGATTTGAGCTCCGGCCCGCCCGTGACCATCTCGAATCGGCCGCGGCCCGAGCGCGCCCAGCGGCGCTGTAACCGGGCAAACGATGTTTGCAACGGCACCGGAAGCCGAGCGAGATAAGTCTCGAGCGTCAGCCCCTCCACGTCGGCATAAAATCTGTCGAGTTGCCGAAAACGCTGCACCAACATGCCGGCCGCCCGCCAGGCCGCGGTGAAGGCCGCGAATTCGGGCGGCGCGGGATCAAGGCTGTCGAAGCGCAGCATATCGAGGGGCGGCGACGCGCGCCGAGCGATCTCCGCGGCGATCGCACGCAAACCGGCGGCGCCCGTCTCGGGATCGAGGCGGGGCGCGTAAGCCATGGCGTAAAGCCCGTGCGAGGGACCAAGCAACATGTGGCTTTTTAGCTTGCCCGCCGCCTGTCGCTCGCGCGCAACCAACACTGCGGCCGGCTGGCCTCGGCATTCCGCCGCATAAATCCGCGGCTGGTCCGTGCGCGGGCCCGACGCTCTCAGGACGGCGCGGTACCAAGCCATGCTCTGAAAGAAGTTGCGCCCGCCGGAGGCGTCCAGAAACGCCGCAAACCGGTCCGGCAACGCCTCGAAGCTCGGATAGACCGTGACGGCAATCGGCGCATATGCCGTTCCGCTGCGTTCGTTGGCTGCGGCAGGAGAAGCGGATTCCCGGGCGGAATCTCCCGCTCGCTCCGTCATCGCCGTTCCGATCGGCTCAGCATAAGATGCGCATTCTTGTAGCAGACCCGACAGAGTGACGCCGTAACTATGCAGGACCAAGCGTCGTCTTCAAAGGGTGAGTCCCGGCTTGCGCGCAAGGCGTGGTTGCGGGCGCTTGAGCTGACGGTGCCGATCGGCAAGGACCCTCACCTCACTTTCCCGATCGTGGTGGGGCGCATTGCCCGGCAATTCGGCGAGGCGCCGGCGCTGCTCTCGGAGCAAGGGAGCTGGAGCTATCGCGAACTCGGCGAACGGGCGAACTGCTGCGCGCATTGGGCCCTGGCGCAGGGCATCGGCCGGGGCGACAGAGTTTGCCTGATCCTTCCGAATTGCCGGGAATACCTGGCGCTCTGGCTCGGCATCACACGCGTCGGCGCCGTCGCGGCCTTGGTCAACGCCCACCTCAGGGGCGAGGCGCTCTTGCATGCGATCGACGCGGCGACGCCGCGCCACATCATCGTTGATCCGGCGCTCGCGGGCGCGGTTGCGGCGGTCCGGGCGCGGCTTCCCGCGACGCTGCAAATCTGGTTTTTGGGCGGCGGCGGCCACGAATTTCCCGAGCTTGATTCGGAACTCGCCCGCCAATCCACTGAGCCCCTGTCGGAAAAAGAGTGCGCGGCTCCAGTGCTCACGGATTTGGCCCTGCTGATCTACACTTCCGGCACCACCGGTTTGCCGAAGGCTGCCCGCGCCAGCCATCTCCGGCTCATGCAATGGACCCACTGGTTCGCCGGCATGATGGAGACCAATCCCAACGATCGCCTCTACAACTGCCTGCCGATGTATCACGCCGTCGGTGGCATCGCGGCGGTCGGCGCCACGCTAGTGGGTGGCGGATCGATGGTGATTCGCCGCCGCTTTTCGGCAGGCGCGTTCTGGGACGACCTCGCCGTGACACAGTGCACGCTGTTTCAATACATTGGCGAGCTCTGCCGGTACCTCGTCCACAGTCCGCCGCGCCCATCGGAGACTCAACACCGCATCCGGCTCTGTTGCGGCAACGGATTGAGCGCCGATGTTTGGGAGCGCTTCCAGACCCGCTTCCGCATTCCGCGAATCCTTGAATTTTACGCGGCAAGCGAAGGCGTGCTCTCGTTCTTCAATCCCGAGGGCAAACGCGGCTCGATAGGCCGGGTACCGCCATTTCTGGCGCATCGCTTCCCCGCTGCCTTGATCAAAATCGACATGGAGACCGGCGAGCCGCAACGCGCCGCCGATGGCCGTTGCATCCGTTGTGCGGTCGGTGAAACCGGAGAGGCGATCGCGGCCGATCGAGGCCGCTTCGAAGGCTATACCGACGAGGCCGCCTCGGCGCGCAAGCTGCTGCGTGACGTTTTCTCGTCAGGCGACGCCTGGTTCCGCACCGGCGACTTGATGCGGCAGGATGCGAACGGCTATTTCTATTTCGTCGACCGGATCGGCGACACGTTCCGCTGGAAGGGCGAAAACGTCTCGACAGGCGAGGTGGCAGGGGTGCTCGCCGGTTGCGAGGGGGTCGTCGAGGCCGTCGTCTACGGCGTCAAGGTTCCCGGCGCCGAAGGGCGAGCGGGGATGGCTTCAATCGTCACCGCCGCAAATTTCGAACTTGCGCGGTTCCAAAAAGACATGGCGGCGCGGCTCCCCGACCACGCGCGACCGCTGTTCCTGCGCCAGCGCTCGGCAATCGAGATCACGGCGACCCTTCGCCCGCTCAAGCACGATTTGGTGCGCGATGGGTTCGATCCCGCGGCCTCGGCCGATCCGCTCTACTTCCTCGACCGCGCACGGCAAACCTTCGTGCCGATCGATGCGGCGCTCCATGGTCGAATCATCGCTGGCAAAATCAAGCTGTGAGAGGAGGCGACGTCACGCCGTACTGCCCGCGTCGATCGTAAGCACCGCACCCGTGATGTTCTTCGCCTTGTCGCTGAGCAAGAATTCGACGGCGTCGGCCACATCTTCCGCCTCGGCAAGACGGCGCAGCGCGCTTCGGCGGACGACCTTCGCGCGCTTCTCTCCGACAAGGCCCTCGGTCAATTCGGTCGTGATGAAGCCGGGTGCCACGGCGTTGACCGTGATGCCGACGGGCCCGACTTCGCGCGCAAGCGAGCGCGTCATGCCGATCAGCGACGCCTTGGTGGCGCTGTAGGCCGCGAGGCCGCTGTATCCCGCGAAAGCCACGATCGACGCGACATTGACGATGCGGCCGCCGTTGCCCGCAAGCATCGAGCGCACGACGTGGCGGGTCAGTATCAAGGGCGAAAGCGTGTTGATGCGCACCAGGGTCTCGATCGCGCGATCCGGCATGGTGGCGAGAACTCCGCTGCTTCCGATGGCGGCATTGTTGACGAGGCCGTAGATCGGCCCGAATTCGCGCCGAATCCCTTTCACAAGACCCGCGATACCGCCGATCTCGCCGAGATCGAAGGGATGGAAATGAAGCGCGCCCACGTCGGCCCCCTCGCTCTCCTGCATAGCCGCCGCGAGCGTGTCCCCGCGGCGGCGCGCCACGGCGACGACGCAGTAACCCGCGAGTTGCAGCTTGCGCGCGATGGCAAGACCGAGGCCGCGGCTTCCGCCGGTGACGATGACGTTACGCATGCTCGCGGCTCAGTTTGCCGGAGGCGCCGACTTCCAGCGACGGCACGAAGCGAATGATCGCCGGCACTTTGTGCGGCGGCAGAGCGCGCCGACAAATCTCCAGGATTTCGCTCTTGCAAAGGTCAGTCACCGCCGCGGCATCGGACTTCACCACAACTTCGGCGACAACAATGGCACCCGTGATCGGGTTCGCGCGCGCCTTGACCAGCGCCATTTCCACGGCCGGGTGCGCGTTGATCACCGCCTCGACCTCCTCGGGATGCACTTTCTGTCCTCCCACATTGATGATCCCGCCGCGGCGGCCGGCGAAGTAATACCGCTCGCCCAGCCGCTCCACCATGTCGCCGGTATCGACGAAGCCGTCGGCGTCGGCGAGAGCGCCCTCGCCACCAAGAAAGCGATGCGCGGTCCGCGTCGAGCGCATGCGCAGAGAGCCCTCGATCACACGGAGCTCCACCGCCGCGCCTGGCCGTCCGATCAGATCGGCGGGAAATCCGGCGCGGCCGTCATTTACCTCGAAGCCGACACCGGCCTCGGTGGTCGCGAAGGCATGGGCGAGAGCCGCATCGGGATAGAAGGCATGGAGGCGATCCAGGATCGCCTGATCCGCGATTTCGCCGGAGAGCCGCACGTAGCGGGGCGCAATCCGCCGCGCCGCCGGACTCATGAGCGCGCGGCGCCAATGCGAAGGCGTGCCGGAGATGTGTGTCACCGCACGCGCGCCGGCTCGCACCAGGAAGTCGTTGGTGGATTCCCGGGCGTTCGACAGCACCATTGAACCGCCGCCGAGCAGAGCGCGGAACAACATCTGTAAGCCGCCATAGCGGCGAATATCATAAAACGTGCTCCAGACCGCGGCTTGGCCGAGCCCGCCGCCGGCGAGGGTGGGTCCTGCAAGCGTCGCAAGGTCGTGGGCGACCAGCTTCGGCACGCCTGTGGTTCCGGAGGTCAGCAGAATCCATTCCGTTGCCAGATCGGCGCGCCGGTCGAGCGCGGCGGGCGCGATCGCCGGGCTCACGATAACGACGCGGCCCGCCATCGTCGTCGCGCCATCCGCCGGCACGCGGTCGGAGATGACAATCTCGATCTCGGCGGTCGACATGATCGATGCGAGATGCTCGGGCGGCGTGCCCGGAGGAGAGAGCACGAGCCGTCGCGCGAGCCCGTCGAGCTCGATGAGCGACAATGCGGCCGTGACCTGGTCCTCGGTCGCAACCAAAATCGACCGTCCGCGCAACTCGTGGCACGGCGCGCCGAGGCTCGACCCCGTCCTTAGGTCAGCGAGCCGCAGCGTCGACTGTGCGCCCCAAAGAAAACGGCCGGCGAGCTCTCCGGCGCTCAGCGCCTCCCAGAGCGAACGCGCGTCACCCCGCGGCATCTTCGTAGAATTTGACGAAGTCGCCGACGGTCACCGGAAACTCCAGGTCTTCTTTCGTGAAGGGGTCGAGCCCGAGCGTGTCCTCGAGACGCGCGACGATGATCGCAAAGCAAAGGGAATCAAGGCCCGAGTCCAGCAAGGCAAGCTCGTCGGACAAGGATGCCAGCGTCTTATTCTGCTCTTTCGCCACCTGCTCGAATTGCGCCAGAACAGCCGACCGCACGGACATGCTGGACCTACTCCCCATGGAGCGCCCCGGAGTCCACGAGTCTTTTTCCGGAGCGACGGGATACTCGCCAATACTCTAACAGCGGTGGTTAATTTCGTCTTGTCGCGCACGCCTCCCCGCGGCTCAGCCGGGATCGAGGCCTTTTGCCTCATAGATCGCGCGTGCCTCAGGCGAGCGGAGCCCGTCGAGTGCCGCCCTAGCTGCCGGCATCTGCGATGTCCCGGCGCCGATCCCGGCGGCAAAGTGCGCGATGCTGTTGAGGTCGCCCGGCAACATGCCTACCACCTCGATTCCAGGGACCGCCATGGCTTCGGGCTTCGGCTCGATCGCGAGCTGGGCCTTGTCCGCGATCACGAGTTCGGCCGCGTTGCCGCCCGCCGGCGGATATACGGTCTTGGGTTTCATCTGTTCGGCAATGCCCATGCGTTCCAGCAACTTTGCCATATAGGTTCCGGTCGCGCCGCCGGAGGCAGGATCGACATAAGCGATGGCCGGGGCGGCGAGCAGCGTCTGTTTGAACGCGTCGGGGGTGGAGATGTCGGGTTTGGACGCGCCTGCCTTGATTGCAACCACGGTGCCGGAACTCGCAAAAGTGACGGCGGTGCCGGATTCGACCTTGCCGTCCTTTGCAAGTCCATCGAGCGCTTCGCGCGTGAGGATCAAGAGATCGGCTGACTCGCCGGCCTCGATGCGTTTGGCCAGCATCACAGCGGTGCCCCAGGTAATCGCAATTTTGTCGCCGCTTAGCTTCTCCAATTGCGGCGTCAGCTCTTCCAAGGCGCTCTTGACCCCGACGGTGCTGTAGACCTTGAGGTCGGCGGCGTGGGCCAGGGTAATTTGTGTGAGGCAGCCGATAGCGATCAGAACGATGCGCCCAATCCGAACGGCCATAGGATCCTCCCCCGTTTTGTGGGCTCAGGATGCCCGCATCCCGAAGAGCGGGCAATCGCAAGCGGTGAGGCAGAGAGACGCGAAGTGCTCTATGTTCCCGCCTTTGCGCCTGCGGCAGGTGGGGTCGACCACACCTTGCGCCCGTCCGCTTCGCAGAGCTTGTAAGGGCCGATATCGAGATGCATGTGATTGTAATGGAAGCGGTTCGATTCCGGGGTCAGCACGACGCTGAAATAGTTGCAGGCGCTGAGCGCGACCGCGTGCAAGAAGGCGCTTTTGGGTCCGCTCCCTTGCCAGTCACGCTCGACGCTGATATTGCCGCCGCCTTCGAGATCGAAGCCGGCGATGTCGATCGCGAGACCCGAAGCGTGCTCGCTCCAGCGTCCGGAATGACCGCCGCCGACAACCCCGCGGCAGGAATAGGCGCCGATCTGGTCGAGCCGGATCACGGAGGCACCGAGGTAACGCCGCGCCAGCGGCTCTACCGATTCGACGGTGAAGCGGTCGATCGCTTCAGCCATGGTGCAGCTCACGAGGCCCGGACGGTTCCACACGAGGCCGGTGCTCGCGACTTCGACCGGGTTTGCAACCGCGCAGGGGCCGCCCGCCGCCGGGGTCGCTGCCACCTGATAGCCGACCCCAAGAGCGTTCAAATCGCGCAGGCATTGCTCGGCGGAAGTGAGCGGCGCAGTGGGCGGCGGGGAGGGTGCGGCGCAGGCGGCGAGCAGCAGCGCCAGAGTGGGCGCCAACCCCGGTCGGCAAAATATTCGAAGCGCTCGCCGCAGAAGTGGCCGCATCAGGGAATGTCAACCGTCGCTGCCGCGTTCTCGGCGATACCACCCCCGAGGTCAAGAGCGTGTCCATGACAAGCCCGCCGGAAGCGGTCGAGCGCGATCCCGCGCTGCCCTTCAAGTCCTTGCAAACATTGATTACTGGCGGCTTCGGCCTGATCGGCTCGGCGCTCGCCCGCAAGCTCGTCGCGGCGGGTGCCAAGGTGCGGATCCTCGACAATATGGACCTCGACTCGGGTGCAAACCGGGCCAATCTTGCGGGGATCGAGGACCGGATCGATGCGCGCATCGCCGATCTGCGCGACGCCTCCGCCGTGCGTCAGGCGCTTGGCGGTGTCGATGTCCTGTTCAATCTGGCGGCGCAGACCAGCCATATGGGTTCGATCGCGGCGCCCATCGCGGATCATCAGATCAACGCCTCGGCGCAGCTCGCACTCCTCGAGGCCGTGCGCGAGGTCGCTCCGCAAATCCGCATCGCTTACGCCAGCACCCGGCAAATCTATGGGCGGCCGGACCGGTTGCCGGTGGACGAGACTCACCCGCTTCGGCCCGTCGATGTGAACGGCGTCGGCAAGGTCGCCGGCGAGGCATTCCACCTGATTTACCACCGCGTGCACGGCATCAAGGCGACAGCGCTCCGGCTCACCAACACCTATGGGCCGGGAATGCGCATTAGGGATGCGCGACAGACTTTCATCGGCATCTGGTTGCGCGCGGTCATGGAAGGAAAGCCCTTTGAAGTCTGGGGCGGCGCGCAGCGACGAGACTTCACCTATGTGGACGATGCAGCCAATGCGTTTCTGCTGGCGGCCGCAACCGAGGCCTGCTTCGGAAACGTCTTCAACATCGGCGGCGATGGTCCTCACGGGCTAGAGGAAGTGGCGCAACTTTTGGTAGAAGTTTCTGGAGGTGGCCGCTACGAAATCAAGGAGTTTCCCCCAGCCCGACGCCGTATTGATATCGGGGAGTATTGGGCGGATGACCGGCTATTTCGCAGTGTCACGGGATGGGCGCCGCGCACACGGTTGCGCGAGGGCTTGCAAATGACGCTGGCATTCTTCCGGCCGAGAATCGAATCATATGTCTAGATTGGGGTCAGCTCTCAAGGCGAGCACAGAGTCCATGCCGAACATTCCGGTCCCCCAGGCCGATCCGCGTGCCGGATTTCTGGCGCAGCGCTCGCGCATTGACATCGCAATCATCCAGGTGATCGAGAGCGGCAGCTACATCCTCGGCCAGCAGGTGCAGGGTTTCGAGCAAGAGTTCTCGGCCTTCGTCGGCGTGCGGCATGGAATCGGCGTTGCGAGCGGCACCGACGCATTGGTGCTGGCGCTTCGCGGGATCGAGGTCGGGCCAGAGGACTATGTGGCGACGGTTTCGCACACCGCCGTCGCGACCGTCGCCGCGATCGAGTTGGCGGGTGCCAAGCCGCTTCTGATCGACATCGACCCCAAGACCCACACGATGGACCCGGCGGCGCTCACCGCGGCGCTTGAACGGCCGCCCGGACGCGTCGTCGCGGTGATCCCCGTGCATCTCTACGGCCAGCCGGCCGACCTGGACGCGATCGCGGCGATCACAGCGCAAGCTGGTGCGGTGCTGATCGAGGATGCGGCACAGAGTCATGGCGCACTCCATGGCGCGCGCGTCACCGGCAGCGTCGGCCGCATTGGCTGCTTTAGTTTCTACCCCACCAAAAACCTGGCGGCGCTCGGCGACGGCGGCCTCGTGGTCACCAATGATGATACGCTCGCAGACCACATGCGGGCGCTGCGCCAGTACGGCTGGCGCGAGCGCTATGTTAGCGAATTCCCCGGTTTCAATTCTCGCCTCGATGAGCTGCAGGCGGCGATCTTGCGCGTGAGGCTCACGCGCCTTGAAGCCGAGAACCAGCACCGCCGCGAAATCGCGATCGCTTATGACGGCGGGCTTCAAGGACTGCCGTTAGCGCTCCCGATCCGGCAAGCCAATACGAGCCCTGTCTTCCATCAGTACGTGGTGCGGTCTGCCAAGCGCGACCAACTGCAGCGCGCGCTGCGCCTACGCGGGATCGGCACCAACATCCATTATCCGGTACCGGTGCACCTGCAGCCGGCCTATCGTGGGCGGATTGCGCTCGGTGATGGTGGTCTCCCCGAAAGCGAACGCGCCGCAAAGGAGGTGCTGAGCCTGCCGATGTTCCCGCAGCTCACGGACGAGCAGATCGGCCGCGTCATCTCCGGCGTGCACGGCGCCGTGGCGGAGGTCGGCTAGTCAGACCGCGCGAGCGACGCGAAGCAGTTTAGATTTACCGCGACGAAGAGCACGAAGACTGCCAAGCGCGCGCTCTTGACTAGGCCGTGTACTCATAAACGCTTGATGTCCGGTTTCGGGGGTCAGACCAGCCCCCCCCCTTGGCGGACCTAGATTTCCGCTTTTGACCGGACGATCTCATGGTGCCCAAGGAAGTCTGCTGACGAGGGAACAGCAGACCCACTACGGACATCGCTCTGAGGGCCGTTCGTGATCCTAGGCAGACATCCCTGACCCGTCTCCGGGTTCAGCATGCGGGTCGGGCGAAGAACCACCCGACGGCGGGCCAGGGGTGAACCACGCCGGCTGCGAGGCGGCGCTATGCGCGTCGAATGGATGCAATAAGGGCGGACCGTGTAAACTAAGAGCCGCGCCGTGGGATCCGGCGAAAGAGCCGAGAGGAGCGCCATGTCCCGATCGACCCGAACCGTCCGCACGATGTGCCCGATGAACTGCCACCCGACCCTCTGCGGCATGCTCGTCGAGGTGCGGGACCGCGAAGTCGTTGCCGTCAGGGGTGACGAGGACAACCCCGACAGCCGCGGTTTCCTGTGCGTGCGCGGGCAGGCCACACGCGAGATCGTCGGCAATCCGAAGCGGCTGCTGCGGCCGCTCGTGCGCGACCGCCGCAGCGAAGACGCCTGGCGCGAGGCGAATTGGGACGAGACGTTGGACCTCATCGCCGACCGCATCGCAAAGGCCGGCCGCGAGGCAACCGCGCTGTGGACCGGACACGGCAGTGCCGCCAACAATTACGGCCTTTCCGTGGGCGGTCAGCTCTGCGCCCGTTTCGCCAATCTGTACGGCTGCCAGTATTGGAGCCCGGCGATGGTCTGTTGGGGGCTTGGTGGCTTCGGCGTCGGCCTCACTGGCGCGCTCGAGATCAATACCAAGGAGGACATGGCGGCGAATTCCGAGTTGATCCTCATGTGGGGTGCCAACCTCGCGAGCCAGCCCAATATCGCGCGGCACCTTATCGCCGCCAGAAAGCGCGGCGCCCGTATCGTGACAATCGACGTGCGGCAGACCGAAACCGCAGCCCAGTCGGACGAATTCTTCGCGATCCGTCCCGGCAGCGACGCCGCCCTCGCTCTCGCGATGATGCACGTCATCATCGGTGAAGGCCTCTATGATGGCGGCTTCATCACCGGGCACACGCTCGGCTTCGATGAGCTCGCGCGGCACGTCCGGCAATTCTCGCCAGAGTGGGCGGCAAGAGAAACCGGGATCGCAGCCCACCGGATCGCCGCCCTCGCCCACGACTACGCCCGAATAAAGCCGG
>Ga0187765_10000361_pt1 | contig 16474 bp, 14 predicted proteins | sample 0216_QUI02_MP05__3_FD_133018 | JGI IMG/M metagenome (GOLD analysis project Ga0187765, IMG submission 133018) | Tropical peat soil microbial communities from peatlands in Department of Meta, Colombia - 0216_QUI02_MP05_10_MG | ecosystem: Environmental > Terrestrial > Soil > Wetlands > Peat ...
CCCTTGAGGTGATCGATTTCATTCTCGGCTACGGCAATGCGCGCAAGATGCGCAATGCGGCGGACGGTGTCGGCGTCGACAGACATGGAATTTCCAGGAGCCTTTCCCTTCTGTCAGCCTATAGCAGAGAGGCTTTCGTCGCGACAACCGCCCCCAATATCCAGCGCTATCTCGCCATGCGTCGCAGCAGTTGCCGCGACCCGGAGACGAATTCTTCGATCAACTGTCCCGCCGGCAACTCAAGGCCGAGGGCAGCGGCCTGGCCCGCCAGCATCGGCGAGAAATCGCCCGACCCTTGCGCCTGGGCCTTCGCATGTAATGGCGCCAGCGCGCCGCTCGCCAAGGGAAAGTCCGGCACAATCCCGCTCATCGGACCGAGTTCGCGGATCGCACGGTTGATCAGACCACGCGCGGGGCGGCCGCTGAGAACATTCGTGAGCACGGTGCTGTCGTCGCGCGCCGCCCGCAACGCCGCGCGGTGCGGCGGCAGCGCCTTCGCTTCCGGACTAAAGAGAAATGCCGTGCCGAGCTGAACACCCGCCGCACCGAGTGCGAAGGCGGCCACAATCGCGCGCGCGTCTCCGATTCCTCCGGTAGCGATAACAGGCACCTTCACGGCATCGGCTATTTGCGGCAGCAGTGCGAACAATCCGATCTGCGTCGCAACGTCATTGCTCAGAAACATGCTGCGATGTCCGCCAGCTTCGAGCCCCTGCGCGATCACGGCGTCACACCCATTTTCTTCGAGGAAGCGCGCCTCTGCCACGGTTGTGGCGGAACTGATCAACTTGCAGCCCGTAGCTTTCACGCGTTCGATCAATGCGGCTTCCGGCAGACCGTAGTGGAAACTCACGACCTCGGGCTTGAGGTCTTCGACAACTTCACACATAGCCGCGTCGAAAGGAGCGCGGCTTGCCGAAGGCGCCGGTGCCGCCGGATCGATGCCGAATTCAGCATAGTAAGGTTTGAGTTTTTCGCGCCACGCGTGCTCGCGCGCGTTGTTCGGCACAGGCAGCTTGTGCGCAAAGAAGTTCAGATTGACTGGTTTGTTGGCGGTCGCAGCGCGAAATTGCGACATCTGCGCGCGCAATTGGTCCGCATTGAGCATGCCGGCCGGCAGCGCGCCGAGCCCGCCCGCTTTTGCAACGGCAATCGCAAGCTCCGCATCCATCACGCCCGCCATTGGCGCGAGCAATATCGGATGTTCGATCTTGAACAGGTCCTGAAGACGTCGGTCCGGCCACATGGCATCCTCTCATAGTGAGGGCTCGACGCGAGACTATCGTGTCCCGGCGCCGGCAAGAATTCGCGATGGGTTTACCGAGGATAAGCGCATTGGCGAAGGCTGCGTGTGTGCAAAAGAAGAGGCAAGCCGCGTTGTAACCGGCTACGATTGCGCATGTCCGCACGCACCCATGACCGGTATCCCTACTCGCCTATCTCCGCGCGTCCGGTTTACGACTGGCCGGGCGGCAAGCGGCTCGCAATCTATGTCGGCCTCAATCTCGAATGGTTCTCGTTCGGCGAAGGGCTTGGTGCGGAGCTCGCACCGGGCGGGCCACAACCGGACGTGCTCAACTACGCATGGCGCGATTACGGCAACCGCGTCGGGATCTTTCGGCTGGCGGAGCTGTTCGGCGAGCTAAATCTGCCGGCATCGCTTCTGCTCAATTCGGAAATGTACCGCCATGCTCCGCAAGTGATCGCTGCATTTCCCGGCGCGGAATTGATCGGGCACGGCCGCAGCAATTCCGAGCGCCAGGGAGATCTCACCGAATACAAGGAGCGCTTGCTGATCGAGGAAACCACCGCAACCATCGAAAAACATTCGGGGCAACGCCCACGCGGTTGGCTTGGACCCTGGATTTCACAATCGCCGTTGACGCCGGATCTTTTGCAGGAGGCTGGCTACAGCTACCTCCTCGACTGGTGTCACGACGATCAACCAGTCTGGATGAAAACTCGCAGCGGCCGCATTCTTTCCGTGCCTTATCCGCAGGAACTTAACGACATCCCGCAGATTGTCTCGCGCAAGCGCGAAGGCTCCGAATTCGCCGACATGATCGTGGATGCGTTTGAGGTCATGCACGAGGAATGCACGAAGCGTCCGCTGGTCATGGGAGTAGCGCTGCACGCCTACATCGTTGGCTGGCCGCACCGTTTCAGACATCTGGCACGGGCGCTCAGACACATCATGCGCCGCGCCGACGAACGCGTATGGTTCACCACCGCAGGCGAAATCGCGGACTATGCGCGCCAGCTTCCGGCCGATACGGTGCCGTAAAGCGTTTGCACATGTCTGTCATCCTGCCGCTCGTCGAAGCCGCTTTGCATCTGCCCGCTCGCGGGACGCTGATCGGACTCGATCTCGGCACTAAGACGATCGGAGTGGCCGCCAGTGATCCCGATCGAAAGCTCGCAACGGGCGTTGAGACTGTTGCCCGGAAAACGTTCACCGCCGACGCGCGGCGGATCCTCGCACTCGCCGCAGAACGTTCGGCGGTCGGATTCGTGCTCGGCCTGCCCGTCAACATGGACGGCAGCGAGGGCCCACGAGCCCAATCGACTCGCGCCTTCGCCCGCAACCTGAGCAGGCTTACCGAATTGCCTATCGCTCTCTGGGACGAACGGCTCTCGACGGTCGCGGTCGAGCGCGAATTGATCGCCGCCGATGTCAGCCGCAAGAAACGTGCTGCGGTCATCGACCAGCATGCGGCCGCTTTCATTCTTCAGGGCGCGCTTGATCGTTTGTCGCGTTTGTAAAGAAAGAAGCCGCTCCGAAAAGCGGCTTCTGCTTCACGACCTCCCTGCGGCCTAGCGCTGCGAGTCGATCGAGAAATTGTTGGTGTTGTGCTGACGCGACCAGTGGTCGCCGTAATAACCGTATCGCGGTGCCGGTTGGTAGGCATATGCATCGGCATAGGGCTCGTAGGCGTAGGAGCCGTAGGCATAGCCTGGTGCATAAGCGTAACCCGGATCACCGTAGTATCCATAGTAGCCGTTGTTATAGGCGGAACTGGCGATCGCCGCGCCCGCTACTGCGCCGACACCGAAGCCGATCGCAGCGGCATTGCGCCCGTTCCACGCCTCGCTCGGCGACGACGCCGCAAGCGCGAGCGCGCCTGCCAATGTCGCCGCAGTTGCGTATTTGAAAGCTGTATTCATCAAGGCCTCCTTTCGTGCCGGCTTTTTGACGTATCGGAGCTCAACACGGGAACAGCCACGGCAGTTCCTGCAAGACACGGTCCGGCCATCACGAAAATTTGGCTGAACGAAAACATTAACGATCTGAGTGAGTGCCTTGTGGATCGAGGGGCAATACCCTTGCCGGGAGAACAAGTTGCGCATATAGGTCTTGCTTTAATGACCATTGCGCCGAAACCCTCCTTCGTCCTCAGCATGCGTCATCTGTTGGGGATAGAGGGGCTTTCGCACGCAGACATTTCCGGCCTCCTCGATTTGGCTGAGGAGTTTGTCGAACTCAATCGCCAGGTCGAGAAAAAGCGCACGTCGCTGCGCGGCCGAACTCAGATCAACCTTTTCTTTGAAGTCTCGACCCGAACCCAGGCCTCATTCGAGCTGGCCGGTAAACGGCTTGGTGCCGACGTCATGAACATGTCGACCAGTTCGTCCTCGATGCGCAAGGGCGAGACGCTGATCGACACGGCGATCACGCTCAATGCCATGCATCCGGACATCATCGTCGTGCGTCATCACGCGTCCGGCGCGGTCGAATTGCTGGCGCGCAAAGTGGATTGTTCGGTGATCAACGCCGGCGACGGTTCGCACGAGCATCCGACGCAAGCACTCCTCGACGCACTCACGATCCGCCGCAACAAGGGTCGCATCGATGGCCTCCTGGTGGCAATCTGCGGTGATATCCTGCATTCACGCGTCGCGCGCTCGAACATCATTTTGCTCAATGCCATGGGTGCACGCGTGCGCGTCGTTGCCCCCTCCACTCTCCTGCCGCCCGGCATCGAGCGCTTTGGCGTGGAGGTTGCGCGCGACATGCGCGAAGGTCTCGCCGATGCCGACATCGTCATGATGTTGCGGCTGCAACGCGAGCGCATGAACGGTTCCTACGTGCCGTCGATGTCGGAATATTTCCACTACTACGGGCTCGACGAGAAAAAGCTCGCCTACGCAAAACCTGACGCGATGGTGATGCATCCGGGGCCGATGAATCGCGGCGTCGAGATTGACTCCATCGTCGCCGATGGCGGGCAGTCGCTGATCCGCGAGCAGGTCGAGATGGGTGTCGCCGTACGCATGGCGGTGCTCGAAGCGCTCTCACGAAATTTACCGAACGCATAACATGATGTTGTCCGACCGACGCCCGATCCTGCTCGCCAATGCGCGGATCGTCGATCCGTCACGCGACTTCGACATTCTCGGCGATCTGCTAATCGCCGAGGGCGTCATCCGAGAAACCAAGAAAGGTATCGGCGCCGCCGGCGTGCCGGAAGGCACCGAGGTAGTAGATTGCCGCGGTAAGCTCATCGCGCCGGGCCTGGTTGACATGCGCGCTTTCATCGGAGAGCCGGGGGAAGCAAATCGCGAGACGCTCGCATCCGCGAGCCAGGCGGCGGCGGCCGGCGGCGTCACGACCATCATTTGTCAACCGGACACCTCGCCCGCGATCGACAACCCGGCGACTGTCGATTTCGTTCTGCGCCGCGCTCGCGATAATGCGATCGTGCATGTGCATCCGATGGCGGCAATCACCAAGGGGCTCGAAGGCAAGGAGATGACGGAAATCGGTTTGCTCAAGGCGGCCGGCGCCGTTGCCTTCACCGATGGGGCAAAAAGCGTCACCAACGCGCAGGTCATGCGGCGCGCGTTGACTTACGCCTGCGACTTCGACGCCATGATCGTGCATCACACGGAAGATCCGGACCTCATCGGCGACGGCGTGATGAATGAAGGCGAATTCGCTGCTCGCCTCGGCTTGCTCGGCATTCCAAAAGCAGCGGAAACGGTAATGCTCGAACGCGACATTCGTCTCGTTGCCTTGTCGGGTGGGCGCTATCACGCGGCCTCGGTGACTTGTATCGACACGATCGAGGAGCTGCGCCGCGCCAAAGACGCGGGCCTCGATGTCACCGCCTCGGCGTCAATCAATCACATTACGCTCAATGAGAATGACATAGGGCCATATCGGACCTTTCTGAAGGTCGCGCCGCCGCTGCGCGCCGAAGATGACCGCAAGGCGCTTGTCGAAGCTGTCGGCAGCGGACTTATCGACGTGATCATGTCGGACCACAATCCGCAGGACGTCGAAACGAAACGGCTCCCCTTCGCGGAAGCGGCGCCCGGCGCAATCGGGCTTGAAACGATGCTCACCGCCGGCCTGCGTCTCGTCCATGGCGGCGAGATCGACTTGGTTGCCCTGTTGCGCGCAATGTCCACGCGGCCTGCGGAATTGCTGGGGCTGCCGGGGGGCACCTTAAAAAGCGGCGCGCCCGCCGACGTCATTGTGGTCGATACGGAACTGCCCTGGGTGCTCGACCCGGACGAACTCAAATCAAAATGCAAGAATACGCCGTTCGATGAAGCGCGGCTCACCGGCCGCGTGGTGCGCACAATCGTTTCCGGACGAACCGTCTACGAATACGTATGACTGCCGCACTCGCTTTTGCTTTTGGCTATTTGCTCGGCTCAGTTCCATTCGGGCTGCTGTTGACGCGCGCCACAGGAGGCCCGGATATTCGCGCCATCGGCTCCGGCAATATTGGCGCAACAAACGTATTGCGGACCGGCCGCAAGGGACTGGCCGCGGCGACGCTGCTCTGCGACGTGCTCAAGGGCACGATCTCTGTTCTCGTGGCGGCGCGATACAACATCGACGCGGCACTCGCGGCAGGTATGGGCGCTTTTCTCGGACACCTCTTTCCTGTCTGGCTGAAATTCAAGGGCGGAAAAGGTGTTGCCACCTATATTGGCGTGCTTATCGGCCTATATTGGCCCGCAGCTTTACTTTTTGGCGCGACCTGGCTCGCCGTCGCGGCGGCCACGCGCTACTCCTCGCTTGCTGCTCTGATCGCAAGCGCGTTCACACCAATCGGCCTGTGGTTTTTTGGCCTGCCCAATGTTGCCGCGCTCTTTTTGCTTCTCACCGTCCTGTTGTGGGTCATGCATCGTGCGAACATCGCGCGCCTGCTCAATGGCAGCGAAGGCAAAATCGGTACAAAAACCGCTGCGTCGCACTAAACTTATAGTTATATTCACATACAATCGGTTGTAGTCCTTGCCGCGGCTAGTGCGAGCGGGTGACACGTTGAAAGCGCCGACACGGGTGAGCGAAGAGGAGCTGCTCGACTGGCTGCGCCTCATCCGCAGCGACAATATCGGCCCCCGCACTTTCCACGACCTCGTCAGCCATTACGGCGACGTTCGTAGCGCGCTTGCCGCCCTGCCCGACCTCGCGCGCCGTGGCGGTTCCGCGCGCCCGCTGCGCGTTTGTTCGCGCGAGCAGGCCGCGGCCGAATTAAAGACGGCGCGACAAGCCGGCGTCGAATTTTTCACGCTCAACGAACCCGTTTATCCGTCACGCCTCCAGATGATCGATGATCCGCCGCCGGTTATCGCCGTGCGCGGCAACCTCGCCACCTTGGCGCGACCGATGATCGCGATTGTCGGTTCGCGTAACGCTTCCGCGGCCGGGGCCAAATTCGCCGAACGCATGGCGCGCGATCTCGGCGAAGCCGGCTTTGTCGTGGTGTCCGGGCTCGCACGTGGGATCGATGCCGCGGCCCATCGCGCCAGCCTGAGCACAGGCACTGTCGCCGTGCTCGCCGGCGGTCACGATCGCATCTATCCGACGGAACATACCGGGCTGGTCGAAAGACTTGTATTGAATGGCGCCGCTATATCGGAAATGCCGTTCGGCTGGGAGCCGCGCGCGCACGACTTTCCCCGCCGCAATCGCCTGATTTCGGGCCTCTCCCTTGGCGTTGTCGTCGTGGAGGCGGCGCGCCGCTCGGGATCCTTGATCAGCGCACGGCTTGCCGGCGAACAAGGCCGGGAAGTCTTCGCGGTACCCGGATCGCCGCTCGACCCGCGCAGCGAAGGTACTAACGGCCTTCTCAAGCAGGGCGCCACTCCGGTCACCGAACCGGCCGACGTTATCGCAGCGATCGAGCCGATCCTCGGCCGTGGCCTCAGCCGGCCATCGGCGCAGGAAGTCTCCCAGGAGCCGCTCGCTGCGCCGCAAACCGATCCAGGTAACGACGAGCGCGGCCGTCTTGTCGAATTGCTCGGGCCAACACCCGTGTCGATCGACGATCTGGTGCGGCTGTCGTGCAGTTCGGCCACACACGTGCGTAGTGTGCTGCTGGAACTTGAAATCGCTGGCCGTCTCGTGCGCCATGGTGCGGGGTTGGTATCGCTCTTGTAACGTGCGATACCGAGCGCCCCCACCGGATTCTTTCCATGACCATTCGATACCTCCCGGCGCTTGCGGTCATTTTCTTGCTTCAAAGCATGCCGTCGGAAGCAGTGGAACAATCCTTCACAGCCTTCACCGGCGAACTTTGGACCGATGCGCAAGCCAAAGGAATTACCCGCCCTACTTTCGACCTCGCCTTGAAGGGCGTGACACCCGACCAGCGCGTCGTTGCCGCAACCCAGCGCCAGCCTGAATATGGCAAGCCGGTCGGCGACTACGTGAACGCGATCGTCTCAAATCGCCGTATTGCGGATGCGCAACTCAAAGCGCGCGAATGGAGCAAGACTTTCGATGCTGTTGAAAAACGCTTCCAGGTCGAGCGCTGGGTTCTGCTCGCCTTGTGGGGAATGGAATCTGATTTCGGCACGGAAAAGGATCGTTGGGATGTCTTTCGATCGCTCGCCACCCTCGCCTACGTGAAATATCGGCATCCTTATTTCCGTAACGAGTTAATTGTGGCGATGCGGATCATGCAGGACAATCATTTCACCCGCGACAAGATGGTCAGCTCGTGGGCTGGCGCCATGGGTCAGAGTCAGTTCATGCCATCGAATTTCATCGACTACGCGGTTGATTTTTCGGGCGACGGCCACATCGATATCTGGAGCAATGTGCCCGACGTCTTGGGCTCGACGGCAAATTACCTGCACAAAGGGAAATGGAATCCCGCGCTGCCCTGGGGGTTCGAGGTTGCGGTCCCCGGCGGCTTTGACTACATGCGCAGCCGCGCCACCTTCACGGAGTGGCAGACGCTCGGCGTGCGCCGCGCCGATGGCAAGCCCTTTCCGGCTTCGGGTCAGGGAATCCTCTTCTTCCCGAGCGGCGCAAGCGGTCCGGGATTTATCGTCACGGAAAATTTCGATGTGCTGAAGGAGTACAACAACTCAGATGCTTATGCGATTGCGGTAGGCCACCTGGCCGATCGCATCCACGGCGGCGGCTTGATCAAAACGCCTTGGCCGAAAGATGACCGGCAGCTTTCACGCGATGCGCGAATCGCCTTGCAGAAAAAATTGTCGGAGCTCGGCTACAAAATGAACGACTTTGAAGGCCACATCGATTTTGATTTGCGTGACAACATCCGTGCCGAGCAGAAAAAATTCGGAATGTTGCCGGACGGCAACCCAACGACTGCTTTTTTGGAGAAGCTCGGCGTGAAAATCCGCTAGCGCAGAACGTCTTAGCTCCGATCTTCGAACGGCCGGCAACATCCCCCAGCCGGGGGATGGGATTACCTATTTAAGTAGAATACGTCTATACATGCATCTTGAGGTTGTTAAAGTCACGAAAGCGGTCTCTTTCGTGCCCCATTTCGCTGGTCTGACACAGCTTCTTAACGGGCTTATTTGACACTAGGGGTCACCTTCCCCATGTTCCGGGCCAAAGACACGGCCGATTCCGCCTTGATTCCCAACGGTTTTGGCGGATAACCCACTGGATTTTCATGAATATTGTCGTAGTCGAGTCGCCGGCCAAGGCGAAGACGATCAATAAATACCTCGGCCCAGACTACGAGGTTCTGGCCTCCTTTGGGCATATCCGCGACCTGCCCGCCAAGGATGGCTCGGTCGATCCCAGTGCAGACTTCCGGATGATCTGGGAAGTCGACGCCAAATCGAACCAGCGCATCAACGACATCGCCCGTGCGCTCAAGGGCGCCGACAAGCTGATCCTCGCAACCGACCCGGACCGCGAGGGTGAGGCCATATCCTGGCACGTGCTGGAAGTCCTCAAGGAAAAGAAAGCCCTCACCAAGCAGGCGGTTGAGCGCGTGGTTTTCAACGCCATCACCAAACAAGCGGTGACGGAGGCGATGAAGCATCCACGCACCATCGACGCCGCGCTGGTGGATGCCTATCTCGCGCGCCGCGCTCTCGATTACCTCGTCGGCTTTACGCTCTCGCCCGTGCTTTGGCGCAAGCTGCCGGGCGCGCGTTCGGCCGGTCGCGTGCAATCCGTCGCGCTTCGGCTCGTTTGCGACCGCGAGCTGGAAATCGAGAAATTCGTCGCCAAGGAATATTGGTCGATCGTCGCCAAGCTGGCGACACCGCGTAACGAAATCTTCGAAGCGCGCCTCGTCGGCGCCGACGGACAGAAGATCCAACGCCTCGACATCGGCTCCGGTGCCGAAGCGGAAGCCTTCACCCGCGATCTCGAGAATGCCAGCTTCAAGGTAACGTCGGTCGAAGCAAAACCGGCGCGGCGCAATCCGCCGCCACCTTTCACCACGTCGACAATGCAGCAGGAGGCGAGCCGCAAACTTGGCTTCGCGCCGGCGATCACCATGCGCCTCGCGCAGCGGCTGTACGAAGGCGTAGAAATCAACGGTGAGACCACCGGCCTGATCACCTATATGCGTACAGACGGCATCGACATGGCGCCGGAGGCGATCGCCGACGTCCGTGCCATGCTGGGCCGCAACTACGGCAAGGAATACGTCCCCGCTTCACCGCGCGAATATCACAACAAATCGAAAAACGCGCAGGAAGCGCATGAAGCGGTACGCCCGACCAGCGCGGACCGCACGCCCGCCGAAGTCGCGAAATATGTCGATCGCGACCAGGCGCGGCTGTACGAATTGATCTGGAATCGCGCGATCGCAAGCCAGATGGAATCCGCCGAGCTTGAGCGCACCACCGTCGATATTGTCGCCAAGGCGGGATCGCGAAACATAGAGCTGCGTGCGTCGGGCCAAGTTGTGAAGTTCGACGGTTTTCTCACCCTCTATCAGGAAGGCCAGGACGAAACGTCCGACGATGACGAGTCGCGCCGCCTGCCGGCGATGTCCGAGGGCGAACCCCTCAGCAAGCAAGCGATCGAATCCTCACAGCATTTCACCGAGCCCCCGCCGCGCTTCTCGGAAGCCGCCTTGGTCAAGCGCATGGAGGAGCTTGGTATCGGCCGGCCCTCGACATATGCCTCCATTTTGCAGGTGTTACAGGACCGCGGCTATGTCCGCATCGACAAGAAGCGCCTTATTCCGGAAGATAAAGGCCGCGTCGTCGTCGCCTTTCTTGAAAGCTTCTTTACGCGTTACGTCGAATACGATTTCACCGCCGGCCTCGAAGAAAAGCTCGACGAAATCTCGGCGGGTGTGATCGACTGGCGTGCGGTCCTCGCGGAATTCTGGGAGCAGTTTGTCGGCTCCGTCAACGAAATCAAGGAAGTGCGTAATCGCGTCGTGCTCGACGCGCTTAACGATTTGCTTGAGCCGCATATTTTCCCGGAACGCGTCGACGGCAAGCCGCGTCGCGAGTGCCCTCAGTGCGGCACGGGCCAGCTTTCGTTGAAGACCGGACGTTTTGGCGCCTTCGTCGGCTGCTCAAATTACCCAGAATGCAATTTCACAAGACAAATCACGCCCAGCGCCGACGGCATTCAGGGCAAGAAAGTGCTGGGGGAAGATCCGGCAACGGGCCTTGAAGTGACGTTGCGCGGTGGCCGCTTTGGGCCGTATTTGCAGATCGGCGAGCAGATCAAGCCGCCGAAGCGTAAGCGAGGCGAGAAAAAGCCGGAAGTCGAGAAGCCCAAGCGCGCCGGGATCCCGAAAGGCATTTCGCCCGACGACATCGATCTCGAAAAGGCGCTCGGGCTTCTGGCGCTGCCGCGTGAAGTCGGATTGTCCCCTGAGGATGGTGAGCCCATTCTCGCCGGCGTCGGACGCTTCGGCCCCTACGTCAAACATGGCAAGACCTATGCGAACCTGGAAGACGGCGACGACGTCCTCACCATCGGCCTCAATCGTGCGGTCACCCTGATCGCGGAGAAGATAGCGAACCCGAAGAAGGGCCGGCGTTTCGGCGCCGATCCCGGCAAGGTTCTCGGCGAACACCCGGATAAAGGCGGCCCCGTTGTCGTCAAGAACGGCCGCTACGGACCTTACGTGAGCCACAATGGCATCAACGCGACCATCACCGGTGACAAGACGCCTGAGACGATCACGTTGACCGAGGCTGTCGTGCTGCTCGACGCGCGCGCTGACTCGCTCGGTTCACAACCGCGGCGCGCGGCCGGCCGCAAAAAGGCCGGCGAGCCCTCGGAAGCGCCGAAGGGTCGCAAGAAGAAGGCTGCCGAAACGGCTGATACAGCCGAGAAAGGCGCCAAGCCGCGCAAGGCAAAAAAGGCTGCCAAAATTACAGCCGCCGAATAACTGGCGAAGCCGCCGTTCGGCCATTACATTTTATTCTGTTGCGCCGTTTCGGCGCGGGACTTTCCATATTGAGCAAACAATCCAAAAAGAACCCATCTCTCCCTTCAAAGGCTGACATTCTCGCCTTCATCGGCACCAAGCCCGGCAAAGTCGGTACCCGCGAAATCGCACGTGCCTTTGGGCTGAAAAACGCGCTCCGCGCCGACCTCAAGCGCTTGTTGCGCGAGCTCGCCGACGAAGGCTCCATCGAAAAGCGGCGCAAGAAGCTGCACCATCCAGGCATCCTCCCCTCAACCGTTCTTGCCGACGTCACGACGCGCGACAGCGATGGCGACCTCATCGCCACCCCGGACGAGTGGGATGAGGAAGCGCACGGCGCAGCGCCGAAAATCCGCATTCATCTGCCACGCAAGACGCGGCCCGGAGAAGCGGCCGGTGTCGGCGATCGTGTCCTGCTACGCGTCGAAGAAACCGATGAAGACGAGGGAATCCGCCATCGCGGACGTGTCATTAGGATAATCGATCATCCTAAGCATCGTGTGTTGGGGATTTTTCGAAAAATTGCGCACGGCGGCGGCCGGCTCGAGCCGGTCGACAAGAAAATGCTCGGGAAAGAACTTGCTATTCCTGCCGGAGCGACCGCGAATGCCGAGGACGGCGATCTGATCGCGGTCGAAACATCGCGCGCGCCGCGTCTCGGGCTGCCCACTGGCCGCGTGGTCGAGCGCCTTGGCTCGCTGGCAAGCGAGCGCGCCGTCAGTCTGATCGCGATCCACGCGCACGGCATCCCTTCGGTGTTCCGCCGCGAGACGCAATTGGAGGCCGATGCGGCCAAGCCGGCCAATTTGCATGACCGCGAAGACTGGCGTCGCGTGCCCTTTGTCACCATCGATCCGCCGGATGCCAAGGATCATGACGACGCCGTGCATGCCGCGCCCGATACGGCCCCCAATAATCCCGGTGGGTTCGTTGTCGATGTCGCCATCGCGGACGTCGCCCACTACGTCAAACCGGGCTCCGCGCTCGATCGCGAAGCCCTCACGCGCGGCAATTCCGTTTATTTTCCTGACCGCGTCGTGCCGATGCTGCCGGAGCGGATCTCGAACGATCTGTGCTCGCTGCGACCGCACGAGGACCGTGCCGCGCTCGCCCTCCGCATGGTGATCGGCGCCGACGGACGCAAGCGGGCGCACACGTTCCACCGCATCATGATGCGTTCGGCCGCCAAATTATCCTACCAACAGGTCCAGGATGCGATCAGCGGACGCACCGACGCGGACACCGAGGCGCTGGTCGAGCCGGTGCTGGCACCTCTCTATGGCGCCTACGAACCTATGAAGCGCGCGCGCGGTGAAAGGCAGCCGCTTGATCTTGATCTGCCGGAACGCAAAATCCTGCTCAAGGGTGATGGCACCGTCGACCGCGTGATTACCCCCGAGCGGCTGGAAGCGCATCGGCTGATCGAGGAGTTCATGATCCTGGCGAATGTCGCGGCAGCGGAAACGCTCGAACGCGCCCGCTCGCCCCTGATCTATCGGGTGCACGATGAACCGGCGATGGAGAAGGTGCAGGCCTTGCACGAGTTTCTCGCGACGCTCGGCATGCCTTTCGCCAAAGGCGGCGTTCTTAAAGCGGAGGCGTTTAATCGCATCCTCGCCCGCGTCAAAGGTCGCGACGCGGAGCAGCTCGTCAACGAGGTGGTCTTACGCACGCAGGCGCAGGCGGAATATGCCGCGGAGAACTACGGCCATTTCGGATTGAACCTGCGCCGCTATGCACACTTCACCTCGCCGATCCGGCGGTATGCGGATCTGATTGTGCATCGCGGACTGATACGCGCTTTGAAGCTCGGGCCAGACGGCCTCCCCGACGGCACCGACCAAAAGTCGCTCGCCGAAGTCAGCGCGCAGATTTCCGCCACCGAACGCCGCGCCATGTTGGTCGAACGCGAGACGAACGACCGGTTGATTGCACATTTTCTTGCCGATCGCGTGGGCGCGAGTTTCGATGGCCGTATTTCCGGTGTGACTCGCGCGGGACTATTCGTGAAATTGCGCGACACGGGCGCCGATGGTTTTGTTCCCGCTCGCACGATCGGCGATGAATATTTTCGCCATGACGAGAAAGGCCACGCCATGGTCGGCTCCCGGTCTGGGGAAACCTACAGGCTGGGCGATCCCGTGACGGTCAAGTTGGTGGAAGCCGCGCCGGTCGCCGGCGCTCTGCGTTTTGAACTTTTGTCCGAGGGGCGTGCTGGAAGACCCCAGCCTCGCATGCGATACGACCGCGGCCAACACTCCCGCTCACGCGGCAAGCAACGGAAGGCTCGATGACGAAAGATCTCGGAAAACTCTGGGCCGAGCGCATGACCAAGTCGGAGCGCGACACATCGTTTCCCGACAGCGAACCACGCGATGCAGCGACGCTCATGTTGATCGATCGATCCGGTGCCCGGCCGAAAGTTCTGCTTGGCCGCCGTCACGCCGGCCATAAATTCATGCCAGGCAAGTTCGTTTTTCCCGGCGGGCGCATCGAACCCCTCGACCAGGCGATGACGGCAGTGAGCGAGCTGCATCCCGACGCACAGCGAAAGCTGCTGGAACGGGTCGCCGAGCCGAACACGCAATTTGCCCGTGCCTTTGCGCTCGCGGCGGTGCGCGAGACGGCGGAAGAAACCGGCCTGTTACTGGGCGTGAAACGCGACCAGCCCCCCACCGTGCCCGGGGAGATCTGGACGGAATTTGCCAAAGCGAACGTGCATCCGGATCTCGGTCAGATTCACTTCGTCGCCCGCGCCATCACGCCTCCGCGCCGGCCGCGCCGCTTCGACACGCGCTTTCTTACGGCCGACGCCTCGGCCGTCGCTCATACGATTGCGGGGGTAGTCGGCCCGGATTCTGAACTCGTCGAACTCACCTGGGTGCCGATCGAAGAGGCCGCCCAGCTCGACATGCCGACCATCACCGGCATTGTTCTTGAGGAGCTACTGGCGCGTGTGGAGGCCGGCATGGCCCATAACTTGCCGGTGCCCTTTTACTTTATGGTTGAAAAGCAGTTCTTCCGGGAACTGCTGTAACCTACGCCAGAAATGGGGATTTCTTGACTTTTGCCGCTTCGACGCTAGTTTCCGCGCCAAAGCCACCCCCGTCATCGCCAAATTGAGTTGCAAGGGAAAATTCCATGGCCAAAGCCATCAGTCTCAAAATCAAGTTGGTATCCAGCGCCGGCACCGGCCACTACTACGTGACCCGAAAGAATTCGCGAACGCAGACCGATAAAATGAAGAAGAGGAAATACGATCCGATCGCGAAAAAGCACGTGGAATATACCGAGTCCAAAATAAAATAATTGCGGAGGCATCCACGATGCTTCGCACAATCTATCTCGCGCTCCTGCTGGTGCCCCTCGCCTTCGCGCAGGCTGGCGCCGTCGAAAAGCACAAGCTTGCGCTCCAGATCAGCGACAATGATGCGGCCAAGATGAACGCCGTCCTCAACGTCGCGGCCAACGTATCTAAGTACTATTCGGACAAAGGCGACGAGATCGAGATAGAGATCGTGGCATTCAATGCCGGTCTGCACATGCTGCGCGACGATACCTCGCCGGTGAAGCCGCGGCTGAAATCGTTCAAGCAGAGCATGCCCAACGTCTCGTTCATGGCATGCGAGAATACACTCGAGGCAATGACCCGAAGCGAAGGCAAGGAACCGCCATTGGTCGAAAATGCCGAGCGCGTGAAGGCCGGCGTGGTCACGTTGATTGAACTCAGCGAAAAGGGCTGGACGATTGTCCGCCCCTAGGGCGCGACTGCGCAGAAAACTGGTGGCCGGCCGGAAGCGGCAGCATGAGGAGGCCACTCGCACCGCTCCCGGACCGGCCGAACCCCACGGACCCAGGAGATGCGGCGGACCTGAGCACTCCGTAGGGTATCCCGGACATGAGTCACTTTCGCGTGTCGCTCGCGCCGACTCAAAAACCGTCTGCCCGGAAGGCTAGACCAAGCGCAAAGGTCGACCAAACGGCCTGATAACGTTATGGAATCTTTCGGATATTCCGCAGTCAGTGCCGCGTGGGCCAGCAAATCGTCCGATCATTGGAACGAATCACGCAGCGTCCGGAACCACGCGATTGCGGCCATCGCGCTTGGCGCGATACAGGGCCTGGTCCGCGCGTTTGAGAATGGTTGCCGCGTTGTCGTCCGCGCCTGACAGCGCCGCAATTCCTATCGATATCGTGGCGTTGAGGCTGCGCGCGCCTTGCTGAATAACAAAAGGCTCGCTTGCGATGCGCCGCCGCAAACGCTCGGCCACCATGGTCGCAACCGCCATGTCGGTTTCCGGCATGACGATGACAAATTCTTCACCGCCATACCGGCAGGCCAGGTCGATATTACGCATGACCTTGCGAACGCGAAGAGCGAATTCGCGCAATACGTCGTCCCCCCCATCGTGGCCGTAGCCGTCATTGATGGCCTTGAAGTAATCGATATCGATGATCAACACACTGATCGGCTTGCTGCGAACGGCAGCCTGCTCGATCAACGCCCCCAGATGCGTTTCCATGTAGCGCCGGTTGAAAAGGCCCGTGAGACCATCGGTGATCGCCAGCTCGATCGACGTTTGAACGTTGTCCCGCAACCGCTCGGTATAACGTCGCTTCTTGATCTGGGTCCGGACGCGCGCCAGCATCTCATTCTGATCAACCGGACGGAGCAAATAATCGTTCACGCCGATTTCCAACCCGCGCGCGAGCCTCGCGCTATTATCCGCCTCTGTAATTGCCAGAATCGGGATATTCCGTGTGCGTTCGAGCGAGCGAATCTGGCTGCACAGACGTAGGCCGTCGAAATCCCGCAACGCCAGTGACACAATGAC
>Ga0187765_10000363_pt1 | contig 16449 bp, 12 predicted proteins | sample 0216_QUI02_MP05__3_FD_133018 | JGI IMG/M metagenome (GOLD analysis project Ga0187765, IMG submission 133018) | Tropical peat soil microbial communities from peatlands in Department of Meta, Colombia - 0216_QUI02_MP05_10_MG | ecosystem: Environmental > Terrestrial > Soil > Wetlands > Peat ...
ACCTGCCGCAAGGCGACGATTAGCCCAGCGAATGAGCGAGCCGGGATCATCGATGTGCTCGATAAAATTTGCACAATAAATTGCATCGAACTTTCGCTTACCAAGCGACGGTTTCCTCTCGTTCCAATTGCCCAACTCGTAGGCCTCGAATTGGTCGAAAAGACGCCCCTTCTGCAGGGCGAACGCGAACAACTTCAAGTCAGGTCGTGCTGGCGATGGCCACCTCTTAAAAACGGTCAAGCCGCCCTCGCCGGCTCCCACATCCACGACGGCCGCATTTAGGGGCAGGTTCCGAAGGAACAACTTCGACGGATGCCGATTGTTATAAGCCTCGATGACGTCTCCATCGCTCATGGATGAGTTGACGGGGTTTCTGAACCAATTTTCGATCTCCGATTTATTTTGCAGCATGCGGCTCACCCGGTTCAGCGCCTCCGCCGGTTCCCCGTCGCCGCGGCAATGAGGCTTGGAGGATCATCGCGGCCGTCGATTTCAGGAATTAGCGGCGAAGGCGATCTTGAATTGTGGATACCGCTCTTTTAATCGCGCGAGGGTCGGAGGTGCGTGCGAGCATTGTACTCGAGCCCGTCCCTTCCCCTCTATCTATTGAGAGCGCGCCGTCGCCACGCGCGCTCAAGGGTCGTCTCGCCCACCATCTGGCCGCAGGCCTTACACTTGAGGACAAGCTGCGGGCGTCCTCTATGGGTCGGACTCCTGTTCATCCGATCTCGACCGATCGGCACGAGTCGCGTGCTCCTGCATCTCGGGTTCGGGCAGAGATAGACGCGCGGGCGACCTGGCAAGTCTCATCCTCCCGCCGCAATTCTACATCGGTTGTTCTTTCGGCTGAACGCTCTTCGAAGGAGCGACCTCGTTGAGGAACTGGTCCTATGCCTTCGCCGGCACCGCCGTCAGCACTGCTGCCGCATCGTTGCGATGCTTGCCGCCGGCGTCGAGACGCGTGCGAGCGCGCTCAATGTAGCCCTTGCGGCGCGCCATGCCGAGCCTGTGCAGCCGATCGGCCATGCGTACCACGAGCGCGGTCGGCACCTTGATCTCGGTGTCCTTTAGGGTCAGCGTGGGCATCGTTCACTCCTTTGCAAAAAAGTCCGTCACCTGCCATCGCAGGAATCTTACGCGGCTCAAGGTGTCAGTGGAGAGTCCATTCGCTCGCAACAAGCAGACGTCGGCGAATTCTGTTTAGTACCGCTGCCGATCCATGATCACCCGGCGCAGCCTTGCTGCCCCACTTTTCCGGGCCAGCAACCCGCTCATGCCTCGATGATCGCCTTGACCGCCTGAGTGTGCGCCGCATGCCCGAAGGTTTTGTATGCGTTCAGGACTTGCCCAAGCTTGATCGGCGCCTTGAGCTCGGGTACGGGGCGCTCTTCGAGCGTCTTCCTCGCTCGGTCTCTCCGTTGATCACTTCTTGAGTTGAGTGACAGGTGGGATACCGAGAACAACCCCAAGATATGCCGGTCTTGAACTCGACGAGCCGCATGGGCGCGCCGCATTCCACGCATATTGGCCTCGGACCGCCAGGTGATATTTGCAGAACATCATCCGCCGTGAGGTTGGGTGCGTTCAGGTGTCCATTCTTGCAGCGCATTTCCTGACTGTTCCACAAATGATGCGCGACGATATCTCCACAGCTAAGGCATACCGAGCGATAACGGTCGGCCTGAGGCTCGCCCTTCAGGCTCTCAAACATCCGTCTGAGCAATTCTTTGCCATCCATGAGTTCAAGCGACACGGCCCCTGCCCCAGACAACTCACACGCATCACTGACAGGTCCGTCTATTTGCAAAATGCGCGGCACAAGGATGGCGCTTAGCCGGTTTCTTTCGTGGATCTGCAGTTCATTTGCCGCAGCGCGCAATTGACGCCCTTGTTCCCGCACCCTCCGCAACCTATCCGCGGCAATGCGGTCGTCGTCGCATTGCTTGCAGCGCCGCGTCAAGTTCGCGCCAGCGATCCCGTGCGAACAGCGCGGCTGGCTGCTTTGCGATTCTAGATCACTCGCAGTCGCGCTCGCTGCGAGGGCCACAGCCCCGACGACGACGAGTGCCGTGATTGTGACGAACGCCAGAATAAGTGCATAAGAGCCGGCAACCAGAACGGGGGTGTGTGTGCCGGGGGAAAAATGCCAAATGATCCCGCTAGCGAGTACGAGCCCGAAAATGAAAGAGAAAATCGTCTCAAGCGCGCTGTTCATAGTGACGTTACGCCTTTGTATTGCTGCCCCCGCCAGATGCCATGCAACTGCTCTGCAGTGACGAACGTGCCGCGACAGTGAGCGAGAAATTTCATGAAATTCTATATCTGCGGTGGCATACAACGAGTGCCTTTTGGTTCTATTCCGTGCCACTCCAGAACAATCGCTACTCCCTCATCTCGGTAGTCACATGGGGATATTGAGAACGCGTTCATAGTCCTTGAGGCGTACTGCCCCCCGACGTTTGGCGCTCTAACGTGTTTCGTAGCCTTCATCGCGACTCCTCTCCCCTCAGGCCGGTGAGGGCTAGGCACGCGGGCGCCCCGCCTCCCCAAACACGCCCGCGTGCCGCCGTGTGTGCACCTCCTTCCGCTTGGCAAGCGGCGAGCGCACAGATGGGTACTGAGATGCAACGACGACGTTACGCCAGCGAATGGGGGCGTGATTTCTCCCGCTCGCTGGCGTCGCGCGCGCCTATACAAGTAAGGGGACCATGTCGGATGCGCCGCCGGCGAGAGGCTACCTGACGGATGTGGCGGGGCTGCTTTCGTCTCTGCTCACAGGGCTACACGGCTTGACCGGCATTCCATGATGACGTGAGTGTAGGGGAGCCGTAGCAAGTCTGTTCTGACACGTACCTCGACCGACTCGAACTCGCTACGGGCCAATTTACTCAGGTCGTCGATGTGTCGTACGTATCGGCCACGATCGCTCTTGGCCAGAAAACGCGCTATCGGATTTTGGCGATCGGTGAACGCTGTATCCAATGTGATCAAGCGGCCCTGCGCCTTCAATAATTGACGCGCATTCGATAACAATTGGCGTGCCCCGTAATCGTCCAAGTGATGGAGAACTCCCATGGCCAACGCGATTTCGAATGTGCCGACCGGGAGTGACGAGAGATCGGTCGCATCGAGACAGATAAAGGTGGCGCGCGGCCATTTCTCCTTCGCCTGTTTGACGTAGCTCGGCTGATGGTCGATCCCTACGTACTCGACATCTCCAAGATAGGGCACGATGTCACCGGGTCCGCAGCCGATATCAATGATTCTATTCCCTTGCTGTGGCCGGATGTGTTGCGAGACGATTTGTTCTCGACTTCTAGGACGAGCGAGCAAAAACTGAAGCGAGGAGTAAAATGTAGGGACCTCCAGCAGCCGCCATGGCCAGCGGCGTCCATCCACTCCTATGATTGATTTTGTTTCGCGTGCCACGAGGGCCTCTTTGAATCACAGATACGCAGCAATCAATCATTCGCTCTTTAACACATCTCCGCGCCGGAATCTCGGAACCCGCCGCGTTTGTCGTTTCAGTCGTCGTCCCGCGCGCATGGTGTTTTGCCATTCGGTCTGATCGTCAATAGTTTGGTCGATGCTCTGGATTCCCGTCGTCGCAACGGCTCTTGAGATCGCCACAACCACTCTAATCTCTCTTAAATTCCGGCGGGGACCGCAACAAGGAGAGTAACTGCAAATGAAGCGAATCGGCGTTGTGGTCGGCGCTCTGTTGTTGTTGTCTCCTGTGGCTCACGCCCAGACCGCCGGCGTGCTTGCCACCAAGCGACCGATCACTTGGGGCATGATCTTCGCCCTATGTTTCCTCATGCTGGGTCCGATCAAACTCCTCGGCCCCTTCGCCGCCGTGACCAAGGGCTGCGATCGGATCTTCCGCTTACGCCTCGCAACTCGCGCCTTCTTCTTTTCCGTCGTCGCTGTAACGATCGCCGGCAGCCTCGGCAGGCAAATGCTCGACAACTTCGCAATACCGGTTCAAGTGCTTCAGATCGCGGCTGGGGTGATCCTTTTTCTCGTGGCGTTGCAGGCGGTGATGGAGCAGTACAGGGCGGCACCTCCACCCGAACGCACCGAGCCGCCCACGCTGGGGCTTGCTTTTTCGCCCCTCGCCTTCCCCACTATCGTCACTCCCTACGGGATCGCCGCCGTCACCATCTTGGTGACACTCGCCCCCACGACCGAGATCGGTGCAATGGTTGCGGGGGTGGTTTACTTGATACTTTTTATTGACTGGCTCGCCATGCTGGCCGCGCACGTCATTGTCCGCTGGCTGGGTCCGCTACTGATGCTTTTTGGTGTCGTTCTCGGCGTCACCCAAGTCGCGCTCGGCTTGCAATTCGCGCTCGCGGGCCTCTCGGGGCTAATCGAGCAGGGGGCGTTTGCCGTCTCGCGCTGACGAATTGTGCAGCGCCATTTACCCTCGGGCGCTCCGTCGAATTTCGCCGAGCGCTAAGCCGCCCGCTTGATCGTGTGAAAGGCGACGAGCACGACGATCGCGCCGCCCACGGCTACGACAAGACTGTACAGATTGAGTCCGCTTACGCCGCCTTCGCCGAACAGAGACATGATCCAGCCGCCGACAATCGCGCCGATAATGCCAAGCACGAGGTCGATGATAAGACCTTCGCCGCTCTTGTTGACGACTTTGCTGGCGATGAAACCGGCGACGATGCCCAGGATGACCCAAGCCAGGATGCCCATGGCGAATCTCCCAAGAGGACTAATGGCGGTGGCAGCTTAGCAGACTGTAACAGCGCGTCCAGACGCCGCGCCGACGCTCTTCACGTTGTCACGATTCTTATCGCCTGGGCATTCTCCCTTGCACCAGAGAATTGCATCGTGCGCGGTGGTATAAATGACATGATCCATGATGCAACCGCTGGCTATGAGCCAAGACCGAGCACTTTTACTTGTCGATACCGGAAAGAGCACTTTGGGCCTCGCTACGCAGCTCAGCGTCATGCGAGAGCGACAGAGCCTTTTGAAGCCACCGCCGCGCGTCGGTCATGTTTCCCTGCTGAGCGGCACTCCGACCCGCCCGAAGATAGTATGAGGCTGCCTGCGCCGACGACCCCGCTTGCAAGGCCGAGGCACCAGCCAAAGCCAGCGCTCGCGACATGCCGTGATAGTCATGGGCAAGCCGGCGCAGGTCCGCGACCCTATCGGCCGTGTCCTCGGCCGCCGCTGCGTCACCGCGCTTTAGAGATATTCGTGCCGACAACTCCAACGCATTCGCCGAATCGGCGCTGCCAGCCATTTGGCTAACGCAACGAAATGCGTCTTCGAGACCCGCGATGTCGTTTCGATCATCCGCGATCAGGCCGCGAAGAAAACAGGCCTGAGACGCGGTTTCTTTCTCGCTTGACTGCTCCAGCGATGCTGCGAGCGCATCCGCCTCGGCCCGAGAGCCAATTCGGTACAATGCAATTGCCTCCAACAGCGTCAGGCCCGGGACGCTGTCGGAATTTCGGCGGGCCAACTCGGCGTTTACCTGGCGCACCGTCGCCAGGGCCGCCTCGGGCTGATTGTCGTCGAGCTCGGCTACGGCGAGGTCGTAGGCGTAGTCCGTGATTGCAGGGAGATCGTCGCGCATTTCCGCGCGTTCAAGAGCAGTGCGAAACTGCTGCACCGCCTCGTGTGGTCGGTCGAGCGAGAGGTCCTGTTGCCCGGCTCGGCCGGCCTGCTGCATCTGCACATCCGCGGGGGGCGGTGGTGGCGGCGCGGAGGAACAACCGGCCAGCACACACAACAGTGCGAGAGCGACCCACTTCACGGTTGGGCGTTGCTTGCGGGAACGCGCCGCGGCTCGGGCGCCGTTGCGGAACCGCCGCCCAGCAACCAGGAACCCCGCACCTGCACCAGCAATTTCTCCAGTTCCATGGCGGTTATCTGGATCTGCGTCAGGAGCGCCGGAAGATCGGCGCTGGCGGTTTCGGTATTGCGCACGATTTGCGGCAAATGCGGTGTTGCCTGAGCAAGATCACGGGATGCCGACTGCAGAGTCGCGATCAGAGCATTCGCTCGGCGCAGAATTGCCGGCACACCCGTGTCATTGGCAGCCGCGCTGTCGGCCAAGGCATGTGCATCCTTGGCCGCGGCATCGAGCTCGTCGATCACTCGGTCCAAATGCGTGACGTCACCCTGCGCGGAATCGACCGCCGCCTCGACCTTGCGAGACAATGTATCCGTGGTGATGAGTCGACCGACAGTGCCCTCTCCCTTATCAATCCGCTCGGTAATTGCCGCCAGCGATCCCATTGTATGCCGTGTGTCGTCCAAAATCGGAAAGACCTTCTGACGCAGCTCGTCGACCAGCGCGCTGATGTCGTCTGTGGGTGCCCGCTCCGTCGTCGCGTCGATCACGGCATATCTCCAATCCATCGATGCGCCATTGCCGCGCGAGATGTCGATGAAGGCGGCACCCGCTACACCGAAGCGGCGGCGAATCACGGCGGAGCTGTCGCGGCGGATGAATGCCTGGGCTTGCTGGTCAATCTCCGCTTCGGCGTACATCTGCCCCTCGGCCTGAATCACCAATCTGCGTACGACGCCCGCGCGAATCCCCAGTACTTCCACGTCCGCGCCGGTCGATAGACCGCCCACACCGGTTGCCGGGAGCACAATTCGGAGCGTGGCGGTCGGGCGGAACCAGTCGCGCAGTACGCCGACTTCAAGCACCACGCCGATAAATAGCGCGAGCGCGCCGACGACCAACAGTCCGACCCACTGGTCGCTATGGCGCAGGCCGATCATGCAACACCGCGGACGCGAGTTAGTCCCTGCTCCGACAATCGCAAACGAGCAGATGCCGGCACCGACCGATCCATCCAGACGATATCGCCCGTCGTCAGCCACATCACGGCAGCACCACGATTGCACGCGCCCAATATGGCGTTAAGCAAGGGTGCCAGGAGATCTTCATATTCCGCTTGCACTGGGTTTTCGAGGGCAACCATCAGGGGCTCCCCGAGAAAGGCACGGATGCAGGCGGCGCGTGCGAGGTCGGCCACGGACAGGGCGCTCGGCGATCCGGTCGGCATTCCCGGTAAACCGAAATCGTATGCGAGAGAGGCGGCCGCCGTCCGCAGATCCGACAGCGAGCGGCGAGTGTGGTGCAACTGCGACAGCAGAATGTTGGTTTCGGTGTCCAGGAACTCGATCCATCCGCCCTCGCGAAGTACGCGCCCGATCCGCCCGCGCAACGCCGCTGCATGTTCACTCGACAAATGGGTCCAATCTCGGCCGAAAAAACGAACGGCACCCTGTTGCGGTGGCAACAGCCCGCAGCAGAAATCGACAAAACTCGCGGCGAACGCGGAATCCCGGCACTGGATCAGCGCCAATTCGCCGGGCAGAAGTCGTAACGACAGCGGTGCGCGGCTCATGCCGGGCATCGCATTCTCCAGTTCGAGTATGGTGCGCTGCCGCTCCATGGTTCATGCGGCCAAGCTGAGCACGAGGCTGACGAACATGATCACCATCACGCCACGTACGAATGCGCGGGGCAGCACTTCCGCCAATCGCTCGGCTGGATCGGCCGAAAATGCGGTCAGCGACGCAACGAGCGCCACCAAGAGACCGATTGCCAGCATCTTGGCGGGAAAGACCGCGAAGTCGGCCGCATCCATCGCTTCCGACACACGATCAAAAAACAGCCAGATCGATATATGGACAGCGCCGATGAGGCTGCCGGCGACAAACCCGACGACAAGTGCCCCCAGCACGAAGATCACGCCGAGCGTGAAGGTTGCGAGCGCGAACGCGACACCGCGCGGCAAAATGAGCAGCGAAAACATGTCGATGCCCTGCGCCGAAAGTATCCGGCCTTGCCCGCCAAGCTGGATCGCGCCCATCTCGGCCATCGCGACGATACCGCTCCGACCCAGTACGACCGATCCGATCAACAGCGGCGTGATTTCGCGCACGAGAACGGTAACGATAATGGGCCCGACCAAACCCTCTTCGCCCGCCTCTCCGAGCCAGTAGAGCGCCTGCAAGACCATGACCAAGCCCGCCAGCGCGGAAGTGACTAGCGTCGCTGGCAAACCACCCCCGGCGGCCTGGCGCAACACCCGCCAAAATTCCATGCGCACGGTGCGACGCCACGATGAAGGCCGCATCGCTTCGCTCAACACGCCCCAGGTAAGCGCCGCGAGCTGGAGCGTGAATACCACGCGAATGCGTGTTGCGCGTCCGATCGCGGCCAATGTCCGACGGAGGAACCCGGCTTCGCTTGGAGGCGTCAGCACGATGCTCACAACCGGCTCGCCAGGATGAAGGTCTGGATGGAGCCCACGCGCGGCAGATAGAAGCTGCCACGGAGCCGAAAAAGAAAATCTCGAGCGAGCTTGTCGTGAACCGACGCGGTTGCTTGAATGACACCCGGCATCGCGGATGCAGCCATCGTGTCGGCGGTCGTCACAGCCTCGCCCCACAGGTTGAACACCCTCGGCTCGTGTCCCATGCTCCCGCCCATGGCGATACCGTAACCAAGCCCGATCCGGAAGCTCGGGGAATGGCCGGCGGCGTCGAACAACTGGAGGCAGGTTTCACGAACCGCAAGCGCCATATCGGCGATCCTTTGCGTTGCCGTTGTATCGGCCGATACCAAGCCGGCTGCCGCAACGAGATCGTAGCCCGTCAATTTCATGTACGGTATGTCGTGTTCGGTCGCCAACTTTTGCAGTGTGCAGGCGATCGCGTCCGCAAGTGTCGAGTCAGCGTTTGGGCAACGCGATGCTATTGCGGCGGTGTCGCCGAGCTTCAGCGCCATAACCGCCACCGAGGGGTACGTCTCGCCCGCGAGGCTCGTGAGTTCGATGCCGCGAAGCGCCAGCTCGGACGAAAGGTGGCGCTCACCGACTTCCGTCACCTTGGGCATGGTCGTCTGCGCGCTTTCGCGGAGAGGCGCTGCCGCTGGCGCAACTGCCATACGGATTGCCGCCATATTGGTTACAGCGCGCAAAAAGTCGTGTGTGCCAGCGGTTCGCTGCGGGTCTTCAAGACAGATAGCACCTACGACGTGCCCGGCGCTCCGCACCGGCAAGACCGTAAGCGAACGACTGCCTGACGGATGCATTACAATGCGATGCAACTCTGCGGTGCGGTAATCGTCAGCGGCATTGGCCAGTTCGATTCCCTCGCCGGTCGCCAGATATGAAAAGAAATTCGGCGCTTCGCTCCGTGACAACTCATATCCTTGGGCGTGACTGCCACTCTCGCTGTCATAGCTGTCCTCACAGCGGAGGGCATTCGCTCCATCGATCAAGCGTAAGACACTGGTACGGCGTGCCGAGGTGACGTCCGCGAGCGCTTCGGTCAGCGCATGTGGCGGCGTTTGCTGAGTCGGATCGAACAATTCGGAGTGAGCTATCAAGCTCGCAAACGCTGTGCTCTCTCGTTCGATCGTGTGGCTACGATCGAGCAGAAGCCGCGCGGCGCGATCGGTTCGCAACCCCTGACGCACCAGCAAGGTTGCAAGCGCTGCCACTACCGCGATCGCGACGAGCGACATGACAAGTATTTTTTGGGTGTTGCTGCGCACGAAGCCGGTAAAGTCCGATTCCGGGACGACAATTATCATCTTCCATGCCCGTTCTTCGGCCAGCGGCGCCACGATCGAGACGATGCGTTTTCCATCCACGGTAATGACGCGCCGTCCATAGCCCTCTACTCGATACCGGTCGTAAGCAGCCGTGAGCTCGGCGTCGCCGATCTCATCAATATGCGCGGGACTAAACTGCCCGTCCTTCCGTTGAATCATGCGGCCGACATCCGCCATGGCGATGATAACGCCCTGATTGTCAATGATCACCGCGCGTCCGCGCTGCCCGATCTTGAGCGAGGCAAGGAATTCCGATATCGCTTTGAGCGATATATCGACGCCAAAGACAAAGGTGTTTCCATTCGGGTCCGAAAGGCGGACTGACGCGGTTATTCCGGGTATCTGTTGGCTGAAGAAAATGTAGGGGTTGGTCCAGAAGGTCCCGTCGGTCTTGAGCGCGCCCGTGTACCAGGAACGAGTACGGGGATCGTAAGTGTCGTTTGGATCGAGCTCGCGGGCGATCTCCTCACCGGCCGCGTTTCGGCGAATCCACATTACTTGACGCTGGCCCTCGGCGTTGCGGATCACCTTGGTATCGATCCCACCTGTCTCATTGTGCTGCACCATCGTGAAGCTGCCGCTGGGGTCCGCGACGTAGAAGGCGTCGACTTCCGGAAGTCGCGCGAGCGCGTTCATTGCAAGCCGCTCGAACACCTGGAACCTAAAGTCAACGGGCGTATTCGCGGCCATATCGCGCACGAGCTGGGTCGCGCGTACAGCCGGGTCCAGATAATCCTCCACTTGGAAAGCTATCCGGTTCTGGAGCTCTTGGAGCAGCTCATCGGAGAGGCCGAGTACACCGGTTCGATTGGCCTCGTAGGAATAGAATGCAATTCCGATCAGCACCGCCGCGATGAGGATCACCCCCGCGAGCGGCCCGCCGACACGCGCCCACAAACGGCGGCGACGGCGTTGTTCGTGGAGTGCATCCGCGCTGATATCGACTATGTATTCGGTCGGCACGCCCATGCTCCGGTCGTTGTTGATACGACACCGTCGTGGATGCGATGTGCGCCTTATCCGCTCAGCGATCGCGCGCCGTGCGCATTCTCGCCATTCTCGCTATCGAAATATCTTATATATGTTTTTGCCGCGTGCCACGCCTGATCAGTGATCTATAAGGGTCGTTGCACCGATACAGAATACGGGATCGGCACCACCAAGTGCCGGACAGGCCGGCGGAAGGGCTAGTTCTTCAATCGCAATGAAGACGAGCCGCAGGCCGCCAGCAGGCTCGACGGTGCCGTGAGCGCCGGGCCCAGCGTTGATGCCTGTATCAGGGACCCCGTCATCGCCGCTACTCGGCGATACCCGTGTGGACCTGCTCCGGGGCCTTCGCCTGTTTGCGTGCCTTCCGTGCCTTGCGAGCTTCTTCGAAGCGCTGCAGCACCACGAAGAAGGAGGGCACGAACAGCACCGCGAGACAGGTCGAGGCGATGATGCCGCTGAGCACACTCAAACCCAGCGAAATACGCGAATTTGCGCCGGCGCCAGTCGCCAGCACCAACGGCACAACGCCCATGCCGAACGCAAACGAGGTCATGAGGATCGGGCGGAAGCGTACTCGCGAGGCTTCGATCGCGGCATCGATGATCGATTTACCCTGCACCAGGCGGCCTTCGCGAGCGACTTCAACGATCAGAATTCCGTTCTTCGCGGAAAGCGCGATCATCAAAATGAGGCCGATCTGGGTATAGAGATTATTGGCCACCCCAAGGCTCGTAAGTGCAACGACCGGTCCGAGGAGCGCCAACGGCACCGCCGAAAGCACCGCAAACGGCAAGATCCAGCTCTCGTACTGACCGGCGAGGCAGAGATAGACCAGCAGCACCGAGAGACCGAACAGATAGTAAAGCTGATTGCCGGTCAGCTTTTCCTGGTAGGACATCGCCGTCCATTGATGCGCCATGCCCTCGGGCAACGTCTTGTCGGCAATGCCCTCCATCAATGTCAAGGATTGGCCCGAGCTGAAGCCCGGTGCCGGTCCGCCCACGATGGTCGCGGACGGATAAAGATTGTAGAGCGTGATCAGCGGCGGCGCGAGCGACGAGCCGAGATGCGCCACCGCGCCGATGGGCACCATCTGGTTGTCGGAGCTGCGCACATAAAGGTTTAGGAGGTCGTCCGGCTGCAGTCGGAACTTCGAGTCCGCCTGCACATAGACCTGCAGCGACAAGCCGAATTTGTTGAACTGGTTGACATAGGTCGAGCCGAGATAGGAGGTGAGCGTGTTGAATACATCGCCGACCGAGACGCGCAGCGTCTCGGCACGGTCGCGATCGACGGTGACCGCGACTTGCGGCGCGCCCGGGCGGAAAGTCGTCAAGACGCGCTGCAATCCCGGCTCGGCATTGGCGGATTTGACGACCTGCTCGGCTGCATCGCTGAGACGCTGATAGTCGGTGCTGCCGCCCAGCAACTCGACCTCCATCTGAAAGCCACCGGCATTGCCGATGCCCGCGATCGGCGGCGGAGGCACCACGAACAGACGGCCGTCGGGAGCGTCACTGAGTCCTTTCTGGATGTGCTCGGCGATCGAGAGGATATCCGTCCCCTGTTTCTTGCTTCGTTCATCCCAGGGCTTGAACACGACGAAGCAGAGGCCGGCATTGGCGAGATCGGCGAAATTGTCGAGCACCGACATGCCCGAGATCGAGATCACTTTCTCGACCCCCGGCGTTGCAAGCGCAAGCTTGGTTGCGCTTTCGAGTGCCGCGGTGGTCCGCCCCAGCGACGCGGACTCCGGAAGTTGCGCGGCGATCATCAGGTAACCCTGATCCTCGTTCGGGATGAAGGCGGTGGGAATGCGCGCGATGCCCCACACCGCCACCGCCGACAGCGCTATCCCGACGACAACGACCAGGAGGCTGACATGGACCATTCGCGCGATCAGCCCGGTATAGCCCTTCTCCATTCGGGAATAGACGCGCTCGAAGCCGCGATAAAAGAAATTGCGCTGTTCGACCGGTTTGATGGGCCGCAGCCACAGCGCGCATTGCGTCGGTTTCAAGGTCGCGGCATTGATCGCGCTGATCAGCGCCGTCGCCGCAATGACGATCGCGAACTGCGCGAACATCTGCCCGCTCAGGCCGGAAATAAAGGCCGAGGGCAGGAAGACCGCCATCAAAACCAGAGTAATGCCAATGATAGGTCCGAATAGCTCGTCCATGGCGCGAACCGCGGCGTCGTGCGAGGACATGCCCTGCTCGATGTATTTCGATACCCCTTCGACGATGACGATTGCGTCGTCGACGACGATGCCGATCGCCAAAATCAACGCGAATAAGGTTGAGAGATTGACGGTGAAACCGAGTGCCGCCATCGCGGCGAAGGCGCCGATGATCGTGACCGGCACCGTCGTAGCCGGCACCAATGTCGCGCGGAAGTTCTGCAGGAATACCAGGATCACGATCAACACAAGGACCCCGGCCTGCCAAAGGGTGTTGTAGACCTCGTCGATCGATTTTTCGATGAATACCGTGGTGTTGTAGGGAATGCTGTAATGCAGGCCCGGGGGAAACTGGCGTGCAAGCTCCTTCATCTTCGCGTCAACGGCGGCCGCGACCTTTAGCGAATTGGCGTCGGGCGTCTGATAGATCGCAATTCCGGCGGCGGGCTTGTTGTCGAGCTTGAAGTCCTGGGCGTAGGTCTGCGCACCGAGGTCCACACGCGCCACGTCCCTGAGGCGTACGAGACGGCCTCCCTCCGCCGTCTGGTCCTTGATGACGATATCGGCAAACTCGCTGGGATCGGTCAGCCTCGACTTAATATCGACTGTGTACTGAAAGGCCTGATCGGGCGGCGCCGGCGGCATGCCGACTTGACCGGCTGCCACCTCCTGGCTCTGCTGCCGAACGACCCGGACGACGTCCGAGGGAACCAGACCAAAGGACTGCAGCTTCTGCGGGTCCATCCAGATGCGCATCGAATATTCGCCGGCACCCATGACCGTGACGTTTCCGACGCCTTGCAGACGCGCCAATTCGTTGACCAGGTTGATTGTCGCGTAGTTCCACATGAACAGGGCATCGCGCGACCCATCCGGTGAATCGAGGGTGACGAATTCAAGGATCGCAGGGGATTTCGCACGGATTGCCACGCCTTGCGCCTGCACCTGCTGGGGGAGCTGCGCGAGCGCGTTGTTGACGCGGTTCTGAACCAGCACTTGATCCAGATTCGGATCGCTGCCGATCTCGAAGGTGATCGTGAGGACATAAGTGCCGTCGTAGGCGCTCGTCGACTCCATGTAGAGCATGCCGGGAACGCCATTCACCTGCAGCTCGATTGGAAGCGCGATGGTGTCGACGACGGTTTGGGGGCTGGCACCGGGATAGCGGGTCGAGACCAAAACCGTCGGCGGTGTGATGTTCGGGTATTGCGCTATCGGCAGGCGCAGCAGTGACACGGCGCCGAGGATGACCAGCACGATCGCCAAGACGTTCGCGAGGACCGGATGCTCGATGAAAAATTTCGATATCATTGCGGCGAACCCTTGTCCGCCGATCCGGTCACGGCCTCGATGGTGGTCGGTTTCGGTGTCACCTTGGTCCCGGCCGTCGCACGCCAGAGGTCGCCCACGACAACACGATCCTCGGCCGTCAAGCCGGACGTGACGACGCGCAGCGCTCCCATCAGGACGCCAAGCTGCACATAGCGCTGCCGCACCACATCATCCTTGTCGACGACGAGGAGGTAAGTCCCGCCCTGATCCGTCTGCAGCGCTCGATCGGGGATGAGCAGCGCGTTCTGATCCACCTTCCCCATCGGCAAACGAACGCGCACGAAGTATCCCGGCAGGATCACGCGATTGGGATTCGGTAGGATGCCGCGCACCAGCAAGGTGCCGGTCGCCGAATCAATCGCTGGCGCGACGTATTCGATCGTGCCCTGATGTGGAAAGCCCTGCTCGTCCGACAATCCGACGTCGACGGGTATCTTTTGCAGGTCGGCGAGGGTGAGTCGGCGAGAGCCAAGATTCTGTCGAATCTTGAGCAGCGTCTGCTCGCTCAGATTGGCAACCACGTAGATCGGATCGAGCTGGGTGATCTCGGCCAATGCCGCCTGCTGTCCACCGCCACCGACGAGGTTGCCGGGATCGATCAAATGCCTGCCGACGATGCCGTCAAAGGGCGCTCGAACCTCGGTGTAGCTGAGATTGACCTGGGCGATTGAAACCTGGGCTTGCGCGCTTAGAAGCTCCGCTGCCGCTTTCTCGCGCTCGAAATTCCAGTGATCGACCTCGATTTGCGCGGCCGCGTCTCGCTTGACCAGAGCGGTATAGCGGGCGGTCTCGGTCTTGGCATAGTCCAGCGCGGCCTGTTCCAGCGTCACCTGAGCGCGCGCCTGCTCGAGCTGTTGCTTGTAGGGATCCTGCTGGATCGTGAAGAGGAGATCGCCCTTCTTCACGAACTGGCCATCTTCATAGTGTATCTTATCGAGATAACCCTCGACCCGCGCGAGCAATTTGACTTGGTTCACCGACGCGGCGTTGCCGGTGATTTCGACATAGTCGGTGACTGCCTGCCGCATGGGCAGCACGACCGGGATGACCGGGGGCGAAGATGGCAGGGCCTGTTGTACGCTCTCGACATGCGCGCGCCTCGGCGGTTCCACCGGCACTCGGGATTCGGCGGCGATGGCACCTGCCGACGGCAAATCATTCCGTGGATTTGTCGTGCCAATGACCGCGATGAGAGCGAGCACGGTTGCGCTGAATACAATGCGGCGGCGGGTTGAATGCTTTCTGATCATGCCCTCACCATTGCGGCGGTCGAACGTTGCCGCTGACATCTCCAGGTGTCGGCAGACCCGGTGCACGCTGCGGCGGCTGGTTCGGGCCCGGCAGCAACTCGCCCCAATTGGTGCGATTGCGCATTTCATCGACCATTTTCGTCGGCACGAATTCGTGGTTGTTGCGTATCTCCCATCCGCCCCCCATCGCCCGATAAACGGCGGCGAGGCCAGAGGAAACGCTACCTTCCGCCATAGTTAGGTCGTTTTGCGCCGTGTACAGATTCTGTTCGGCGGTGAGCACGGTCGTGAAATCGCGGGTGCCTTGTTGATACTGCAGAACCGCAAGTCCAAGCGCCGCGCTGGCAGCGTTGACGCTGCGATGCAGATCGTCGACCTCCTTGCGCGATTCGAGGAAGGTCGCGAGCCCGTCTTCGACTTGCTTTTGCGCGGTCAGCACCGAATTCTGATAGTCGACCAGCAATTCCTGCAGCTTTGCGTCCTGCACCCGAACCGTGTTGGTGATCTGCCCGTAATTCAGGACATTCCACTGAAACGTGGGCCCGAACCCGAAGGTGATGCCCTTGCTCATGAAGAGATCGCTGAGCTTGTTGCCATTAATGTTGGCGGAGATGGTGCCGAAAGTTCCGAACAGGCTGAAAGCTGGATAGAGGTCGGCCTGCGCCACCCCGACCTCTGCGCTTTGCGCCATCGCCGCGAGTTCGGCCGACCGAATATCGGGCCTGCGGCGGACGAGGTCGGCTGGAATGCCGACAGCGACCTCGGTCGGCGGAACCGGAATTGTCGTCGGCCCGCGCAACAGATCGTCGAGCGGCTCCGGCGCCATGCCCAGCAAGACACGCAGTGCGTTCATGCCTTGCTTTAGCTGTGCCGTAAGCTGCGGAACGGCCGCTTCGGTCTGACCGAGGACGTTTTGCGCCTGATAGACGTCGAGTTTGGAAGTGACGCCGCCGCGATAACGCGCTTCAGCGATGGCGAGCGACCTCTTCTGCTTGACGATGTTGTCCTGGGCGATTGCGATCTGGGTCTGCAGCGTGCGTATGCCGATGTAGGTCGTCGCGACGTCTCCGAGGAGGGTCACCAGC
>Ga0187765_10000364_pt1 | contig 16435 bp, 17 predicted proteins | sample 0216_QUI02_MP05__3_FD_133018 | JGI IMG/M metagenome (GOLD analysis project Ga0187765, IMG submission 133018) | Tropical peat soil microbial communities from peatlands in Department of Meta, Colombia - 0216_QUI02_MP05_10_MG | ecosystem: Environmental > Terrestrial > Soil > Wetlands > Peat ...
CATTGTCCCCGTAGCGGATCTCGGTGGTCGCGACGGTGTCGTTTTCGTTGATGACCGGCACGCTGCGCCATTCGAGCAGCTTGGCAATCGTGGAGCGCGCGTTGAGATAGCGGCGCCGTTCCTCGGTATCGCCCAAGGTCACCAGCACCTGACCGGCGGTGAGTCCGTGGCCGCCGAGCGCTTCCGACCATGCGCGCGCCAGGGCGATCTGTCCGACTGCGGCAGCAGCCTGGCTGTCCTCGAGCTTGAGTGTGCCGGCGGGTAATTTGAGTACGGCGCGGCCAAGCGCAATCGCGCCCGACGACACGACGAGCAAATCGCACTTGTTCTTGTGCAGCGTGGCAATGTCGGCGGCGAGGCCCGTGAGCCAGTCGCGCTTGAGGCCGCCGGCGGATGCATCCACCAGCAGCGATGAGCCGACTTTCACGACGATCCGGCGAAAGTCCTTGAGCGATGGCGTTTTCGACATGGTCCAGGCGACACGATTGCGATACCGCGGGCTGTCTAGCATGCCGTTCTCGGGTTCGTCATCGCCACCCGCGTGCCAGGCAGTGTCTCGATATTTGGCGCTCGACGCACTAGTGTCAGCGTCGGCTGTTCGACAGGAGCTCGTCACTCGCCGGGGCAAAGCGATGCGACTTGCGGTCTATGGCGCGGTGCTGGTGATTGCCCTTGGCAGTGTTTTGCTGGGGCTCGACTGGTTGTCGGCACCGATGTCACCGATGGCTGATACAGAAGCCGGGCTGCATGCGCCGCCCGCGGTTCGGCCGCCGCCAGCCCCCGTGGCGGTGACGCCGGTTGCGCCCACCGCACCGATCGGTGTGCCGATCGTGCCACCGAAGCTGGTGGCTCCGGCGGTCCCGGCCGCACCAGCCGCAACCGCCTCGCAAGCGCCAGCCGCGCCACCGATCGCGGCGCCGGAGCCGCCGCAAGTGCAATGTAATGTGGACGCCTGCACGGCTGCCTATCGATCATTCCGTGCATCCGACTGCACATATATGCCGAGCTTCGGGCAACGCAGGCTTTGCACGAAATAACGCGCCGGTTAGTTCCATCATGCTGCATAGACTCGCGCGGAACCGGCCCGGCAGCGCGCGCGTTTCGTCTCGACACAGCCATGTCCCCGGGTCCGACGATGCAGTTCCTTGTGTATCTGACAGTTTTGATGGTTTCGATCAGCACCGTGCTGCTCGAAGTGCAGTGGCTGACATCGCCACCGCCGCAACCCAAGCCCGCAGTGCAGGCTGCCGCAAACGAGTCTCCGCCGCCGCGCAGAGTCGAAGGCCCGACCGCGGCGCTCAGTCCCGTTTATCCCAAGCCGGCGGAGACGACACCTGCGGCGTCTTCCAGCGCGCCGCAATCGCAGCCGCAGCAGTCAGAAAAGGAACAGCAGGCGTCGTCAGGTGCGGCAACCGGTCCCGCAACAGTTGCTGCGAAACTCGAACCGCAAAAGCCGGCGGTCGAGACGACCGGAGTTGCCGCGCGCGCAGAGGAGAATAAGGACAAGGAATCTGCCGCGGCTTCTGTCGTTTCCGCGTCAGCCACAACATCGAGCAATCGCTGCGATGTGCGGGCATGTTCGAGCGCGTATCAATCGTTCCGGGCTTCCGATTGCACCTATCAGCCTTTCGAAGGCCCGCGGCGGGCCTGCGAGAAGGTGCCAACGCAGCAGCGCACGACGCGCGAGGAGGGTGATCGGCCAGAACGGCGCCAATGGAACCGGGACGTTACGTCGCGCGACGGCGACCGCGCGGTCCGACGGCGCGTTTACGATGATCCAGATGAAAGCAACGCGGATGACGATGACGGGCCAGATCGCATCAGCATATTTGGCGTCCGCGGTCCGCGCTGGTAGCGCGCGGATTCATCAATTCAATCGCTAGTACATTACGACCGAGCGGATCGATTTGCCTTCGTGCATCAGGTCGAAGGCATCGTTGATCTTGTCGAGCGGCATCGTATGGGTGATCAGATCGTCGATATTTATCTTGCCGTCCATGTACCAGTCGACGATTTTGGGCACGTCCGTGCGGCCGCGCGCGCCACCGAACGCCGTTCCTTTCCAGACACGGCCGGTGACCAGCTGAAATGGCCGCGTGGCAATCTCCTGACCGGAGCCGGCGACGCCGATGATGATGCTTTCGCCCCAGCCGCGATGGCAGCATTCCAGCGCCTGGCGCATGACGTTCACGTTTCCGATGCACTCGAACGAGAAATCCGCGCCACCACCGGTGAGGTCGATGATCGCCTGCACAACCTTGTCTTTTCCGACTTCGTCCGGGTTGATGAAATGCGTCATGCCGAACTTTTCGGCGATGGCGCGGCGTGACGGATTGACGTCAATGCCGATGATCTTGTCGGCGCCCGCGATGCGCGCGCCCTGGATGACATTGAGCCCGATGCCGCCGAGGCCGAAAACAGCAATGTTTGCGCCCGGCCAGACTTTCGCGGTGTTGATGACAGCACCGATGCCGGTGGTGACGCCGCAGCCGATGTAGCAGATCTTGTCGAACGGCGCGTCTTCGCGGACTTTGGCGAGCGCAATTTCCGGCAGGACCGTGAAATTCGCGAATGTCGAACAGCCCATGTAGTGGAAGACCGGATCGCCGTCGCAGCGAAAGCGGCTGGTCCCGTCCGGCATCACGCCCTTGCCCTGCGTCGCGCGGATCGCGGTGCAGAGATTCGAACGACGAGACAAACATGTTTTGCATTGCCGGCATTCCGGAGTGTAGAGCGGAATCACATGGTCTCCGGCTTTCAGCGTGGTCACACCGGGGCCGACCTCGCGCACGATGCCGGCGCCTTCATGTCCGAGGATTGCCGGGAACAATCCTTCCGGATCGGCGCCCGACAGTGTGTAGGCGTCGGTATGACAGATGCCGGTCGCCTTGACCTCGACCAGGACTTCGCCGGCCTTCGGCCCTTCGATCTCGATGGTTTCGATGGTCAGCGGCTCGCCGGCTTTCCAGGCGACTGCGGCGCGGGTCTGCATGAAATCAATCTCCTCAGGCCGACGTGAAAATTGCCATGGCGCCGATCGCCTTCTTTTGCTCGTTGCGCAGGACGTGAAGCTGTCCGCGGAAGGTTTTTGTCTCGCCACTGCTGCACAGCACAGGAGCGTCAAAGAATGTGCCTTCACCGTTCGCGTTGCCTGTGCTCATTGCGTGACCAAATCCCGCCCAATGTTCGCCACGAAAAGTCTCCGGCACAACAAGATCAAGTTTTTTGCCGACTGCATCCTTGACCGGATAGCCAAACAAAGCGGCGGCGCCGTCGTTCCACAGTTGAATGACACCGCTCGAATCCGCGATGATGATCGCGTGGTTTTCCATTTTCCACCCGCTTACGGCTGTCAAGCCGTTTCTCTGGACTGATCCACATCAGCCTCTTCGCGGGCGGCGATAATGATTTTCCAAAGTGCGCGCAATGCTTCCGGCACACCCTGACGTGATTGTGATGACAAGGTGAGCGGCGTTTTCTTCATTACCTTTGTCAACCTGGCAACTTGCTCGCTGATCGCTTCCGGAGTCAGCGCATCGATTTTTGTCAACGCGACAATCTCGGGCTTCCCGGTCAGACCCTGTCCGTAAGCCTTTAATTCCGCGCGGACGGTCTTGTAGGCTTCGCCGGCATCCTCGACGGTGCCATCGATCAGATGCAGAAGCACGCGGCAGCGTTCGGTGTGGCCGAGAAAGCGGTCGCCGAGGCCTACGCCCTCATGCGCGCCTTCGATCAGGCCAGGCAGATCGGCCAACACAAATTCGCGGTCGTCCACGCGCACCACGCCCAGTTGCGGATGCAGCGTGGTGAAAGGATAGTCGGCAATTTTCGGTTTTGCGGCGCTCACCGTCGCAAGAAATGTGGACTTGCCGGCATTGGGCAATCCGATCAGGCCTGCATCGGCGATCAGCTTCAGGTGCAGCCGGATGGTGCGCTCTTCGCCCGGCTGACCGGGATTGGCGTGGCGTGGCGCGCGGTTGGTGGACGACTTGAAATGCGCGTTGCCAAAGCCACCATTGCCCCCCTTTAAAATCGTCACGCGTTCGCCGACTTTGGTGAGATCTGCGATCAACGTTTCTCCGTCTTCTTCGTAAACCTGCGTGCCGACCGGCACCTTCAGGACAATGTCCTTGCCGTTGGCGCCGGCGCAATCCTGGCCCATCCCGTTTCCGCCGCGCTGCGCCTTGAAATGCTGCTGGTAGCGGTAGTCGATCAGCGTGTTGAGGCCGGTGACCGCCTCGACCAAGACATTGCCGCCGTTGCCGCCATCGCCGCCATTGGGCCCGCCGAACTCGATGAATTTCTCGCGCCGGAACGACAAGCAGCCGTTTCCGCCCGCGCCGGACGCGATATAGACCTTGGCTTCATCGAGGAATTTCATGGCGTCAGGGTATATCGCATTGCGCGCCCGAACGCGAAAGAGTGGCAGCCACAATTCTTCGGCTATTTTGGATGATTACCTGAACAGGCAAGGCCCCGGCGGGAAAAGATGGTGACAGATTCCCGCCGGGGCCTCGACTTCGTGTGCTCGATTGGGGGGCTGACAATCTTACGGCACGAAGTTTCGCTGAATGCGGAATGCTCCCGACAGCACGTTCTGATCGCGTGCGCTGAACAGTCCGGATGGAACGGTCCCGTTGGCTGACACGGTCACCGGACCTTCAAATGCCGTGTTGATGTGGTTGTAGAGAATGTCCAACCCCAATTCCAAGCCTGCGGCCGGAGTCCAGACTGTGCGGCTGCCGATTTGCCAGAAACTGAAATCGGGCTTGCAGTTGGTTGGCGTAAACCCGCCGGCGCTTGTGGACGCACCCGCGCCTCCTGGCGCCAGACCTGCGCAGATCTCCGCGGTGGCATTCTGGTTGTACGAAACGTTTTCGTAACCGCCATAGAGCGACGTTCGCCACGCCGGGTTCCAGTTATGCTCGACGCCCGCGGTGACACTCCAGGCGGTCGTCAACTCCAGATCGCTTCCGATCCCGGCGTAAACGGCGTCGGTGACAAAACCCATTCCGATGCTGTCACCTTTGACAACGTTGAAAGTGCTTTGCCCTTGTCCGGCATAGGCCGACGCGCCTTTGGCATAGACGCCTTGAATTCCGAACGTATCGCCACGAGCCGTTGGCAGGTTGAGAACCGTCCCAATTGTTGCCGCGTAGCCGAGCTTGTTATCCGGGTGCCCCAGGGCCGGCAAACCGCCGGCGCCGCCGCCGATCGCCAAAGCCGATCCGCCATTCGCTGCCGTGGTGCCGGAGGAATAGTAGGAAGCCGCGACGTCAGCCAGCGCAAACGACGCCTGCGCCGCTCCCCAGGCGCGGTCGAGCCGGATGTTCCCGACAAGATTTGGCAGCGTCTGTCCGGCTTGCGATGTGGATGTGCCGGTGCCGAGATTGTTGACCGTATTCAGGTTCAGGAAGCCGCTTGTACCGGTTGTGTTTACGACCGGTTTGCTGCGCGAGGTGTGCTCTTCGGCTGACACGGTTGCCGAAAGCCCATCCTTGAGGTCGGCGGTGTATGCGAACAGATTGATACCGGTGCCGCCGGTGTCGCTGCCGATGATGTTCGTCTGAAAGGAGTGGAGGCTGAAACTGTACACGTCGAAGAACGATACGGCGCGACCCGCTGTCAGACCGCCAAATTGGAGAAACGCGCGATCGATATAGGCAGCCGCGCCGCTCCCGGCGTTGACGCTGTCGCCGGTTGTCCATTGGATTCCGGTTCGCGCATAGCTGCGCACGACGCCGTAGTCGGTTTGCTGGCGTGCGTCCAGCGTCCACAGCGAACGTGAGCGCTGCACGAATGAATTAGACTCGCGATCGTTGACGTTATCGCGGTTATTTACGGAACCTGGTCCAACCGCCGGCGTCAGCGTGCCGCCTGCATTGACGTCAGCTTCCGCACGCAGATAGCCGCCAAGCTTGAGGCAAATGTCGGTGCCCGGAATGTAATAGAAGCCGGTGCCATAGAGCGAGCACACTTTCACGTACTGGATCGGCTTGACCTTGACCGGCAGGTCGGCCGCCTGGGCGGTTGCGATTGTCAGAAGACCGGCCGCTCCCGCAAGCAGGACGTTTTGAATTCTCCTCATCGTCATTCTCCCGTTTGTTGAGGAGTCGTCCTGCAGCGGCACGCTGCGTCAGGACTGTCGCCTCCATCATCCTCTCCATGTGACATCGGTCCGGATGCCTCGAAGAGTGATGCGAACGTGACAGCTCGTGGGATCAGATTCGAATCACCAAGATTCGTTCTGATGCAGGAATTTTCTGACGGAGTGTTGCGGGAGAAGTGACAGGAATCCGGGAATAAATTTTCGAATTTAAAATCAATTTGCCTCGCACGGATTTTCGAGACGACGCACGTGCGCTTCGATCACATACTCTGGACAAACAAATGACTACAGAAAAAATTCCATCTTTGTTTGCATTTCTGGTGAGTTCGCCGCGCATGAAGCGGGCTGTTTTGATCTGCATATTCATGCAAAACATCGCGCGAAAAACTAATTTGAAAAATATTCCCAGCATATTCGGAGGCAATCAAAGGCACGAAGCGAATCGCATCGCAAAAATTTTTGGTTGAAAAAATTCGACCGCCGCTTGTTGGCGGCGGTCCCGGACCGAGCCAGTATTCGGTCGACTTTGTTTACCGGTCTTTCTTGATGGTCAACAGCAGCCGGCGGCGCGCACGGGCGAGTCGTGACATCACGGTTCCGATCGGCACCTCGGTTGCTTCGGCGATCTCGCGATAGTCGAGACCCTCGACATCCCGCAGCACAAGCGTTTCGCGGAACGGCGTCGGCAGGGCCTCGATCGCCGCGCGGAGCTGTTCGGCATCGACTTTTGCGATCAGCGCGGCTTCCGGCGTTTCGCCGCTCGAGTCGCCGGGCTTTGCTTGCTCGAGCTCGACTGCCTCGAGATCTTCAACAGTGAAGACGGTAGCCGCGCGATTTTTGCGGAGCCATGAATAGGCTGTGTTGCGCACGATGCTCAGCAACCATGAACGTGGATTGCCGCCGGCGTATTCGCGGATGGCACGGAAGGCGCGTAACGATGCATCCTGCACCACGTCCTCGGCATCGGTACGATTGCCGGTGAGCCAGTGCGCCAGCCGATAGGCCTCGTCGATGTGCGGCAGCACGATGCTCCGGAAGCGCCCGTTATCGTCGAGCCCGCTCATCGGATCTTGGGCGCCAGGCGCAACCAACCGCATTGCAGGTCTTTCAGATTGAGCGGGCCGGGTCCTGGCCTGCAGAGAGACAATTGACATAGCGCGCGCCCCGGTCAGCTACAATTCGGTTTGGCTGGTGCGAAATAGTCGAGCGAATTCCTCCAGTTCTTTCGCTTCAAGATCGGAGATAGCCCAGTAGCTCACGCCTTTTTCGACCCAATGCACGATGTTGTAGCCGTTGACCGCGCGCGGTGTCCGCTCCAGCTCGAACCGGCTTTCGGCGGGCACCGCCGTGAGACTGATGAGATGCTTGGCGCGGCGATAAACCAGCGTCGAAACAGGTGATTGCGCAACGACTTCGATACGGCCGCCGATCAGCGCGAAGTCTTCCTTGGTCAGGTCGACGACCCGGGGCGAGCTCGTGATACGGCCGTTGAACCATGGCTTTACGGTATGGCGGTCGGACGAGACGACCTCGACCGGCTCCGGCGCCATCAGCGCGCGGATGTGATCGGAAACAAGCGCGTCTGCGACCATTGTCGGCTGCTGTTGAGACTGCACCACGAGCCAGGTTGAAGTGCTGGTGACCATGGCGGTGACTGCGATCGATGCCGCGAGTGCGCGCCATGATGACATTCGCCCGCGATCTTTTCGCAGACCGCCAACTGACGCCTCTATGCGTCCACGGAGCCCGGCGGGCGCCATTTCGCGGGGGAGCTGCTCGTGAATCAGCTGCTGGAGCGCCTTGATGCGCTCGGCCTCTGCGGCGAGCGCCGGCTCCTTGTCCATTTGCTGTGTGATGCCCAGCGCATTGGCGGGATCAAGCTCACCGTCGAGATAAGCATTGACCAGCAGCACGGAATTATCGTCGGGCTTTGAATGGGTCATGGTTGATTTTCCAGGGGTGACCGGCGGAATGTAGACGCGCGGCGCACCGGCACTTTTACCAACTCCTGCAATAGGTTAGGTCTCGCCTTCAATCAAGGACGAGGTGATCTCAGCAGTAAGACTCAGGTACCCCTTGTTTCATTCCCGTCGGCGGCAATCTTTTTATCTGTAGAACAGGGCAGGCCAATTTTTGTAAAGGGCCTGCCCTGTTTTTGCAGCTTAGTAGTTACGGAGCATTTCGTTGTAGCCGGCGCTTCCACCGCCGGTGGCAGAAGGGGCGCTCGAATTGCCGACCGAGCCTTCGAATGGAGCCGTTGCGTAGGCGCGCATCGCATCCTGGCGGACCGCGATCCTGCCTTCGCTGTGGTTCGATTTGTGCGAGAACTGCAGCACATTGCCGGTGCCGTTATCCGGATCGAACGACTGCGCGAACGCCGGTGTCGCAAGAACGGTCAGTACGGCGAATGTGGTCAGAAACTTTTTCACTTTTTTATCTCCTGTATATGCACTTCAGTTTAGTGGGGGTGGGATGGCATCCGGCGTCGTTTTGTTGCGCCGGATGGCGTGCCCGTCGCGGTCACGCACCGAGGAGACTGGAAATTGAACCGAATATTCCTCGCCGGCCGGCAGGTAACGCTTCGTTTTCGATAACGATTTTATGAAACAGGATTGAGCGCCCGGTCCGGGAATAAAAAATTGCGGCACGCGTCTTCAGTCGCGGTGAAGACGTTGCGGCGGCGCTGATGACATCTTCGTGATGTCAGCGCGCGCGGGAATAATTCGCCGCGCAGCTCAGTCTCCTCTCCGAAGGCGTCACATTCGACATGGGAGACACGACAATGGCAGACCGCGACGACGGAATGAACCGCCGAAAGGTACTCGAATGCATGACCTGGGCAGGAACCGGCGTGCTTTGGACTGTTGCCGGCGGGGTGCCGGCTTCGCTCGGCATCATTGATGAGGCGGTAGCGGCGCCGCAGAAAGGGTTCACCTTCCTGCAGATCAGCGACAGCCACATGGGCTTCGACAAGCCGGCCAATCCCAATGCAAAAGGAACGCTGGAGGAGGCGATCGGGCGCGTGAAAGCGCTGCCGGCCAAGCCGTCCTTCATGATTCATACCGGCGATATTTCACATTTGTCAAAGCCGTCGGAATTTGATGATGCAGACCGCATCATCTCGCAGGCAGGACTTGATGTGCACTATGTGCCGGGTGAACACGACCTGCTCGACGAAGATCAGGGCAAGCTCTATCGGGACCGCTACGGACGCGGCACCAAGGGCGCAGGCTGGTACAGCTTTGACGCCGATGGCGTTCACTTTATCGGCCTCGTCAACGTTGTCGATCTGAAAGCCGGCGGCCTCGGCAATCTCGGCAGCGAGCAGCTCGCGTGGCTGGAAGATGATGTCAAAGGCCGCTCGGCCTCGCAGCCGATCGTCGTGTTTGCCCATATTCCGCTTTGGACCGTCTACCCGGACTGGGGCTGGGGCACGCAGGACGGCGCGCAGGCCCTCGGCTACCTGAAAAAATTCGGCTCTGTCACGGTGCTCAATGGCCACATTCACCAGGTCATGCAGAAAGTCGAAGGCAATGTGACATTCCACACCGCCCGTTCGACCGCGTTTCCGCAACCGGCGCCAGGCACCGCGCCATCACCGGGCCCGATGAAAGTGCCCGAGGACAAGCTGCGCAACATGCTCGGCATCGCCAGCGTGACGTTCAAGCAGAACGAGCAGCGTCTCGCCATCATCGACACTCCACTGCAAGGCTGATTCAAATGATCAAGTCGAAATCACTGATAATGAGCTTCATCGCCGGCATTGCGGTCGCGTTCCTTTTGGCCGCAACGCCGGCTTCGGCCGAGGACGTCGCGGTCAAAATCGGGAACTTCACGTTTGGCCCGCAGGAAGTGAAGGTCAAGGCGGGGACCACGGTCACCTGGACCAATGAAGACGATATTCCGCACACGGTCGTGTCGCCGAACGCGTTCCGTTCCAAGGTCATGGATACCGATGGAACCTATTCGTTCACGTTCACGACGCCGGGAACTTACAAGTATTTTTGCTCCCTGCATCCGCACATGACCGGGACAATCATCGTGGAGGCGCAAACCGGAAGCGCTACACCGCAATAGTCGCTAACGCGCGTGCAGGAAATGCGTCGTGCCGTCCTGCTTGATACGTTCGAGCAGGTCGACCTCCCAGGAGAGATAGGCGTTCATCGCAGCTTCGGTGTCGCCCGATTGCTCATACGGCTTGAGCCAGACATCGACGGCGTCATCGGCCATCTGCACGGCGGTCGAGAGCGGAAACCCGGCGGCCGCCCAGGCGGCATTACCGCCCTTGAGCCAGCGCACTGATGCCTTTGTCAGCGCGCGCGCTTCCTCGACGGCAATTCCGGCCAGCACGCCGTCCTCGGACGTGAGCACGAGCGTGCTGCGCATCTTGATCTTTTTGAGCGCGCGATCGAGCCGTCCGCGGATTGCAAACCATGCGCCGGGGATGTGGCCGTGGCGATAATGCGGACTGGTCGAAAGATCGACAATCGTCACGTCGTCAATCTCCAGAACCTTGCCAGCATCGATGGCCGCATCATCGGGCGGCGCACCGAGTGCCACGGGCTTTGTCGCGCCTGTTTCATTGCCCGCTTCCGGCAGGACGTAGACATCCTTCCAGCCCATCTGTTTGAGCCAGGATGCAGTCATGAGCGCGCGCGCTTCCCGGTCGTCGCTCAGTACGATGCGCGCGCCAAGCGTTCCGGCATAAATGTCTGTTGCCTGCACCAGCTGCCCGCCGGGAGCTGCGATTGCACCGGGGAAATGCCCCGCCGCGAATTCCGCGGGGTCGCGCACGTCGAAAATGTAGGTGGTGCGCCCTGTATCCTTGCGCCAGGCCTCGACCTGGGCGCGGCCGATACGCTCGACACCGAATTTGCGCGCCACCGTTTCCGCTGCCGATTTTGCCCAGGCGGCGCCGGAATTGGAAAAATCCGGCGCGTGACCCGACCTGCCGCTGTCACAAGTAAGTCCCGCCAGATGCCAGCCCATGGTTCCATTGCGCAAAGCCACGACCTTGTTCGGCACGCCCGCATTGATCAGCGATTGGGCGCCGATAATGCTGCGCGTGCGCCCGGCGCAATTCACGACGATCGTGGTCGTGGGCGAGGGCACAATGTCGCGCACGCGCAATACCAGCTCGGCGCCTGGCACATTGATGCCGGTCGGGATCGAAACGCGCGAATATTCATCGAATGGCCGGCTATCGAGCACCTTGAGGTCGGTGCCATCGCGCATCATGGCGGCGAGTTCGTTTGCACTCACGCTGGGCGTGCCGCTGTCATGTTCGACAAATTCGCCGAAGGCCTTGCTCGGCACGTGCACGCCAGAAAACAGCACAAAACCGGCCGCGCTCCAGGCGGTGATGCCGCCGTCCAGATAAGAGAGGTCGGTGTAACCGGCGTGCGCCAGGATGGCGGCGGCGCGCGCGGCCAGGCCATCATTGTCATCGATCAGCACAATGCGCGTGGAGAGACGCGGGACGAGCCGCGCAAATCGCAGTTCGACCCTGCTCAGCGGCACAGAGCGCGCCCACAGCAGGTGATTTTGCGAGAATGTCAGTTCCTCGCGCACATCGATCAACGCCAGCTCCGCGCCGTCGCTGAGCATGGCGCGCAGAGCGGTGGCGGTGACGGGGCGCAAATGTGTTGAAGGTGACATGTTTTCCGTCGCGTGAAGCGTGTCCTCTTCACCTCTCCCCTGGGGGGAGAGGTCGGCGCGCGAAGCGCGCCGGGTGAGGGGGCAAAAGCCTGTCGAGAGTCACTTGCCCCCTCACCCCAGCCCTCTCCCCCAGGGGGAGAGGGAGTTCGCCTGCGTTCGTGGCGACTTTGGAAACCTGTCTAAAGAGCAAATGCTACGTCGCCTGCTGCGCCGTCATCTGCTCGACTTCGCCGGTCTTGAGGTCGATGCGGATGCGATTGATCTTGTCGAGGTTTGTGCCGGTCACGCGGACGAAGCGCGCGTAGTCCGGGTAATCGATCGAGTGGATGGCGCCGTTCTGGTAGATGCCGGCTTTGCCGGGCGTCAGCCGATACTTTTTTACAGGCTTGAGCCTGGCGTGCTTGGGATCTTTTCCATCATCCTCACGCTCCCACTCAATCATGTCGGTGTGTTTTGTCGCCTGGCCATAGATTGCCCAGGATGCGCCGTGATCGTGCGGCGGCGAGATGCGAGCCTTGTCGTTGATGTGGGCGAGTACCTGGAAACCGAGTTTCGGATCCTCATAGAGGACCTTCAACCCGCGCGGCTGGTCGTCGCCGCAATAGGCGCTGATGAACTCCGGATTGGCGAGCAGGCGCTCGAGATCGGCGCGCACCTGTTCGCGGCCGGCAGGGCCGGAATCGCGTGACAGGCTCGCGCGGCAATCGGCAATGAACTGTTCAAGGGTGTAGGCCATGGCGTCCTCCCGGAATTCAGCCGCGATATTTTCGCGCAACTTGCGGCCAGACGCCAGCGGCCTAGGGTGCCACTTTGATATGTTCCGCGACCAGCGACGCCATGATGTCCGCATTGTCGCCGCTGCCGCGCAGGCCCGCAACCACGCCGGTCTGGTCGACCGCAAGCCGGTTCTGGCTGACTTTCCATTTGCCTTCGATTCGCGCGATCGGAATTTCGATTCCGATGATGCCCTTTAACTGGGCGGCTACGAACGACTCGGGTGCGTCCGAAACGGACCAGGGCGCGGGGCGGGAACTCTCATTATGTAATGTGAGATCGCCGACCTGGCGCCTGAGCCATGCCGCATCGTCGATGACTTGCGGCCTGCCCCAGGCATGCACCGTGATGTAATTCCACGTCGGTACGACCTTTCCATGCTCGCGCTTGGTCGGATAGAGCGACGGGCTGATGTACTGTTGCGGTCCCTGGAATACGACAAGGCACTCGGCAACAGCGGCCAATTCACCCCACTGCGGATTGGCCCGTGCAAGATGCGCCCGCAGTGTGCCCCGCTCGGACTTGCCGGCGTCGATCAGTAACGGGACGTGGTTGGCCTGCAATCCGCCCGGTCCCGCCGTAATCAGCAAACCGAGGGGTTGCGCGCGGATCAGCGCGTGCTGAACCTCGAGCCGATCTTCGCGAAAATGCGGCGGCTGATACATTGCAATGACTCCACGTCCTTGAGCGTTGCGATCACATCACCTTCTTCACGCGGCCCCAGGTCTTGAGTGCCGACCAGATGCGCCGCTCGAGCCGGAACCGGTCGATCGGTGCCGACGACTTGATCGAGCTGATGCGATAGAGGCCGACGCCGGTCCACTGGAAGCCGCATTTCTCCAGCACCCGGCGCGATGCCGGATTGGTGACGCGTGCTCCGGCCTGCAACGACTCGTGCGTGAGGTCGGTGAAGGCGTAGTCGATCACCGCATGCAACGCTTCGGTTGCGTAGCCTTTGTTCCAGTACGGCACGCCGAGCCAGTAGCCGAGCTCGGGCGTCTCGTCATAGTGGAACATGATTCCGCACGCGCCGATGACCGTCTTGTCACGCAGCGTGATGAGGAAAGCGGCTTCGCCGTCCTTGCTTGCCCCGCCAATGAATTTTGTGGCATCCGCTTCTTTGTAGGGATGCGGAATGCGCGCGGTGTTTTCCGCGATGCGGCGGTCGTTGGCGAGCGCTGCTACCGCTTTAGCGTCCTCGAGGCGTGCTGCGCGCAACGTCAGCCGCTTGGTCTCGAGGACGGGAATACTGGCTTCGCGATAGCGTCCGGTTGGTATTTCTTCCAGCAGTGTCATGGCACGGGCTCCAGGTGAAACAGCGACGAGGGGGAGCCGGTCACCCGCCTCCCCCTCTCAGAGCCCTACGAAGCCCCGCCGGATCGACTGGATGACCGGCGGACCTCGATTTTGTCCACCGTCTTACTCGGCCACAGCCTCCGTCATCGGTACAACGGAAACGTAGGTGCGGCCTTTAGCTTTAGTAGCGAACTGAACCTTTCCATCGATGAGAGCAAACAGGGTGTGGTCTTTGCCGGTGCCGACATTACGGCCGGCGTGCCATTTGGTGCCGCGCTGGCGCGCCAGGATATTACCGGCAAGGACGATCGCACCGCCGCTCGACTTCAAGCCGAGCCGCCGGCCCGCCGAGTCGCGGCCGTTACGCGAAGATCCGCCTGCTTTCTTGTGCGCCATAATGCTCTCTCGAACTCTCTTACTCTGTACACCGATTCCGTGACGGAATCATCTCACTTCTTTTTGCTCTTTGTCGTCGGCTTTTTTGCGGCAGCTTTGGACGGCTTTTTGGCCCTTGTTTTGGCCGGTTTGGCTTCCGCTGTCGCCTCGGCTTGCGCCTTTGGTTTGGCTTCGCGCTTGGGGCGAGGCGCTGCCGTTTTCGACGGCTTAGCCCCTCCGGTAAGAATTTCGGTGATGCGGACCACCGAAAACTCATGCCGGTAACCGCGCTTGCGTCGCGAATTCTTGCGTCGGCGCTTCTTGAACGCGATGACCTTGTCGCCCCGGGTATGCTGGAGCAACTCCCCAGCAACTGTCGCACCCGAGACGGTCGGCACACCGATCTGCGGCGTGTCGCCGCCGACGACAAGCACCTCTCCGAATTCGACAATCTCGCCGGGCTGGCCGCTAACGCGGTCAACACGGATGATATCCTCGGCAGCGACCCGATACTGTTTGCCGCCGGTCTTGATGACTGCGAACATCTTTCGTCCTCGTGTTCGACCCCGGCGCTCGGATGGTTCCGGACCGGCTTCTTCCAGTCTTTTGCTGTTTGTTTTTAAGGGCTTAGACAGCCCTTGAAAAATCACGCGGACCCGAAGGCCCGCGCGCCATGCTTATGGCGGGGAAAAGTATGGCCTGTCAAGAAAACCATGAATTTATTGCTAGGCCACTGCCTATTAACCGTGTGGTATCTGGGAACGGTGCGGCTCAGGTTTCACTTTTGGCCGGTGCTGAATCTGACCATGTGCCGGTGTCGCCCTCGCTGCCGGAATGCACCAGCCGATAGCCCACCCCCAATTCGGTCACCAGGATTTTCGGCGAGTCCGGGTGGGGCTCAATCTTCTGACGCAGCTTGCGGACAAAGATGCGCAAGTAATGAGTGTCGTGCACATGGATAGAGCCCCAAACCTCTCGTAGGAGATGTTGGTGGGTCACCACGTTTCCGGCATGTTGGGCGAGGACCTGCAGCAACCGATATTCCTTTGGCGTCAACGTCAGGCGTTTGTCATGGAGCATGACCGCCCGGGCGGCGAGATCGATGGTAAGAGGCCCAGCCTTGACGGTGGGTTCCCCTGACACAGCGCGCATTTGGCGCCGGAGCGCCACGCGCACGCGCGCGAGCAACTCAGCCATGCCAAACGGCTTGACCACGTAGTCATCGGCGCCGAGCTCCAACAAATGCACCTTTTGTGCTTCGTTTGAGCGAACCGACAGCACGATAATCGGCACGCTTGACCATGAACGGATACGCTCGACAACATCAGCGCCATCCATGTCAGGCAGTCCGAGATCGACGATCACCAGGTCGATGGGGCGCAGCGTTGCCGAACGGAGGGCCTCGGCGCCGCTACCGGCTTCATGGACCACGAAACCATTGAGTTCGAAGCCGGTTCGCAAGAATCGGCGGATTTGCACTTCGTCATCGATGACGAGAACGATCGGGGAAGGTTCACTCATCGGCATCGCTCTCCAGTTGTGGAACGGCGGCTTGTGTCACCGGCAGTTCGATCGACACCGTTGTCCCAAGCCCGGGGCCTTCACTGACCGCGCTGACGTTTCCGCCGTTTGCCGCGATGAAGGCATTGGCAATCCACAGGCCGAGGCCCGAACCGCTGGTGGTTGCGGCATGGCGCTCGCCACGCGCGAAGCGATCCCAGATCTTTGCCTTTTCAGCGGTGGTCAATCCGGCGCCCTGATCGCTGACGCTGATGATCATGTGGCCGTCAGCCGTGCGTGCAACAACCGCGATCTGCGTTGCTGGCGCTGAATATTTTACGCCATTGTCGAAGATCTGTATCAACGCCTGCTGCACCAGCACTGGATCGACATGAATCAATGGCAGGTCGGACGGGAGGTCCACGGCCAAGCGTCGATCCTCAAGGCGATGGCGACAGCGTTCAATGGCCGAATTGACGATATCGGCCGGATCCGCCCACTCGGCATGCGGCTTGACGCCGTCACTGCTGATGCGCGTGGCATCAAGCAGGTTCTGGATATCGTTATTGAGGCGCTCAGCTTCATCACGGACGTCGTGAACCAACGCGGTGAGTTTCTTTTCTTTTTGAAGCGCCGGTGCGGCACTGAGCACGGTTGCGGCGCCGAGGATCGAAGCAAGCGGCGTGCGCAGTTCGTGGCTGACAGATCCTATCAGGGCTTCGC
>Ga0187765_10000365_pt1 | contig 16422 bp, 14 predicted proteins | sample 0216_QUI02_MP05__3_FD_133018 | JGI IMG/M metagenome (GOLD analysis project Ga0187765, IMG submission 133018) | Tropical peat soil microbial communities from peatlands in Department of Meta, Colombia - 0216_QUI02_MP05_10_MG | ecosystem: Environmental > Terrestrial > Soil > Wetlands > Peat ...
CTGGGCAGCGGCCTCGGGCCGCTCAACGGGCGCGTCTTCCGCATCGGCCACATGGGCGATCTCAACGAGCCGATGATCCTGGGCGCGCTCGCGGTCGTGGAGCTGACCCTTGGTCTTGCAGGCGTGCCGCACGGGAAGGGCGGTGTCGACGCTGCGCTTGAGAGCCTGGCGGTCCAGTAAGGCGCGGCGGAGGTTGAAGGACGGAGGCTGGGCTTATTTGGTGCCCGCCGGCGCGCGCCGGGACAGGCACCAACCCTCTCCGTGGAGCCAGCATGTCCCCGTTCGCGAATGCGAATCGCGGCGCAGCGATTTGACCGATGCGCCGCCATCGCGCGCAAGCGCCTTTGCCAGCCGTTCGCCGATTTTTCGATCGCGCGCGCCGGCAAAGTCGATGAAACCGACCGGGCACACAAAGCGCGCCGCGAATTCCGCCTTATCCCGGCGCGTCGCCAACAACATCGACCCGCCCCGGCGGTTCGATGTCATCGGCATCATGAGACGGCCGCCGGATTTCAGCGCGTTCAGCCAAATATCCAGGGGGTGACTGGCCCCCGCGCTGGCCATGATGACGTCGGCGGGATCGAGGCCGATACGGGAGCCGTCGGCCTGTCGCACGCGTACATGCGGCCATGGTGCGAGCGCCACCCGCGCGCGCTCAGCCAAGGCCGGATCGATCTCGATCGCCGTGATGCCGCCGGTCGGCCCGATCATTTCGGCGGCAATGGCGGTGTAGTAGCCGGTACCGCAGCCCAGATGGATCATATGTTCGCCCGCGGAAACCGCGAGTTCGTCGAACAAGCGCGCCCACAAGCTCGGCTGTCCGTTGTTGATGCCGCGTCCCTCGTCGAGCGCCACCAGCACGTCGTGATAGACGTGGCGCGGATCGGCGTCGGGGCTCGTCCAATAGGCCGCGAGATTCATCGGGCTCTTGATCCGCCAGGGGCCGGCGCCAAGAAATTGCTCGCGCGGTACGGCGGCAAATGCCGCGACGAGAGCTGGTGAACGGACCGCGGCGGTAAAGCGCAGCTCCTCCGCGTAGTGCTGTCGGGCCCGCTCGGTCGTCATTCCACCCCTCGACACGGGAATCCTGTCCTGTCGTCACGCTAGCAGGGCCGAACGCTCCAAGGAATGCCACGCCGACAATTGACGCATGGCCGTCGGCCATACCAATCTGCGGTAACGACGAAGGGAGGGATCGCTGAAAGCGCCGCGGTTTGACTATTTGCGCGCCCGCACGCTCGACGAGGCGCTAAATGCGCTCGCGGCTCACGGTTCGGCGGCGAAGGTGCTCGCGGGCGGTCAGAGCTTAGTGCCGGCCCTGGCCATGCGCTTGAGCGAGCCCGCGCTGTTGATCGACATCAACGGCCTCGCGGCGATGCAGGCAATCGAGTGGAGCGGAACCCATCTGAGACTCGGCGCGCTGGTGCGTCACGCCGAGTTGGAGACTTCGCCACTTGTGCGAAAGCACGCGCCGCTTCTGGCGATGGCGGCGCCGCATATCGCGCATCCCGCCATCCGCAACCGCGGCACCCTCGGCGGGAGCCTCGCCTTTGCAGATCCGGCCGCGGAATTGCCCGCGGTCGCGGTGGCGCTCGATGCGACCATCGTCCTGATGGGCCGCGGCGGCACGCGCCGCGTCGGCGCGCGCGAATTTTTTCGCGGTCTTTACGAGACCTCGCTGCGGAGTGACGAGATCATCGCGGCGGTCGAAATCCCGCCAATGCAGCCGGAAAGCCGCGTGGCGTTTCTGGAGTTGGTGCGCCGGCGCGGCGACTACGCGATGGCGGAGCTTGCCGCGACTGCCAGGATCACGGACGGACGGATAGAAGCCGCCACTCTCGTCTATTTCGGGGTGGGGACTGCTCCCGTACTGGCGCGCGAGGGAGCCCAGGCGCTTTTGGACGGGCTTCCCGCCGCGCGCTTGCGGGCGGCGCAAGCAGCGCTCGACCGCGATCTCGATCCGCCCGCTGACCAACACGGCGATGCCGCGGTGAAGCGGCATCTCGCGCGCGTTCTGTTGCAGCGCGCGGTCACTGCTCTTGGAATGCAATCCCGATGAGCGAGACGCACGCGATTCGCTTGCGGATCAACGGCGAGGAGGTGAGCCGTCGTGTCTCGCCGCGCCAGAGCTTGGCCGATTTCTTGCGCGACGACCTCGGGCTCACCGGCACTCACTTGGGATGCGAGCACGGAGTTTGCGGCGCCTGCACCGTACGGGTCGACGGCGGCATCATGCGATCCTGCTTGCTGCTGGCGGTGCAGCTCGAGGGCGCTGAGGTCGAAACCATCGAGGGGCTCTCGGAGAGCGGCGCTATCGCGGATTTGCAAGCGGCGTTCCATGAGCGAAACGCGCTGCAATGCGGCTTCTGCACCGCGGGAATGCTGATCACGGCAGCGGCGCTGTTGGAGACGAACGGAGCGCCGAGCCGTGCCGAAATCCGCGACTATCTCTCGGGCAACTACTGCCGTTGCACCGGCTATCATGCGATTGTCGATGCCGTGGAGGCGGCGGCGCGATCGCGGCGTCAACGGCAAGACCGATGAGCGGCCCGCTCTCCTTTCTCGATCGTCCGGCCGGCTATATCGGCCGCAGCATGCCGCGCGCCAATGCTCGGCGCCTGCTGCACGGTCGCGGGACCTTTGTGGACGACATTCGCCTGCCGCGCCTCGCGCATGCGGTGTTCTTGCGCAGTCCCTATGCCCACGCGCGCATCGTCGCGATCGACACGTCGGATGCCGCGCGCGTCGACGGCGTGATCCGGGTGGTGACGGCCAAGGATTTGGCCGGGCTTTACACGCCATGGGTCGGGGTGTTGACCCACCTCAAGGGAATGAAGTCCGCGCCGCAGCATCCGCTCGTGCTGGACCGTGCCCGCTGGCAAGGTGAGCCGGTTGCTGCGGTGGTCGCCGAAGATCGGGCTGTCGCCGAGGACGCGCTCGCTCACATTGCCGTCACGTGGGAGGAATTGCCGGCGGTGACCGACATGGAGGCGGCGCTCGCGCCCGGCGCCGCGCCGATCCACCCTGAGCTCGGCGACAATCTCGCCTATCAGCGCGGCGTGGACGCGGGTGCCGTCGATGCCGCCTTCAAGGCGGCCCATCTCGTGATCGAGGATGTATTCGAGTTCGCGCGCCACACCGGCGTTTGCCCGGAGACCCGCGCGATCCTCGCGGATTTCAATCCCGGTGAGGGGGCGCTCACCGTGCACCACTCCTCGCAAGTTCCGCACATGATGAAGGAGGTCATCCTCCGGCATTTCTCGCTCGCGGAGACGCAGGTGCGCGTGATCTGTCATGACGTCGGCGGTTCCTACGGGATTAAGATTCACGTTTATCCCGACGAAATGGCGACGATTGCGCTCAGCATCCTGCTGAAGCGGCCGGTCAAATTCGTTGCGGATCGGCTTGAATCCTTCGTTTCCGACATCCATGCGCGCGAGCATCGAGTCAAAGGGCGGATCGCGCTTGATAAATCTGGCGAGATTCTTGCCTTCGAAATCGACGACATCACCGGCATCGGTCCGTTCTCCACATATCCGCGAAGCAGTGCCGTGGAGGGCAATCAGGTCGTGAACCTCTTGGGCGCGTGGTATCGCGCGCCCAATTATCGTGCGCGGCTTCGGGTCGCGTTTCAGACCAAGCCGCCGACCTCGCAGTACCGCGCGGTCGGCCACCCGATCGCCTGCGCCGTGACCGAGGGGTTGGTGGACCAGGCGGCGCGCGCTCTTGCGATCGATCCGGCGGAGCTGCGGCGCCGCAATCTGCTGGCCGACGACGCCTATCCGCATACCTCGCCCGCGGGACTGATCTTCGAGGGGCTCTCGCATCAGCGGTGCCTCGAGCGCATGCTCGAGTTCGCGCGATACGACGCGCTGCGAGCCGAGCAGCAGGATTTCCGAGCGCGCGGCATCCACCGCGGCATTGGTCTCGCGAGCTTCATCGAGATCACCAATCCTGGTCCCGCCTTCTACGGCGTGGGCGGCGCGCCGATCTCGGCGCAGGACGGCGCGAGCCTGCGTCTCGATCCCGGAGGAACCGTGACCTGCGCCGTCAGCGTCACCGAGCAGGGGCAGGGCAGCGAGACCATGGTGGCGCAGATCGCGGCGAGCGTGTTGGGTGTCCCGATCGAGCGCGTGCGGGTCGTGACCGGCGATACCGAGCGCACGCCCTATGGCGGCGGCACCTGGGCGTCCCGGGGGACGGGGATCGCCGGCGAAGCGGTGCTGCAGGGCGCCAAGGCGCTCCGCGCCAGCATTCTTCTGCTTGCCGGTGCAATTCTGCAGTCGTCACCCGCGACACTCGATATGAGCGAGGGTTGGGTGGTCGACGCTGCGACAGGGACCCAACGAATGCGTCTCGAAGAGGTCAGCCGCGCCGCCTATTTCCGCGGCGATACGCTGCCGCCCGATGTGCAGCCGGAACTGCTGGCCTCGCGTCATTACATGCCGCGCGATTTCCCCTTTGCTTTTACCAACGGCATCCAGTGCTCCTATGTGGAGGTCGATACCGAGACCGGTTTCGTCAAGCTCATCAAGCACTGGGTGGTCGAGGATTGCGGCACGGTGATCAATCCGCTGCTGGTGGAGGAGCAGATTCGCGGCGGCGTGGTGCAAGGCCTCGGCGCGGCGCTCTTCGAGCAATGCCTCTACGATGAAGCAGGGCAACTGCAGAACGGAACGCTCGCCGATTATCTGGTGCCGATGGCGGCGGAGATGCCGGACATCGAGATCGCCCATGTGACGACGCGGACCTCCAGCTCCGAGTTGGGCGCGAAAGGCGTTGGCGAAGCCGGTACCGCCGGAGCCCCGGCCGCGGTCATGAACGCAATCAACGATGCGCTCGCGGCCCTCGGCGCCAAGCTCACGGCGCAGCCCTTCACGCCCGCGCGGGTGCTCCGGGCGCTGGGGAAGGTTTAATCATCTTCGCTTGCCCGCCTCACCGTGAGCTCGCTTGCTCGTGGCCGCGGTGCTGGGGCATGCTGCGCGCCGGTCATAGAAAAGAATGGGTTCGCAGGGGAGGAACCATGAGCGACGCACGTCGTGCCGTCATTTCGCGCCGCGCCTTATTGGCTGCCGTGAGTACCGCGACATTGCTGCCGAAGCGCGCGCTGGCGGAAGCCGAGCCTGTGCGCGTGGGTTTTCTCACGGTCAAAACCGGCCCGCTCGCCGCGGGGGGCGCGCAGCAGCAGGAAGGCGTGGTATGGTTCCTTAAAGAACGAGACGGCATGATTGCCGGTCGGAAGATCGAGCTTATCACCGCCGATACGGCTGGGGTTCCCGCGACCGCCAAGACGCGGGCGCAGGAACTGGTGGAGCGCGACATGGTCCGCGTGATGATCGGACCGCTCGCGACCAACGAGGCGCTGGCGATCGACGACTATGTGCGTCAGTCGGAGGTGCCGATGATCACGACGACATCATCGGCGACTGTCGACCTGCACGCACATCCGCTCAATCCGTGGCTGCTGCATGCCGGCGGCACCGCCCCGCAGGTGACATATGCGCTCGGCGACTATGCCGCGAAGACGCTTGGTCACAAGCGGGTTGGGATCGTCGCCGAGGACTTCACTTACGGCTACGAGGGTGCGGGCGGATTTCAGCTCGCATTCGAGGCGGCGGGCGGCAAGATCGTGCAGAAGCTTTGGCCGCCGCTCAATGCGCCGGAGTACGGCGCCTATCTCGCTCAGATCAAGCCCGACCTAGACGCGATCTATCTGGGAATGGCCGGCATCAATCCGCTGCGCTTCCTCAAGGCCTATGCGGAGTATGGCCTTGCCGGAAAAATCCCGATACTCGGCAACACCACCGCGACCGACGAAGGCATCCTGCGCAACATGGGCGACGAGGCCCTGGGCGTGGTGACGGCCGGATGGTACGCGGCGAGCATCGACACACCGGACAACCGCAGGTTCGTCGACGGAATCAATGCGGAGTACAAGCACGACCCCGGCTTCTATACGGCCGGCACCTATGAAGCGCTGCTGATCATCGAGGCCGCCCTCGCCAAGATCGATGGCAAGATCGAGGATGCCGCGGGCTTCCTCGAAGCGCTGCACAAGGTTCACCTCGATCACGGCCCGATCGGGCCGGTTCATCTCGACGATTTTGGAACGCCGATCCTCGACATCCACATCCGCAAGGTCGAGCGGCACGGGGGCAGGCTGGTCAACGCGATCATCAAGACCTACCCGCAGGTGAGTCAGTTCTGGACCTACGATCCCGCGACGTTCATGCAGCAACCGGCGTTCTCGCGCGATTTCCCGCCGGCGAAGTACCTGGAATAACGGGCATGCGCGCGGCGCTTCGCCTCCTCGCGCTCGGCCTAGCCCTGGTGCTGGCCGGCGCGGCGCGGGCCGAAGAGCCGCTCAAGGTGCGGGCCGGCTGGGCGAATACGCCCTCCACCATGACGCCGCTGCTATTCCTCAAGAAGGACATTCTCAAGCACTACGGCCGGTCCTATGTGGTCGAGCCGATCCGCTTCGGCGGCACCTCGCCCGAGATAACCGCGCTTTCGACGGGCGAACTCGATATCGCGACCTTGGCGTTCTCCTCCTTCGGAGCCGCGGTGGAGAATGCCGGGCTCGACGATCTCCGCATCGTCGCAGACAGCTTCCAGGACGGCGTCGAGGGTTATTTTTCGACACTGTATCTGGTCCGCGCGGATTCGCCGATCCGCTCGATCGAGGATCTCAAGGGCAAGGTCATCGCGTCCAACGGCATCGGCGGCGCGATCGACATGGCGATCAGAGCCATGCTGCGCGAGCATGGGCTGGAGGATCGCCGCGACTACAGCCTCGTCGAAGCGACGTTCGCGGGGCTCAATCCGATGCTGATCGACAGGAAAGCGGACATGGTCGGCGACATCCCGCCCTTCGTCTACGCCAGGGGATTCGACGAGCAGACCCGCGTGTTGTTCCGCATGAGGGATGCGATGGGTCCGACGCAGATGGTGCTCTATGTCGCGCGCAAGGAATTCCTCGACTCCCATCGCGCGGCGCTCGGAGATTTGTTCGAGGACTGGGTGCGGGCGCTCCACTGGTACCTCGATCCCGCGAACCACGAGGCGGCGGTCGCGATTGTCGCCGATTTCACCAAGCTCCCGCCCGAGCAGTTCCGCGACTGGCTCTTCACCAAGAGCGACTACTATCGCGACCCCGACGCGCGACCCAATTTGAACGCGCTTCAGCGCAACATCGAAACCCAGCGCGCGCTCGGATTTCTCAAGTCACCACTCGACGTGCGGCAGTACACGGATTTGAGCTTCGTCGACGAGGCCGCGCGGAGGGTGAAGGGACAGTAGGTGTCGGCGGACTCGCTGCAACAGCGTGCGGAGCGAGTTGCGAGCTCGGAAGGAGGACCATTCATGGCGAATTTTCTCGATCCCGTCCGGCTTACCGGCTCGCATGCCCTGCTGGTTCCCCTTGCGCACGAGCACCACGATGATTTGGCGGAAGCGGTGCGGGACGGCGAGCTCTGGAAGCTCTGGTATACGATCGTGCCGACCCCGCAGGACGTGCGGGCCGATATCGACCGCCGGCTCGCGCTGCAGGCCAAGGGCATGGCGCTGCCGTTCGCGGTGATCGCAACCACCAGCGGCAAGGCGGTGGGCGTGACCAGCTACCTCAACATCGATGGGCAAAATCGGCGCGTCGAAATCGGCGGAACCTGGTATCGATCGTCGTTGCAGCGCACGGCCCTCAACACGGAATGCAAGCTGTTGCTTCTAAGCCACGCCTTCGAAGCGAAGGACTGCATCGCGGTCGAGTTTCGCACTCATTTCATGAATCACCAGAGCCGCCGCGGCATTGAACGCCTCGGCGCCAAGTCCGACGGTATCCTGCGCAATCACATGATCATGGCCAATGGCACGCTCCGCGACACCTGCGTCTACAGCATCATCGCGACGGAGTGGCCAACCGTTAAGGCGAATCTGATCTGGCAACTGGCGAGGCCGCGTGCACTCCTTACCGCTTCTCCTTCGGCACCTTAATGCCCAGCAGCTTGGCGGCGTTGCCGCCAAGCAGCTTCGCCTTGTCGGTCCCTGAGAGGCGGAGCCGCTGCACGCTGCCGACGGGATCGGGATCGGCCATGTCGTAGGGATAATCGCTGCCGAGGAGCACGTGATCGGAGCCCCACTCCTTTACGAGATAGGTGAGCTGGTGCTCGGTAAATACGATGGTGTCGAAGTAGAGCTTCTTCAGGTAGCTGGTCGGGCGCTTTGAAATTTCCCGCCGGCAGTCGGAGCGCGCTCGGTGTGCGTGGTCCATGCGCCCGGAATAGGCCGGGAGGAAGCCGCCGCCATGCGCCACCACCATCTTGAGCCGGGGATAGCGGTCGAGGACGCCGCCGAAGATCAGGTGGCTCACCGCGACGGTTGATGCCAAGGGATTGCCGATCACGTTGATGAAGTAGTGGTTGGCGAGGCGCTCGCCGCTGGTGAAGCCGCTCGGGTGCATGAAGACGACAATGCCGAGCTCTTCCGCCTTGGCGAAGAACGGGCGGAAGCGTTCGCCGGAAAGCTCCTCACCCCCGACGTCGGTACAAATCTCGACGCCGCGCATGCCCAGTTGCTTGACGGCGCGGTCAAGCTCCGCGACCGCAAGCTCGGGCGCTTGCAGCGGCACGGTGCAGAGGCCGACGAAGCGATCGGAATTCCCCGCCACGATCTCGGCGAGATTGTCGTTGATGGTGCGCGCGACCTCGCGGCCGAGTCCGGGCTCGGTCCAGTAGTAGTACTGGCCGGGCGCGGTCGAAATTGCCTGGATGTCGATCCCGGCCTTGTCCATGTCCTTGATCCGTTGCGGTACGGAGGTGAGCTTGGTGCGGATCGTGGTCGCCTGCTGGCGGTTCACTTCGCGCGTGGCCTCGTTGGCAAAGCGCACCAGCGAATCGCGCATCGGGTCGGCAACAGGCTTCACCAGATCGTCCGCCGCGGGCGTGTGCACGTGACAATGGATGTCGACGGTCAGGCTCCGCGAGCGCCCGGCGCGGCGCCCTTTGGCCTTGATGCTGGCATGGGCCGCGCGGGCCGGGCTGCAGGTGTAGAGCATTCAATTCCTCCGCAAGATTTTTGAGCTGGGTTTAGGTCAGCGTTCGGCAAGCCTGCCAAACCCTAAGCGGCGTTGCCGGCATGTCGAGGCGCCGCCCGGCCTCGGTCGGGATCGCGTCCGCGATCGCGTTCATGACCGCGGCGAGCGCGCCTGTGGTGCCGGCCTCGCCCACGCCTTTGACACCGAGTGGGTTGGTCTTGCACGGCACCGGGTGCGATGCCAGCGAGAAGCTCGGCATGTCGTCGGCGCGCGGCATCGCATAATCCATGAAGGTGCCGGCAAGTAGCTGGCCACTGTCGCGTTCATAGTGGGCGTCTTCCATCAGCGCCTGGCCCACGCCCTGCGCCACCGCGCCGTGCATCTGTCCTTCCATCATCACGGGGTCCAACACCCGTCCGCAGTCGTCCACGGCGGTGTATCGCAGAAGGCGCACCACGCCGGTTTCCGGATCGACCTCGACCTCGGCGACATGGCAGCCATTGGGAAAGGATTGCGGCACTTCCACGTTGGCGAGCGTGTCGAGGCTCTCGCCCAACGCCTTTGCCTTGCCCGCCAGATCGAACAAGCCGATGCGGCGGTCGGTGCCGGTGATCTCGAACACGCCGCCCGCATACTGGATGTCGCTCTCGGCGGCTTCGAGGAGCTGCGCCGCCAACTTGCGGGCTTTTTCCAGCACTATCTCGACCGCGCGCAGGGTTGCGGTGCCCGAAGTCATGACGCCGCGCGAGGCGACCGTGCCCATGCCGATGACGCCGAGCCGGGTGTCGCCTTGCTCAACCACGATGCGGTAGGCCGGGATCCCCAGCAGCTCGGCCGCGAGCGCTCGATAGAGCGTGCGATGACCTTGGCCGCTGGCACCCCCGGCCAGCGCCAGCGAAAGCGTGTCCCCTCCGGGAAAGCGCACCGCGGCGCTCTCCTGGGGCTGACCGCCCGCGTGTTCGAGGAAACAGGAGATGCCGAGGCCGCGGCGCTTTCCGGCCGCTTCCGATTGCGAACGCCGGCGCGCGAACCCCGCGGTATCGGCGAGGTGCCGGGCCTCGTCGAGCATGGCCGCGAATTCGCCGCCATCGATCACGGCGCCGAGCGCGGTCCGGTATGGAAAGCGATCGGGCGGAATGAAATTCCGCCGGCGCAATTCGATGCTGTCGATCCCCGTGACCCCTGCTGCCTCCTCGATCAGCCGTTCCATCGCATAATTCGCCTCGGGCCGGCCGGCGCCGCGATAGGGGCCGATAGGGGCAGTATTGGTGAAGACGCAGCGGATCCGCGTTTCGATGCGCGGGATGTCGTACATGGTCGGCAGGCAGCGCGCAAAGTTCGCTGTCGAGATGAAGGCGCCCTGCGAGCTCAGATAACCGCCCATCGCCGCGAGGACGTCGACGCGCAGCGCCAGGAAGCGGCCGTTACGGTCGATGGCCAACGTCATCTCCGTCACGGTATCGCGCGCTTGCATGTCGCTGAGGAAGGCCTCGGCGCGGGTCGAGCTCCAGCGCACGGGCCGGCCTAGTCGGCGGGCCGCTACAATGATGGCGGCATACTCGGGATAAGAGGGCGACTTCATGCCGAAACCGCCGCCGACGTCGCCGCTGACGACGCGGAGCTTGTCCCGTTCGACACCGAGCACGCCGATCATCTGCCCCTGGAGCGCGGACACGCCCTGAGAGCCCGCATGCAATGTCACGACGCCGCTCACGGGGTCGACCGCGGCGGTGCCGCCGCGAGGCTCCATCGAGGCCACGATGATGCGCTGATTGACGACGCAGGCGCGCGCTATATGCGCCGCCTGCGCGAAGAGCGCGTCGATGGAACGTCCGTTGGCACCGTCGGCATCGTCCGGGCCGCCCCAGTCGAGGGCGACGTTGCCGGGGGCCTCGGGCCAAAGCTGCGGCGCTCCGGGCGCGATGGCGTCGCGGAGATCGATCACGGCCTGCAGAGGTTCGTATGCGATATCCACGAGTTCCGACGCGTCGAGCGCCGCCGCCTGAGTTTCGGCGACCACCAGCACCACGGGATCGCCGACATGCTGTACGGAGCGATCCGCGAGCGCCGGACGGAAGGGGACGATGATCGGCTTGCCGTCACGCCCCTTCTGCGGCATCACGCGGGCGATATTCTGAATGCCGCCGGCCGCCATGTCGGCGCCGGTGAAAACGGCTAGCACGCCCGGTGCCTTGGATGCGGCAGTCGTGTCGATCTTGCGGATCAGCGCGCGCGCGTGGGGCGAGCGCACGAACACCGCGGCGGCGGTTTGCTCCTCGCGTATGTCGGCATGAAAGCGGCCGTGTCCGGTCAGCAAGGCCTGATCTTCGACGCGGCCGTTCCAGGGTTGATGCGGTGGGGTGGTCATGGCGGGATGGTTTCTCTGCAGGAGTTGATCGCTACTCTCTACCAGAGTCGCGTAACGCCGTAGCGGTTAAAATCTTCGTCGCGCGAGATCAGGTGCAGTGTCTCGTGTATTGATTGAGCGGCCAGCATGCGGTCCCAGGGATCACTGATCGCCGTCTTGGCGGACCTAGATAGCTCGGATCTGCCGGCGATCCACCAAATGAGCACATGTTTATCGAGTAGCAGCTGCACCGGGTCTTTCCCGGACCTTATTCCCAAGCCTTGAGCTCGTCCTCGGGGAGTGGCTCGAAAAATTCCGGTCCAATCCAGACCTTTCCTCGGCGCGCGCCGAATTGATGTTTTCCGGCAGATGTAATCGGGACCAGCTTGGTTACCGGCCTTCCATCCCGAGCAATGATTATGGTCTCGCCCGCCTCGATCCGCGCAAGTAGCTGAGAAAGATGTGTCTTCGCATCGTGCGCATTGATAAATCCGGCATCCATACCGTCCCTCCTACAAGTTAGCTAACAAATTAGCTAATAGTGCGCAGTGTCAACAATGGCCCACTGCGCGCGACGCTGATTACTTCGTCATTGCCCGTCTGCGGCGCGCGCCGGGCCGATCATCGGCGTCCGGACTGGCTTTGCCATGCCGTAGAACACAACCAACCCCTGACCGGCACCGAGTGTGGTCTGCGCCTCATCAACGTGCTTCAGCGCGGCCTGGTACATCTGCCAATTGTTGCCTACCCACACGTCGCCTGCGGGATCAATGGCAATGTCCACGTGCATCTGCATCCCGCCACCAACAAAGCCGCCGGGCGGCGAGATCGGATCGCCCATCTTCATTCCAGGCGGGCAGGTTTCCGTCCGATAGCCGCACAGTTCCGCAATAGGGTCCGGCGGATTGGAGAAGTTGGAGACCCAGATGTGGTCGTTGCCGTCAACGGCGACCGCCCATGGAACGACAATGCCGTGGCCGTACACCGGCGGCCGTGCCCGCGTGCCATCAGGACGCAGGACGACGACGGCGCCGCCGTCAGGACCGGGGCGCACCGCAAGCATCGCGTGGATCAGCACGGGATCCCAATTGCCCCCGAGTTTCTCGGTCAGCACCGCCCTCCCGAGGCCAAGCCAGTTCCGCCAGTTGGTGCCGAAGTGGTTGGCGACCCAGAGATTGCCCTGGCCATCGACTGCCATGCCGCCAGGGCTGATGCCCATCTTGAACGTTTGCGCCTTGCTCGGATCGGAAGCCGGGAACCGGGTCACCCAGTCGCTGATGAAATTGGAAACCCAGATCCGGTTCTGTTGGTCGATCGCGAGATGGAACGGTGCGATGAATGACTTGCAAGGCTGCACGCTCCGGCCCTCGCATATGATGCGTGCCTGAGCTGGGTCGCCCTTGGGCAGATAGATGAGTTGATTCTTCGTGACACCAAGCGCCCAGACGTCGCCGCTCGGCGTCACGATGATCCCCTGCATCAGGCCAAGCCGGCCATTGAAATTGTAGCCTTCCGGCGGGGAGAGCGGCTTGCCGCTGTTGTCGAACTTTACGATCGCACGGCTGCCGTAGGTGGTGGCCCAGACATTATCCTGGGCATCGATCGCCATGCCGAATCCGATCCCTTCAAGCCCGCCGCCGGTGAACCCATAGGTCATGGGCGACAGCGGCCGGCCATCAGGCGCGAACTTGGAGAGATTGCCGTCCCACAGCTTGTCCTGGTTCTGCGCCCCGACCAGGAAATTGTTGCCGGCCCAGACATTGCCCTTGCTGTCGATCATCATCTTGCCGGGCGCGCTCAGTCCCCCGCCGCTGAACTTGAGCGGCAGGGTCCAGGCACTCGGAGCCCATGTGAGGTATGGCATGAACGGGGTCGGCCGGAGGTTCTTTCCTTTGGGAACCGGGTAGAACGCATCCAGCAGCGCGAACAGCCGCTCGGGCCGGTAGCCGGAATCGCGGGCCACGCCTTCCAGCGCCGTGAGCGTGTCGGCCGGCGTCTTGCCGCTTCGGGGTGTGGTCGCCGAGAAGAACTGGCTGCACGCGTCCGGCTTGATCTGTGCGACACAGCCGGCAAGTACACTCGACAAGGTGGCGAAGTTCGCCATTGTCGGCGTCTGGCTGCTGTTGAGTGCGTCCTGGATCGTGACGCCGTAGTTCCCCGTGGTGAGATCGACGAAATTCGGCACATTGCCGGCTGCAATGCTGAGGCCGAGCGGATTGCCCTTGATCGCAGTGCCGTCGAGGAACTGTGCATGGGTCCAAACCGAAGCGACAGTGGTCATTTCGTTGATAACGACACTGGACGGAGGATGGCTGCCCACCACCGTGAGCATTGCAAGTGCCGGATTTTCGCCTTCGGTCTTGTTTGCGGTCGGGCGACCACCCGTTGCAACCAGATACAGAATGGCGCCGTTGCCGTCGGCGCTAATTTGGAAACGGCCGTCGGCATCGGTTTGCGCCTGCGCAAGTTGCGTCGGCGCACCTGCGCCCGCCGCCCACAACGTCACAGTCGAGCCCGCGATCGGCGCGCCCGCGCCCAGGACTTGGCCGCTGATCACGTCCGCCGCAATCGCCGGCGGGCACGAAAGAAAGCCAAATAATGCCAAGGTAGAAACTAAGAACGCGGTATTCAGGGGGCGGCGCCGCATCGACATAGTCTGTCCTCCATGTCTCGGCATCGTCTGCCTCCTTCATGGCGTGCATACTCTTGGACGCGACCGCCCATTGAAGACCTCGTGTGGTCTATAGGTTCACGGACTCCCCGCATTCCCTTGCAAAAGAAGTAGAGCCTCACTGACGCGGGTCAATCTACGGGTTCGACTTCCGCGATTGGCACAAGGCGTCAGATCGCTGACGCGCAAAAATTCGGTCGCTTTCGGAGCGAAGCGGACATTTGGCCGGATATTATGACCACACGGCCTAGCACCCACCACGAGCGTCTCATGGGCGTGCGCTAGTAAATCCCCAGATGCTGGTGCAGGTCGACGCGGCTGCGTTTCAGTTGCTCGGCCGTGCCCTCGACCGCGACGCGGCCGCTGTTCAGGATCACGATATCGTCGGCCACGTCGAAGACCAGCTTGGCGTTCTGCTCCACCAGCACGATCGCAAGCCCGCTCGCCTTGAGGCTGCGGATCGTCGCCATGACATCGGCGACGATCTGCGGCGCCAGGCCCTCGGAGGGTTCGTCCATCAGCAGCACGCGCGGATTGGTCATGAGCGCGCGGCCGATCGCCAGCATCTGCTGCTCGCCGCCGGAGAGATATCCGGCGATCTGCTCCTTGCGCTCCCGCAGGCGCGGGAAGGTTTGGAACACTCTCTCGAGCGTCCAGGCGGCTTCACCGACGCCGCGCGGTCGGCGCGCCGCGACGATCAGATTCTCGCGCACGCTGAGGCTCTTGAAGATGCGCCGTCCCTGCGGCACGAGCGCCACGCCCTCGGCCGCGATCAGCTCGGGCGGGCGACCTCCGACGGGGACGCCGAACACCTCGACCGCGCCTCGGCGCGGCGCGAGCAGGCCCATGGCGACGTTGAGCGAAGTGGTCTTGCCGGCGCCATTGCGGCCCAATAGACCGAGCAGGCTCGCCTGGCGCAGGCGGAACGACACGCCCTGCAGGATGTGGCTATCCCCATAGAAGGCGTCGACGCCCACCAAGGCGAGCGCGTCATTCGCCAAGATAGACCTCCCGGGTGCGCTTATCGTTCACCACTTCGCTGCGCGTTCCCTCGACGATTACCTCGCCGAAATGCAGGAGCGTGATGCGCTCGGCAAAGTCGAGCGCCACGTCCATGTCGTGCTCGATCATGACGATGGTGACGTCGCGCGGGATGCTCGCCAGCAGCTTCTGAATCTCGCGCCGCTCCTCGAGGGAGAGACCGGCGAAGGGTTCGTCCAGCAGCAACAATTTTGGCGACTGTGCCAGCGCCATCGCGATCTCGACGCGCCGCCGCTCGCCGTAGGACGTCTCGGCCAAGGGGCGGTTGCCGAGATGATCGAGCCCGACACGCGCGAGCGCGCGCTCGGCGGATTCGCGGAGCGCCGCTTGACTCTGCAGCGGCAGCAACGGGTTCCAACGCAGCGGGGACAATCCGAGCAGCGCCAGGGTCACGTTGTGGAGCAGCGTGTCGCGCGGGAACAGCGTGATGATCTGATAGGTGCGCGCGAGACCCAGGTGAGCCCGCCGCCACGCCGCCATGCCCGCGATCTCGCGCTCGAACAGGCGGATCGCGCCGGCGTCGGGCCTGATCTCGCCGGTGATGAGATTGAACAGCGTGGTCTTGCCGGCGCCGTTCGGGCCGATGATGAGGCGCCGCTCGCCGGCCGCGACTTCGAAGTTGATGCCGCGCGTCACCCTGAGGCCGCCAAACGACTTGTCGAGGGCTTTGAGTTCGAGCGCGATCACGGCGCGGGCTCCTTCGCCGCGGTCGGCGCCGGCGGGGGGCGGCCGACCGGCCCCAAGGCCCAACGCCAGAGCCGAGTGGAGCCCGGCACCAACCCCTCCGGCATAAAAATGATGATGGCGACGAAGATCGCGCCGAGCACCAGGTTCCAGCGCTCGATGTAGGCGCTCGCGACGTTCTTCATCACGACGACCAGCGCAGCGCCTGCGACCGGACCCAGCAGCGTTCCGGTGCCGCCCGAAATCACCATCAGCAGCGCTTCGGCGGAGGCCGGAAGCGCCATCATCTGGGGGCTCACGAACTGCTGGTAGTAGCAATAGAGGAGGCCAGAGACGCCGCTCCAAAAGCCCGAGAACAGAAAGGCGAGGAAGCGGATGAGCCAGACGTTGAATCCGAGCGCGGCCATCCGCCGTGCCTGGTCGCGCGCGCCGCGCAGGCTGGTGCCCAGCGGCGAGCGCACGAACAGCGTCATGCTCGCAATCGCCATCAGGAACACGATCAACGTGAAATAATAGAAGCCGGTGGCGGAGGCGAGCGAGAGGCCGAAGGGCATGGGCCGCCCCGGGACCGAGATGCCGTTGTCGCCATTGGTGAGGCTGATCCAGCGATAGGCGGTGCCCCAGAGGATCTGCCCGAGCGACAGCGTGATC
>Ga0187765_10000366_pt1 | contig 16407 bp, 14 predicted proteins | sample 0216_QUI02_MP05__3_FD_133018 | JGI IMG/M metagenome (GOLD analysis project Ga0187765, IMG submission 133018) | Tropical peat soil microbial communities from peatlands in Department of Meta, Colombia - 0216_QUI02_MP05_10_MG | ecosystem: Environmental > Terrestrial > Soil > Wetlands > Peat ...
ACGATGATGAACGCCGCGCCCGACAGCCAGGTCACCATGGCCAGCGCGACGCCGAAGAAGCCGAACTGCTGCTGGTTCTGGCTCATCGTGGTGGGCATCCACAGCGACGAGGTCGCGCCGTACACCGTCATGCCGATCCCGGTGAGCACCCCGGTCGGGAGCAGCACCCGCAGCCGCACCTGGCGGCCGAGCATCACCCACGGTATGACCCACCACAGACCGATCGACGCCGCCAGCGCCAGGATCCCGAACAGCACGAATCCGGGGCCCCGGCCGAGCAGGACCCGCATGCCCCCGATCAGCGAGAAGTAGGCGAGGATGCCAACGAGAAAGACCGCGCCGAGCGCGTAGCCGTAGACCAGGCTCGAGGGCGGCCGTCGCCATGCCCTGATGTAGGCGCGCTGGAGCGCGGAGGTGAACGAGTTGATGTAGTAGACCGTGAACACCAGGCCGAGCACACCCGTCGCGCGCCGGACGCTGGAAGCCGTTGTGAACGCGCTTTGGAAGGTCGCCAGGCCCGGGCCGGACAGGCCAGAGCGCCGCGCGAGCGTCCCGGAGATCGCGGCCCGGATCGCGGGGGGAGCGAACGCGGCCACCACGATCACCGCCGGGAAGAAGGACACGAACGCCTTCGCCGCCAGCGCGATGCCCCGGTCGATGAACTCGTTCTCCAGCATGCGTTCCCAGACGCGCCAGAAGATCGTGCGCTCGGCCCAGCGGCGGGCATCGCCAACCAGCTTCATGACCTGGTTGATCCGCCTGCGCGTTCTGTTCACCCACTGAGGCGGTTTCATCCGGCAGTACCCCCCGATGCCACTTCGCCAGCAGCTGTGATCGGCACGGGATCAGGGTTCCATAAACGAACGTGACGCGGGCACCGCTCGCGCCCGTCCGTGGCCTCACCCCTGCCGGCGGTGCCGCCCCGGCTGGACCGGCCGGTCGAACACGCCGGGCTCCGGCCCGGGGGCCGGGCGGGCCGGGGGCTGGGCTGGCCATCCCGGCTGGCCATCCGGCTGCCGTCCGGCGTCTGGCCACCCCTGAGCATCCGGCCACCCCTGAGCATCCGGCCACGTCTGAGCGTCCGTCCGCGCCTGAACAGCCGGCCATGCCTGAGCATCCGGCCGAGCCTGTGCGTCCAACCGAGCCTCAGCATCCCGCCGTGGCCGCGCCTGCGGGCCCGGCGCGGCCGTCCGCACCATGACGTCCTTGTGGGACACGGCCATATAGCCAACCAGGCCGATGATGATGATGGCGGAGACCAGGCTGACCGCGCCGTGGCCGAATCCGACGCCGCCCACACTGGGCGGCCACGCCAGCCAGTCGGCGAAGGAGGCGCCCAGCGGCCGGGTCACGATGTAGGCGAACCAGAAGGCCACGATCGCGTTCAGGCCGAACCACCGGTATCCCACGTACGGGATGACGATCACCACCGCGAACATGACGCCCGAGCCGAGATAGCCCAGCCCGACGACCCTCGCGGTCAGGTCACCGGCGGCGGTGCCGAGCGCGAACGTGGCCAGCACGGTGGCCCAGTAGAACAGCTCACGCCGCCGGGTGTAGATGCTGTGGATGGACAGCGTTCGCTCGGACCGGTACCAGATCACGAAGATCACGGCCAGCACCACCGAGTAGAACGCCGTCGACACCGCGTACGGGATGCCCAGCCCGACGTGCAGCACGTCGGCCGCCATAGTGCCGAACACAGCGACCATGCTCACGGCAAACCAGTAGGCCCAGGTGTTGTACCGCCGGAGGGAGAACTGCAGCACCATGGCCAGGACGAAGACCGTGAAGCCGATGACGACCGCGATCTCCGGGTTGAAGCGGTGCACCAGGTAGTCCGACGTCGCCTCCCCCATGCCGGTCGTCAGCACCTTGGTGATCCAGAAGTAGGCCGTCACCTCCGGGACCTTGGTGAGCGGGTTCCGCTCGGGCGCCACCCACCGGGCGGCGCGAAGGTCGCCTGTGCTCATGGCGGCAAGTATGGCAAGTAGGTTTCAATGCCTCCGTAATGCCGATTCAAAGCCTCTGCAATGCCGACCAGCCGGCCCCGGCTGGCTGGGCGCTTATCCTCACCACATGAGCGCACATGACCAGATCGCGGCGCTCCCGCCCGGAGTGCATGCCGCCGTAACCGCGCTGCGGGACAGGCCCATCGCCGCGACCGAGAAGGGATTCGGCCTCATCGCGGCCGACGGCCCGCTGACCTCGGCCAGCCTGGGTGCCCGGCGCCCGCCGCTGTTCGGCGGCGGGTTCCCCATGCCGCTGCTGGTGCTGCGCGAATCGGCGGTGGCGCACAACATCGCGGCCATGGCCGCCTACTGCCGGGCCACGGGCGTCAGCCTCGCGCCGCACGGCAAGACGACCATGGCCCCCCAGCTGATGGCCCGGCAGCTGGCGGCGGGCGCGTGGGCGGTGACGGCCGCGACCATCGGCCAGGTGCTCATCTACCGGGAGTTCGGGATCCCCCGCATCGTGCTGGCCAACGAGCTGACCGACCCGGCCGGGATCGTGTGGCTGGCGGGCGAGATGGCCGCCGACCCCGGGTTCGACTGCTACCTCTACGTCGACAGCCGGGACGGGGTGGCCCTGCTCGACTCCGCGCTCCGGGCCTGCGGCGCCGCCCGGCCGGTGCGGGTGCTGGTCGAGCTCGGCTACCCGGGTGGCCGGACCGGCTGCCGTAACCCCGGCGAGGCGATGGCGGTCGCCGAGGCGGCGGCCGCGGCCCCGACCCTGCGCGTGGCCGGGGCGGCCGGGTTCGAGGGGCTCATCGGGCACGACCGGGAGCCGGAGACGGTGGCGGAGGTCGCCCGGTTCTGCCGGGCGCTGCGCGCGCTCGGCGGGCGTCTCGCCGCGGCCGGGGCCGGCCCCGACGGCGTGATCCTGTCCGCCGGGGGCAGCGCGTTCTTCGACGTGGTGGTGCGGGAGCTGACCGGTGACTGGGCGGGCGGCGGGGCCCCGCAGGTCGTTCTGCGCAGCGGCGTGTACGTGGCCTTCGACGATGGGCTGTACGCGCGGATCGCGCCGGCCGGTGGTGAGCCGCCCGGTGGTGAAGCGCCTGGTGGTGAGGCGCCCGGCGACAGTGCGGGGGCGGAGCCGGGGCCGGCGCTGGAACCGGCGCTGGAGCTGTGGGCGCACGTGCTCTCCCGGCCGGAGCCGGGGCTGGCGCTGGCCTGCGCGGGGCGGCGGGACGTGGGCTTCGACTCCGGCCTGCCGGTGCCGCTGCGGTTCCGCAGGCCCGGCGGGCAGCTGATACCGGCGGCCGGGTCGCACGTCAGCGGCCTCGATGACCAGCACGCGTACGTGCGGCTGGCGCCCGGCACCGACCTCGGCCCCGGCGACCTGGTCTGCCTGGGCGTCTCCCACCCCTGTACCACCCTCGACAAGTGGCGGGTGATCCCCGTCGTGGACGATGGCTACCACGTCATCGACGCGGTGCACACGTTCTTCTGAACGGGCCGGTAGCCCCGGCGGCGTTCTGAGTAGCCCTGGTGGCCCCGGCGGCGCCGGGGTCACATCACCGCGAGCTGGCCGCCGTCGATGACCAGCGCGCTGCCGTGAATGAACGCGGCGTCGTCGGAGGCCAGGAAGGCGTAGGCGGCGGCCACGTCCTCGGCCCGCCCGGCCCGCCCGAGCGGGATCCGGTCCCGCACGTAAGCCGCCTCGAACGCATCGCCGCCGATCGTGCCGGCGATGGCGTCGTTCAGCGGGGTATGGATGTAGCCGGGGCACAGCGCGTTCACCCGGATGCCCTGGCGGCCAAGCTCCACCGCCATCGTCTTGGTCAGCAGCAGCACGCCGCCCTTGGAGGCGTTGTAGTGGGCGTAGTCCTCCTCCCCCGCGATGCCGTTGGTGGAGCACATGTTGATGATCACGCCGCCGTCCCCCCCGGTCACCATCTGCCTGCTCACCGCCTGCGCCACCAGGAACATGCCGCGGAGGTTCACCTCGAGGATCCGGTCCCAGTCCGCGGCCGAGATCGTGAGGAACGGGTCCCGGCGCGCGATGCCCGCGTTGTTGACCAGCACATCGACGCCGCCGAGCGCGCGGGCCGCGGCTCCGGTCAGGCGGGCGACGTCCGCCTCGCGGCTCACGTCGCACGCCAGCCCGGAAATCTCGCCCCTGGCGGCGAGGCCGGTGACCGCCGCCTCCACCTCCGCCGGGTCGATGCCACAGACGAACACCCGCGATCCCTCCTCGAGGAACCGCTCCGCGGTGGCCAGCCCGATGCCGCTGCTGCCGCCGCTGATCAGAACCCGCTTGCCGTGAAGTCCGCGCATCCTGGCCATCCCTGTCGCCTCGGCCCGGCAGCCCGCCCGGCGGCTGCCCTTCCCACGGCCGGACCAGGCGCTGCTCCGATCTACCGGATAACCTAGCGAGGAATCCGTTAGCTGGTCTATCATTCCGTATGACGGAAAGTACCGCCGGGGGGTGGTGTGACCAGCATCGACGGCTCCACGGTCGCGAGTGTTGACCGGGCGCTGCGGATTCTCGGCGTCATGGGCGAGGCGTCACGGGGCCTGTCGCTCGATGAGCTGGCCGGCCGCCTCGACATCCCCAAGAGCTCGCTGCACCGCATCCTGGCCGCGCTGAAGTACCGCCGGTTCGTCTCCCAGCCGGAGCCCGGCGGGCCCTACTTCCTCGGCACCGAGCTGCTGGCCACCGCGTTCCGCTTCCACGCCACCCTCGACCTGCGGGCGCTGGTGCACCCGCTGCTGGCCAGGATCACCGCCGAGCTGAACGAGACCACCCACATGGCGGTGCTCGATGGCGCCGAGATCGTCTACCAGGACAAGATCGAGGCCTTCCATTCGATCAAGCTGTCCTCGGTGATCGGGGGGCGTAATCCCGCCCACGCCACCGGCGTCGGCAAGGCGCTGCTGGCCTGGTCGTACCCGTCCGACGGCGCACTGGCCGAATGGGCGGCGCGCTGGGGCCCGCTGGAGGAGCGGACCCCCAGCACCATCACCTCGGTGGCCCTGCTCGGCCAGCAGCTGGCGCTGATCAGGGAGCGCGGCTTCGCGCTCGACATGGAGGAGAACGAGACCGGGGTGCGCTGCGCGGCGGTGCCGATCTTCCTCGGCACGGCCGTCCCGGCCGCCGCGGTGAGCGTCACCGTGCTGGGCGCACGGGCGGAGAACAGCAGGCTGTCCGAGCTCGGGTCGTTCCTGTTCCACGCCGCCGCCGAGTGGTCGCAGGCACCATTGACACGCGATCCGCCCGGCTGACATGCTCTCCCTGTGCCCAGGAATGCTGTTCCAGGATGCGGAACGATAGCGACGGGGTGGGCCGCCGGCCATGACTAAGCAGCCCGTCGGCGGGAGCCGGCCCGCCGGTGCCTACTCACCCGGCATCGTGGCTGAAGGCCGTCTTGTCTACGTGTCGGGTCAGGGCCCGCTGCGCGACGGCGAGGTGACCGGCGCCACCATCGAGGAGCAGACCAGGATCGTGCTGGACAATGTCGCCGCCGTACTCGAGTCGGCGGGCGCGGGTTTCGCGGACGTGGTCCAGTGCCGGGTGTTCCTCGCCGACACCGCCGACTTCTTCGCCATGGACGGGGTCTACGCGCAGTATTTCCCGGAGCCGCGGCCGGCCCGGACCACCGTCGGCGTCGCGCTGCCGCTGCCCGGCATGCTCGTCGAGATCGACTGCGTGGCCGTGCTGCCGGCCACCGGCGGCCAGGCGTAGCCCTGGCCGGCGCCACATGGCCCCGCAACTGACCGAGCTGCCCGTCCCCCGCGCGGCGCTGGGCGAGGGCCCCTGCTGGGAGGCGGCGGAAGGCGCCCTGTACTGGACGGACATCCCGGCGCGCCGGGTCCACCGGCTGGCCGCGGACGGCACCCACACCTCATGGGACGCCGGCCAGCCGGTCGGCGCCGTCGTCCCGCGCGCGGGCGGGGGCCTGGCGCTGGCGGCCAAGGACGGGTTCTGGGCGCTGGACCCGGCGACCGGCGGGCTGGCCCTCCTCGCGCACGTCGAGGCGGACGTGCCGGGCAACCGGATGAACGACGGGGCGTGCGACGGCGCGGGCCGTTTCTTCGCCGGCACCATGGCCGAGGACGAGTCGCCCGGTGCGGGCACCCTGTACCGTCTCGATCCCGATCACGCGGTGACCCCGATGCTGCCCGGCGTCAGCATCTCCAACGGCATCGGCTGGAGTCCGGATGAGTCGCTGATGTACTACGTCGACTCGCTCGCGCACTCCCTGGACATCTTCGACTATGACCCGGCCAGCGGGGCCATCGCCAACCGGCGCGTCCTGGCCAGCATCGGCGACGGCGAGGCCATACCCGACGGCCTGGCGGTGGACTCTCGCGGCGACATCTGGGTCGCGGTCTGGGGTGGCTCCGCGGTGCTGCGGTACGGGCCGGACGGCCGCCTGAAGCAGACCCTCGAGATCCCGGCCGCCCACGTGACCAGCTGTGCCTTCGGCGGCCCGGGCCTGGCCACCCTCTACATCACGACCGCCGACGGGCCGGGGCGGGGCGCCGGCGCGCTGTTCGCCTGCCAGACCGGGGCGACCGGGCTGCCCGCGAGCCCCTTCCGCGGCTGACATCCCAGGAGAGGCAACGTGCCCGGACGAGCGGACCCGCACCGGTGAAGGCGCTCGTCTTCACCGCGCCGGGCACCCTGGAGCTGCTCGACGTCCCCCAGCCCGAGCCGGCCCCGGGCGAGGTCGTGGTCGAGGTCCGCGCGGCCGGGATCTGCGGCAGCGAGCTGCACGGCGCCCGCAACCCGGGGTTCAGGAAGCCACCACTGATCATGGGGCATGAGTTCGCCGGGGTCACCGCCGCGGGTGACGCGGTGGTGGTCAACCCCATCCTCTCCTGCGGCCACTGCGGCCCGTGCCAGCGCGGGCTGCGCCACGTCTGCGCGGAGCGGCAGATCATCGGCGTGCACCGGGCCGGCGGGTTCGCCGAGCGGGTCGCGGTCCCCGCTTCGGCGCTGCGCCCGCTGCCGCCGGAACTGCCGTGGGAGACGGCGGCGCTGATCGAGCCCGCGGCCAACGCCGTGCACGCGTGGAACCGGGCCAGCAGCGCGCTGGGCGCCGACGGCGCCACGGGCGCCCGGGTGGGGGTGATCGGCTGCGGCGCCATCGGCCTGATGTGCGTGGCGGCGGCCCTGTCGGCCGGGGCCGGGCGGGTCGAGGTGAGCGATCTGTCGGCCGTCCGGCTCGCCGCCGCGTTGCGGCTCGGCGCCGGGGCGGGCGGCCCGGCCCTGGAGGGCGAGTACGACGTGGTGATCGACGCCGTCGGGTCGGCGGCGACCCGCGCCGCGTCCGTCGCCCAGCAGCGTCCCGGCGGGACGGCGATCTGGCTCGGCCTGGCCGGTCCCGACCCGGGCTTCGACGCCAACGCGCTGGTCAGGAGCGAGAAGCGCGTCCTCGGCTCGTTCGCCTACCGCGACGAGGAATTCACCCAGGCCATGACCCTGATCCGGGAGTGGGACCTGACCTGGGCGGCCGACTATCCGCTGGCCGCGGGCGCGGAGGTCTTCACCGACCTGATGAACGGCGGCCTGCAGCCGGTGAAGGCTCTGCTGCGGCCCTGAGCCGGTCCGCGCTCCGGCTCCGGTGAAGCGGCCGCGCCACCACGGGCCGCCGGGCCGGAACCTTGACGCCCAGCCGGACGGGGGAGGACAATCGGTCCCGAAATGTCATATTAGAACGGCAATCCGTATCGTGGAATGCCGCCATTCCCGCGGCAGCGTACCCGGCTCATTCGCACAAGTGGCGTCGCAAAGGGGAGGCGAAATGGGCAGAACCAGGACCCACAGACGCGTCATGTGGCGGATCGGCGTGCCCGCGGCGGTCGCGCTCACGCTGCTCGCCGCCGCCTGCTCCAGCAGCGGGACCGGGTCCACCTCGGCGAACGGCACGGTGAACCTGGTCATGTGGATGGGCTACACGCCGCCGCCGCCGGTCAGCCAGAGCGCCGAGTACCTGTCGCTGAAGCACATCGTCGCCGACTTCACCAAGCTGCACCCGAAGATTCACATCCGGATGGTGTACGTCAACAACGATTTCGCGCTGCAGAAGGCGACCGTCGCGCTGCAGGGTGGCCAGCAGCCCGACATCTCCTACCAGTACGGCACGAACATGCCCCAGCTCGCCAACACGCCGCAGCTGGTCAACCTCACCAACCTGGTGAAGCAGCCGCAGTACGGATGGAACGACTTCTTCGTCGGCGAGCGGGACGTGGCCACCGTGAACGGGAAGACCCTCGGCCTGCCGGCGCTGGTGGACAACCTGGCCGTCGTCTACAACAAGACGCTGTTCGCCCAGCATCACCTGGCCCCGCCGGGCCCCAACTGGACCTGGAGCCAGCTCGCCGCCGACGCGAAGGCCATCACCAACCCCTCGCAGAAGATCTTCGGCCTGACGTTCCCGGCCGACGGGAGCGAGACCACGGTCTGGGAGTACGAGGCCATGCTGTGGGAGGCGGGCGGGAACATCCTGTCGCCGAACAACTCCAAGGCGGTCTTCAACTCCCCCGCGGGGGTGCGGGCGCTGACCACGCTCCGGCAGATGCAGCAGGCCCACTCCCTGTACCTGGACTTCCATCCCGACGCGGGCAAGAGCGAGGAGCTGTTCAACTCCGGCAAGCTCGGCATGATCATCACCGGCCCGTGGGACCTGTCCAGCTTCCCGAACGTGCACTACGGCGTGCAGATCATGCCGTCGTTCGACCCCGGCGGCAGCCACCAGACCATCTCCGGCCCGGACAACTGGGTGGTCTTCAACAACGGGCCGGCCCGGGTCAGCGCGTCGCTCGAGTTCCTGCGCTACCTGACCTCGCCCAGCGTGCTGCTGGCGAACTCGCTGGCCACCGGCGACCTGCCGACCAAGGCGTCGGTCCTGAAGATGCCGGGGTTCGCCCAGTTCGACAAGAAGTACCCGGGCGAGGGCTTGTTCGCGCAGAACCTGAGCAACGTGCACCAGGCCCGGCCGCAGATCCCGCAGTACCCGCGGGTGTCCTCGGCGCTCGGCCAGGCGATCGTGGCCGCCCTGCTCGGTCAGTCGGCGCCGCAGTCCGCGCTCAATTCCGCCGCCCAGCAGTCCGACACCTACCTCACGACCGGTGGGTAGGCCCGGGCAGGCAGGGTGACGCGCGTTCGCCGGATCCTCGAATCCGACAACTTCTCCGGCTGGGCACTGGCGTTCCCGGCGGTGTTCCTGATCTTCGTGTTCGGGATCGTCCCCATCGTGTGGTCGGCGCTGCTGTCGTTCCAGCGGACGAACCTGCTCTCGCCGTCGCAGTGGATCGGGCTGGCCAACTACCGCGCGCTGCCCAGCGACCCGCTGTTCCGCCAGTCGGTCGTGCACAGCCTGGTGTACACGGCGCTGTTCGTGCCGCTGTCGGTGGCGGGCGGCCTGTTCGCGGCCGTCGCGCTGAACCGCCGCATCCGGGGGATCTTCCTGTACCGCACCGCGGTGTTCGTGCCGGTCGTGCTGTCGACCATCGCGACCGCGATCATGTTCCTGTGGCTGCTTGACCCGAACTTCGGCCTGATCAACTTCCTGCTGTCCAAGGTCGGGCTCGGGCCCTACGGGTTCTTCGACAGCACCAGCGGCGCCCTGTACTCCATCGTCGGGATGACGATCTGGGGCTGGATCGGCTTCGACGTGATCGTCTACCTGGCCGCGCTGCAGGGCGTCCCGGCGTCGCTGATCGAGGCCGCGGAGATCGACGGCGCCCGCGCCTGGGGCAAGTTCCGGCACGTGACCGTGCCGCTGCTCGGCCCCGCGACACTGTTCCTGGTGGTCTGGTCCACGATCAACGCCCTGCAGCTGTTCGACGAGGTGTACTTCCTCACCCGGGGCGGGCCGGGCACGGCCACCTACGTGGTCGTCTACTACCTGTACAACCTGGCCTTCGCGCAGGGCATCGCCGGGTACGCGGCCGCGATCGCCTACGTCCTGCTGGTCGCGATCATGGCCCTCACGCTGATCCAGCTATGGGTCGGCCGGCGATGGGTCCACTACGCGTCATGACCGGCGACACCATTCCCGGCGCCCGGCCCGCCAGCCGGGACGAGGCGGACGCCCGCGCCGCCCGGAGGCGGCCGCGCCGCGAGCCCCGTGAGCAGGAACGCCGGTTCCTGTTCAGCCCCTGGCACCTGGTGCTGATCCCGCTGGCCGTGGTGATGCTGGTGCCGATGGTGTGGATGCTGGTGACGTCGCTGGAAACGCTCAACGAGACCAGGCATTTCCCGCCGGTCCTGCTGCCGCACACCCTGGCCCCCGGCAACTACGCCCAGGTGCTGCAGCAGGCGCCGTTCGCGCGCTGGTTCATGAACACGCTCATCGTCACGGTCGTGACCGTGGCCGGCAACCTGCTGCTGTGCGCGATGGCCGGGTACGCGTTCGCCCGGATCAAGTTCTTCGGCCGGGAAGTGGTGTTCATCCTGGTCCTGGCGACGCTGATGATCCCGTTCCAGGTCGTGATGATCCCGACGTTCATCATCGTCAAGCACCTCGGGCTGATCAACACGCTCGGCGGGCTGATCGTGCCGAACCTGGCCCAGGCGTTCGGCATCTTCCTGTTCCGGCAGTTCTTCCGCACCCTCCCGGTCGAGCTGGAGGAGGCGGCCCGGATCGACGGCGCGTCCCGGATCGGCGTGCTGTTCAGGATCGTGCTGCCGCTGTCCGGGCCGGTGCTCGCCACCGTGGCCGTGATCACGTTCCTATACACCTGGAACGACTTCCTGTGGCCGCTGATCACGATCTACTCTCCGGACAACATGACGCTGCAGCTCGGCCTGACCACGTTCGAGGGAACCCACCAGACCGTCACCAACCTGCTCATGGCGGCCAACGTGATGAGCCTGCTGCCCGTGGTGCTGCTGTTCTTCCTGGCGCAGCGCTACTTCATCCGCGGGATCGCGAGCACGGGACTGAAGGGGTAGGGCGGCTGGCGATGGCACAGGTCCGGCTGGACGAGGTCACCAAGGAGTTCGCGGGCGGCGTCTGCGCGGTCTCCGACGTGTCGCTCGAGGTGCCCGACGGCGAGTTCCTGGTCCTGGTGGGGCCCTCGGGCTGTGGCAAGACCACGGCGCTGCGGCTGATCGCCGGGCTGGAGAAGGCCACCTCCGGCACCATCACGATCGGCACCGAGGTGGTGAACGGCATCTCGCCGCGCGACCGGGACATCGCGATGGTGTTCCAGAACTACGCGCTGTACCCGCACATGACCGTCTACCGCAATCTTGCCTTTCCGCTCCGGGAGCGGCGGACACCCAAGCCCGAGATCGCCCGCCGGGTCGCCGAGATCAGCGCCATCCTGGGCTTGGACGAACTGCTGAAACGCCGGCCGGCGCAGCTGTCCGGCGGCCAGCGGCAGCGGGTGGCGATGGGACGCGCGCTGGTCCGGGAGCCATCGGTGTTCCTGCTCGATGAGCCGCTGTCGAACCTGGACGCCAAGCTGCGGGTGCAGATGCGCGCCGAGCTCAAACGGCTGCACCAGAAGCTGGGCATCACCACCGTGTACGTGACCCACGACCAGGTGGAGGCGATGACCCTGGCCGACCGGATCGTGGTCATGTCGGCGGGCAAGACCCTCCAGATCGGTCCGCCGCAGGAGATCTACGCCAAGCCGGTCAACCTGTTCGTGGCCGGCTTCATCGGCAGCCCGGCGATGAACCTGCTGCGCGGCAAGGCCGCCGGATCGCGGGTGACCGCCGGCGAGCTGGCCTTCGAGCGTCCCGGCGTGCCGGACGGCGAGGTGGTGGTGGGGATCCGGCCCGAGTCGCTGGCCGTGGTGGGCGCCGGGGACGTGGGGGACGTGAGGGGCGCGGGGGGCGCGGGGGACGCAGGAGACGGGCCGGCCGGGCCGCCCGGCCTGCCGTGCCTCGATCTGCACGTCGACCTGGTCGAGCCGCTGGGGGAGACGACGCTGGTGCACGGCACCGTCAGCGGGGCCGTGGCCGAGAGCGGCGCCGAGGAGGAGCAGGCGATACTCGCCGACGCGGCGGCGCGGGCCCCGGTGACGGCGGTCCTGGCCAGCTCACACGGGACGCGGCCGGGAGACCGGATGCGGGTCGCTGCCCCGCCGGACCGGATCTACCTGTTCGACGCCGGCACCGGGGAGGCCATCGGGTAGCGCGGCCCGGCCGGGACGGCACCGCGGCGCAGCTCACCACCGCTCGCGTCAGCTCATCAGCTCAGCAGCGCGGGCATCAGCTCAGGAGAGGAAGGCGGGGCCAGGTGGCAGCAGATCAGCCGAGAATCGTGATCGTCGGTGCCGGCGGCTGGACGTTCCCGGCCGAGCTGGCCAGGGACATCCTGTCGTTCCCGTCGCTGGCGGGCGGCACGCTGGTGCTCTACGACATCGACGTGCCCGCCGCCGAGCGCACCGCGAAGGCAGCGCGCCAGCTGGCCGAGATCGGCCGGACGAAGACGGCCATCGAGGTGCCCACCGGGCTGCGCGAGGCCGTGACGGGCGCCGACTTCGTGGTGACCGTCTTCCAGGTCGGCGGCGTGCGCGCCTACTCCCACGACATCGAGATCCCGCGCGAGTACGGGATCGACCAGACGGTGGGCGACACCCTCGGCCCGGGCGGGGTGTTCCGGGGGCTGCGGACGATCGAGGCGCTGCGGGTGATCGCCGAGACGATGCTCGACGTCTGCCCGGGCGCGCTGCTGCTCAACTACACCAACCCCATGTCGGCCAACGTGTGGGCCACCGACCTGCTCGGGGTGCAAGTCATCGGGCTGTGCCACAGCGTGGCCAACACCGCCGAGCTGCTGGCCCGGGAGCTCGGGGTCCCGCTCGGCGAGGTGACGTTCGACAGCGCCGGGGTGAACCACACAGCGTGGTTCACCACCTTCCGCCGCGGCGAGGAGGACCTCATCCCGAGAATCCGGGAGGTGATGACCGCCCGCTACCTGACCGGCACCATGCCGCTGCTGCCCAGGTCCGACGACCCCTACGAGAGCATCGAGCGGGTCCGCACCGAGCTGATGCAGCTCACCGGGTACTTCCACACCGAGTCCAGCCACCACGCCAGCGAGTACTGGGCGTGGTTCCGCAAGAGCCCGGAACTGACCGGCCGCTACCTGGACCGGCACTGGGACAACCTCGAGGTCTCCCGGGCGGCCGACAAGGAGGCCGACGACGCCGCGATCGTCGATCAAGCGCGCCGGGAGGGGGTCGTGCACGGCGGGGAGCTGGCCGCGCCGATCATGGACAGCGTGCTGACCGGCACCCCGCGCACGGTCCACGTCAACGTCCGCAACGGCGGCTCGGTCACCAACCTGCCGGCCGACGCGTGCGTCGAGGTCGCCTGCATGGCCGACGCGCGCGGCGTCCGGCCCGGCCGTTACGGCGAGCTCCCGGCCGCCTGCGCGGCGCTCAACCAGGTCCAGATCGCGGTCCAGCGGCTCACCGTGCAGGCGGCGACGACCGGCAACCGTGAGCTCGTCCACGCCGCCGTGGCGCTCGACCCGCTCACCAGCGCGATGCAGACGCTGCCGAAGATCCGTGAGATGGTCGACCGGATGCTGGCAGCGGAGGCCGAGTGGCTGCCGCAGTTCGCCGGCCCGGGCCAGGACCATGGGCGGGCGGGCGAGCGGGGCTTATCACGATGACCGGCGCGACGGGGGCAGCGCGGGCCGCGGCCCGCCTGGCGCTGGCGGCCGCGCTGGTCCTGCTGCTGGCCACGGCGTGCACCACCAGCAGCAAGCCCCCGGCCCCGCACCACTCCCCCACCACCGCGCCCACCTACCCGGCAGCGATCAGCCCGCCGGTCGCCCGCGGCACGCTGCGGGTGACCGGTGTGCTGCGGGACGGCATGCCGGTCCGGGCGGCCGGGCTGTCCTGGCTGGCGCCGCGGCTGCCCCGCGGTGACAAGCTGCTGAGCTTCGACGTCGGCTACGTGTGGCAGGCGTGCACGGCGGCGGCCGGCGGCCAGGGCGGCCACTGCGCCGCGGCCGCGGACACCACGGCGACCCCGTTCGCCGCCCAGCGCTACGTGGCCGGGCACGCCGACACGGGGAAGTACCTGAAGGTCACCGTGACGGCCACCGAGGTGGTCGAGACCAGCCCGGCCACGTTCGCGTTCAGCATCTTCCACACATCACGCAGCTACACCACCCCGCGCACGGTCGGGCCCTACCCCAGCGGCAAGCGGCCCTGGAGCTGGTTCATGAACGGGCTGCCCGAGCAGCGCACCGGCTCCAACCAGGAGTTTTTCCAGCTGAGCCCGCCGCATTACAACGCGTCGAACGGGCCGGTGTCGCAGCGCTACCGAGTGGACGGCGGGCCGTGGCAGCCGGTGCCGGGCAACCGGGTCTTCGAGACCGGCCAGCTCGGCGTGGGCCGGCACAGCGTCGAGGTGCTCACCGCCGACCGGGCCGGAGACTCCGCCGCGTCCTTCCGCTGGCAGGTGGTCCCGCTCCCCGCCCCGCTGGCCTGCACCAGGCCGCACGGCGGAGCCTGCTGGTACCCGCCGCACCTGGACCGCACCGGCCATCCCATGCGCTGGGACTGGCAGATCGGCCGGGTGACCCCGCTGGAGCGGACCGGCCAGCGGGCCGTCGATATCTACGACATCGACGGCTTCCTGACCACCCAGGCCGAGATCCGGCAGATCCACACCACCTGGCAGGCGGCCACGCTGCCCCACCCGAAGACCGTCTGCTACCTGGACCTGGCCTGGGAGGACTACCGGCCGGACGGCAGCGTGGCGCCGTACGGCCGCTACTTCCCGGCCGCCACGCTCGGGAACATCTACTACGGCTATCCGGACGAGCGCTGGGTGGACTTCCGCCAGCTGAACGAGCTCAAGCCCATGCTCAACGAGCGGATCGCCATGTGCGCGCGCAAGGGGTTCGACGCGGTCGAGCTCGACGACATCGACAGCTTCGACCCGGCGTCCACCACCGGCTTCTACCTCACCCCGGGCGACGCGCAGAACTACCTGGCCTACGCGTTCAACCTGGTGCACCGGTACGGGATGACCGTGCTGTGGAAGAACACGCCCGGCCTGGCCTGGTGGGGGGTGCGCTATACGGACGGTGCCGTGGTGGAGGAGTGCTACGTCTACAGCGAGTGCTTCGCCGACTGGCAGGGCGGCACCCACCAGGATGGCATCACCTGCTCGGCGCTGCACGGGCCGACCGCGTGCGGCTGGGACGTGTTCACCACCGACCGCACGCCGCACCAGCCGACCGGCAAGTGGGTCGGCGAGGCCGAGTACGGCGACGACCACTACGTGTGCAACCCGGGGCGGAGCTGCCCGGCCAAGCGCATGTTCGCCACCTTCTGTGCCCGCGTGTACGCGCCGCCCGACGGCTTCGCCGCGGTCAAGTTCGACGTCGACCTCGACGGCAAGGTCTTCTGGCCGTGCCCCAGCGGGGTATAGCGGCCACCGTGCGCTAGGCCGCCTGGATCAGGGCGGGCAGTTCGGTGAGCGAGCCGATGCGCCAGTCGGCCAGCTCACGCACCTTCGGGTCGTCCGCCCACAGGTGCCCCCACGGCCCGCGGCGCAGGTAGGCGGCCCGCAGCCCGGCGGCCTTGGCCGGCACCAGGTCGTTATCCCGGTGGTCCCCGACGTAGACGGTCTCGTGCGGCTCGGCGGGCGCGGCGCCGATGACCCGGGCGAAGAACGCGGGGTCCGGCTTGGCCACGCCCCACTCGCCGGACGTGGCCAGCAGGTCGGCGGGCAGGTCCAGGCCACGCAGAATCTGCCCGGCCCGCGCGGTCTGGTTGCCCGCGATGCCGACCCACACCCCCATCTGGCGCAGCGACGCCAGCGCCGGCCGGGCGTCGGGGTAGAGGTCGTCCTCGCCGTAGCACTCGCCGGCGCCGGTGTCCTCGCGCCGCCGCCGCTCGGCGTCCACGTCGAATCCCGGCACGAAGTACTGGAAGATCTCGCGGACGTCGCGGCCCTCGGCGGTCACCGCGCCCAGCACCGCGGAGAAGGTATGGCGCGGCACGTTCAGCCAGTCGGCCCAGGCGCCGAACTCGCGCGAGTCGTCGAGCAGGGTCTCGCCGATGTCGAAGACCACCGCCCGGGCCGTCACGGGTGCCGGGCCGCCTGCAGCGTCTTCCACACCCGCTGCGGGGTGGCGGGCATGTCGATGTGCCGCACCCCGAGGTGCGCGAGCGCGTCGATGATCGCGTTCTGCACGGCGGGCGTCGCGCCGATCGTGCCGGCCTCCCCGATCCCCTTGGCCCCGAGCGGGTTGTAGCTGGTCGGGGTGGCCATGTCGGCCAGCTCGAAGCTGGGCACCTCGGTCGGCGACAGCACCGCGTAATCGGCGAAGGTCGCGGTCAGCGGGTTGCCGTCGGCGTCGTAGACGACCTCCTCGCACAGCGCCTGCGCGGCGCCCTGGGCGATGCCGCCGTGCCGCTGGCCCTCGGCCAGCAGCGGGTTGATCACCGTGCCCGCGTCGTCGACGGTCAC
>Ga0187765_10000367_pt1 | contig 16392 bp, 12 predicted proteins | sample 0216_QUI02_MP05__3_FD_133018 | JGI IMG/M metagenome (GOLD analysis project Ga0187765, IMG submission 133018) | Tropical peat soil microbial communities from peatlands in Department of Meta, Colombia - 0216_QUI02_MP05_10_MG | ecosystem: Environmental > Terrestrial > Soil > Wetlands > Peat ...
GCCGGGTGGACCAGTCCGCCGCCGCGTGCCCCTTCTCCAGCGTGAAGCCGAGCACGGTCTCCACCAGCACGCCGAGCCCGACCCGCGGGTAGCCCAGCAGGCGGCCGGCCAGTTCGGTGTCGAACAGCTCCCGCGGCCGGTATCCCAGCTCGGCCAGGCAGGGCAGGTCCTGGGAGGCCGCGTGCAGCACGGCCTCGGTGCCGATCAGCGCCGCGTCGAGCGCCGACAGGTCGGGGCAGGTGATCGGGTCGATCAGCACCGTGCCCGCGCCCCGCCGGCGCATCTGGACCAGGAAGGCGCGGTGCCCGTAGCGGTAGCCCGAGGCGCGCTCGGCATCCACCGCGACCGGGCCCTCACCCGCGCTGAGCCTGGCCACCGCGTCCGCGAGCGCATCCGCCGTGGTCACCAGCGGGGGGAGCCCGTCACGCGGCTCGAGCAGCGGCACCGCCCGCGCCGTCTCGGGCTGCTGTTCCAGCCCCGGTTGCTGACCTTGCCCCGGTTGCTGGTCCTGCCCGGTTTCCTGCCGCTGTCCGCTCTCCTGCTGCTCCGCCCGCCCGCGGGCAGCGCCGTCCGTCATGGGCCGCGCCGCCTGGCGGGTGGCCGGAGCGCGGTCACCCCCGCCACCAGCGGGGGGAGTCCGGCGGCGGCGCACATCGCCCCGCACCAGGCGGCGAGGTGCCCGTCCAGTCCGGCGGGCGGCGGCTCGGCCTGGCCGGCTCCGTCCTGGCCGGTCCCGTCGGCCGGCAGGCCGGCCAGGTCCACCGGCGACCACGATGCCCGCAGCTCGAAACCGGTCGCCTGCGGCTCTTCTCGTTTAGCGCCGAATCCCTCGGTGACGACCCGGGTCACCGTGCCGCTGGGCGCGGCGTATCCGGAGGTGCGGGCGTCGAGCGCCTCGGTCAGCCAGGACCAGGCGACCTCGCCCAGCATCGGGTCCGCGGCGATCTCCGGTTCCAGGTCGGCGCGGATGTAGATGATGACGCGCAGCGGTCCCACCCAGCCGCGCTGCCCGGCCGGGTCATAAAGGAGCACGAAACGGCCCGAGGCGACCTCGGTCCCGCCGACCCGGGCGGTGGCGGCGAAGGCGGCCGCGAACGGCGCGAGGGTGCGGGGCGCGGGCACATCCTCGAAGGCCAGTTCCGGGCGGACAGCACACACCTGCTCCTGACCCGACCGCAGGCCCGCCACCGCGGCCGTGAACGCGGCGGCCGCCTCCTCATCCGGTGCCGTGACGCCGCCCACCTGCCTCATGATCCGAGCGTACGACGTCACCGTTGCCGGTCACGCCACACGTCGAGGCATGCGTGATATCAATTTCGGCTCGGCGTGGTAAAGAACCAGGCCCGCGAGCAGGGCGCCGCCGCATCCGGTGCAGATCCACTCGGGGCACTCGCCGTCGGGCGAATCGGGGCAGCTGCCTGGTATGCCGTGGTGCTGCTCGAACAGCTGTTCGCCGCCACAGTCGCCGCACGGGCGGAACATCTGGCTCATTCCGGTGACCTCCCTCGCCGCTGTCGGGGCTCCGCCGCGCCGGCTGGTCACGATGGTCGCACGCCGCCCGCCATGGTCGGTGGACCTCAGCCGGCGTGTCCCCGGGTGTGAGATGATCACCTGCGTGACGGCCCCGTTGGAGTCCCCCTTCCTGCGTGCCTGCCGGCGCCAGCCCGTCCCCTATACCCCGGTCTGGTTCATGCGCCAGGCCGGCCGGTCACTGCCCGAATACTGGGCCACCCGAAAACGGAAATCGATGCTGGCCGCGTGCATGACGCCCGACCTGGTCACCGAGATCACCCTCCAGCCACTGCGGCGCTACCACGTCGACGCGGCCATCCTGTTCAGCGACATCGTGGTCCCGCTCCGCGCGGTGGGCGTGGACGTGGACATCAAGAGCGGGGTCGGGCCGGTGATCGGGCACCCGGTGCGGCGCGAGGCCGACCTGGCCCGGCTGCGTGATCTCGAGCCGTCCGATGTCCCCTTCCTCACCCCGGCGATCAGCTCGCTGGTCGCCGAACTGGGCGGCACCCCGCTGATCGGTTTCGCTGGCGGACCGTTCACGCTGGCGTCCTACCTGGTGGAGGGCGGGCCGTCGAAGAACCAGGAGCAGACCAAGGCGCTCATGTACGGCAGCCCGCGGCTGTGGCACGCCCTGCTCACCCGGCTGGCCGGCATCACGATCTCCTTCCTGAAGATCCAGGTCGCGGCGGGCGCCTCCGCGGTCCAGCTGTTCGACTCCTGGGCCGGCACGCTCAGCCCAGAGGACTACCAGGCCTCGGTCCTGCCGCACACCAGGCGGGTCTTCGAGGCGCTCGCCGGGACCGGCGTGCCGCGGATCCACTTCGGCGTCGGCACCGGCGAGCTGCTGGGGCTGATGAGCGAGGCCGGGGCGGACGTGGTCGGGGTCGACTGGCGGGTCAGCCTGGACGAGGCGGCCCGCCGGGTGGACATCGGCACCGCGCTGCAGGGCAACCTCGACCCGGCCGTCCTGCTGGCTCCCTGGGACGTGATCGAGCGGCGGGCCAGGGACGTGCTGTCCCGCGGCCGTACCGCGGAGGGGCACATCTTCAACCTCGGGCACGGGGTGCTGCCGGAGACCGACCCGGCCGTGCTGGCCCGCCTCACCGACTTCGTCCACGAGCAGTCCGCGCACCAGGAGTCGGTCCACTAGGGCCTGCGTTAAGCGGCCGGGGGCGGGCCGGCCGGGCGCGGGCCCGACCGCCGCTGGGTCAGCCAGCGCCGCCCGCGCAGCGCGGCGTAGACCGCGGCGATCACGAACAGCAGGAACGGCAGCAGCGCGCCGACGCCGGCGAGCAGCCACGACGTCACCTGGCGCAGGGCGTGCCAGCCCGCGGCCAGCCCGGCGGTGAATCCGCCCGCCAGCTTCACCGGGCGCGCGGCCGGCGGCGGCTTGCTGAACAGCTGCACCGACACGGTGCCGTACGTGGTCTCGTGCGCGAGCACGCGCTGCTGGGACTGCAGCGCCTCCAGGCTGGACTCCTGGGCGTTGATCTGGTCCTGGACCATGAGCAGGCTGCTGACCGTGCCGGCCCGGGCCAGCAGCCGGCGCAGCTGGGCGATCGCGGCCTCCGCCGACGCCACCCGGCTGGTCACGTCCGCGACGGTCTGGGTGACGTCCTGCGCGTGCTGGGACAGCGAGATCCGGGTGCCGAGGCGCGCGGACAGCGCCGCGAGCGTGGCCTGGTAGTGGGCCACGGGGATCTTCAGCTGGATGGCGATCGTGCCGTCGGCCGGGTGACGGTGATTGAAGTGGGCGGTCTCGCTGGACACGTAGCCGCCGGCCGAGCTGGCCAGCTGGGCGGCCCGCGCGGCCGCCGCCCTGACGTTGCCGGCGCGCACCGTCAGGCTCGCGGTGTAGATGATCGACTGACCGGCCGGCAGGGCCGTGAGCTGGGCCTGCTTCGCCGGCGCGCCCGGGACCCCGGCCGCCGTCCCCGACGCCGACGCGGGTGCGGGCATGGCCGCGTGCTCGCCGCCGGCCGGCATGGAGCTGGCGGCGGAGCCGCCGCTCGAGCAGCCCGCGAGAAGCAGGCAGGCACCGGCGCCCGCGGCCAGGACGGGCCGCAGCCGGCTCATGTGTGCGGCGGGGAACGAGCGCAGTGATGCTGACATGCCGATCGGACGGCCGCGGGAAACGCGCGGTTCCGTTCGGACGGTCACGAGTTGGCATCACGCTGCCGGGTCGGTGTCCAGGCTGATCCGGGAGGTGCGGCGGCCCGGGCCGTGGCCATCAGGTGATCGGGTTGCCGGACTCGTCGACGTAGCCGAGCTCGTGATCGACGGTTATCTGGAACAGCTCGTGCAGGTCATGATTCTCGTTGAGGGCTGTTCCGTCGCCGGTCCGCAGGTAAAGCTCTGTCGCCTGGTCGTCGATGGCGCTGACGCCGTCGAGGGCCGCCATCATGGTGAAGACCGCGGCATACGCCGCGTGCCGGACAATCCCCGCGACTTTTTCCTTGTCCCCGGCCGGCAGCCCTTCGAACCAGCGGCTGAGCTCGGGCAGGTCGCGCCAGGGCGGCTTACCGGCCGATTCGGCGAGATCCTTGAGGACACCCCTGATCGCCGCGTGGTAGACGGCTACGCGGACTCCCTCGATGAACTGGTCGGTGTTCATTCCCCTCCGACCGCGCCGCCTTCTGCGCCGGGTACCTCGCCCCCCTCGGCGGGCTCGCCCTCCTGGGGCAGGATACCCGGGTACATGCTGTCGATGAGGTCGATGAGCGCCTGCACGCGCTCTTCGGGCACCTGAATATCGCGGAGCTTCTGCACGTCTTCCTCGATGAGTTCTTGCGCTGTCCCGGTGTAGGCTCCCCGGCGGTTGGGGATCCTCCAGTGCTCCTCGTTCTCCAGCGCGATCGTGGGGGCAAGAAGGTAGGCGAATCCGGCGATCACCTGTGCCGCGGCACTCCCTTGCGGCACGTGATGAATCGCGAGGCAATCGCCAGGCACAGAGCGCGCCAGCAGGTCCTTGTACGCGCCCACTTCGTATTGCTGCACGGGGTTGCTGATCGGGCGGATGCCCCCGGCGAGCGGGAACAGGAAGCCAGCAATGGAGCCCGCGGCTATCGAGGACAGGAAAAGCTTGATGCCTTGATGGAACGCGCCCTCGACGGAGTAGTTCAGGCTGGACAAGCTGAAGTCCCGGGCCAGTTCGCCTTGGCAGGTGAAGCCGTAAGGCCGCAGCGCGCACAGCCTCACCCAGTCGGAGAACTCGGCATCGGCGGTGTGCGGCGCGCCGAACTGGCCGACCACCCACCGCCAGGCGGCCTGGAGGGCCCTCGCCCGGGGATCGGCGGCACTGACCGACACGTGCTGGCTGATCGCGATCGTGCCGGGAACGCCGGAGCTCCCGGGCTGGCTTCCCCCGCGGGCGAGCTGGCCGATCTGGCCGCCCGGAACGAGGATGGCCGTGCCGAGCGGATCGATGAAGCGGATCGGGTCGTTGGCGGCGTAGACGTACGGGTTGCGCGCCTGGGCCGGCCCGCTGAGCGAGGTGATGGGGTCGCGTGACGTGAACCTGCCGAGCGCTGCGTCGTAAAGCCGTGCTCGCAGGTAGATCACCTGTCCGGTGGCGAGTTCGCCGCGGTAGCCGAACCGCGGCAATTCCGGCTGCTGCGGCCCGCGGTTCCCCGGCGCCGTGGGCGCTGGCACGCCGAACGGGTCGTAGTCACTGGCCTCGACCCAGGCTTCGGTGTCGTCGGTGCGGATGGCCGAGCCGAAGATGTCATGCTGAAACGTGGCGGTACCGTGCTCCCAGCTGGCAAAGGTGCGGCCGAAGCCGTAGGCAAAATCGGCGGTGAGCTGCCCGGCCCGGTCATCCTGAGCGTCATGAGCGCCAGGTTCGGTGCGCTGGGCGAGGATCTGCGGGATCTGGCCGGCGCTGCCCCATCGGTAGTGGACGGATGCGGCACGTCCGCCGTCGCCGTGCCTGTCTCCGGCGCTGAGGGTCAGCGAGGTGAGCAGGCCGTCCCCGTTGTAGACGGCCTGGATGCCCGTGTGATCGCCCGCGGTGGTGGTGCTGATCGTTACGGGCAGGCCGAAGCCGTCATAGCTGATGACCCGGCGGCGGCCACCATTGGTCTCCTCGGTGAGCCTGCCGCAGGAGTCGTACTGGTAGGTGATGTGCTGGCCATCGGCCTCGGCGGTGAGAAGCTGGTCGGCCGCGTCGTATTGATATCGGACTTCTGAGCCGCCGCGCTGCAGGCCGGTTCTGTTGCCCGCAGCGTCGTAGACCAGGCGCTGGTCAGGCCATGGCGGGGGCGGCTGCGGCTGCGCCGTGGGTGGAGGATCCTGCTGGGCGGCGCTGTCCGGGTGCCTCGCGAAGTCCTGGTGGCTTACGGACACGAGCTGGCCAGCCGGGTCGTAGCGGTAGCTGCGGAGCCAGCTGTCCCCGCGCTGGGTGAGGATCCGCCCGTCTGGGTCACGGGTGAGTGACGTGGCCGAGGCGGGAAGCCCGTCGCGGATGACGGTGAAGCGGTCGAGAAGCCCATGTTCATAGTGGTAGCGGCGGGCGGCCCGGCCGGGGAGCTGCTCGGTGAGCAGCCGGCCGTCTGGGTCAAGGGCATAGGTGGCGTTCCCGGCACGGGGATGGGAGAGCCGGGTCAGCCGGCCGTTCAGGTCATAGGAATATCCGAGCTCGAGGCCGCTCGGGTAGGCCAGCGAGATGCGCTGCCCGGCGGCGTCGTAGCCTGCGGTGGTGGCACCGCCGTCGGGGTCGGTTACGGTCAGCAGGCGGCCAGCCGCGTCGTAGGAGTAGTGGGTGGTGCCGGTCGCGTCGGTCATGCTGGCCCGGCGCCCGGCCGCGTCGTAGGTGAACGTCACGTCGGTGGCGCCTTCAGCGGACTTGCGGACCAGGCGGTTGTCCACGTCGTAGTCCATGCGCTGGACGTGCCCGGAGGGGTCCGTCACTGTGACCAGGTGCCCAGCGTGGTCGTAGGTCCGGGTCGTGGTCCGTCCCAGCGGATCGGTGACGGTTAGCAGCCGGCCGGCGGCATCGTAGGTGTAGTGGGTGGCCGCGCCCTTGGCGTCGGTGACCGAGGTCAGCCGCCCCGCCTTGTCATAGTCGTACCCGTTGGTCGAGCCGTTGGCATCGACGGACTGAATCAGCTGCGCCGCGGCGTCGTACCGGTAGCGCCGGATCGCGCCGCTGGGGGGGATCACCGCGGTGCGTTCCCCCCGCGCCGAGTACTCATACGTGGTCGGCCAGCCGCGCGGATTCACCACCGTGTCCAGCCGCCCGGCGGCGTTGTACCGGAAGGTGGTGAGCAGGCCCGCTGGTGTGGTGACTGAGATCTGCCGGCCGTCGGGGTCGTAGGCGAAGCGGGTGCGGCCTCCCTGCGGATCGGTGACCTCGGTGACCCGGCCCGCGGCGTTCCGCTTGTAGGTGGTCTCGCGGCCGAGCGGGTCGATGATCGCGGCGATGTTCCCGGCAGGCGTGAACAACCACCTGGTCACGGCGCCCAGCGGATCGGTACTGGCGACGACGTTGCCGGCAGCGTCGTAGCTGACTCGCTTCACTGCGCCGTCGGGGTAGGTCGTGGTGACCAGCCGGTCGGCGGCATCGTATTCATACCGGGTCGTCGCGCCCAGTGGATCGGTGACAGAGATCCGGTTCCCGCGCGCGTCATAGGTGGTCGAGCTGGTTCCGGATGGCGTCTGCTCGGTGAGCTGGTTGCCGTCCGCATCGTAGGTGTACTGCACCACCGTTCCGTCCGGCCCGGTCATGGACGCGACCCGGCCGAGCGCATCGTAGACCGCGCTGCTGGTCCCGCCTGCGGGCTCGGCGAAGGAAAGGGGGTTGCCAATGGGGTCGTACTCATAGGCCGCAGTCCGGCCGAGCGGATCGGTGACGGAGGTGAGCTGCCCGGAGGAGTTGTAGCCACTGCGGTAGACCGCCCCGGTCGGGTCGGTGGTCTGGAGCAGGAGGCCGCTTGCGGAGTACTCATAGCGCATGGCCGCGCCGGACGGGTCCGTGCTGGCCGTCATCCGCCCGGCTGCGTCGTAGGTGAACCGTGTGACCGCACCCGACGGGGTGGTGAAGGAGATGCGGCGGCCAGCCGCGTCGTAGCCGAACCGCCATAGCTCGCCCAGGGGATCGGTTACTGAGATCAGGTTCCCGGCCGCGTCGTAACTGTAGATAGTCGTGTTGCCGTCGGCGTCGGTCCGCCGGGTGACCAGGCCGTCGGCGACTTCCAGCCGGATCACGCTGCCGTCGGCGGCCGTGGCCGCCGACGGGATGCGGCTGGTCCCCGCGTAGGTGAAAGTGGTCGTGTTGCCGACCGGGTCGGTCTCCGATGTGACCCGGCTCGCGCTGTCATAGGTCCAGGTGGTCGTCGCCCCGCCGAAGGTAGCGGTCAGCACGTTCCCCCGGCTGTCGAACGACTGCGCGAACGGCGTGCCGGCCGGGGTGGCACCGCTGATCAGCCGGCCGTTCGCATCGTAGGTGAAGGCCGATGCGTTCCCCAGCGGGTCGGTGACGCCGACCAGGCGGCCCTGCGAGTCCGCGTGGAACGTCGCCTGGGCGCCCGGCGGCGTGCTGGTGACGGTTGTGACACCGCTGGTCGTGTCGTAGCCGAAGGCTATGGTGCCGTCGGAGGGTAAGTCCTGCTGCGATACCCGTCCGTCAGCCTGGTAGGTATTCGTGACTATCAGGTTGCCGTCGGGGTCGGTGACGCTGCCGATGACAGTGCCGGTGCTGGCGTAGGCGATGATGCCGCCGCCGGGGAGGGTCACCGTGCTCAGGCTGCCAGCGGCATCGTAGGCGTACGAGGCGGCGCGGCCGTCGCTGGTCTCCGCCTGGACGAGCCGCCCGGCGGTGCCATAACTGAAGTTCAGGTGCGTCCCGGATGAATGCGTCGCCTGCAGGAGCAGCCCCGCGGGGTTATAGCTGCAGGCTACTGTCTGCCCTTCCGCGGACTTCCCGGTCAGCCGCCCGTTCGCGTCGAATGACCAGGCTGCACCGGAATTGAAGGCCAGGGTGAACGTGCCGTCGGCGTTGCGTATGAGATCCGCGTCGAGGTCCTGCGGACGGTTAAAGGCCCCTGCCGGTTCCGGGGTGAAGGTCAGCACCCGGCCGTCCACGTCATGGAACTGTACCGATCCCGGGGAGCCCGGCGGGGCAAGCTCCAGGCTCGCGCCGAACGATGTGGCCCAGCCGCGGCCCAGCACACCGGAGTCGGTGCTGAGCGAGTTGTAGGTCCTCGTCCAGTCCAGCAGCCCCGATAAGCTGCCCGGGGACGACAGATCGACATCGGTCTCGGTGTAGTTCCCGATCGCGGTGGAGACTCCGATGCCCGCGAATCCGTAGCCGGGATGGCGGCCGAATAATTCAGAAAGAGGCCGGGTAATGAACTCCTGCGGTTCTGCCGGCACCACGATCCCCTTATCCCGGCAGAACGACAGCGCCACATCTTTCCGCCGAATAGCCTCAGCCCGCTCGGTGCCCAACTGTACCTATGGCGAGGCGTGATCGCATTAGGGTTCACTCTGGCCTGGCCGGGTTGTGCGGCTCGGCTCGCCTCCACGGGTGGGGTCTGCCAGGGTGGACGCGTGGACCACTCCGCCCCGCCCCGGGTCGCGATCGTCGGCGGCGGCATCGCCGGCCTGGCCGCCGCGTTCTTCCTGCGTGATGCGCCGGCAAGCGTCACCGTCCTGGAGGGCTCGCCGCGGCTGGGCGGCAAGCTCGCCGTCTCCCAGGTGGCCGGGATCGCGGTCGACGAGGGCGCGGAGGCGCTGCTCGCCCGCAGGCCGGAGGGAACCGGCCTGATCCGCGCCGCCGGGCTCGCGGGCCAGCTGGTCGTGCCCGGCACCACGGCCGCCCGGATCTGGAGCCGGGAGCATATGCGGCCGCTGCCGCGCCGGCAGGTCATGGGCGTGCCCGCCGACCTCGACGACCTGGCCCGGAGCGGGCTGCTGTCGGCCAGTGGCATGGCCCGGGCCCGGGAAGACCCCGGCCTGCCCGCCACCCCGCGCGATGGCGACGTGGCCGTGGCCAGCTACGTGGGGGCGAGGTTCGGCCGCGAACTGGTCGACCGGCTGGTGGACCCGCTGCTCGGCGGGGTGTACGCCGGGCGGTCGGAGGAGCTGTCGTTCGAGGCGACCCTGCCCGGCCTGGCCGAGGAATCCCGCCGTCACCCCTCGCTCGCCGAGGCGGCCGGTGTGCTGATGCCGCCCCGCCCGGCCGCACCGGACGACGGCGGCGGCGCGGCGGAGGCCACCGTCTTCACCACGCTCGCCGGGGGCCTGGGCACGTTGCCGGCGGCCGTCGCCGCCGCGTCGGGGGCGGAGGTGCGCACCGAAGCGATGGTCCGCGAGCTCGCACGCACCCCGGGCGGCTGGCGGCTGACGGTGGGATCCGCCCACGCCCCGGCCTTCCTGGACGCCGACGCCGTCGTACTGGCCATCCCGGCCCAGCCGGCCAGCCGGCTCCTCGCCGGGCTGCCGGCCGCCGCCGGCGCGCGGGCGGCACTGGCCCAGATCGCGTACGCGTCCATGGCCATCGTCACCCTGGCCTACCCGGCCTCGCGCTTCCCGGCCCCGCTGGAGGGCAGCGGCTACCTGGTGCCGGCCGTGGACGGCCACCCGGTGAAGGCGGTCACATTCTCCTCGGTCAAGTGGCCGCACCTGTGTTCCGCCGACCCGGGGATGGTGGTGGTCCGCTGCTCGCTGGGGCGGATCGGGGAGGAACAGTTGCTGCAGCGCGACGACGCCGACCTGGCCGCGCTGGCCGCGGCCGACCTGGCCGCGGCCACCGGCGTGCGCGGCGAGCCTGCCGACGCCCGGGTGACCAGGTGGGGCGGGGCGCTGCCGCAGTACACCGTCGGTCACCTCGGCCGGGTGAAGAGGATCCGGGCCGGGGTGGGCCGCGAGCCGGGCCTGGCGGTGTGCGGGGCCGCCTACGACGGGATCGGGATCCCGGCGTGCATCGCCACGGCCGAGAGCGCGGCCGCGCAGGTCCTCCGCTATCTGCGCGCCAGCAGGCCCGCAGGTGTGACGGGCGGCGGCTGACCCGCGAGGGCCGCGCCGCTCCAGGCGTCTGTGGCTGGCATGGCTGGTGCTGAGCGGTAACGTTCCCGGAACGGTCCCCGCGTAGCGTGCGGCCCTATGGGGGAGGCGCAGCCTGCAGGCCGGCCGACGGCGGCGGAGGCCGCGGTGAGCCGTTTCTGGGTGGCGTCACCAGCGGCGCGGTTAGCGCCGTCGCAGGTCTCGCGCTGATCGCCCTGGGCCCGCCGAACGATCAGCTGTCGGGCCGGGTGGTCCGGGACGTGGCGTTCCTGGCCCTGGCCGTGCTGCCGGTCACGATTGGCGTTGGCATCCTCAAATACCACCTCTACGACATCGACCGGATCATCTCCCGCACGCTGGCCTACGCGGTCGTCACCGGCCTGCTGGTGGGGGTCTACGCGGGTGTCGTGCTGCTCGCCACCCAGGTCGTGTCGATCACCACGCCGGTGGCGGTGGCAGGCGCGACGCTGGCCGCGGCGGCACTGTTCAGCCCGTTGCGCAGCCGGGTGCAGCGGGCGGTGGACCGCCGGTTCAACCGGGCCCGCTACGACGCGGACCGGACCGTCGCCGCGTTCGCGAGCCAGCTGCAGGACGCGGTGGACCTGGACTCGGTCCGCGATGACCTGGCCACGGTCGTGCAGAAGGCGCTCGAACCCGCCCACGTATCGGTGTGGCTGAGTGAGCGTGACTGACGCTGAGCCGCCAACCGTCGCACTTCCGGCCCGCTCTCAGGGTTGCGGATGTACCCACCAGCCAGCGCATAAGGGACTCGTGATCGGCGCAGCCATGGCAAACGGCCCCGGCGGGCCGGCATCCGGCGGGTGCGGCCTTCGCCGGGCCGGCCGAGGGCGGACAATGGTGGTATGGCAGGCACTGACGAAAACCGCGCGGGCGAGCGGCAGCGGGCCCGCGATCTGAACGAGCTGATCCGTTACACCATGTGGTCGGTTTTCCGGGTGCGCCGCGACGCCGCGCTGGACGAGGGCGCGCCGGGGCGGGAGGCGCTGGCCACGGAGCTTGAGGCGCTGCTCGACCAGGCGGCCGGCAAAGGGGTCATCACCCGCGGCTGCTACGACGTGCAGGGCCTGCGGGCCGACGCCGACTACATGTTCTGGTGGATCGCACCGAACCCGGATGACCTGCAGGAACTCTACGCGCGGTTCCGCCGGACCCGGCTCGGGCGGGCCAGCGAGCCGGTGTGGTCGGTGATGGCGCTGCACCGCCCGGCGGAGTTCAACAAGAGCCACATCCCGGCGTTCCTGGCCGACGAGCCACCGCGCCCCTACGTGAGCGTGTACCCGTTCGTCCGGTCCTACGAGTGGTACCTGCTCGACCCGGCGGAGCGGCGGGCCATGCTCGCCGAGCACGGCATGATGGCCCGCGACTATCCCGACGTCCGGGCGAACACCGTCTCCTGCTTCGCGCTCAACGACTACGAGTGGATGCTCGCGTTCGAGGCCGACGAACTGCACCGGATCGTGGATCTCATGCGCCACCTGCGGGGCGCCCGCGCCCGGCTGCACACGCGGGTGGAGATCCCGTTCTACACCGGCCGCCGCAAGCCGCCCGGCGAGCTGATCGCGTCGCTGCCCTGACGGCTAATTGCGTCGCTGCCCTGACGGCTAGAGGCCGTCGACGTTGATGACAATCGCCTCCTGGGTGGAGCGGGCGATCACGACCACGGCCTCGGTGTCGGGCGAGGGGTTCTCCTCGCGGTGCGGCACGTGCGGCGGGACCCAGACGAAGTCGCCGGGCCTGGTCTCCAGCCGGGTCAGACCGCCGCTGCCGGGGTCGCGGAACACGAAGACCGGCTGGCCGGACACCACGTAGATGCCGGTTTCCGATTCGCCGTGGTGGTGGTCGCCGGAGGTAATGCCCGGCGGCAGCACGGTGGTTCCCATCCATATCGACTGCGACCCGACCAGTGGCCCCGAGATCGCGGCCGAACGGATCATGCCGCTGGTCTGGGTGGTGTCGCCGGACAGCTGCCCGGCCCGGATCAGGCGGAGCTGGCTCATCCGGCCACCGGTTCCAGCGTGAGCGACACCGAGTTGATGCACCAGCGCTGGTCGGTGGGCACCTGGTAGCCCTCGCCCTCGAACACGTGCCCGAGGTGGGAGTCGCAGCGGGCGCACCGGACCTCGGTCCTGGTCATGCCGAGCGAGCGGTCCTCGATCAGCACCACCGCGTCGTCAGCCGATGGCTGGTAGAAGCTCGGCCACCCGCAGTGGGACTCGAACTTCTCCTTCGACCGGAAAAGCTCCGCGCCGCACGCCCGGCACCGGTACACGCCCTCGGTCGTGGTGTCGGTGTACTCGCCGGTAAAGGGCGCCTCCGTGCCCGCCTCCCGCAGTACCCGGTACTCATCGGGCGTGAGCTGCTCCCGCCATTCCGCATCCGTCCGTTGGACTTTGTCCATACACCTGAGAGTACCGGCGGCCCTTCTACCGATACGGTCGACACCGTCGACCCCCGCGCGGAGGACCTTTCATGCAGTGGCTGAACGAGCCCGCCAGCTGGCAGCGGACCGGGGATGTGCTCAGGGTGAGCGTCGACCCTGGCACGGACTTCTGGCGGCGAACGGGCTACGGGTACGTCCACGACAACGGCCACGTCTACGGCGCCGTTTTCCCGGGTGATCTCGACGTTTCGGTCCGGGTGCGCGGCGCCTTCGCCAGCAACTACGACCAGGCCGGGATCATGCTCCGGGCCGGCGAGGACATCTGGGTGAAGGCCGGGCTGGAGTTCTTCGAGGGGCGGCCCCGGCTCAGCACGGTGGTGACCGTGGGATGGTCCAGCTGGATGGTGGCCGACCTGCCGCCCGGCACCGATGAGGTGACCCTGCGGGCGTCGCGGCGCGGCGACGCGGTGGAGGTCCGTTACGCCACCGTGGACGGCCCGGCCGAGCTCGCCGCGCTGGTGTTCATGCCGCCCGACCGGGAGATGCTCGCCGGGATTGTGTGCGCCGCGCCGGAGGGCGCCGGGTTCAGCGTGTCATTCCACGACCTGCGCGTCGTGGGCCGGGAGTGGACCGGCCAGGAGGCGGCCGACGGCGCTGGCTGGGCCGGCGAACCGGCCGCCGCGGCCAGCGGCTGGCCGCGGGAGGAGGCCGGGTGGGACGACGACCGGGCCGATGCCCCCGGCTGGCCCGAGGTCACGGCCGACGGCCGGACCCCAGGCTGGGACGAGGATAAGACCGTTGACGTGGGACCCGGCTGGGCCTCCGGCCAGGCCGGGAAGCCGGTTTCCGGCTGGGCCCCAGGCCAGGCCGGGGAACCCGTTTCCGGCTGGACCGCGGACCAGGCCCGGGAACCGGTTTCCGGCCGGGCCGCGGACCAGGCCCAGGAACCGGTTTCCGGCCGGGCCGCGGACAAGGCCGGCCAGGCCGGGCGGGCGCCGTCCAAGGCCCCCGGCTGGGACGGCGCCCGCCCGGCCAGCGAGTCCCTCGACTGGGCGAAACCCCAGGCCGCCGACGCGGCTGAGGACTGGGAGCGGCTGTCGCTGAGCGTGTCGTCAACCTGGAACGCCTTCGCGGCCGCCAAGCCGGCCAAGGAGCAGCCGCAGGAGCCCGCGGAGGACCTGCCGGGCAAGCCGGGCGCGGATCAGGCGGCGGATCTGGCGGGCCGTGGCAGCGGGGACGACGCCGGCGAAGCACCAGAGCCGCCCGGCGGCGCGGGTGAACCCGGCCCGTCGGCTGCCGCCCGCCCGGCCGCGCCGGATGCGGATGGGCGGATGGGGCGCGGGCGGAACAAGGACCAGCAGCCCGCGGCCCCGGCAGCGGTGCTGCCGGCCCCGACCGACCCGGCCGATGAGTGGATCAGCCTGCTCACCGCCGAGTCCGCCGAGGAGTTATCCGGACCGGTCGCGGCCCCGCGCGAGGGCGGCCCCGGGCCGCAGTTACCCGGGCCGGAACGACCCGGGCCGCAGCTACCGGGGGCCGGTACTAGTTAGAGGCCGACCTGGTAGGCGGGTTCGGGCTGGTCGTGCAGGCGCAGCTCGGTGTGCCCGACCCGGCCCGCGGCCTCGACATCTGGCAGCACCGCCTGCAGCGCGTCCAGCTGCTCCCGCCGCGCCGCCACCACCAGTTCCCTGACCGGCGCCCGCATGGACACCTGGGCGCCGGACTTCGCCGCGCGAACGGCGGCGATCGCCCCCGATGCGGCCTCGAGCGCTCCGGACGCCGTCCCGGGCGCTCCCGCCCCCGCGCCAACGACGGTGAGGGCCTCGGCCGGCTCCGGCCACGCCGCGCGGTGCACCGAGCCTGCCTGCCACCACGACCACACCTCCTCGGTCACGAACGGCAGGAACGGGGCGAAAAGCCGGAGCATCGCCGAAAGCGCAATCCTCAGCGCGGCCCGCGCCGAGCCGGCCGGCCCCTCGCCACGTTCGCCATAGGCCCGGCCCTTGACCAGTTCCAGGTAGTCGTCGCAGAAGAACCAGAAGAACTCCTCCACCGCCGCCAGCGCGCCCGTGTGGTCGTAGGACTCGAACGAGGCGGTGCACTGCGCGATCACCTCCGCCAGCCGGCCGAGCATAGCGGCGTCGAGCGGCTCGCCGACCGCCGATGCCCCCGCGGGATCGGCGGTCGGGAAGTCCGGCGCGGTCGGGGCGCCGGGCGTGGTCAGCGGCCCGGGCCCGCTCAGCGAGAGCACGAACCGGCTCGCGTTCAGGATCTTGATCGCCAGCCTGCGGCCCACCTTCAGCTGGGCCGGGTCGAAGATCACGTCGACGCCGAGCCGGCCGCTGGCCGCCCAGTACCGGACCGCGTCGCTGCCGTGCTGGCGCAGCGAGTCCATCGGGGTGACCACGTTCCCCACCGACTTGGACATCTTCTTCCGGTCCGGGTCCAGCACCCAGCCCGAGATGGCGACGTGCCGCCACGGCCGGGTGCCGTCCTCCGCCCGCGAGCGGAGCAGCGTGTAGAACAGCCAGGTGCGGATGATCTCGTGCGCCTGCGGCCGCAGGTCCATCGGCAGCACCCGGGCGGGCAGGTCGTCGTCGATCGACCACCGGGCGGCGATCTGCGGGGTGAGCGAGGACGTGGCCCAGGTGTCCATCACGTCCGGGTCGCCGGCGAAACCACCCGGCCTGCCGCGCTGGGCGGCGTCGTAGCCAGGCGGCGTATCGGCCATCGGGTCCACCGGCAGGCTCCCGCCGGCGGGGATGATCGGCGCCTCGTAACGGGGCTGGCCCTCGGCGTCGAGCGGGTACCAGAGCGGGATCGGCACGCCGAAGAACCGCTGCCTGCTGACCAGCCAGTCGCCGTTCAGGCCGTTCACCCAGTTCTCGTACCGGGCCCGCATGAACGCGGGATGCCAGCTGATCTGGCGGCCGGCGTCGATCAGGGCCTGCGCGAGCTGCGGGTCGCGGCCGCCGTTGCGCAGGTACCACTGCCGGGTGGTCACGATCTCCAGCGGCTGGCTGCCCTTCTCGTAGAAGTTGACCGCGTGCCTGACCGGTTCCGGGCCGCCGAGCAGGTCCCCGGCGGCGCGCAGCAGCCCGGCGGCCCGCTTCCTGGCCGCCACGGCCGTCTCGCCGGCGAGCTGCCGGTAGGCGCTGCGGCCCGCGCGGCTGGTGATCGCGGCGGGCGGGCAGGCGATGAAGCGGCCGTCGGTGCCCATCACCGGGCGCGCGGGCAGGCCGAGCTCCCGCCACCAGGTGATGTCGGTGGCGTCGCCGAACGTGCACACCATGGCGATGCCGGTGCCCTTGGCCGGGTCGGCCAGGTGGTGGGCCAGCACCGGCACCTCCACCCCGAACACCGGCGTGCGCACCGTGGTCCCGACCAGGCCGGTGTACCGCTCGTCGCCGGGCCGGGCGACCAGCGCCACGCAGGCGGGCAGCAGCTCGGGCCGGGTGGTCGCCACCGGCACC
>Ga0187765_10000370_pt1 | contig 16367 bp, 11 predicted proteins | sample 0216_QUI02_MP05__3_FD_133018 | JGI IMG/M metagenome (GOLD analysis project Ga0187765, IMG submission 133018) | Tropical peat soil microbial communities from peatlands in Department of Meta, Colombia - 0216_QUI02_MP05_10_MG | ecosystem: Environmental > Terrestrial > Soil > Wetlands > Peat ...
GAAGCGTGAGGCACCATAGCCCGACATGCCGAAGCCGCCGGCGCCGGCCGCCGCCTCCTTCACCTCAACATTGTCCTCCGGCAATTCATCGAGGAAGCGCGAGGGCACGGTCGAGGTCCACATGCCGTGGATGCGCCGGTTGGTGGCAAAATAGATGCGCGCGCTTTTTCTCGCGCGCGTCAGCCCGACATGGGCGAGGCGGCGCTCTTCCTCAAGGCCGGCGCGCCCGCTCTCGTCCAATGACCGCTGGTGCGGGAACAGACCTTCCTCCCAGCCGGGCAGGAAGACGGTGTCGAATTCGAGCCCCTTGGCGGAATGCAGCGTCATGATGTTTACCGCCTGCTCGGCCTCGCTTCCCTCGCGGTCCATGACGAGAGAGATGTGTTCAAGGAAGCCCTGCAGGTTCTCGAACTCCTCCATGGAGCGCACCAGCTCCTTGAGGTTTTCCAGTCGGCCGGCGGCGTCGGCGGAACGGTCCTTCTGCCACATGTCGGTATAGCCGCTTTCATCGAGCACGATCTCGGCGAGTTCGGTGTGCGGCATGGAATCTTTTTTCTCCCGCCAGCGATCGAAGGACGCCATCAGATCGCGCAACGCGATGCGCGGCTTTGGCTTCATCTCGTCGGTGGCGGAGAGCGCGCTGGCCGCTTCGCTGAGCGGGATGTGTTTCTTGCGCGCGTAATCATGCAGCATCTGCAGCGCCGCGTCGCCCAGCCCGCGCTTGGGCACGTTGACGATACGCTCAAAGGCGAGATCGTCGGCCGGTTGCGCGATCACGCGCAAGTATGCGAGGGCATCGCGGATTTCGGCGCGCTCATAGAAACGCGGGCCGCCGATGACGCGATAGGGCAGGCCGAGCTGGATGAAGCGGTCTTCGAATTCGCGCATCTGGAAGGAAGCGCGCACCAGAATGGCGATCTCGTCGAGCGGGTGATCCTCGCCACGCTCGCGCGCGTCGCACTGCAGTTGCTCGATTTCCTCGCCGATGGCGCGGGCTTCTTCCTCGCTGTCCCAGCCGCCGGTGACCTGCACTTTCTCGCCGAGGACATCTTCAGTGCGCAGCGTCTTGCCGAGCCGGCCTTCATTGTGGGCGATGAGGTGCGAAGCGGCGGCAAGGATATGCCCGGTGCTGCGATAATTTCTTTCGAGCCGGATGATTTTGGCGCCGGGAAAATCGTGGTCGAAGCGCAGGATGTTGTCGACCTCCGCCCCGCGCCAGCCATAGATCGACTGGTCGTCATCGCCGACGCAGCAGATGTTTTTGGGGAGGCGAGCGTTCAAAGGTGAGCTTGAGACTTGCGGCACTCTGTCTTTCCCCTCTCCCCCTGTGGGAGAGGGTGCCCGAGCGGCGGCGGAGCCGAGCGAGGGCAGGTGAGGGGGCTGGGCCTCGCGAGGCTGTTCCCCCTCACCCGGCTCGCGGAGTTTATCATCGGGCCGCGCTTCGCGCGGACCCGTTGGCTCGCCACCCTCTCCCACAAGGGGAGAAGGTTGTGCAGTGGATGCCTGCAATCCCGTCTGCGCCAGCAGCTTGAGCCACAGATACTGCGCGACGTTCGTGTCCTGGTACTCGTCCACCAGAATGAATTTGAAGCGCTCCTGAAACGAGCGCAGCACGTCGGCGTTCTGTCGGAACAGGCGGATGTTTTCGAGCAGCAGGTCGCCGAAGTCGGCGGCGTTGAGCGTCTTCAGCCGCTCCTGGTACGCTATGTAAAGTTTCTTGCCCTTGCCATTGGCAAAGCTCGCCGCCTCGCCGGAAGGAACGTTCTCCGGCGTGAGCCCGCGATTCTTCCAGCCGTCTATCAGCATCGCGAGCACGCGCGCGGGCCAGCGCTTCTCGTCAAGCTTCTCGGCCTCCAGGATCTGCTTCATCACGCGGATCTGGTCGTCGGTATCGAGGATCGTGAAATTATTTTTGAGGCCGGCCAGTTCGGCATGCCGGCGCAAGATCTTCACGCCGATCGAATGGAAGGTGCCGAGCCAGGGCATGCCCTCGACGATCTGCCCGACCATCTGGCCGACACGGTCCTTCATCTCGCGCGCCGCCTTGTTGGTGAAAGTAACGGCCAGGATCTGGCTCGGATGCGCGCGGCCGAGATTGAGGATGTGCGCGATGCGCGTGGTGAGCACGCGCGTCTTGCCAGTGCCTGCGCCGGCCAGAACGAGGACAGGGCCGTCGAGCGTTTCCACGGCCTCGCGCTGCTCGGGGTTGAGGTCGGCGAGATAGGGAGTAGGCCTCGCGCCCAGCGCGCGCGCGGCAATGCCGCCCGCCGCGGGTTGCGGGCTCAATGGAGCAGGGTTGTTACGTTTAGGCTCGGCCATGTTGTCCGTTGAGGGGCGGCCAGTATTCGACCTTGGCCGCCGGAGCGATTCTTTCCATAGCAAAGATGGCACCCGCAGGTGCCATTTTCGAGGCCGGACAGACCCGGATTCGGTTTCTGTTGCGGCTTTCCACCATTCGGGGTCATGCGCTAGCGTCAATTTCCAGGCTGTATTGAACAACTTAAGGGGGCATTTCCGTGCGACTGAAGGACAAGGTGGCGCTGGTCACCGGCGGCGGCCGCGGCATCGGCCGCGATATCGTACTAGCCTATGCCCGTGAGGGCGCCCATGTCGTCGTCAATGATGTCGATCCGGCGACCGCCGCAAGCACCGCCAAGGACGCCGCCGCATTTGGCAGCAAGAGCCTCGCGGTTGTCGCCGATGTTGCGAAGTCCGCCGACATCACACGGCTCGTCGACACCATTATCAAGGAACGCGGGCGCATCGACATCGTCGTTAACAACGCGATGAAGATCGTGCCGGGAAAACTGGAGGCGCTGCCGGAAGAAGCCTGGGACACCACGGTCAATATCGGCCTCAAGGGCGCGTTCCTGATCAGCCAGGCGGCGGCGAAGCACATGATCGCGCAGAAATCCGGCGTCATCGTCAACATTGCCTCCATTGCGGGGCTGTTTCCCTACAACTGGGCCGGCGCCTACAGCGTCGTGAAGGCGGGGCTGATCATGTTGACGAAATTGCAGGCGATGGAGTGGGCGCCCCATGGCATCCGGGCCAACGCCATCACGCCGGGTTACATCCGCACGCCGGGCACCGAAGCGATGTATGCCGATCCGGAAATCTATGAAGGCCGCCGCAAGGGCGTGCCGATGGGCCGCGTCGGCTCCGGCGAGGATATTGCCGGGCCGGCTGTCTTCCTTGCTTGTGACGAGTCGCGATACACCACCGGCAGCGTGCTCGGCGCCGATGGCGGGCAGGCGGTCGGCTATTTCCTCACGGTGCCGGGGCGAAGATTTTCCGGTGGCAGGATTGACTAGGATTGCGCTTGCCCATTCTCCGTTCATCCCCGCGACCCAGCCTACGCTCGCTTTGCGAGCTTCGGCGGGTTTAAGTCCGCCGAAGCGCAGAGCGCGAAGGCGGAAAGCGGGGATCCAGAGTCCACGCACCGAGTCGGAAATTTAGCACACTGGGTCCCCGCTTTCGCGGGGACGAGCGGCAAGGAAATTCGGATTGATTAAGGCCGCTCGGCTTCCATCTCGAGTGTGTGCGCCTTGCGGCCGCCACGCTCGATTGAACTTGGGGCTTCGTCGCGCTCGATGAGATGCCTGGCGAGGTCCAGGCAGCGCTTGGTCAGCATGGCCGCGCCCTCGGCGAGTTCCTTTGAGCCACGCACGATCTCGACGTTGCGTTCCATGTCCTCGTGCGACCAGCCGCGCGAATGGGCGATATAGGGAAATTGCGGGAAAATGAAACCGAGCTCGGCGAAGAAGCCGAGCATCTGTCCGGCGACTGACTGGATGTTGTCCTGTCCCCCGACAATGATGAAACCGGCAACCTTGTTGCGGATGAGCACCAGGTCACGGATCGTCACCGCGTTCTGCACGCAATTAGGCCGTTCGGCCATCTTGAAATAAAGCGATGATGCCGCGCCCCAGCGGATCGGCGTTGCGATGATGATGGCGTCGGCCCAATGCACCAGCGCTTCGTAGACCTGGTCCATCTGGTCGGCGGAATCCATCTGCGTGATCGAGCACGGCCACGTGCACGCATGGGCTGATTTCGAATAATAGCCCTCGCAATTGCGAAACTTGAGTTCGTTAAGCCGGATCAATCGGGTTTCGGCGCCGAGTGCGGCGCCTTCCTTCAAGGCGTGATTGAGCAGATGATCCGAGCCGGAAAATCGCGGGTGCTCCGCGTCCATTGCCGATGTCGCGATCCCCACGAGCCGCAGCGGCCCGCTCGCGCGCTCGACCTTGCGCGCCAGCGGGTGCGGGTCGTGCGGCGCCTTGGTGCGTTTCGTGGCCGCCGCGATGTTGACGAGCAGGCGACCCTTCTCGACCTTGACCGGATAGGAAGGAACGCGGTCGGCCTCAAAGCCGGGTTCGCCAACGCCACTGCTGCGGTGGAATTTCCAGTTATGCCAGGGGCAGACGATGTAGTCACCGTCGAGGCAACCCTCGCCAAGCGGCCCGCCGACGTGATTGCAGACGTTCGACACCGCGCCGAATGTCCCATCCCGGAATGATATCGCCAGATCCCGCTGCATGACGTTCACGTGTCTCAGCGGGGTTTGCGACAGTTCGTCGGTGGCGCCGACGTCGACCCAGTTTTCATCTCCGGCCATGATCGCCCTGTGCCCTGTTTGAATACCTATCGCCGAGACTACATCGCCGGCTTCGGCTTGAGAATTTCGCTGATTGCCTCGCGCGGAATGTTGATCGCGGCCGGCGTGCCCGGCAGTAGTGGCCGCGGATCGACTTCCACCAGGCCGCCGTTGATCCGCACGCGATAGGTGGCGAGTTTCTCCGTGAATGGCGGCGGTGCGCAACCGTCCTGCAGGCGGTACTGGTAGCCGTGCCACGGGCAGGTCACGCAGCCGTCGATGATGCGGCCTTCGCCGATCGGTCCGTTCTGGTGAGCGCAGAGATTTGTGAGCGCGCCGATTTGAGTGCCGTCGCGAAACACCGCGATGCGCTCGCCGCCGGGCGCGGCCACGACGCGCGCGCACTTGTCCGGGATCGCATATGGCGGGCCCACGGCAATCCAGCCGTCCGCGTTCAAGGCGTTGCCCTTGTCGCCGGCGCGCTCGCGCCATCCCGCAATCAAGTGCAATAGCGCCACGCTTCCGGCGCCGCCCACCAGCATCAGCGGAATGAGTATGGTTCCCTCGCCTTGCATGATGCCGAGCGCAACGTGCATGACCACCAGCCCGTAGGCGACGTATAGCGCCATATGGAGGCTCTTCCAGATGCGCGGCGTCAGGAATGCAAGCCAGAAATCGTGACTTGTCGCGGCCATCAGGAACAAGATGAGCAGCGCGCCGATCCCCAGCGCCTTGAACGGGAAGCCGATGAACTTTCCGTAGTCGCTCCATTTCGTCAGCTCGGCGCCGAGGTTGGGCAAATTGTGCTGCGCGATGTACCAACTCAACAGGAACCCGAGATGCACCACGGCGACGATAAACGTGAGCACGCCGAAGTGGCGCCGGTTGTAAAGAAGTGGCAGGAAGCGTGGATTGAGCCGTGTCAGCGGACCGATCGATAAAATCACGGTCAACATCAGAAAAGCGCAGGCACCAATGGCGCGGATGCCGATGTCGATCGCTTCGAGATGATCTTTCGGCGGATGCAGCCGCCAGTGCAGCGCAACGAATGCCGCAAGAAAGACGGCGACGGCGCAGAGCAGGATGCCGTCGTAGACGAGCTTATCCCTGTTCCACTGCACCGCCCGGAAGCCGGCGCTCATCGGTGGTCTCCACGCGTGCCGTTCATGGTGGCGGCAGCACGCGCAATATCAGCGCGAGCGAAAAACCGAGCGCGAGCACCAACGTCAGGACGGGCCAGAGCAGCCGATGCGTGGTTCGGTGGGCTCGTCTCATGCTCGTCTCATGCCATCTCTTGTGCCGCCTTGCGCGACTTCAGCCAGCGCACGAGCACGTAAGGCCAGAGCGCGGCGGCGCCCGGCAATATCAGGATGCGGGCGCCGAGGGTCATTGAATAGGGCAGGACCTGAGTCACGCCGAAGCTGACGAAGGCAACGGCCGTCACGATGCCGAGCAAGGCGTAAAGGCCAAGGGCGTAGAGCAGGATCATAAAAATCGCCGCACTTCCGTTGCCGCTGGCGCACAGCGTCGGGGAAAATGCCCGCTAAGACAAGGGTGGATTTACGGGCAGCTACGCGATCCCGTGAGAGGCGACGGATTGAACCCGACAAGCCCGGTGATGACGACGTGAATATCATCGGGACATACCAACCGGATCACTCTGTGCTAGATAGTCGCGGGTTTTCAGTCGTCGCGGAATTGTGTGTTGGATACGCAAGTCATCATTGTCGGCGCCGGGCCGGTCGGGCTTACGCTTGCCATCGATCTTGGCCGCCGCGGCGTGCGCTGCATCCTGCTTGAGCAGAAAGACGCGCCACAGTTTTTGCCAAAAATGGAGCGGTGCAACGCCCGCACCATGGAGATCTACCGCCGGCTCGGCATCGCGCAAAAGATCCGCGACGCCGGCTTCTCGCGCGATGTGCCGATGGATGTGTTCATCGTCACGTCGCTGGTCGAGCCGCCGTTGCTGCATCTGCCTTACCCGTCGGTTGCGCAGGCGCAGGCCGAAATTGCCGCCTGCACCGACGGCTCGATGCCGCTTGAGCCCTATCAGCTCATCTCGCAATACACGCTTGAGCCATTGTTGAAGTCGATCGCAGAGACGCTTCCCACTGTCGACGTGCGCTACGGTTGCGAATTTGTGTCGTTCACTCAAGATGAGAGGGCGGTACGCGCGCGCGTGAAGCGCGGCGGAGCGACATCCGAACTGAGTGCCGACTATCTGGTTGGTTGCGATGGCGGGTCGAGCAATGTGCGGCGTCAGCTCGGAATAAGGCTGCAGGGCGAAGCAAACCTGCTGCAATTGCGGCAGGCGCTCTACCATTGCGACGATCTCTTCGAACGCATTCCGATTGGCAAAGGCCGGCACTATCACGTCGCCGATGCACATAATTCATTCCTGATCGTGCAGGATTCCACCCGTCACTTCACGCTGCATGCCGTGGTCGACAGCGACGACGACATGTGGACGATGTTCGAGCAGATCGTCGCCATGCCGGTGAAATACGAGATGCTCTCATGCCAGCCTTGGCGGCAGAACTTGCTGCTGGCGGACAGTTACGGGCAGGGGCGCGTGTTTCTGGCCGGCGATGCGGTGCATCTGGTGATCCCGACCGGCGGGCTCGGCATGAACAGCGGTGTTGGCGACGCCATTGATCTGTCGTGGAAGCTTGCAGCTATGCTGAAAGGGTGGGGCGGGCCGCAGCTTCTGCGCTCCTATGAGATTGAGCGCCGGCAGATCGGTGCCCGCAATGTCGAGGCCTCGCGCCATGCCTCGCGCGGGCGGCGCGCCTGGCGTGCAGCCTATAAACCGAACATCCGCGATAAGACGCCGGAAGGTGCCGAGACGCGCGCCAATCTCGCGCGCATCGCCGACGTCGAGCAACGCAAGAGCAATGAGATGATTGGCGCCGAACTGGGCTACCGCTACGCTGGTTCGCCGATCATCTGGCCCGAGGCGGGAGCGGCGCCGGAGCCGGATTTCATGAAATATGTGCCGACGACCTGGCCGGGCGCGCGGCTTCCGCATGTCTGGCTCACCGACGGCGCGGCGTTGCACGATCGCATTGGCAGCGGCTACACGCTGCTGCGCCTTGCCGGCGCGCGGGGTGACGGCGCCGCGCTCTCCCCGGCCTTTAATTCCCTATCCGCGCCGTTTTCAGTGCTCGAGATCGACGATCCGCGCCCGCGTGACATCTACGGCACTGATTTTCTGCTGGTGCGGCCGGATTTGCATGTGGTTTGGCGCGGCAACAGGTTGCCCGACGACCCGGGCAAGCTGGCCGCTCTGGCGACAGGCCATTGAGTAGTTTTGGCGGAGGCCGTTGAGTTTTCCGGACTTAACTGCTTTATCCGCTCGTCCCCGCGAAAGCGGGGACCCAGGGCAACATATTTCAGGGCCCGCAATCGGGGCTCTGGATTCCCGCTTTCGCGGGAATGAGCGGAGTAAATGTAAATGCCCAAGAAGCTCGCACTAACGCTCGCCTGCGGTGACTACGAAATCATCCGCCCTCTGCTGCGCGGCAAGGTGGAGGTCGATGGCGTCGACCTGACTATTCTCACCGACATGGATTCGGCGACCCGCCACTGGCGCTTTCTCAATAACGGCGAGTTCGATGTCGCCGAGGTGTCCGGCTCATCTTATCTCGCTGCGCGCGACAATGACCTGCCGTTCCGCGCAGTCCCCGTTTTCCTGCATCGCCGTTTCCGGCACGGCTTCATGTTCATCAATACGTCGAAAGGCATCTCCAAACCCGCGGATCTGCGCGGCCGGCGGATCGGCGTGAAGACAATGATGACGACCGCGGTGCTGTGGATGCGCGGCATTCTGCAACATGAGTATGGCGTGCCGCTCAACAGCATCGAATGGGTGGCGGAGATCGAAGACGACGTCAAAGTGACGTTGCCGCCCGACATCAAATATTCCTGCCTGCCGGACAACAAATCGGTCGAGACTATGCTGGCAGCAGGCGAACTCGACGCGGTCTTCCACTCCGATTTCGTTAAGCCGTTTGTCGCCAAGGACCCGCGCGTGGCGCGGCTCTTTCCCGATCACAAGGCCGAGGAGATGGCCTATTTCAAGCGCACCGGCATTTTCCCGATCATGCATGTGCTCGGCATCCGGCAGTCGCTGGCGGACGAATATCCATGGCTCGCCGTCAATCTGTTCCGGGCTTTCAATGAAGCCAAAGCGGTCGCGATGAGGCGCATGGCAAACCCGCGCATCGTGCCGCTCGCTTGGTATCGCGACGCCTGGGAAGAGCAGGAGCGCATCCTCGGCCCGGATCCTTGGGAGTACGGGCTCTCGGAGAAAAACCGCAAGGTACTCGACACTCTTGTTGGCTATTCGCACGAGCAAGGCCTCATTAAAAAGCGGCCGACCCTGGAACACCTCTTTCTTAACGTCGACCAGGGCCGCAAGCGCGGTGGCGAATACAGGATTTAGATTAATCCCGTCATGGCCGGGCTTGTCACCCGAAGTCGGGTATACCCGACTTCGGGCATTGTATTTTAATTGCGCAACTCGGGCAGGCCCGAGTTGCGCATGCCATCCACGTATTGCTTTACTGATGACAAGAAAGGCGTGGATGCCCGGCCCAAGGCCGGGCATGACGAGCCGTATTCGGTGGAGGATTCACGCTCATGTCATTTAAGCCCCCGGTTCTTGCAGTTGCGTTTTTGTGCAGTCTCTCCGCCGCACACGCGCAGGAAAAGGTCTGGAAGCACGGCATTCTCGAAGCCAAGAGCGATGCCGGCTTCATTGCGATGGTCGACAAAGGCGGCTTTGCCGCCAAGCGCGGATTGAAAGTCGAGATTCTCCAGATCAAGGCTGGCGCAACACTCATGAAGGCCTTGATTTCCGGGGAAATCGACAGCGTCGACATGGGCGCGGCGGAATCAATCGTGGCCGGCGTGCGCGGCACCGGTGTGAAGATCGTCGGTTGCACCTGGCCGGGCGTGCCGCAGGTCGTGCTCGCCAAGGCCGAGATCAAGACGCTTGCCGATCTCAAGGGGAAGACCGTGGCCATTTCATCGCCGGGTTCGTTGCCCGATCTGCTGTTCCGCGGCATGTTGGATGCCGCCAATGTTCCGTTTGCGGACGTGAAACTGGCTACGCAGGGCGCCGATCTCGACCGCTACAAATCACTGGTCGCGGGCATCACCGATGCCGCGGTGGTGTCGAATGAATTCGAGGCGGTGATGCCCAACAATATCAAGGTACTGGCCAAGGGCGGCCGCGCGGTCCCGAAATTCATCCGGCTCTGCGTGGCGACCAGCAGCAAGGTGCTGGCCGAGCGGCGCGACGATCTTGTTAAATTCGTCGCGGCGGAGATGGATGCCTATAAATTCGCCGCAACGCATCGCGATGAAACCGTCAAGGTTGCGCATGAAATGACCAACGCCAAACCCGACGACAAACGCGCGGAGTTCATTTCCGATCAGGCGATCCGCGACAAGCAGATTGACCCGACGCTGGCGATCCCGGCCGAACGTATCGAATGGATGCAGCAGCTCTTCGTCAAGGCCGGCGTAATTCCGAAGGCCGTGCCAACGGACTCGCTCATTGATACGAGCGTGCAGGCCGACGCGGCGAAACTGGCGGGGAAATAGCGGATCGGATTCCGCGGCCTTCTCAACTCCGCTCGTCCCCGCGACCCGGCCTACGCTCGCTTCGCGAGCTTCGGCAGGTTTAAGTCCGCCGAAGCGCGAAGGCGGAAAGCCGGGACCCAGGGAAATATATTTCAGCCTTGCCGTTCTGGATTCCCGCTTACGCGGGAATGAGCGGAAAACTTGTATCGCGGCTCAGGTTTTGCCCGGCATGGCAATGCGCCGTCCGGCAGCTTCCGGGCGCGGCAATTGCGCATGCGCGGCCTTCATGCGCCCGAGCGCGCCCATGACCTTTGCGGGAAATGGCGCGACTTTTTTTGCCGCCATGTCGACGTGCAGCGTCATGTTTTCCGACGTGGCCGATACCCAGCCCTCGGTCGCATGGAACAATTGCTCGAAATAATGGACACGCTTTGGGTCATAGTCGAGCAGCTGGAAAGTCACCCGCACCGGATCGTTTTCGCGCAACTCGCGCACGTAGCGCACGTGCACCTCGGCCGTGAAGGTCGAATGATTGTGCTGCTTGAGATAGTCGAGCCCGATGCCGAGAAGCTCGTAGACCTCGTCCACCGCGCGGTCGAACAGCACGTTGTAGTAGGCCATGTTGAGGTGGCCGTTATAGTCGATCCACTGCGGCTCGACGCGCATCAACGATGAAACGAAGGGCGCGAAGAAGACCGGTTCAAGGTCGGTGCGATCGAGCATCTTAAAACACGTCTAGTTTGTGTATGCCGGACGCTACACCCGTTCGTCCCCGCGCAAGCGGGGACCCAGAGCACGATCGGACGGCCGAAGAGTTTTTGCGCTGGATCCCCGCTTGCGCGGGGACGAGCGGAGGGTGGATCTGGTGTTTTGCCAAACTCATGCGCTGATCGGGTAGACCGCCTTTTCGCCGCTCAAGACATGCGCGACATCGGTCGCGCATTTGGTCTGCAGCTCGTTGAGCGCTTCGATCGAGTAAAACGCAGTGTGCGGAGAGATTATGACGTTGTCGCGGCCCAGCAGCGGTGAATCCTTGGCCAGCGGCTCCGCCGCCACGACGTCGAGCCCGGCGCCGCCGAGCTGCCCGGAGTCGAGCGCCGCGATCAGCGCCGGTTCGTCGATCAGGGGCCCGCGCGCGGTATTCACGATGTAGGCGCCCTTCTTCATCTTGGCGAAGGCGGCGGCATTCATCATGCCGCGCGTTGCAGGCAACAGCGGAGCGTGCACCGAAACGTAGTCGGACGTCTTGAACAGCGTTTCGAGGTCCACGCTCTCGACATTGGCGGCTTTGAACACGTCGGGCTTGGCGAAGGGATCATGCGCGATCACCTTGATGCCGAAGGCCTGCGCCTTGGGCGCCACCAGGCGCGGGATGTGGCCGAAGCCGATGAGCCCGAGTACCGTGCCTTCGATGCGGCGGATCGGCACCACCGCCGGCATTTCCCAGCGGCCGCTTTGCACCAGTTTGTTCGACAGCGGAATTTTCCGGATCAGCGACAGCAACAGCGCCATGGCATGATCCGACACTTCGCGGATGCAATAGTCGGGTACGTAATTGACGGCGATGCCTTTTTCCTTCGCGGTCGGCAGATCGATGTTGTCGACGCCGAGACCGAAGCGGCCGATCGCCTTGCAGCGCGTGAGCTGGGTGAGAATCTCGCGCGTGAGTTTGGCGTAGGTCACCAGTACCGCATCGGCATCCTTGGCGACAGCAACAATGTCGTCGGCGTTGACGCTCTTCGACATGCGATAGGTCGGATTGAGACGCGCCAGCGCGGCCTTGGCAGGATCGAGCGAGGGAAAAACACTGTCGGTAACCGCGATCACAGGGCCGGCCATTGCAAACTCCGAATGAGAAAACGAATGGAACTCCGCGAAAACTACGACAGCGCCGCTTACGCGTCCACCTTAAGGGGCCGCCGACAGGCCGCGATTCCAATGGCTTATCGGGATTAACCAAAAATTAAGGACAATCGCGCGCGACCGGACTATTGGACTATCCTGAAAAAAAATAAGGGAGCGTCACAATGGTTGGCAGGTTGGCTCGGGGCACGTACGTGCTCGTGGTCGCGACGATGGTCACGGCGTGGGTCGTTTCGCTCACCAAGGAAGCGCCGGCCGATCCGCAGCAGCCGCCCGCCGCCGAACAGGTCTGGTATATCTTCGCCTGACGCATTCACGGCGTTGCCGTTTCACCAATCCCGCGGCCAGCGTGACAGCTGGTCTCGTTTCATCCCAGGATCATCCTCTGCTAACGTCCGCCGGCGCATGAGCGGAGAAATGACCTATGGCCCTGGCTGACGTCGCTGCCGAGCAGGACAACCGCAACCCGGCTGCGATCAAGACCGTGATCTCGGCTTTGACGGCGGCATTCGGCAACCGCGTCGTGACGTCGCAGGCGGTGTGCGAGCAACACGGCAATACCGTCACCTGGATCATCAATCAGCCTCCGGATGCCGTAGTCTATCCGCACAGCACGGAAGAGGTGCAGCAGATCGTCCGTATTTGTTCGGCCAATCGCGTGCCGATTATTCCTTTCGGGGTCGGCACCTCGCTCGAAGGCCATGTCAATGCGCCGCGCGGCGGTGTCTCAATCGATTTCCGTGACATGAACAAGGTGCTTGCAGTGCATGCCGAGGACCTCGACTGCGTCATCGAGCCGGGCATCACGCGCAAGGCACTCAATGAGCAGCTGCGAGATAGCGGTCTCTTTTTCCCCATCGACCCCGGCGCCGATGCCTCGCTCGGCGGCATGGCGGCAACGCGCTGCTCCGGCACCAATGCGGTGCGCTATGGCACGATGAAAGACAACGTCATTGCGCTCAAGGTCGTGCTGGCAAACGGAGACGTGATCGACACTGCAAGGCGCGCGAAGAAGACATCGGCCGGTTATGATCTCACGCGCCTGATCGTCGGTTCGGAAGGGACCCTCGGTGTCATTACGCAATTGACGCTGCGGCTATCCGGCATCCCGGAAGCGATTTCCGGCGGCATTTGTCCGTTCCCGTCGGTGGAAGCGTGCTGCAAGACAGCGATCCATACAATTCAGTCCGGTATTCCGATTGCGCGCATCGAATTGCTCGACGCCTTGCAGGTGCGCGCGTGCAATTTGCACTCGAAGCTTGACCTTCCCGAAACACCCATGCTCTTCCTGGAATTTCACGGCACCGAGGCCTCTGTGGCCGAGCAATCCCGGCGTTTCGGCGAGATCGCCGCGGAATTCGGTGGTGGCCCATTCACATGGACGACGCGCCCGGAAGAACGCACTCGGCTGTGGGAAGCGCGCCATCACGCCGCGCTGTCAAATTTTACGTTGCGGCCGGGTGCTTCCATGGTTCCCACCGACGTCTGCGTCCCGATCTCGCGTTTGGCCGAGTGCGTGACCGAAACCCAGCGTGACATCGAGGAAAGCCGGATCCTGGCACCCATTGTCGGGCACGTCGGCGACGGAAATTTTCATCTTACATTGCTCATCGACATGGACGACGCCGACGAGATCAGGCGCGCAAAAGCGCTGTCCGAACGGCTGGTCGAACGCGCTCTGGCCATGGACGGGACCTGCACAGGCGAACACGGTGTGGGGCAGGGCAAGATGAAATACATGGCGGCCGAACACGGTGCGGCTGCGCTCGCCGTCATGACATCGATCAAGCGTGCGCTCGATCCGCAAAACATCATGAATCCGGGCAAGATCGTTTCGTTGAATTAAGATGATGCCTGTCATTGCGGGGCGGGCACTCCAAGCATATTTCACATCCGCTCGTCCCCGCGAAAGCGGGGACCCAGGCCACAACGTTCAGGCCGTGCGATTGCACTCTGGATTCCCGCTTGCGCGGGAATGAACGGAGAGGAGATTTACGGCGACATAGATTTGCCGCCATAAATCGCCACAATATCCGGGAATTCGCGATGATGGGCCAATTGGATGGCCAAGACGCGCGCCGGATGCGGGTTCGGTGCTGGAGCTGGCGTTGCAGACCACTTTGCTTGGATTGGCGATTGCGATCATCCTGGCGCTCGTTGCGGCGCTGGTCGGTCCGCTGCTGATCGACTGGGGCAGTCACCGCGCATCGTTCGAGGTAGAAGCAAGCCGTCTTACCGGCGCACCCGTGCGCGTGACTGGTACGATCGATGCACGCCTGCTGCCGTCTCCGCGCCTCGTTCTGCATGACATTGCAATCGGCGACGGCGCTGCCGCCGTCCGCGCCCGTTCACTGGACGTCGAGTTCGCGCTCGGGCCTCTGATGCGTGGCGAATGGCGTGCCGCGGAATTACGGCTTGCCGGCCCGCAGGTCAGCCTCGAGCTGGACCGGTCAGCCCACATCCGCACACCGAATCTGGCGGTTTCGTTCAGGCCGGATGAATTATCGGTCGACCGGTTGAGCATCGAGGACGGCTCGATTGCACTCAATGACGCTCGCAGTGGAGCGAGTGTCACGCTTGGCGGTCTGTCATTTAGTGGAGAGGCACGCTCGCTGGCTGGACCCTTCAAAGGCGAGGGTGCCGTCACAATCGGGGGCCGGCGTTACCCTTATCGTCTCTCTGTGGGCCGCTTTGGCGATGACGGCGGCGCGCGTGTACATATCAATGTCGCGCCCACCGATCATCCGCTCACGGTCGACGCGGACGGCGTCCTGGTCTTCGCCGGCGGCGAGCCGCGTTTTGACGGTACGGTCAGTCTGTCGCGGCCGGTCGGGATCGGTTCGCGGGCCGCCACGCCGTCCACGCAAGGCCTTACCCAGCCCTGGCGCTTGAGCGGAAAGATCAAGGCCAACGCGCAATCCGCGCTCATGCAGAATGTCGACTTCCTCTATGGATCGGAGGATCGCGGCTTTCGGCTGGGCGGCGTCGCCGATCTGACGTTCGGCGCGCATCCGCGCTTCAACGGCGTTCTCTCCGGGCGGCAGATTGACTTTGATCGCGCGGTGTCGAGCTCGGATGGCGCGGGCCAATCGCCGGCTGCGGTCATTAGCAAACTGGTGGAACTGGCCGGCACCGCCTATCGTCCGGCGCTGCCGTTTCAGATCGGCGTCGGCATAGATCAGGTCACGCTTGGCGGCGGCATTGTCCAGAATCTGCGCGGCGATATCAGCAGCAGCGGCAGCGGATGGAATCTCGACAAGCTTGAGTTTCGCGCTCCGGGCCTGACGCAAGCGCGTCTGAGCGGCCGGCTCGCGGTGAATGATGATCACGTCGCCTTCTCGGGACCGATCGAAATTGAGACCTCCAATCCCCGGGCGTTGGCTGTCTGGCTCGAAGGGCGCAATGAATCCGCACCTGGCGAGGTGCGGCCATTGTCCCTGCGGGGCGATGTGACGTTCGCGAGCGACAGAATTGCGGTCGAGCAGCTCAAGGTCGAGCTCAACCGCAAGCCGGCCGCCGGGCGGCTGACCTATCGTTTCGCGGCGGACGGCAAACCGGCGCGGCTTGATGCGCAGCTTACGGCAGCTCAGTTCGATGTTGACGCCGCGCTGGACTTCGGACGCGCCATGCTTGCCGGATCCACATTTGCGCGACCCGGCGAAGTGGTGTTTGCCGCCGATGTCGGACGTGCGGCATTCGCCGGTATCGAGGCACGCGACGTCAGCGCCCGCGTGAAGATGGACGGCGCCGGCCTCCAGATCGATCGTCTGGCGGTCGCCGACTATGGTGGCGGGAGCTTTGCCGCGAGCGGACGCGTCGATACCAGCGGCGCATCGCCGCGTGGCTTACTGAGTGTCGATGTCGACACCAGGCAGACGTCGGCCGTCGGCAAGATCCTCGAAACATATATTCCAGAACTTGCCGGCCCGATCAGGAATGTCGTGGATCGCGTCGGACGCGCAAAGCTGCACGCCACCGCGGATATTTCCGGCGATGACAAGACGTCGGTTGCACAACTGGTGGTCAACGGCGGTCTCGACGATGCGCACATCGATGTGCATTCGCGATTTGCCGGTGACTGGTCCAAACGCAATTTGGCCGACATTCAATTCGACGGAACCCTGGAAGCGGCGGAGAGCGCGCCGCTGGTTTCGCTGCTGGGCCTTGAGCGGTTCGTCGCGGTGGAAAAAGGTCCCGGCCAGCTTAAGGTGCAAGCGAGCGGACCTGCCGCGGGCGACATAACTCTCGGAATACAGGTGTCCGCTGCCGGACTGTCGGCAAAGGCCAATGGCAAAGCGCGGCTTTCGCCAGAAAA
>Ga0187765_10000371_pt1 | contig 16350 bp, 15 predicted proteins | sample 0216_QUI02_MP05__3_FD_133018 | JGI IMG/M metagenome (GOLD analysis project Ga0187765, IMG submission 133018) | Tropical peat soil microbial communities from peatlands in Department of Meta, Colombia - 0216_QUI02_MP05_10_MG | ecosystem: Environmental > Terrestrial > Soil > Wetlands > Peat ...
AGGGCCAGGTCCGGGGCCTGCAGCGGATGGTGGAGGAGGACGTCTACTGCATCGACGTGCTCACCCAGGTCTCCGCGGTGACCCGGGCGCTGCAGGCGGTCGCGCTCGGGCTGCTCGAAGATCACCTCGGCGCGTGCGTCTCGGACGCGGTCCGCAAGGGCGGCGACGAGGGGCGGGCCTCGGTCCACGAGGCGGCAGAGGCGATCTCACGGCTGGTCAAATCCTGACCGCCCACCGACCCCTGCGGGGAGGCCTCACGCCGTGGCGGTCCCACCGGGATCCGGGCCGCCGGGATCCGGCCCGGCCGGAGCCGGGCCGCCGGGGGCGGGGTCGGCGAAGCGGGCGAACGCGCGCAGGTTCGCCAGGCTCTCGCCACGCTTGACCCGCCACGCCCACTCCCGCTGGATGGAGGAGGCGAAGCCGATGGCGAGGGCGGCGTTGAAGTTCTCGTCGGAGTAGGTCAGCACGCACCCGAGGAGCCGGTCGATCTCCTCGGCGGTCACCGATCCCAGCGGCAGGCGCCCCACCAGGTACACGTCGCCCTGGGGGTCCACGGCGAAGTGGACGCCGTACATCCGGCCGTTGCGCTCCAGCAGGAACCGGTAGAACCGGGCGTGGTCCTCGTCCGGCTGGCGGCAGAAGAACGCCTCCACCAGCAAGCTGTGTGCGCCAGCGATCAGCCAGGTCATCGTGGCCAGCTTGCGCTCGCCCTCCAGCCGCACCAGGTAGCTGCCCGGCTGCGGGCGCTCGGCGGCCAGCCCCAGCCCGGCCAGCGCCGCCTCGATCGCGGTGGCCGCCCGTGCCTGGTCCGGGGTCACGCCGGCCCCGGGGTCAGCGGTACACCGCGCTTAGCGGCCCGCCGGGTCACCAGCGCACCACGGGAGCCATGCCACTCATAGGCCTCTATTCTGTCAGCCCGCGCGGGTGTAGCTCCCCGGGGCCAGGGAAGAGCTCATCGCCCCGGTGTAGACCGACAGCAGCCGGTCGACCGTTATCCCCCAGCCGAACCGGGAGGCATGCTTCACCGCGCCGTGCGCGAGCCGGGCGCGCAGGCCGGGGGACGCAAGCAGTTCGCCCAGGACCCGTGCATAACGGGCCGGGTCGTGCCCTTCCACGAGGATCCCGGACACGCCGTCGTGGACGGCGGTACGCAGCCCGCCGACCGCCGCGGCGATCACCGGGGTGCCGCACGCCTGCGCCTCCGCGGCCACCAGGCCGAACGACTCCGAATAGGACGGCACCATGACCACCGTCGCGGCCCGGTACCAGTCGGCCAGCTCCGGCTGGGGGCACGGCGGCTCCAGCCGCACCAGGCCGGTGATGCCAAGCGTGTGGGCCAGCTCGGTCAGCTGGTCGGGGTCGGCACGGCCGGAGCCGCTCGGGCCGCCGATGAACGCGACGGTCAGGGAGCGGGCCAGCACCGGGTCGTCGCGGACCGCCGCGGCGGCGGCCCGCAGCGCCACGTCCGGCGCCTTGAGCGGCTGCACCCGGCCCGCGAACACGACGACGTGCCCGTCGGCGGGCAGGCCGAGCCGGCGGCGGGCCTCCTGCGGCGGGCCCGGCCGGAACACCGACAGATCGACACCGGGGTTGACGGTCCAGACCCTGGCCGGGTCGGCCCCGTAGAGCCCGGTGAGCTGCCGGGCCTCCTCGTCGGTGTTGGCGACCAGCCGGTCGGCCGCGGCCACCACGTCCGCCTCGCCGCGCAGCCTCATCTCGGGCTCTGCGGCGTCGCCCCGGGCCAGCGCCGCGTTCTTCACCTTGCCCAGCGTGTGCATGGACTGCACCAGCGGCACGCCCCACCGCTCCTTCGCCACCGCGCCGACGTGGCCGGAGAGCCAGTAGTGCCCGTGCACCAGGTCGTACCGGCCGGGGGCGTAGGCCGCCTCGGCCCGCAGCACCTCGAAGGTGAAGTGGCACAGCTGGGCGGGCAGGTCGGCCTTGTCGAGATCCTCGAACGGGCCGGCCGGCACGTGCCGGACGAGCACGCCGGGCACCAGCTCGGCCACCGGGGGGGCATCCCGCGACACCGCGCGGGTGAAGATGTCGACCTCCACGCCGCGGGCCGCCATCCGCTTGGCCACTTCGACCACGTAGACGTTCAGGCCCCCGGCGTCGCCGGTGCCTGGCTGCTCGAGCGGCGAGGTATGAACGCTGATGGTCGCGATCCGCCGGGGGTAGGGCCGCGGCACGGGCATGCACCTCCGCCTAAGGAACCACGCCGGCCGGTGTCATGTTCCCAGCCCGGGTCAAGGCGGCGGGCCGCGCGGCCGGTAGGCTCGCGCCATGTCGACTCTGGTGCTGCTGCGGCACGGCGAGAGCACCTGGAACGCGGAGGGCCGGTTCACCGGCTGGGTCGATGTCGGGCTGTCCGCCAAGGGCGCCGCCGAGGCCACGGCGGGCGGCACGCTGCTGCGGGACTCCGGGCTGCGGCCCGACGTCGTCCACACCTCGGTGCTGACCCGCGCCATCCAGACCGCCGACCTCGCGCTGGAGGCGGCGGACCTGCTGTGGCTCCCGGTCACCCGGTCGTGGCGGCTTAACGAGCGCCACTACGGCGCGCTCCAGGGCAAGAACAAGGCGCAGACCCGGCAGGAGTTCGGCGACGAGCAGTTCATGATCTGGCGGCGCTCCTATGACGTGCCGCCGCCGCCGATCGCCGACGGCGACCCGCTGTCGCAGGCCCACGATCCGCGGTACGCCCATCTTCCCTACGAGCTGCGGCCCCGCAGCGAGTGCCTCAAGGACGTGCTGAACCGGCTGCTGCCCTACTGGTATGACGCGCTGGTTCCCGATCTGGCCGCGGGCCGGATCCCGCTGGTGGTCGCGCACGGCAACTCGCTGCGCGCGCTGGTCAAGCACCTGGACGGGATCGGCGACGCGGAGATCGCCGAGCTCAACATCCCGACCGGCGTCCCGCTCGTCTACGAGCTGGACGCCGACTTCCGGCCGAAGCTGGCCGGCGGCCGTTACCTCGACCCCGAGGCCGCGGCCGCGGGCGCGGAAGCCGTCCGCGCGCAGGGACGCTGACGGTCCCCGGCGGCCGATGAGCCGGTGATCAGTTTCGGCCGGAGGAATCCCGCATGTCCGATTGTCAACATTTGTATGAATACGTGAGGAACAGCACAGCGGGCCAGACCCCGGCTATGAGCGCCCCGGGCCTACTGCGCATACCATCAGGTTGTGAGCATGCAGGTGACGCGTGGTGCCACGGCCACCCGCCAGTGTGTGCCGTGAAGTGATGCCGGGGGCTGGCCAGTGAAAATGCCCAGGGCGGCCACCACGATGCCGGACGGCGTCGAGCGGCGGCAGACACCCCGGCTCCCGGCCGGTATCGCGTCGGTCCTGTCGGTCCTGTCATCCTCGGCCGTCGTGCTCGACAACAACGACCATGTGCTGAGCGCCAGCGCGGCAGCCCGTTCCTTCGGCCTGGTCAAGGGCGATCAGCTGATGATGGGGGAGCTGCTCGCCCTGGCCCGGCAGGTCCGCCGGGACGGGGAGATCCGCGAGGGCGAGATCGAGGTATCCGGCAGCGCCTTCGGCGGCCGGCGGACCAGTTTCGCGGTGCGCGTGGCGCCGCTGGGCTCCGCCGTCGGCGGCGGTGGCCTGATCCTGCTGCTCGCCGAGGACCAGACGGAAAGCCGCCGGGTGGAGGAGGTCCGGCGGGACTTCGTCGCCAACATCAGCCATGAGCTCAAGACGCCGGTCGGCGCCCTCGCGCTGCTGGCCGAGACCATGGAAGAGGCGGCCGAGGACCCGGAGGCGGTACGGCGGTTCGCGGGCCGGATGCGGCAGGAGGCGTCCCGGCTGACCTATCTGGTCCAGGACCTGATCACCTTGTCCAGGATCCAGGCGGCCGAGCCCGTCCCCGATCCCAACCCGGTCGAGCTCGCCGCGGTGGTGGCGGAGGTCCTGGACCGGTGCCGGATGAAGGCCAGCGCCCGCGGCATCGAGCTGGAGTGGAGCTGCGACGAAGGGCTCGCCGTGCTCGGCGACGAGGATCTGCTGGTGACGGCGCTGCGGAACCTGCTGGAGAACGCGGTCGCCTACAGCCCGGAGAAGACCCGGGTGGTGGTCTCGGCCACCCGGGACGGTGCCAGCACCGCCCAGATCAGCATCGCCGATCAGGGCATCGGCATTCCCGAACGGGACCTGGAGCGGATCTTCGAGCGCTTCTACCGGGTGGATCCCGCCCGTTCCCGCGCCACCGGCGGGACGGGGCTGGGACTGGCGATCGTCAAGCACGTGGTGGCCGCCCACAGCGGCAAGGTGACGGTCTGGAGCAAGGAGGGCGTGGGGTCCACCTTTACCCTGCACCTGCCCGCGATCAGGAATACGCCAGCCGCCGACGGCAGCCCCGCCGCTGGCCTCGCCCAACCTGCCAGGGAGGCAGTCAAGTGACACGCGTGCTCGTGGTCGAGGACGAGGAATCGTTCAGCGACGCCCTGTCCTACATGCTCCGCAAGGAAGGCTTCGAGGTCGCGGTCTGCCCGACCGGGCCGGACGCGATCGAGACGTTCGACCGCAACGGTGCCGATCTGGTGCTGCTCGACCTCATGCTGCCCGGCCTGCCGGGCAGCGAGGTCTGCCGGACGCTGCGCGAGCGGTCGAACGTCCCGGTGATCATGCTGACCGCCAAGGACAGCGAGATCGACAAGGTCGTCGGCCTCGAACTGGGCGCCGACGACTACGTCACCAAGCCGTTCTCCTCCCGTGAGCTGGTGGCCCGGATGCGGGCGGTACTGCGGCGGCGCGGCGAGCCGGAGGAAGTCGGCTCGGCCGTCATGGAGTCGGGGCCGGTGCGGATGGATGTGGACCGGCACGTGGTGACCGTGCGCGGCGAGCAGGCCCAGCTGCCGCTCAAGGAGTTCGAGCTGCTGGAGGTGCTGCTGCGCAACTCCGGCCGGGTGCTGACCAGGATGCAGCTGATCGACCGGGTCTGGGGCGCGGATTACGTCGGCGACACCAAGACGCTCGACGTCCATATCAAGCGGCTGCGCGCGAAGGTCGAGACCGATCCGGGCAATCCCCGGCACATCATCACGGTCCGCGGGCTCGGCTACAAGTTCGAGCCGACGGGCTGACCGCCGCCGCGGCGCTGGCCAGCCGGCAGCGGCGCCGATCAGCCGGTGGCGGCGGGCGACGGGCTCGGGGACGCGGACGCCTTCCCGTGCTTACCGGTCGTGGACGTCAGGGGCGTGGGCGTCGGCGGGAGCGGCGCTGGCGAGTAGGTCAGGAACCACTGGGCCCGCGGCATCACCGGGACCACCATCGGCACCCGGCCCGCCCGCAGGAAGTGCAGCACGAGCAGGATGGACTGGCCGCCGTTCACCGTGCGGGTGAGGCGGCGCAGGATGATCCGGGGCGCCGGGCCAGTGAGCCGCGCCGACTGGTTGGTGCCGACGCGCACGCCGCCGGCCGGCATCTGGACCGCGAGGGCGGTGCCCGGGGCGGTGATCGCGATCAGCCGGTCCGGGGCGCCGCTGTTGGCCAGGGCGAAGAACACGCCGGCCGAGCTCCCGGGCTGGAGCCGGAAGGCGGGCGCCGCCCCGAGCACGAACAGATTGTTGATCCGGAGGTCGTTGTCCACAACCTTCGACGCTCCCGCGGCCGGCTGGTGCCACTGCTGGGTGGGGGCGCTGAACCCGGCTTCACACCCGGCGATCGCGGGCGCCACGGCGGCCGCCACCACGACGGCGAATGCTCGCAGCAGCGCGGCGTTGCGGTTGCTGAGGATCACGGCGTGCTCCTGGTGTCCGGAAGTCCGACGCGGGGTAGTGGACGCCGCACAGCGTATCGGGCACGGTGGTGGCGGCCGTCTGTGAGGGTGGCCTTTTCGCGGCGGGCGGGCGGCCGCCGGGCCGGGGTCAGCCGCCGGCCGGGCTGGCCGCGACGCTCGCCACGGCGCTGCCGCCCGGGCGCGGCTGCATGGTGGCGGTGGGGACCAGCGAGCGCATCGCGCTCGTCAGCTGGAAGCCCCGCCCGTGGTCGGCCACGATCCTGGCCACCGCCCCGTTGGCCTTCACCAGCACGGCCGTCAGGGATTTCGGGTGATAGGTACTGGTGAGGACGTTGTCGATGTCCTCGACCGCGTGCGATGCCCCGAGGCCGGTCCGCTTCACCAGGTCTGTCACGCCGATGCCATGCGTCCCGACGACCCAGAACTGCACCGCGGCACTGTTCGCTTCGAGCGCGAGCTGGCGCAGATGCCCGCACCGGCAGTGGGGCGGGACCAGGGCCAGCACCGAGCCCTTCAGCTCGCGCACCGGCGTCTGGACGCCGTTTTCCAGGACGATCGCGTCGGGCAGCTGGTGGCCGGGCTGGCCCGCCGACGGCGAGATCAGCGGGGCGCTGCTGAACACGGTCAGCAGGGTTCCGGCGAGCAGGGTCAGCGCCAGGCAGCCGGCCAGCAGCGGCAGCACCATGCCGTCGCGGGCGAGCGGTCCGGCCAGCCGGTGGGTGCGCCGGCGCCACCGCAGCGCCCGGAGCTCACGGTGATACGCCAGCACGTCGCGCTCGAGTTCCCGCGCGTCATCGGGGATCTCGATGTCGACCGGTGGCAGGCCGTAATCGTCCCGTCCAGCGTCGCCACCTATGTTCACGCGTATCTCTCCGGCATGAGCGCCCACGTTCATCCCAGTATGGGCCCGGGGCAGCCTCCGCGTCACTCACGCGCTGTCCCCGGAGGCCCCGGCCGCGGGCCAACACGCTGGCGATGATAGTTTCAGATCGGTCAAATGCCCCCTTGACCTGCGTGTTTGCCGTCAAGAACGGCTAGGTGGGCGGCGTCGGCATGGTAGGATTGGTACAGCGGAAGGGGTATGTGCCACATGACTTTCAAGGTCGGCGACACTGTCGTGTACCCCCACCATGGGGCTGCTCGCATCGAAGAGATCGAGACCCGTTCGATCAAGGGTGAGGACAAGACCTATCTGGTTCTCAAGGTCGACAAGGGCGATCTGACCGTACGTGTGCCCGCGGACAATGCCGAACTGGTAGGTGTGCGCGACGTGGTGGGGCAGGAAGGGCTGGAGCGGGTGTTCGAGGTGCTCCGCGCTCCGCACACCGAGGAGCCGACCAACTGGTCGCGGCGGTACAAGGCCAATCTGGAGAAGCTCGCCTCCGGTGACGTGAACAAGGTGGCCGAGGTCGTCCGCGACCTATGGCGCCGGGACCGCGAGCGCGGGCTGTCGGCCGGCGAGAAGCGGATGCTGGCCAAGGCCCGGCAGATCCTGGTGAGCGAGCTGGCCCTGGCCGAGAAGACCAACGAGGACAAGGCCGAGGCGCTCCTCGACGAGATCCTGGCCACCTGACCGCGTCTCTCATCCCCTGCGTGGCCCCTCATGGCCGGTGATCTGCCCCGGGTAGGCGTAGGGACCGACGTGCACCCACTGCTCCCGGGGCGGCCGCTGTACCTGGCCGGGCTGCTGTGGCCCGGGGAGGACGGCCTGGCCGGGCACTCCGACGGGGACGTGGCGGCGCACGCCGCCTGCGATGCGCTGCTGTCGGCGGCGGCCCTGGGCGACCTGGGCTCGGCGTTCGGCACCGCCGATCCGGCCTGGGCGGGCGCCGCCGGGACCAGCCTGCTGCGCGCGACCGCTGGCCTGCTCACCGGCGCCGGTTTCGCGGTGGGCAACGTCGCCATCTGTGTCATCGGCAACCGTCCCCGGATCGCGGCGCGGCGCGCCGAGGCGGAGAAGGTGCTGTCCGAGGCGCTCGGCGGCGCACCGGTCACCGTCACCGGAACCACCACCGACGGCCTGGGCCTGACCGGCCGCGGCGAGGGCATCGCCGCGATCGCGACCGCCCTGGTCGTGCGCGATCAGTAGCAGTTCGGATCGCTGCCCCTGGAGGGGTAGCAAAGCGAACCAGTCATGGTTTCACCGGCTCAGCCCGCCGCTACCCGCCCCTCCACGGAACCGAAACCTATCGTCGTCCCGTCGGCGCCCGGAGCGGTGGCGGTGATCCGCACCACGTCGCCGTCCTCCAGGTAAGCCCGCGTGCCGCCGCCGGGCAGCGTGAGCGGCCGCGTCCCGCCCCACGTCAGCTCCAGCAGGCAGCCGCGCTCGTCCGGGCCGGGCCCCGACACCGTGCCGGATGCGAACAGGTCCCCGGTGCGCAGCGGCGCGCCGCCCGCCGTCGCGTGCGCGAGCTGCTGCGGCGGCGTCCAGTACATGCCGCGGAAGGGCGGGCTCGCCACGACGTGGTCGTTCAGCATGATCTGGAGTGACAGATCCAGCCCCCACGGCTGTGCGCACTCCAGGTACGGCAGCGGCGGCGGATCCTGCCGGGGCGGGGGCACGCGGGCCGCCTCCAGGGCGGCCACCGGCACCACCCACGGCGACACTGAGGTGGCGAACGACTTCGCGAGGAAGGGCCCGAGCGGCTGGGTCTCCCAGGGCTGGATGTCGCGCGCGCTCCAGTCATTGACCAGCACGAAGCCAAACGTGTGCTGCGCGAACTCGCCGGCCCTCACCGGCTGCCCCAGCGTGGAGCCGACCCCGATGACGAAGCCCACCTCCGCCTCGAAGTCGAGCCGCCGCGTCGGGCCGAAGACGGGCGCTTCGGCGCCGTCCGGGCGGAACTGGCCGTGAGGCCGGATCACCGGGGTCCCGGAGACCACCACCGACCCGGACCGCCCGTGATAGCCGACCGGCAGGTGCAGCCAGTTGGGGTGCAGCGGGGGCGCGCCGGGCCGGAAGATCTGCCCCACGGTGGTGGCATGGTCGCGGGAGGAGTAGAAGTCCACGTAGTCGGCGACCTCGAACGGCAACCGGAGTTCCACCGCCGCCTGCCGCTCCAGGTGGGGCTCGACCAGCTCGCGGTGACCCGGGTCGGTCAGCAGCTCGGTGAGGCGGGCGCGGGCGGCGTGCCAGACGGCCGGGCCCGCGGCCATGAACGCGTTGAGCGAAGGCGCCGCGAACCAGCTGGTGGGCGCCAGCAGCCCGGCGTGGGCCAGGCCGGCCAGGTCGAGCACGTGGTCCCCGATCGCCACCCCCACGCGCGGCGCCTGCCCCGGCCGGGCGAACACCCCGTAGGGCAGGTTCTGGACAGGAAAATGGCTGCCCTGGCGCACTTTGACCCAGGACGCCCTGCCCGTGGTCACCCCCTGTCGCCCGGGTCCTCGGGCGGGGTCGGCGAACTGCGCAGCCGGTCGAACTGGGGCGCCAGCGCGGCCGCTGGCATTGGCTGGGGTGTCGGCGCGGCGCGGTCAGCTTCCCCGCCCGGCTTCCCGGCCTCGTCCGCCCCGCTGTCTTTCCCAGGAGCCTTATCGTCTTTCGCGGGAGCCGGACCGTCCTTCGCGGGAGCCGCGCCCTGCGCCGGGGCCTTGGGCTTGGGGGGCAGGATCTTCACGGATCCTTCCTCGTCGTCCGCGCTGACCGGCACCTCGCGGAAGCCGCCCAGACGGGTGCGGCGGTCCCGGGCCTCGGGCTCGCCCTTACCGCCGTTGTCCTTGCTGCCGTTGTCCTTGCTGGTGCCTTCCTGGCCGGCGCCGTCCTCGCCAGCGGCCTTCCTGCCGGTGGCGTCCTGGCCAGCGCTGTCCTTGCCGGTGGCTTCTTTGCCCGTGGCTTCCTTGTCGGCGGCTTCTTTGCCGGCGGCTTCTTTGCCGGTAGCTTCCTTGCCGGTGGCGTCCTCGCCGTTACCGTCCTGGCTGGATTCGTCCTGGCCGGTGCGGGCGGAACCTGCCGCCCGGGCAGCGGCCGCTCCGGCCGCCCCCGCCGCTCCGGCCGCCACGGCCGCACCGGCCCCGGTGGCCTTGGTGGCGGATCCGGCGCCGGCGGGCCCGGCAGTGGTGGGGCCGGCAGTGGCGGTCCCGTTCTGGCCGGCTCCGGCCGGGGGACTCGCGGTGGCCGATCCAGCTTTCGCGGCCGGCACGGCCGGGGCGCGCAGTTTCTGATCCGGCGCGGCGCGGCGCTGCTCCTGGCCCGCGTCCGGCTTCCCGGCCGCCGGGCTGTCCCCGGCCGGGGCGCGCCCGGGTGCCTGGCCTGCGCGCGGCTCCATCAGTTCGTCGATCCCCGAACGCGGGGCTCCCGCGCGGGCCGGTGTAGCGCCCCGGCCGGCTGCCCAGCTGACAGTGGCCCCGGCGGCGGCCGCGCCGCCCGCGACGGCCAGGTCGGCCCGGCTGGCCTCTGTTCCGGCGCCGGCCCGGCTGGCTTCCGTTCCGGTGGCGGCACCGGCCCGGCCGGCCGCGGCTGCGCCTGTGGCGGCGCCCGCCGCCCGGACCCGGCGCCAGTGCCGGAGCATCACGAGCCATATCCCGAAGCCCATCAGGAGCAGGACCCAGGGGATGATGGCGATCGCGGCCCGGGCGGGCTGGCCGTCCAGGCGGACACCGGTGGCGTGCAGGGCATCGCCGGCCGCCACCGCGGCCAGCACGACCAGCAGGCACGCCCAGACATACAGCCTGCTGCCCCAGCCCGCGCTCCGCAGGGCGAGCGTGGCGGCGCAGGCGACGATCAGCATCGCGTCGAACATCAGCGGGTAGAGCCGGGCCAGCGTCGCGGAGACCCCGGCCTGGAGCGCGATCTGGTGGATGCCTTCATAGGAGAGCAGGAACGCGGCCGCGGCCACCAGCACCACTCCGGCGATGACGGCGGTGAGCGCGGCCAGCCGCAGCGTGGGGTGCGGATCGCCGGACCGGGACCCGCGTGTGACGGGATAGTCGCTCATCGGGGGTGCCTGTCCTTCCTGCGCCGCCGCTCGGGTCGCGGGCGCCCGCCTATAGTCGGGACTACGGGCCCTGTTCTCCGCGCTGGATAGCCGCCGGGCCGCTGGAGGGTGGCGGGTGCGCCCGGCGCGCAGAGCGGGTAGGTCCGGAACGGCGAACGTCCGGGCGGCTGTGCGTCCGCCCGCGCGGCCTCGGCGTCAAGGGAGACGATATGCCGTACTACCGGGTGACCGGGGAGGTACCTCGCAAGCGCCATATCCGTTTTCACCGCCCCGATGGGGGCCTGTACTCGGAAGAGCTTATGGGGGAGGAGGGTTTCTCCTCCGATTCATCCCTTCTTTATCACGTTCATCTCCCAACTGCGATCACCAAGAGCGAGGGTGTCGAAGAAAGTCGCGAGGCGGGGACGGTACCGAACCACCCGCTGTTGCCGCGGCACGTGCGCACGGCCGGCCTGCCCGCCGGGGAAGATCTGGTGTTCGGCCGGGCGCTGCTGTTCACCAATGACGACGTCCGCATATCGTTTGTTTCTACCGCCGCGCCATCCGGCTTTTACCGGAATTCAGTCGGCGATGAGGCCGTCTATGTCCAGCACGGGTCGGCAGTATTCGAGTCCGTGTATGGGACGCTCGCCGTCGGTCCCGGTGACTACGTCGTGGTGCCGCGCGGGACCATTCACCGCTGGATACCCGCCGGTCCCGGTGTGAGCGCACTGACGGTCGAGGCGAGCGGCCACATCAGGCCGCCCCGGCGCTACCTGTCCGCAGTCGGCCAGTTCCTGGAGCATGCCCCCTACAGCGAGCGTGACCTGCGCGGGCCCGAAGGCCCCCTGCTCGCCGACGGGGAGGACGTGCCGGTCATCGTCCGCACCCGCGGGGGCCTGACCCGGCTGACCTACGCCCATCACCCGTTCGACGTCGTGGGCTGGGACGGGTGCCTATATCCCTACGCGTTCAACATCGCCGATTTCGAGCCGGTGCTGAAGCGCACCCACGCGCCGCCGCCGGTGCACCAGACCTTCGAGGGGCCGAACTTCGTGATTTGCTCGTTCTGCCCGCGCCCGCTCGATTTCGATCCCGAGGCCGTGCCCATCCCCTACAACCATCACAACGTGGACTCCGACGAGATGATGTTCTACGTCGCCGGCGACTACACGGCGCGCAAAGGCTCCGGGATCGGCCTCGGCTCGATCACGCTGCACCCGGCCGGGTTCACCCACGGCCCGCAGCCGGGCGCGGTGGAGGCGGCGGTGGCGGGCCTGGCCGAGGGCCGGACCACCACCGACGAGACCGCCGTGATGATCGACACGTTCCGGCCGCTGCACCTCGGGCCGGCCGCCCGCCGGGCCGAGGATCCCGAATACGCCTGGACCTGGGCCCGGGCCGACCGCCCCTGAGGGCCGCAGGTCAGACCGCGGGGCCCGCGCCGACGCCGGCGAGCTTGGTGCGGATCTGCCCGGCGCCGGGGCGGCGAAGGCTGTCCAGGATGGCGGGCGCTTCCTTATGGCCGCGATTGGTGAGCCCGGGCGAGCGGCCCTGGCCGACGGCGGGGTACGGGCCCGCCGCCGGTGGCCGGATGTCACGATCATGGAACGAGCGGGTGGGCCGCGGTGCCCGGTAGCCTTGCGGGGTGACGCTCCGCCTCTACGACACTGCCGCGCGTGCGGTACGTGAGTTCACCCCCCTCCGCCCCGGGGCGGTCTCGCTGTATCTATGTGGCGCCACCGTGCAGGCCCCGCCGCACATCGGGCACATCCGGTCCGGCGTCAACTTCGACATCTGCGTCCGCTGGCTCAGGGCGCGCGGGTACTACGTCACGTTCTGCCGGAACGTCACCGACATCGACGACAAGATCCTGCGGGTGGCGGCCGGTGAGGAGGTCCCCTGGTGGGCGGTGGCCCAGCGCAACGAGCGGGCGTTCAGCCGCGCCTACGACGTGCTCGGCTGCCTGCCGCCGGACGTGGAGCCGCGGGCGACCGGCCACATACCGGAGATGATCGCACTCATCCGGCGGCTGATCGACAGCGGCCACGCGTACGCCGCCGGGGGCGACGTCTACTTTGACGTCAGTTCCTACCCGGCATATGGCGAGCTGTCCGGGCAGCGGCTGGAGCAGATGCGGCCCGCCGACGACACCGACACCGACACCAAACGGGACCCGCGTGACTTCACCCTCTGGAAGGGCGCCAAGCCGGGCGAGCCGTCCTGGGACACCCCGTGGGGGCCGGGCCGGCCCGGCTGGCACCTGGAATGCTCGGCCATGGCCACCAAGTACCTGGGCCCGGTCTTCGACATCCATGGCGGTGGCCTGGACCTGGTGTTCCCCCACCACGAGAACGAGCTCGCCCAGTCGCGGGCGGCCGGCGACGGGTTCGCCCGGTACTGGATGCACAACGGCCTGGTCGGGGTGCGCGGCGAGAAGATGAGCAAGTCGCTGGGCAACTCGCTGCTCGTGGACGCGATGGTGACCCAGGTGCGGCCGGTGGAACTGCGCTACTACCTGGGCCAGGCGCACTACCGGTCGGCGATGGAGTACTCGCCCGAGGCGCTCGCCGAGGCGGTGGCCGCCTACCGGCGGATCGAGGGCTTCGTGGTGCGGGCGGCCGAGCTCACCGGCGCGCAGGGCGCCCCCAGCCCCGGCCCGGCCGCCGCCGCGGGCGTGGCCGGCGGCCCGGCCCTGCCCGGCGCCGGCGCACCGCCCAGCCTGTCAGGCCTGCCAGCGGCGTTCATCGCCGCGCTCGATGACGACTTCGGCGTGCCGCAGGCGCTCGCGGTCATCCACGAGACGGTGCACGAGGGCAACAACGCCCTGGCGGCCGACGACACCGAGGCGGCCGGCGCGGCGCTGGCCTCGGTCCGGGCCATGCTGGGCGTGCTCGGGCTCGACCCGCTGGCCCAGCCATGGGCCGGCCGCGGCGCCGACGACAACCTCCGCGCGGTGGTCGACGCGCTGGTCAAGGCGTCGCTCGCCGAGCGCCAGGCGGCCCGTGACCGCAGGGACTACGCGGCGGCCGACGCGATCAGGGACGGCCTGCAGGCCGCCGGCGTGATCATCGAGGACACCCCGGAAGGGACCCGATGGGACCTCAAGCGATGACCCCCGTCCCGGGCCACGCGGCCGGCGGCGGCCGGAGCCTGCTCCCGCACGGGTCCCGCCGGGCGGGCGGGCGCCGGTGAGCGGGGGCTCCTCCGGACGGCCGGGTTCCGGCCGCGCGGGGCGGGGCGGGCGCACCAAGTCCGGCAAGCCGCGCGCGGGCACGGGCGGCCACGGCAAGCGGCAGCTGGAGGGCAAGGGGCCGACGCCGCCCGCGCACCTGCGGCCCGGGCACCCGGCGCAGCGCCGCGCCGCCGCAGCGGCGCGGGACGCCGGCGGGGCCGGCCCGGCAGGCGCCGCCGGCGCCCCGGACGGCCGCCCGGCCGGGCGGTCCTCCGCGGGCCGGGCGAACCAGGCGGGCCGGGCGCGTACCCCGGCCGCAGGGGAGCCCGCGGCCACCCGCGCGCGGGGCGCCGGTGACGCGCCCGAGGTGGTGGCGGGGCGCAACGCCGTGCTGGAGGCGCTGCGCGCGGCCGTGCCCGCGACCGCCCTGTACGCGGGCCCGCGGCTGGACGTCGACGACCGGGTACGCGAGGCGATCGCCCTGGCCGCGCAGGCCGGCATACCGATGATCGAGGCGGGCCGGGCGGAGCTGGACCGGCTGACGGCCGGCTCGGTCCACCAGGGCCTGGCCCTGCGGATCGCCCCGTACGGCTACGCACACCCGGCCGACCTGACCGCGCGGGCGGCGGCCCGGGGCGAGCCGCCGCTGATCGTCGCCCTGGACGGGGTGACCGACCCGCGCAACCTGGGCGCGATCGCCCGGTCGGCCGCCGCGTTCGGCGGTCACGGCCTGCTCATCCCGGCGCGGCGGTCGGCGCGGGTCACCGCGGGCGCATGGAAGGCATCGGCCGGGGCGCTGGCCCGGGTGCCGGTCGCGCAGGCGCCGAACCTGGCCCGGGCGCTCACCTCTTACCAGCAGGAGGGCCTGTTCGTGGTCGGCCTGGACGCCGCGGGAGCGGCCGGCGTCGACGACCTGGAGCTGGCGGACGGGCCGCTGGTGCTGGTGGTCGGCTCCGAGGGGCGCGGGCTGTCCCGCCTGGTCGCGCAGCGCTGCGACCTGCTGGCCCGGATACCGATGGCGGCCGCCGCCGAGTCGCTCAACGCCGGGGTGGCGGCCGGGATCGCCCTGCACGAGGTGGCCCGCCGCCGCGCGGCCCGCGCCTGACCGGTGGCCGCGCGCTGGCGAATCGCGCCGGCCGCACGCTATCGTTCGCAATGTGAACATTGCCGGTGAGGACGAGCTGGGCGACGACGGCGAGCAGCCGGACGGTGCCTGGCACCGGCCCGCCCGCCGTCCCGGCGGGGGGACCGGGCGCCGCACCGATTTCGTCCAGTCCCTCGACCGCGGCCTGGCCGTGATCCGGTGCTTCTCCTCCGAGCACCCGTCCCTGACCCTGTCGGAGGTCGCCGAGCGGACCGGCCTGACCCGGGCGGCGGCCCGGCGCTTCCTGCTGACCCTGCAGGAACTGGGCTATGTGGGCAGCACCGGGCGCCAGTTCTCGCTGCGCCCGCGGGTGCTGGCCCTGGGCTACGCCTACCTGTCGTCGTTCAGCGTCGCCCAGATCGCCCAGCCGCACCTGGAAGATCTCGCGGAGGAACTGCACGAGTCGTGCTCGGTGAGCGTGCTCGACGGCGACGACCTGGTCTACGTGGCGCGCGCCTCCGCCAACCGGATCATGACGATCTCGCTTACGGTGGGCACCAGGCTGCCGCCGTATCCCACCTCGATGGGCCGGGTCCTGCTGGCCCACCTGCCCGAAGCCGAGCTGGACGCGCATCTGAGCCGGAACAAGCTGCGCAAGCTCACCGAGCACACGATCGTCGACCCGCAGGAACTGCGCGCGGTGCTGGCGGCCGTGCGCTGCCAGGGCTGGGCGGCGGTGGACCAGGAACTCGAGGCCGGCGTCCGCTCGATCGCGGTCCCCATCCACGACGGCTCGCACAAGGTGGTGGCGGCCATCAACTCCAGCGCGCACGCCGCACGGGTGCCGATGAAGACGCTGGAAAAGGACTTCCTGCCCCGCCTCATCGACTGCGCCCGGCAGATCGACAGCGAGCTGGCCACCCGGTGGTCCGGCGGTGCGCGCAGCGTGATGTAGCTTCCTCGAATACCGGTTCGATCACGTCCTATACTGGCGCCATGGCAGGTTCCTTCCAGGGCTCGCTGCTCGACCTGGTGGACCAGGCGGGACCCGGCCCGCTGGGGGACTCGGTACGCCGGAGGGTTCTCGGCCACGGGGCCTGGGTGGATGTCCGGCCGGGCTGGCTGGCCGGGGCCGACGCGCTGTTCGGCCGGCTGCTGGACGCCGTGCCGTGGCGAGCCGAGCGGCGCCACATGTACGACCGGGTGGTGGACGTCCCGCGGCTGCTGTGTTTCTACGCCGAGGGCCAGCTCCTCCCCGACCCGGCGCTGGCGGCGGCCAGGGATGCGCTCAGCCGGCACTACCGGCCCGAGCTCGGCGAGCCGCTGCGCACGGCCGGGCTGTGCCTGTACCGCGACGGCCGGGACAGCGTCGCCTGGCACGGCGACACCACCGGCCGTGGCAGCACGGAAGACACCGTCGTGGCCATCGTGTCGCTCGGCG
>Ga0187765_10000372_pt1 | contig 16323 bp, 13 predicted proteins | sample 0216_QUI02_MP05__3_FD_133018 | JGI IMG/M metagenome (GOLD analysis project Ga0187765, IMG submission 133018) | Tropical peat soil microbial communities from peatlands in Department of Meta, Colombia - 0216_QUI02_MP05_10_MG | ecosystem: Environmental > Terrestrial > Soil > Wetlands > Peat ...
ATGGGCTCAAACTGGCGCTAGCAGGCTTAGCGATATCGCCACCGTCGACGTTCTCCCTGGCGACAACCATTAGGAACAAAAATATGACGACGAGAAAAGTGGAGGTTGAGAGGCTCAGCCTGACCTCTTCCAAGCCGTTCGACGCCGTCGTGGCATCGATCAAGGCGGCCGTGGGACAACCAGACATGGCCGAGTTCCGCCGAACCACGAGATCTGCTCAATCCCTCGATGAACTCGAACGTGCGGTTCAGCGCGGCTTGGGCCCAACGGGGCTGATGCTGTTCATGGAACTTGATCAGGGGGACATTCTGCGCCGCGAGAGTGGGCTCGAGGCCCGAAAGATCGTGCGGCTTGTAATTGGTAATCCGCTCATCATGAAAGAAATGGTCAAGCCCGTCCCCGATGCTGGGTCATATGCGCCGGTCACAATTCTTATCGATGAGCGGCGAGACGGCGTGCACCTGTCGTACGACACGATGGCAAGCCTTCTGGCTCCTTACGGCAGCCCAGAGGCCCTCACGGTGGCTCGGGATCTGGATACGAAGATTGAGAACCTTCTACGAGAAGCTGCAAGCTGAGGCCGCCTGTCCTTGAAATCGAACAGCAAATCGACGGCCGTTTCGTTCACCTGGGCTCACGTCGTTGATTGCTGATTGAGACTATGAGGATTTCCAAGTAGCCGGTCCCCCGGCGAACGTCTGATCAGCAGAAGAACAAAAGCGGCACTCGGACCAAATAACGCGGACCTCGATGCTGCGGTGATGCACGGAGAACCGCCATGTCTGTTGTTACTTATGAAAAGCACGGTGCCGTCGGCGTCGTCACGCTGGCCAAACCACCTCACAACTTGATCGACGAGGCGTTTCTCGACGCATTGCTATCGGCGTACAGGGAAGCCATCACGAGTGGCTCCCGGAGCATCCTGCTGCGCAGCGCCATGCGCCATTTCTGCGCGGGCGCCGACGTAAACACCTTCACCAGCGGCGGAGGCCGGCGCCGCGACCAGAAAGACTTTGAGCAGCTTATCGACGGTTTGGAGAATGTACCGCTGCCCGTGGTCGCGGCCGTGCACGGCGCCGCGCTCGGCGGCGGCTTCGAGTTGGCGCTGACCTGCGACGTGATCATCGCCGCCAGCACGGCTTCATTCGGAATGGCTGAGGCCTCCCTCGGGCTCTTGCCGCTGCTAGGTGGCGTCCAGCGCGTGGTGCAACGCGCCGGTTTGGCGCGGGCCAAAGAAATGGCGATGTTTGCTCGCCGACACGACCCGGCAGCACTCGAGCGCTGGGGCATCATCAACCTTGTGGTTCCCGAAAACGAGTTGCCGACGGCCTCAATGTCTTGGGCGCGCCAACTTGCCGCCGGCCCGACTGTCGCGCTGCGTGGCATCAAGACCTTGGCGAATCTCTCGGCGCGTCAAGGTATCAGCGGCGCGGACGCACAACAACTTGACGCGAACGACCAGATGTGGGCGAGCAAAGACCAGAAGCGGGGATTGGCCGCCTTTCTAGCCACTGGGCCCGGCTCAGCCGTGTTCGAGGGGAACTGAGATGGACGCCCCGTTACAAGGCTTGCGTGTAATCGACTTCACCCGGGTGCTGGCGGGCCCGTATTGCACCAAATTGCTGCGCGACCTCGGCGCTGACGTGACCAAGATCGAACCGCCAGCAGGCGACGCCGGTCGCGCCGGCGTGCCCCACATCAACAACATGTCCGTGTACTACACGCAGCAAAATGCAGGCAAGCGCAACATCAGCATCGACCTGAACTATCCAGAGGCCCGCGAGATCGTCACGGATCTGTGCCGCGACGCCGATGTTATCGTGGAGAACTTTCGGCCGGGCACGCTTGTCCGCTTTAATCTGGGGTATGAGCAGGTTCGCGAGTTCAACCCAAACATCATCTACGTGTCCATCAGCGGCTATGGTCAGGTCGGCCCGTGGCGCAACCGGCCCGCTTTTGCTCCGACTGTGCAGGCAGAAACCGGTCTCACTGATATCCTCGAGCACCACTATGGCGAAGCACTCTCCGAGCTGCGCAATGATGCGTGCAGCCACGCCGATCTTTACACCGGACTGCAGGGCGTCATCGCCGTGCTTGCCGCGCTTGCTCATCGCGATCGCACCGGCGAAGGACAGTATGTCGACGTATCGATGGCGGCGACCATGCTCTCGGTCAACGAGCGGGCAGGGGCACAGCTGTCGGGTATTGATACCAAAGGCGAACCCGTGGCTCTGAGCGCACCCGAGTCGCACATTTTTTATCTGTCGGACGGCCGGCGTGTAACCATCGCAGCGAGTCCTATCTATACGCCAATGTTTGTACGCTATTGCGCGATGATGCGCCGCACCGATCTCTTGACTGATCCTCGATTCGCCAGTGCCCCGTTGCGACGACAGAATCTCAAGGAGCTGTTGGCGGAAGTGCGGGCCTGGATACTGACTTTCTCCGATCTTGATCAACTGCAGGCTCAGGTGAGCGAAGCAGGTCTGGCGATCGGTGTGGTCCGGAGCACGCAGGAACTGGCTGAATCCGAATGGGCCAAGGAATGGGGGGCGGTCGTCGAAGTTAACGATCGCGGCGGCGGCAGCGTACGGATGCCAGGGCCACCTTGGCGTTTCAGCCGTTCGCTTCTGCCGTCTCCAGGTCTACCCGCCTATCAGGGCGAGCACAACGCAGAGCTGCTCGCCGAGCGCAGCATAAGTCAAGCCGTGATCGAAGACCTGCGCCGGCGCCGGGTGCTGCTCAGCCGAAAGAATCCACGCGGCGCCTATGATTGAATTGAGCGAAACGCATGACGTGGAGGCGTCAACTCCGACGGAGATCTAGGAGGGATCTCGGCTCCTGAAACGCGTCAGTCGCCACCGCACCAGGTCGTCAGCTCCGGGGCCTTCTGATGGCACGACATCCGCGAAACTGACGGGCCCAGTCGCTTCTGCATCGACCAAAGCAAGCTTCACGGCTCGTCCGGACTTCCGATCTACGAATCGAACCGGGGGACCATGCTCAGTGACAGCCCATTTATCACCGATCTGCAGCAGCGCTTGAGCCAACAAGATCGTATCTCTGCCCTTCCGCGTCAGAACGTACTCGTATCGCTCGGGATTGGCTTGATAGCGTCGTCGACCGATCAATCCGTTTTCTTCGAGGTGCCTGAGCCGATCTGACAGGGTCGCATGTGTTACACCGGTTGATCGGCGCAGGTCTTCATACTTGCTCAAGCCGAACATCAGGTCGCGGAGGATCAGCACCGCCCAGCGATCACCGATCGCCTCCAGCGCCCCGGCGATGGAGCACGCCATGCCTTTGAAGCTTTTGGACCGCATAAAAAGCTTGCTTTCTAGTCACTCTTATGATTAGAGTTACTCGATCACCTGTCAAGTGCTCGGTTCGTGTTTGCCCGAAAGGACCGCGTCCGTGACTGATCTCCTTGATCTCGTTGGCGCCGCCCGCGGTTGGAGCGAACGCCGGAGCCATATTAATGCCATCGATAGCGACGTGTCGATTACTGGTGGACTATGGACGAGAAAGGGCTGGCTGAACGGGCGGAGCGATGTCCATGTCGGCGCCCATAAACAACGGATCAGCTATTGTCCATTCACGGCTGAGGGCAAGCGAAGTCGCTATACGCGCGGCGACGCCGCGATCGAAACCTTGCACAGGGAGATAATCAAGGAGAGACGCAGCGCGCGTTGCGCTTTCAAGGGCCACACCTTGGAAGCCGCATGGGATGCTCTCGACCTCGCCCATTTCAGCGGCTTCGCAATTGAGAACTCACCATTTTTGTTCACGATGCCAGGCTTTGAGACCGAAGAGCTGCCGCCAGCCAATGAGAAAAACGAATTCCGGCACCTAAAGAATAACTTCGCGAGCTCCATCGCAGCACATTGCCGCGAGCAGGTCTTTGACGTCGATTCTCGGAACATCATTGCTCGTATGGATTCTTTGTTCCAAGTCACAGGTGGCGTACCGGTGGCACACTCCCTGTCCGAGTACAGGAACGTCGAGGGGATCCGATTCGCGAGCAAACGGCCAGCGCTGCCCGGAAAACCGCACGGCACCGCGGACTGCTACCGTGTTCTCGTTGCCATGGACATTGCCGAAATTCAGCTCTCATGAGCATAGAGATCGCCAATGCGATCGATCTTCGCCGTGGAGATTCAAAATGCCTGACGCTGATGAATACCTTCACACAGTGACGGTCACGGTCAACAATGTGCAGTACACCGTCACCGTCGAGCCGCGAACACTTCTCGTACATTTGCTTCGGGATGATCTCGACCTGACAGGCACCCATATCGGTTGCGATACGTCGCAATGCGGCGCGTGTACTGTCGACATTGATGGAAAGGCCGTCAAATCCTGCACTGTACTGGCGGTGATGGCGGACGGATCGTCGATCACGACTATCGAAGGCCTCAATTCTGACGGCGCGCTGCATCCGATCCAAGCGGCCTTCCACGAGTACCACGCACTGCAGTGCGGCTTCTGCACGCCGGGAATGATCATGCGAATCCGCGAATTGCTAAGGGAGAATCCAAACCCCAACGAGCGCGAAATTCGCCACGGCTTAAGCGGTAACATCTGCCGTTGCACCGGCTACCACAACATCATACGCGCCGTTGAGTCTCTCGCTGCGGGAGCGCGAAAGTCATGACCGAGACTGCTGCATTGCCCTATGTCGGCCGGCCTTTGCGTCGGCGCGAAGATTTCAAGTTGATTACCGGCAAAGGCCGCTATGTCGACGATATTAAGGCACCCGGGATGCTGCACGTCGCCATATTGCGGTCGCCGCATGCCCACGCCCTGATAAAGCCCATCGACCTCGCGACAGCCAAGGCGGCATCGGGCGTTCGGTTGGCTTTGTCAGGCGCTGATCTGGCCGGAAAGATCGGTCCTATCGTCCCGAACTGGATCATGCCGGGCACCAAAGTTCCCGACCGGCCGGTCGTTGCCATTGACCGGGTCCGTTTTGTCGGAGAGTGCGTGGCACTGGTTGTGGCGACGACTCGGGCGTTGGCCTTTGATGCCGTAGGCCTCATCGACGTCGAATACGAGCCGCTTCAGGCTGTCGTCGACGAGGCGGAAGCCATCGAAGAGGGAGCGCCACAACTACACGAAAACGTAGCCAACAATATAACCACGGTCTACAAGGTCGGCGGTGGAGACTACCGGCGGGCGGCACGCGAGGCCGATCATGTCATCAGCTTGCGCGTCGCCAACAACAGGCTGATCCCGACCTGCATGGAAACGAGGTCGATTCTGGCCGAACCGAACGCGGACGGAACGCTGACCGTCTATCTGCCGAGCCAAGTGCCGCACATGCACCGGCGATGGATTGCGGACACGGTGGGCATTCCCGAACATCAACTGCGCATCATCGCGCCCGATATCGGCGGCGGTTTTGGTGCGAAAATGCATCTATATCCCGAGGAATTGCTGTGTCCATTCTTGGCGCGCACCCTTGGGGTTCCGATCAAATGGTGGGAGTCGCGCTCGGAGAGCCATCAATCCACCCATCACGGCCGAGCTCACACCGAGGACATCGAAATTGCCTTCCGCAACGACGGGAAAATCCTTGGCATGCGGGTGGCGACGCTGGGGAACGTTGGAGCTTATCTTTCCAATATGGCCAGCGGCGGCCCCACGGTAAATACGATCAACTTTGGCACCGGCACTTATAAGATCGAAAACTATGAGGCTATCTCGAAGGTGGTAGTAACCAATACGGTACCGGTCGACGCGTATCGCGGCTACGGCCGGCCCGAAGGAGGATATATCGCGGAGCGCGCGATCGACGCCGTCGCGCGCCATCTAAAACTCGATCAGGTCGAGGTAAGGCGTAAAAATTTCATTCAGAAAGCTGATTTCCCGTATAAGCCCTACAACGGGGCCGCTGTCGTCTACGACAGTGGAGATTACGAAGGCTGTCTCAATGCGGCCATGAAGGCCTTCGATTACACCGCGCGGACCAGCGAGCGCGACGAATTGCGCCGAAGCAACTGCTACCGCGGTATCGGGGTCGCCGCCTACACGCATATGTGCGGCATGGCACCGTCGCGACGCCTAGCGCGGATTGGCTTCAATCGCGGTGGTTGGGAGAGTTCGCGCGTTAGCGTCGACTCAAGCGGACGCGCGACGATATACTCAGGCTCCATGAGCCAAGGTCACGGTCACTCGACGTCGTTGGCTCAAATAGCAGCCGACGTGCTGCAGATGCCGATCGAAAGCATCGACGTTGTGCAAGGGGATACCCGGCAGGTTCAGGCCGGACACGGTACCTTCAACTCCCGCTCGATGGCGGTCGGGGGATCGAGCGTTCACGTCTGCGCAAAGCGCATTGTCGCCAAAGCAAAGTGCATCGCAGCTGGCATGCTGGAGGTGGATGAAAAAGATGTAGCCTATCAGGACGGCCACTTCAGGGTCCCAGGGACCGACATTCAACCGCTGAGTTTCGCGAAAGTCGCGCGCATGGCCTATCTGGGCCATACGCTGCCTGAGGGAACGGCACCTGGTCTCGACGAGACGATGTTTTATGATCCCCCCGGCATGAGCTCACCGTCGGGCGTTCACATGGCTTACGTTGAGGTTGATCCCGAAACGGGGATTGTCGACATCCTGGATTACGTTGCGGTTGACGATGCGGGCACGCTCATCAATCCGCTGCTCGCCGCCGGGCAGATTCACGGGGGCGTGGTTCAGGGTATCGGCCAAGCCATCTGGGAAGAGGTGAGCTACGACCGGGACAATGGTCAACTGATTTCAAGCTCGCTGCTTGACTACGCGGTACCGCGCGCAGAATGCGTACCCAATATCCGCTCCTCGTTCCAGATGACGCCCTCGCCAACAAACCCAATCGGCGTAAAGGGCATTGGTGAGAATGGGTCGATCGCCGCGCCCCCGACAATCGTCCACGCGGTTCTCGACGCGCTGTCGCCGTTCGGGATAACGCACCTCGATATGCCGATGACGCCGCCCCGCATTTGGTCGGCTATTCAAAACGCCCGCACCGGAGCAAGACAGTGATTCCAGCGGCATTTAGATACGTTCGTGCTGCGTCCTTGTCAGAAGCCATCGATTGGCTGCAAAGCGATCCAGACGGCGCGAAACTCTTGGCCGGCGGCCATACTTTGATACCGGCGATGAAATTGCGCCTGACGGCGCTCGCGCTTTTGGTCGATATCCGCGGCATCGACGAGCTCAAAGGTATCGAAATTGGTGAGCGGATAAGGATTGGCGCCCTCACGACCCACGCCGAACTACTCGCGTCAGATCCCCTGCATGAGGTGCTCCCGATCTTTCGCGAAGCAGCCAATATGATTGCCGACGCTCAGGTCCGAAATCGCGGCACCATCGGCGGTTCGTTGGCGAATGCGGACCCCGCGGCCGATTGGCCGGCGATCGTCATAGCACTCAACGCCGAACTGGAGATCGCGGGTGCAAACGGGCGGCGGCGCGTTGCGGCTAAGGACTTTTTTGTGGACATCATGACCACGGCGCTCGCAACCGACGAGGTACTGGTCGCTCTTCACATTGCGCGACCAGAAGCAAACGTTCGGTTCCGATATCGCAAGATTCGACATCCCGCGAGCGGCTATGCCGTGGTTGGGGTCGCCACCGCTCTTGCGGAGCAAGATGATTTGGTTTTAACAGCGACCATCGGTGTCACTGGAGCCACCGCCCGAGCATTTGGCGCAGACATTGCGACGGCTTTCCTGATCGGCAAATCCCTGTCGAGCGACAATATCAAACGAGCTGCCTCGATTGTCAGCGAAAATGCTGAATGTCTATCAGATCATTATGCCTCGGCGGACTATCGCCGGCATTTAGTCAAAACTCAAATAGCCAGAGCATTGTCGTCTTGATCAAGTTCAGGCTGCCGTGGTTATGCGAGCTGCATCTTGTTTGGGTTGAGATTGATCCGAACACGTGGACTGACGGAAAATGTCGTCTTTACCCAGAGAGTCTCGCGTGCCACAGGTACCCATTGAGCGGCATGATCAGGATGCTATCGAGCCTCGCATCCCTGCTTTCGTTCCGCATTCGCAACCCCGCGTCACTCGAGCTCGAGCTCATCGCCCCGCTACAACGCCCACGCCGAATTTGGCATTTTTCCGCGGACCGGCTTCTGTGGTGTGAAAGTGGGCCGTCCTCAGCACCCTGGTCCTCGTCAAGCCAGCGACCCTGGTCATCTCGTGAAGCTTTCGTATCTAGTGTCGGCGGCCACTAGATGCGAACATCGAGTCGCCTGAAATCGATCTCGACCAAGCCGTAGTCTTCGCTAAGCCGAATTCCTGAGCGCTACGACCTTTGAGCATGGACAGGCTGCGCTTGCGACAGTTTCTCCTTTTTTGCCCTTACGAGGAGCGGGCGACGTCCTCAGCCGTAGCGCTCTCCCCATCGATAGAGAGCCTCTAGCACCGGCCCAAGGGCCTTGCCCTTGTCGGTCAGGAAGTACTCTAACCGCGGCGGATGGCGCTCATACAATCGAGCAGCGATCACGCCTTCGCCTTCAAGCGTCTTGAGCCGAGCAGACAACGTGTTCGGCGCAATGCCCTCAAGCCCTGCTTCCAGCTCCTGAAAGCGCAGCGGGCCCTTCCGCAACAGATCCCGCAGCACGAGCAGCGACCACTTTTCGCCGATCATCCCAAGCGCCCGAGCGATCGGGCATTCCTGACCATATCTCGCTCCCATGGAGGCAAGATAGGTAGTCACTTTCCTTTGTCAAGCGACTACATATTGACAAGTCTCTATACGGTTCATAGCTACCAGGCGTGTGGCCTGAGAGGACGCTTCCATGACTGCTCCAATTTGTCTTCCTTACGAATCCACGGTTGCCTGCAGTGGCCCACCTACTAGGCGGCGTCGAACCCAGAGCTGGCTCGCGAAGGCGCTGTTTTTCCTTGAGGTCTTCGGATTGGCGGTCCTCGTGATGGGCGGAGCGATGGTGCTTGCCGCAGCCCCCGAGGTTAGCGAGACCACACCGCCCGCTGTGTCCCAGGGGTACAACGATGCTTACTTGGAGTTGTTTGCCAAGGGACCCGGTCGCGATTGGTATGTCCTTGGGCACGCGCCATGCGCCGCGAACCGTGGTTGCGAGCAGCCATAGGATGATCTGCAGCCGATCGCCGATTACGCGGCTCGCGGGCGTGGATAAAGTTCGAGCCACGAACCAGCGGACGCCACTCACCGTCATCAGAGTTGAATGAACCCAGTATCGATCGAGTGCGCCGATTCGCGGCCCAGAGGTCCACCCCGCTGGTGCCTGCGCATACTGACATCACGGTCGGCGGTCTGAGCATCGCGTTCTGCACCCGGGTCAGGAACACGAAGGTGCAGCCACCTGCGCCACGAACGTAGCGGCGGCTATGATGCGGCGAGGCGGCTTGCGCAGGCAGAAGTTGGTGGCGAGGTGCGGCGGCATTGCTCACAACTCAGTCACTCCAGTTTTGAATCTTTAGCCCCCGTACGCGTCGAAACCCGCGTTCGTTGTTGGTGACCAGAACACGTCCCGCCGCCTTCGCAGGCGCGGCTATCCACAAGTCGTTGTTCCAGCCAGTAGCAGGAGCTCCATCGCCGAAAGGACGGTCGCCGGCAGACACTTGTGCGCGTGTTGACGTCACCGGGAAGGAGCCGGATGCCGACACGCCGACTTTCGGAGAAATGCTCGTTGATGGGTCAGACGAAACCGTCCGGGTAATGCTCAGGAACGCCGAAATGCTTTTGGGTCATGCAGCGCAGGCGGGCTTGGACCTCAAGCCTGAGCTCATTGACGCCATCGAAAATGCGCGCGCAAAATTTGGAATTCAGCCATAGACGGCGATCGCCAAGCGGTTTTGGCCCGCATACGGTCAACTTTGCATACTAGTCAAACCGGTTACGGCCACTATGCGGTGGAGATCTTCTTTTCTTTCCTAGACGCTTTTCTTGATACGCTCAGAGAAGTCCGAGCCTGAAGACGCGACTGCCTGCTGGAAACCCGCGTGTCCTGGATGATGGTGAAGCGCCCGAAGCGAGAAGAGCGAGCAAGATCGCCGGACCCCTGGGTCAAGACCAGAAGGTCCAGGGCGAGCAAATATTTTGTGGTTTTCCCGCAAAAGCGGGCATCCAATCTGAACAATCTTCCGCCCGTTGCTCCTTCCCTGTTCCACGGGCACGGCGCTGGCGGAGACGTCCACGGCGGAACCCCACCTTCACCAGCGAGATTCGCAGAAAATAAACCATTTTCGTTTGCTGAAATCATGCAATCATGATTGCATGATCCATTTTAAAGTAAGAGGCAGAAAGGAGAACCACCTATGACCCGGAAGGCCATCAACAAGACCCCCGTGAGCACGCCGAAAAGTTGGCCCCTCGGCTTTGACGTTTCACCCGGGTCCGCCAGGGCATTTAAGCAAGAAGCCCTGGATCGGAGCCTTAATCTAACGTAGCTATTTGAAGTGCTCTCCTTAATGAGCGCAAGAAGAGACAGAGACCATGCTGAAGACGCTCGCAATGCTGCTTACGATCGCGGCCCCAACAGGCTATGCTCAACCCGTCAATGCTGCTTCTACAGCCTTTTGTGATGGAACCCTGACGGATCAGCGAGCCGTGGGGATCTCTCTCGGCAACTGTGATCTGAGCTCTCTCTCAGATGCTGACTACAGCAAGATCACTCATATCTGTGGCCAACCGAATGGCGTCGATGAAGGTACAAACAAGACAGTATGTCATGTGCGCGGCCCCAGCATCCCAAAGAAAGGATCTCCTGGCATCGTAGTTTTAAAACATGTCTACTCGGTTGGGAAGACATTGCCTCAGAACGACTGTGAGTGAACGTGACCGAGTGAGTGAAAAGCACCGGCTACCGGGAGGTGATACGAGGTCCGCAATATATCGGTAGCTATTAACCGTGTTCCGATCGAGTGCCTTTGCCTCTTTGCGCCACGCGTGTATGTGTTCGAGTACATTAAGCACTTCGGGGGGCGAGGTGCCGTCTCATATGCAGACGCACACCATTCCTAGCCGCTGTCATTTTCACTATGAACCTCATGGAGGAATCCATGTCACCTAGAGTCCTTATAGGTCGCTTGGGACTACTGCTTGTTGCGATGAGTCTTTTCGGCGCTCAGGCACAGGCACAGCAAAAGCCGAACATCATCCTAATCGTCGGGGACGATGTCGGTTACGGTGATCTCGGCGTCTATGGCGGCGGTGAAGGTCGCGGGATGCCGACGCCGAACCTCGACCGTCTCGCCGGCGAAGGTACGACATTCTTCACGTTTTACGCTCAACCGAGTTGCACGCCAGGCCGCGCCGCCATGCAGACCGGCCGCATTCCAAATCGCAGCGGCATGACCACGGTAGCCTTCCAAGGACAAGGCGGTGGTCTGCCGGCAGCTGAGTGGACGCTGGGGTCGGTATTGAAAACGGCGGGGTACAACACTTTTTTTGCCGGCAAGTGGCATCTTGGCGAGGCCGACTACGCCCTGCCCAACGCGCAAGGCTATGACGAGATGAGATATGTCGGCCTCTACCATCTGAACGCCTACACGTATGGCGATCCGACCTGGTTTCCCGACATGGATCCCGAGTTGCGCGCCATGTTCCAGCGCGTGACCAAGGGCGCGTTGTCGGGCAACGCTGGACAGCCGGCGCACGAGGACTTCAAGATCAACGGCCAGTATGTCAACACGCCCCAGCAGGGCGTCGTCGGCATTCCGTTTTTTGATGCCTACGTCGAGCAGGCCTCGCTCGACTATCTCGACCGCAATGTCAAGTCGACCGAACCGTTCTTCATGAGCATCAACTTCATGAAGGTTCACCAACCCAACATGCCGCACCCGGACTACATCGGTAAATCGATGTCGAAGAGCAAGTACGCGGACTCCATTGTCGAGATGGACAGCCGGATTGGCCATATCATGGACAAGATCCGCACGCTCGGACTCGACAAAAATACTTTTGTCTTCTTTACGACCGACAATGGAGCATGGCAGGACGTTTATCCCGATGCCGGTTATACGCCATTCCGCGGCACCAAGGGGACCGTCCGCGAAGGCGGCAATCGCGTTCCCGCCATCGCCTGGATGCCAGGTAAAATAACCGCCGGGACGAGAAACTACGACATTGTCGGCGGCCTAGATTTGATGGCCACGTTTGCGAACATCGCCGGGGTGAAGCTGCCCGACAAGGATCGTGCTGGTCAGCCGACCATCTTCGACAGCTACGACATGTCGCCGGTGCTGTTCGGCACGGGCAAGTCGGCGCGCAAGACCTGGTTCTACTTCACTGAAAATGAACTCACTCCTGGCGCCGCGCGCGTTGGGAACTACAAGGCTGTGTTCAATCTGCGCGGCGACAATGGCGCCTCGACTGGAGGCCTCGCGGTCGACTCGAACCTTGGCTGGAAGGGTGCCGAAAAGTACGTCGCCACCGTACCTCAAGTTTTCGACCTGTGGCAGGACCCGCAGGAACGCTACGACATTTTCATGAACAACTACACGGAACATACCTGGGTCATGGTCACGGTCGGTGACGCGATCAAGGAGCTGATGAAAACCTACGTGCAGTATCCGCCTCGCAAGCAGCAGAGCGAGTCGTACAGCGGACCGGTCACCCTTCAGCAATACGAACGCTTCCAGAGCGCACGGGAGGCGCTCGCGAAGGAAGGCATCAAATTACCGCTCCCGACCGGAAACTGACGCATCACAGCCGAGTGCCTTGCTCGCGTAACGCAACCAGCGAATCACCGAGAGTGCTTGGAGCGCGTCGCGGCGGAGTTCGCCTTCGCCACGGCGCCTTCGCGCCAATTCAACGTCGAGGCGCTGTGCACACCGTCGCGAGCCGCTTTGATGGCAGGCCGCTTCCCAAGCCGCTCGGGAACCTCATGAAGTCCTCATTGGCGGCGCCCCTGGAAGGTCGACGCTGTGGGAAGATCACCATTGCTCAGTTGCTGTCGCGGCAGGTGCGATCAGTCCCCCGTTCGATGGCGAGGTCGAGTGCGTCGTTCAACGTTCGAGCTCAACGTCGATGGTTCCAGCCTTGACTGCCGCCCGCAGCGTTGCGTGGTCGAGCTCGGCCTGGTCCGCATAAAGCAGCGCGAATTGGCCCATCGCATGCTCGAATTGGTCGCTGTTCCCGAGGTACCCGGCAAGCGCCCAAGGGTCACCCGCCTTCGCATGTGCACGTGCCAGAACCCAACCACAAATAGTCCCATAGATGGCGAGCATCGCCGCGTCAAAGGTCTCAACCAACGGCGAGAGCTTTACGTCGCGCAGTTGGCGTGCATAGAAATGCTGGTTTTCCGGCCCGGTGGCCCATCCGAGAAACAAGTCGGAGGCGGGTTGCATGAGCCGTTGGCCCATGACCACTCGTTGGCCGTGATGGGCGAAGGCGCTTTTGCCGACATAGGGCTCCAATACCGAGGCGTTGGCCTGCTTGACCTGCAGGAAGAGCGGGTTCTCCGCCATCGACATCATCAGGAGTACCATGCACAGCGTCCCGACACTGCCGATGCCTACAACCTTGACCGCGGCGTCGACCAGCCGGTAGCGATCGAACAGAACGCGGCGATCCTCGGCCAGCGTTTCTCGATACCTTGCGAGCACGTGTTTGATCATGTCCATGTTGCCTGCGGCCTGCGACGCATCAGCATGGAAAACGATAGGTGGGCTGTCGTGGATACGAGGCTCATGGCCAGCGCTTTCGATCAGCTTGGGAAACAGCAGTTCCGAACTGCTGGCAGCGGTAGCCTTGGCGATCCGTTTCTTCAGGATAGCTTTGCGGTCTTGCGGCAGCATCGACAAAACGTCGGTGTCATCGAGCCGAGCGTACCAAACATCCAGCACGTTCATGTCGGCAAAGTCGTGCATTGCCTGACGATAGCTACAAGCGCATGCGACGGCCGCGTCTCGACCGGTCTCATCGGAGAGTCCATTGGCGCGAGCCGCAAGCACAAAGGAGGCGACAAGCCGCTTGACGTCCCACTCCCAGGGACCGGGCAGCGTCTCATCGAGATCGTTGATGTCGAAGATAAGTCGACGCTCCGGTGTGGCGAAGCCGCCGAAATTCAGTAGATGGCAATCGCCGCACGTCTGAACATGGATCCCGGTCGTCGGGGTCCGGGCGAGGTCAGCTGCCATGACGCCCGCGGACCCACGATAAAAGGTGAACGGGGACTGCAGCATGCGGCCATAACGAAGCGGCACCAGGTGGGGCTGCCGAACGACATCGGCGGCACGAAGAATTCCGATTGGATCCGCTCGCTGCACAGATGCCTGCCAGGCAGCGTGTGCATTCCGGGGCACAGTGTCACGCAAGCCCTTGCCGGCGACCTTGCGCTCCGCGGGGGACACCGCAGATTTCCGCGGCGCATGCTTTGCGTGGACGACGGCTGATGTTTTCGACATATCGATTGCCGGTCTCTGAAGCGGATGCGTTCTCGACACCAACCCCGCTTTCGCGCGGCGCATGTCATAACGCTCGCCGCGCCTACATTTGAAAAGGATCAGTTGTTGAGCAAGCCGTCCGATGCCATAGCCCAGAAGAGCCTCGGCTTCCTTCTTGTCGATATCGAGGCAACGCGGACCCGGGCGATGACCGCAGTGCTGCACGCGAGCACAGGCCGGCCTACGTCGGTACACTTCGGCCACCGTTGCGTGCGACAGGCCAGACGCGCAATCAGATCGCTATTGTCTTCTCCGAAACAATCGGACCGGAGCCGGACAGAGTCCACGGCGTGGAGGTTGAGCCAGCTTTTCTTCCGATACTCGCGCCCAAGACAAGCCGCTGTCCGACGGGGCCGCATCCGCTCGCGTGCGACTGCCCACCGAGGAGACATCTCGCCTTGAATTGCAACGTATAGTTACCAATTGAAACACCTCAGCACCGGAATCCAATTGGCGTGGACCGTTGTGAGGGCGCTTGACGCGGCGATGTCGACGCTGTTTCCCCGACTGAAGGTGCCCGGCTCGCTATGTTGCCGGTATACGCGCTCCGTCGCGACGCGCGCTGCCGTTGTACCGCACCCGACCTCCCCTTCCGGCTTCGCATGAGCCTGGCAGTGCGTTGTGAGAGGCAACTTGCTCTGGCCGTGGCAATCACTGGAATTGCCGCAAAGCAGGGCTTGATGCCCGGCCGCCAAGCGGCTGCGGTCGGCGACGCCTGGATCGCGAGTATGCTGCTGTTCCCGGCGTCATTGACTTCGGACGGTAAGCGGGATGGTCTCAATGCCGCGGGCCGGTGCCCAACGGCGCCGACATCCTGAGCGGAAAGATTTGCTTATTGCGAGCATTTTCAGTTTCGGGAGGCGCCAATTTGTCGGACAATTGGACCAGCCGCCGAGTCTCAATATTTTAACCCGCACAAAGTGACAGATTGACGGAGTTGCTCTGTAGATGGCGCGGTGAGTGGTGCTTGATAGCATCACGCTCGCCAATACGTTCGCCTTTCTCGGCAGGACGGATGCCTACGCGTATCCGGTATCTAACCCCGCCCGCCGAGAAACTGTCTTGGGCGTTCCTTCGGCGAACAGGTCTACCACGTTCCTCGTTAGGCCTCTCAACAGGCGGACAGCGAGACCCGGCTGTCGAGCGAAAATGCTGCTGAACGGTCGGCTGGCACCCGAAGTCCACAAGACCATGACCGCGTTTGTCTGGTCTCGGAGAGAGTCGCGATCGACCTAATGATCGCCTTTGTGCGGCGGCTATCCTGCCACCTCGTGAGTGCTGCCGTGGGCGCGGTCAGAGCATCCGCGGAACGCGCTCGGATTGCGTCTCACGCGGCTCCCGATACTCGGCGCCGCAAGGTGGTCGCGTTCTCCGCATCATGCCGCCGGTTTCTTGAACGTCGTCGCAGGGGCAAAGCACGCGAGCGCGGCGATCACCTGTTGATCGGTGACTTGAGTGAAGTCTTCATAAAACCAGCCAATCGCACCGAGCCGCTCGTGATCTTCGAGGCAGACGACGTCATCGGCTTCCTGGCGCATCTCAATGAGAGAATCGGTCGGAGCAACTGGAACGGCAAGCACCAACTTGTGTGGATTGCGCATGCGGATCGCGCGCAATGCCGCACGCATGGTCGCTCCAGTAGCAATGCCGTCATCGATAACGATGGTAACGCGGCCACCGACCTCGACCCGGGGACGGTCACCCAGATAGCGCTCACGCCGCCGCTCGATCTCCGCAAGCTCAGAGTCATAAATCGCCGTGAACTCGGGCTCCGAGACCCCAACAAGCTGGATCACGTCCTCGTTGCGCACGACAATCGGTTTTCGACCGTCAACCACGGCGCCGATCGCGAGTTCGGGTTGGCTTGGAGCCCCGATCTTGCGCACTAAGATCAAAT
>Ga0187765_10000373_pt1 | contig 16322 bp, 17 predicted proteins | sample 0216_QUI02_MP05__3_FD_133018 | JGI IMG/M metagenome (GOLD analysis project Ga0187765, IMG submission 133018) | Tropical peat soil microbial communities from peatlands in Department of Meta, Colombia - 0216_QUI02_MP05_10_MG | ecosystem: Environmental > Terrestrial > Soil > Wetlands > Peat ...
CCAGTCAATAGGCCCTAGTAAGCGGCTCGGCAACGCCCGCCTTAAGTCGTCTGGAAAACGATTCGGCAGAATAAGGCTTGCATCCTGTGCAGGCCTCGTCACAATATCGACGCAAATTGGTTGAGCGTCGCCGCGCGAAGTCGGGGTCGGGGTATGTATTTGCTTTTGTTGGTGTTTGGTGGCTTGCTCGGGGCGGCGGGGGTGCTCCTTGCGTTAGCCGATATGTCGCTGCGCGATGGCAGTTTCGATCCCGCAATCCTGACGCCCGGTATTGTTGCAGTGGCCGGCGGATTGCTGCTGATCGGGCTTGGCGCCGGACTGCGAACGCTCCAGCGCATAGAACGGACCCTGGCAACACGGCCCATGCCGCGTGTGCTTCCGAATGCGGAGAGCGCAAAACCTCCTGAAAGCGCCGAGAGGCGCGACCCGGTGCGGATACCCTTCGCACCAAAAGCTGCTCCCGATGCGCAACCGGCTGGTGCTTCAACCGATATCTTCGGGACCAAGCCGCCGGAGAGCGCACCCCTTGCCGAAGAGCTATCGCCAGCCGTTATCGCCCTCGCGGCCGCTCACGATGCGAATGCCGAAACGCGCGCTCAAGCTGCCGGCAAGAACGGAAATGGAGCGGGGGGCATGCACGGTCTTCGCCTGCCGGCGCGTTTGCGGCCTGCAAGCGCAGGCGAACGACAGAGCGAACCGACCTTTGACGCAGTGTGGCCGAAAGGTCCGCGTCCGGCCCGCACGGTCGAACCGGCTGCCGTTCCGATGACCCAAGGCGCAGGCGTGACGGCGAAGGAGCCGCGGTACAGCGCCGACACGTCCAACATATCTCCGAGCACTCCGGAAAACGCGGCGGCTGGGATATCGGTGCTCAAGTCAGGTGTCGTCAACGGCATGCCCTATACGCTCTACTCGGACGGATCAATCGAAGCGCAATTGCCGGAGGGGACGCTGCGCTTCGGTTCGATTACCGAATTGCGCAATCACATCGAACAGAGCGCTTAAAGCTGCGTACCGCTAAGCGGCGGCCGCAAGCGCGGCGCGGGCGTCGGAGCGAATGCGCTCGACCATGGAGCGGAAGCCGTTCGAACGCTGCGGCGTGAGATGTTCGCGCAAACCCATGCTTTCGAACAGTTTGACGGCATCGGTGTTGAGGATCTCTCTTGCGCTCTTGCCCGAATAGACCGCGAAGAGGATCGCAATCAAGCCGCGCACGATATGCGCATCGCTGTCGCCGGCAAAAGTCAGCACTGGGCCGCTGGCGCCGTTCGGACGCACCGTGGTGTCGAGCCAAACTTGGCTCGCGCAACCCTGAACCTTGTTGACATCGTTGTGCGCGGCCGCGGCCAGCGGTGGCAGCTCGCGGCCCAACTCGATCAGATAGCGGTAGCGATCGTCCCAGTCGTCCAGGACGGCAAAATTTCCGGTGATCTCGTCGATTTCAGCCATTATGTCCAAGCTCGAACGCCGGTTCCTTGCGTCGGCTTTTATATAGAGAGCAACGCCGGGAAGGTCGATATCTCGGCCGATCGTCCTATAACGACGTAGGCTGAATGCGGGAAGGGCGCGAGGATCACACCGCGTGCCGGGAATCCTTGTGCGGCGCCGGACCGCGCCACGGGGCGGCAAGATCCGTGGGGGTGAGGGTATCCTGCGAATCTTTATCGGCGACGGCGCGATCCGCAGTTGGTTTGCCATCCCGGCCAGCACTGTCGGAGCCGTCTTTTCGCTTCATGCTCTCGGTCACAAATTCATAAAGCATTCTCGCGCCGGCCTGAGCTCGCGAGCCGAGCTGGCTGGCAACGTGGGAACCAACCGTGCAGGCGTCCGGCTGACGCGCGCAGAATTGCCGCAGATCGCCCACCGTCGCGGACGCGGCGGAGATAGCGTCCGAGGCGGCGACCTGACTGCCTTCCGGTCGTTGTGAGGTGCCGCTCGGCAACAGGACCAGCACGAGCCCGAGCCAGAACGCCATTCGCAATAGAAAGAACATGACACCAATCCCCTGCGGCACATCCCCTGCCTGCATTCCAAGACTAGCAGCGAGCTTTGAAGCCGGCGTTGCCGCGACTGGTCGAGTTTTCTCCAGATTTGAAGAGAATACGCCGCAAATTTTCGAACAAATGTAAAACTTTTATTTAGGTTAATATTCGGACTTTGCCGCTCCGGTTCGGTCGCCTTTACGTTTTGTCCCCGATCCTTTTTATCGAATTTTCTTCGAATCTGCGGCACATTGAGCGTTGCCGTCCTGCGATTTCTGCAATTTGCGCAGAAATCATCATCAAGCCTTGGCAAAATGGCTGGAGGCAGCGGCTTGCGTTTTAGCGTTCGCTTAAGCGGGGTTTGCGACCATCAATGCAGTGTGGGGAGGGCGTCACGCGTGCCTAGGCGGCGGCAGCAGTCTTTTCTCGTGCGCGTCGCAAGCGGAGCGGGCGCGTTGACCCTGCGGGTCTGGGATCCCGTAGCACGGCGACCAGTAGACTCATTTGCCATCATTGCCGCAGTCGCGACAGCTCTTGTGATTGTCGTGAATGCTATGTTTCTTCAGTCCAGCATGCAGGCGCCGCCATTCTTTGACGCCAGATCAGCAGGCGCAAAAAGCGATCCGCTCAAACCGCTGAGCAGCAGTCCGGCGCGTCCGATCGCGAACCCGCCCCTGCCGCAGCCTGCCGGGGCACATCGCAATGATGCAATTACCGAGTTGATCGGCCCATCGCCTCGCATCGCTGCCGTACAGCGAGTCCTTGCGGAATACGGCTACGGTCAGATCAAAGCGACGGGAACATTGGACGATGCGACAAGCGGCGCGATCGCCAGATTCGAACGCGATCACAATATGCCGAGCAGCGGCCGGGTTTCCGACCGTTTGATCCGGGAGCTCACCACCATGGCCGGGCATCCCATCGATTAGTTGATCGGCGGCAGGATTTGTTGGAAACCGTCGATGCTGCTTTCGCGCGATCTGACCAGTTGCAAGCATAATTTGAATCGGGGAAAACCGCTCCTGGGGAAGTAGCGCAACTATGCGTCTGAAGAGTGCCCTGTGGGTCGCGGCCTATTTGCGGCGCTGCCAAGTCGAGGGCTGCTCGGCGGTCGTCCGCCGGCGCGGCGCCGAAGAGGCTGGCGCCATTTTTGTCCGAATCTGCCGGCTGGATGGCACATCAGAGCTCTTTGGACCTGCGCCGCAGAGCGCGCTTGAGCCGGGCGACAGCGATCGGATTTTTGCGGCTTGCTTTGCTTCACAGACCACGCCGGATGCGGAGGTCGAAGCCTATTTGTCGCGGGAGCTGAAGTTCGATCCCGATCTCTGGATTGTTGAAGTCGAGGATCGCACCGGCCGAAACTTCCTCAATGTTGTCAGCTAACCAATCCGGCAAATCGACCACTGATCGGCTAAGACGCGTCGCGCCGTTGCGGTGCTGCCAAAAGAGGATGATTTCTTGTCGCACTCTCCCTTCGCGCGCTGGCCGTGGATTTGCCTTCCCACAGCACAGGTTGATGCCGCTCGATCGTGCGATCGATTTTCGGCAATGCTCGCCAAATCGCGGCCATCTGCTCGGCGGACTCCACCGGCAACTCATGATAAAGCTCTGTCAGCGCTTGCACGCGCGCCACAGACCGACCAATATTGGCGAACAGCAAAATCCGATAGAGCGCGCCCCGGCGGATGTTGAGCGCTTTGGCGGCCGTCACGATGGGCTCGCCGAGATCATCATCGGCAATCCGCCGCGCTTGCGCTCGAGAAATTTGCAGTGCTTGGGCTAGATCTTGCGCGAACGCCTCGCGATTGCGCGACAGAACGGCGGCTTCCAATCGCGCGCCCAGGCTGTCCTCACGCGACGGTTCCGTTCGCTTGGCGGATAAGGGAGCGATCACGTCCAGATTCATAAGAATGAGCCGCCGCTCCTCGGGATTGGCGGTAAAGAACAATTCGTTGAGCTCGCTCGCGATCTCGATGCCAATTGGCGGCCGGCTCGCAACCTCACCGTGGCGGCTTGTCGATATTTCACTCGCGAGATGCTCGACGACCTGCCGCGGCGGCGACCGGTAATGCGCCAACCGTTGCGCGACAGCGACGCGGCTTCCGACATCGGCCGTATCGAGGAGGCGGAGCGCGAGTTCGGTATAATGCCGCTCCTCATCAGCCGTATGCGCAGGCTTCTGCACATAGAGCTCCGTGAGCACGCGCAATAGCGCAGGACGCATATCGGAATCACCCGGCATTCCCATGCGGGCGAGGTGATGCAGCCCCAATCGGCTTGCGCTCTCCATGCTGCCTCGCTCGACGGCAATAACCCGGTTGCGAAGGGGATCGCGAATGAACTTATGCGGCCGCCGTTAGCGGACCGTTAACCTTGCGTGCCGCTTAATTGCCGCTGATGCCGCTTGCGCGTATCGGAGCATCACGCTCCGGCCAGCGGCGGAGGAAGTCGGCTTGGTGGGCACCGTTATCAAATTCCCGGATGATGGGCGCATTGTGCGTTTTGGCCGCGAGGCCGACGAGTCTGCGACGATCATCATCCTTCCAGTAATCCGGATCGAGCGATATCCGGGTTCGCTCGACGGCGATGAGCCGCAAACACAGCCGCCCGCCGAAAACGGCGGCCGGCGGCGTGTCAGGCGACGCTGACGAAAATTACGACTCCGCGCCCCAATCGTTTGAGCGACGCCCGAACTATTTCATTGTTGCGACTGAATTCCGCATTTTGCGGCCGCAAGCGCCCCCCGCGCCATGGGCATCAGTCCCGGTTCAGGCGCGAGAGCGCGCAGCACGATAAGGCCCATCGTGGTCGGCGATTCGATTATGAGTCGGTCTGCGGCGGTGACTTCCTCATCCTCGGGCACCTCCGCATGCTGAGCTGCGGTCATCAGATCGAGCTCGATCGTGCGCCGGCCGGCGGCGCGGTCATTGATTGCGTAATAGGCGACGCTTCTGCGGGTGTAGAAGGTCACCGACGTGTAGGCTTGGCTGACCGGTGCGATGAGCTTGAGCGGACCGGTCGTGAGGTCGTAACGGCACACTGCCGTCGCGAAAGCCGGATCCATGAATGGCATGATCTCAACTCCCGCTTTCGTCGGCGCGAGCGGGACCATTGCGTTCACTGGCGTGAGCGGGGCGAGGCGAGAATACGCATCTTGCTTTGCCGCTTGTGGCATCGCCAGCACGGTCGAGAGATGAACAATCCCGCCAAGCAGGATCGCGGCGAGAATCCACAGTAGACCGCGGACCATCAGCAACCCTTTCTCTCGATTGCCGGCATCGGACCTTCCTTGGTCGTACGGATGGCAACCCCAATTGGCGTATCGTACAGCCTCCATACCAGTACGAATTGTTCAATTCCGCCGGTTGGCAGCCAATTGCCGGGACGAGCCAGCGGCGCCACAGTGATCGTGAAGCGGCCGTCGTTGTCGCGCACGATTTCCTCGCTGGTGAAACCGTGCCGATCTACCGTATTGGCGACCAGACGCCCTTCCGGAGTGTAGAGTGTCACGGTCCAATATCGTGCTGTCGGCGTCAGGCCGCTGATGCTGAAAGTGCAGCGGCCATCGAAAGCATTTCCGACATCGTCGGTGCGGGCATAAAAGGCAACGCCGTCGCCCATCCCGGTCGGCAATTCGCCGGTCCTGGCGATCATGGCGCGGGCGTAGGGATCGATATCCGCCGATCCGCTCTTCGGCCACGCCTTCCAAGCCCCGATCGTCAGAGCACCAAAGGCAACGCCGCGCGTGAGCGTGAACCAGGTCGCGCCAAGTCCGACCGCGGCCGCGATCAACAACGTGAAGCATGAACCGAACAGAAGGCGCATGATGTCGTGGGTTGACCGGTTCGTTTATTCGCCGCTTGGATTGCCGGCAGCGTCGGGGTCAGCCGTCGTGGCGAACGCGCTCGATCGGGTTGGGGCCTCGTGCCTCACGCCGTCGAGCGCGCCGACCGATGTCTTGGCGTCGGCCTGCGACGACGGCGCACGAACGGCGTCGTCCAAGATGCGCTCGACATGGAGGAGCGCCTCGGTCCCCTTGCGCGTCAGCAGCGCCGCGTGCGGCTGCTCGTTGTCTCTCAAGGAAGCCTCCGCGATCGCCGGCGCATGTTGCGGCGCCGGCAGTCCAGGAAGCGGCCGCAGCTCGACGCCTTGATGCGCATAGGCCATGATGTTGTGCCACGTCGCCGCCGGCAACGTGCCGCCGGTCATGCGTTTGGTGGGCGAATAATCATCGTTACCCATCCAAACCGCGCCGACGAAATTGCCCGTATAGCCGACAAACCACGCGTCACGCCAATCATTGGTGGTGCCGGTCTTACCGCAGGTCGGGACTCCGTCGAGCTGGGCGCGGCGGCCGGTTCCGTTCTCGACCACCGAGTTCATCATCTTGATCATGTCGATGGCCACTTCCGGACTTATGACCTGCTTCGGTTTTGGTCCGTCGCGGTCGAAACGCCACACTAACTGACCGGAATCGGTGCGCACCTCGAGCGCCGCGTGCGGCGCGACTGCGCGCCCGAGATTGGGGAAAGTCCCGTAAGCCATCGCGTGCTCGTAGACGTAAACTTCATCCGCGCCGATTGGCAAAGAAGGCGTGTCAGGCAGTGGCGCGTGGATGCCGAAATTGCGCGCAGTTTGAACGATCATGGCGCGGCCAAGCTTTGGATTGCCGTTGCCAAGCATGATGGACAATTTGACTGGGATGACGTTGATCGAATGAGTGATGGCCTCCAACAACGTCACCGCGCCGGAATAGCCACCGGAATAATTGTGCGGGCACCAGTTACCGATGCAGACCGGCGAATCGGTGACGACCGAGCTCGGCTTGAAGCCGTTTGCCAAAGCGGTCGCATAGACATAAGGCTTGAACGAGGAACCGGGCTGGCGCAGGGCGTCGGTCGCGCGATTGAATTGGCTGGCGCCGTAATCGCGGCCGCCGATCATGGCCCGGATTCCGCCATCAAGATCGCCGATCACGACGGCCACTTGGCTAGCGCCGTAATCGCGCCCGTACTGGCGTAATTGGGACTCCGCCTCGTGTTCGGCATAATGCTGCAAATTACTGTCAAGCGCGGTGCGCACAGTGAACGAGCGTGAAGTGACCGATTTCGGCAAGGTATCGGCGAGCTTGCGCATCTCATCGAAAGCCCAGTCGAGATAATAGTTGGGCGCATCCTCGATGGCGCGATCGATCGGCGTCGCTGGATTGCGCCGCGCGCCATAGACTTGGCCCTCGGTCATAAAGCCGTTCTCGACCAGATTATCGAGCACCACATTGGCCCGAGCGCGAGCCGCCGGCAGATTTACCAGCGGGGAGAATTTAGTCGGCGCTTTGAACAGCCCGGCGACCATTGCGGCCTCGGAAAGGTTGAGGTCGCGGACCGACTTGCCGAAATAGAAACGCGCTGCTGCGTCGACCCCGAATGCGCCGCCGCCGAGATATGCCCGGTCGAGATACAATTTGAGGATTTCGTTCTTGAGCAGATGCGCTTCGAGCCACAGCGCCAGAAAAGCTTCGTTGATCTTGCGCTCGTAGGTTCGCTCATTCGACAGGAATAGATTTTTTGCGAGCTGCTGGGTGATCGTGGAGCCGCCCTGAACCACCCCGCCAGCTTGCGTATTGGTGACGAAGGCGCGGAACACGCCCTGAATATCGATGCCGAAATGCTCGTAAAAGCGGCGATCTTCAGTCGCCAGCACCGCTTTGATCAGATGGTCCGGATATTCGTCGAGCGGTACCGATTCCGTGTGCTTGATGCCGCGGCTGCCGATCTCGTTGCCGTATCGATCAAGAAACGTGACCGCAAGATCGGCTTTCTTCAACCAATCGTCGTCGGAGGTCTGGCGGAAGGCGGAGATACCCAACGCCAGCAAAAGAATTAACCCGCCGGTGCCGAGCGTCGCCATTTCGGAAAGCGGCTCGACCAAGAGCCAGCGCCGCCAGCCGGCGACGTGGGCGCGGTCCATAAACGCGGTGAAGCGCTCGTAAATCTCGCGCGTCCACTTCCCGCTTTGAAATATTGCGGAGTCGATGCGCGCGTCGATATCGAGAAGAAGCCGTTTGAACCTGGGCCTCCAGTCCTCGCCCGGATCGGGAAACATGTCTGTCACGGCCACCAGCTCCGGGAAACGGAAATCGGCACAGCAGTTGTCCTTCTAGCGAACTGACCTCGGCCGGGCCAAGTGTTCTTTGCGCCCTCAAAGTGAATGCAAATTACGGGCAAATTTGGCATAGCTTCGCTTCGCCCGGAGGCTCCCATGGCAAGTAATTCCGACAGCTCTGAGGAGGTTCCATTTTGGCATCGCAAGTCATTGAGTCAAATGACCGATTCCGAATGGGAAAGCCTGTGCGATGGCTGTGGCCGCTGTTGCCTCAATAAGCTCGAAGAAGACGAATCGGCCATTGAGACCTTTTATACCGATGTCGGCTGCCGACTTCTGGACGGGCATACGTGCCGGTGCCGCGATTACGAACGTCGGCTGGACCTGGTCGATGACTGCGTCCGGTTGACGCCCGAAAGCCTCAAAGGGATCAAGTGGCTACCGCCGTCCTGTGCCTATGTGCTGTTGGCGCAAGGACGCGATCTCTATTGGTGGCATCCATTGGTCTCCGGTGACCCCGAGACCGTACACACCGCGGGGGTTTCAGTGCGCGGACGCGTGCGCGCGACCGAGCTCGAGGTTCCTGATGACCAATTGGAAGATTACATCGTCGATTGGCCGCTGAAATTGCCCCGGGCAGCCCGGCGCCGCCGCTAAGCGTCGGGCTGGCGCACCCCTGATCTGCGCAAAGTTCGATTGCAAAGCGGCCGGGCGGCAGCCAAGTGGATGCCAGCCAGCAGCCGACATGACGACCCGAACCGCCCCCGAACACCGCGCTACCGTCGCGGCCGCTAGCGCCGCGACCGAGCTTTCCCGAACCTCTGCTATCCAAACCCCCATCGACCACGCCGTGGTGCGCGCCGTCGTCGCCGGCATCATGCTGGCGATGTTTCTCTCCGCCCTTGAGCAGACCATCGTCGCGCCGGCGCTGCCAGCGATCGGCAGGAGCCTTGGCGGCGTCGACGAATTGTCGTGGGTGGTCACGGCCTATTTGCTTGCGGTGACTGCCAGCACGCCATTATTTGGAAAACTTTCGGACATTTACGGCCGGCGCGTCGTTCTGCTTTGGGCGATCGGGATCTTCGTCGGTGGCTCGATCGCCTGTGCGCTGGCGCCGACGATCTGGACGCTGGTCTTTGCTCGCGGACTGCAAGGCATAGGCGGCGGCGGTTTGCTACCCATCGCGCAGACGATCATTGCCGATTTGCTGTCGCCGCAGGAGCGTCCGGCGGTTCAGGGCCGCACCTCCGTCATGTTCATGAGCGCGAGCATTCTGGGCCCGGTGCTGGGCGGGTTCCTGACCGATAAGCTGCACTGGTCGCTGATCTTCTGGATCAATCTGCCGCTCGGCGCCGTGGCGCTGGTGATGAGCGAACGCGCCTTGCGGCAGCTACCGCGCAATGAACGCCCGCATCAGCTGGATATCATTGGCGCCGCGTTGATGGTGGGCGCCGGGGTGTTGCTGATGCTGGCGCTCGCCTGGGGCGGGACGCATTATCCGTGGCGGTCTGCGATCATTATCGTTCTGCTGGCCGGATCGGCGCTGCTGTGGGGATTGTTCGCTGCACGGCTTTTGACCGCGCGCGAGCCGTTTATCCCGCTGACCATATTGCGCGACCGCGTTACCAGTACGATCACCTGCGCGGCTTTTTTCGGCGTCGGGACGATTATCGGCATTACGATCTACACGCCGCTCTATTGCGAGACCGTACTCGGTTTTTCTGCAAGTTCGTCAGGACTGGCGCTTATCGCTTTTATGGCGGGAACGGTCGTCGGTTCGCTGACTGCGGCACGCCTGATGGTGCGACTTGCACATTACATGCGCGTACCGCTGTTGGCATTGCTCTTTGCCCTGATGGCGCTCGGCGCGCTCGCCGCCGACCCCGGCAACCAGTCGGTTGCACGTCTTGTGTTCTTGCTGTTTGTGCTCGGCTGCGGCGTCGGACCAATGTATCCGATGAGCACAATTGTGATGCAGAATGCGGTCAAACCGCATCAGCTCGGCACCGCCACCGGGACTCTGAATTTCTTTCGCACCTTGGGCGGTGCAATCATTGTCGCCGTGTTCGGCGCCATCGTACTGGGCAGCGCTACAGACGGTGGGGCTGTCGTAACTTTGGAACGGCTCGCCGCGGCACATAGCGATTTGGCACCCGCGTTCCGCTCGGTCTTTATCGCCGCAATGATCTGTCTTGCGACTGCGTTCTGCAGCTTGCTCGCGGTCGAGGAGCGACCGCTGTATGGCCCGGGTCACCGGTCGGAGTAGATTTGCTTGGCGCGGCCGCTCGCGATCTAAGGCGCAAGCGGAGTGCCGAGCTTGCGCGCCGTCTCGACGATCCAGCCGCGATAGCGCGCCAGCGGGGTGATCCCGGTCAGACCGCCGCAGCCTGCAGTCAGGTTCGGTCCTGTCGACCAGCTCACCACGCCGAGGATCGCGGGTTCTGCGCCTGAACTGCGAAACGCCGGAGCTCCGGAATCACCGGCACAGGCGCCCAGGCCGGCGATTACTCCTTTGCTCGCAGGATCAAACAATCTGATCTGCAGTGGCCCCGGCTGACCGGTCACGACGAGGCTGGCAGCGCGCGCGGTGCCGCCGCTCTTGCCGTCGCCGCGCACCGTGACGCCATAGCCGACGACAATAACCGCATCACCGACGGCGACGGTTTCGCTCGCCCCCGCGATGACCGCTTGAGCGATACGCGCAGGCAGCGGTTCGGCAGGTTTGATCAAGGCGACATCTGCTGTCGCGAGATGATTGAATAGCCGCTTGATATCGAATTGGGGATGGCGCTCGATCCGGATGATGGCCTTGAGAACAGGCGGCTGCCCTGGTTCGCTGCCGAGGAGCTTGTAATCGGCGCCGGGCAGCACGCAATGCGCTGCCGTTAGCAAAAGGTCGCGGCCGATTGCGGTCGCGGTGCACGCCGTTGCTGATGAGCCGAGTACCATGGCAATGGAACGGGCCAGTTCGGCGGGCGCAAACGGCGCGCCCCCAACTATCGCTTGCGCGCGCTGGAGGAGCCCCAAGGACGCCAATCCGGCCCCCGCGGCGAAGAGGGCGGTTGCAAAGCGCATTTTGACGCGCCGATCTGCATTCCTCAATTGCATCATTTTGCCCAAATCGCCGATATCGGGGTAGGTTGATGAGGCCCGCCGCAATCCGCCGTGAACCGGCCGTTCACGACGGGTTCACCGCAGCCCGCCTAAGACACATAATCATGGCCGCCGTGTACCGATTCGCCTTTGGCGCTCCTTTGCTGCTCGTCTCAGTGATCGCGTTCACCAGCGCTCACGGCGAGGAGGGGCGACCGGCCCATGTGCCTGCCGCCCATGCCTGTCTCGATCAGAAGGAACGGCGGGCGGAGACCGCTTCCAGCGGGGTCGTTCGACTTGCCAGCGCAATTCATGTCGCCAAAAGCCGAATGCCGGGCACCGTGATCCAGGCACGACTGTGCCGCGGTCAGGACGGCCTCGTCTATGTGCTGACAGTTCTCGCCCACGATGGCAAAGTGGCGCGGATAGTCGTCGACGCGGTCAAAGGCACCCTGATCGGCGAGCGCTGAGCGGAGCAACTGCTTGCGGCTTCTTGTCGTCGAGGATGACCCCGATCTCAATCGGCAGCTCGCGACCGCATTGACGGATGCGGGCTATGTCGTCGATCGCGCCTTCGATGGCGAAGAGGGGCATTATCTTGGCGAGAGCGAGCCTTACGATGCGGTGATCCTCGACATCGGGCTGCCGAAAATGGACGGTATTTCGGTGCTCGAAGCTTGGCGGCGAGCTGGCCGGGCCATGCCGGTTTTGATCCTCACCGCGCGGGATCGCTGGAGCGATAAGGTGCAAGGCTTCGACGCCGGCGCCGACGATTACGTTGCCAAGCCGTTCCACCTCGAGGAAGTTCTGGCGCGCGTGCGCGCGCTGTTGCGCCGTTCGGCTGGCCACGCCAAGAGCGAATTCACCTGCGGCCCGGTTCGCCTCGATACTCGCACCGGCCGGGTCGCGGTTGACGGTAATCCGGTTAAGCTCACCTCGCACGAGTACAGGCTGTTGTCTTACCTCATGCATCATACCGGGCGGGTGGTCTCCCGCACCGAATTGGTCGAACACCTCTACGACCAGGATTTTGATCGTGATTCCAACACCATCGAAGTCTTTGTCGGCCGCATTCGCAAAAAGCTTGGCGTCGATGTCATTCAGACGGTGAGGGGGCTCGGTTATCTGCTGACGCCGCCCGATGCGCGCTAATTCACTTGCGGTCCGCTTATTCTTTTGGGCCACGGCCTGGACGGTGGTCATTCTGATCGCCACCGGTATTGCGCTGTCCACCCTCTATCGCCATGCCGTCGAACGCGCATTCGACCGCCGCCTCGACGTCTATCTGCGAACATTGGTGGCGGATGTTGCCTCGCCCGAGGACAGTGGCGACAAGTTTCCGCAATCCATCGGCGAGCCGTTGTTCGAATTGCCGCTGTCGGGCTGGTACTGGCAAGTCACGCGTCTGGATAGCAAAACGCCCGAGGTGCATTCCTCGCGTTCGCTATGGGATTCCAACTTGCCCCGCTTGGCGGCAGACCGCGCGACCGGCGAATCCGAATATCGTCAAGGCTACGCGCGCGGCCCGGAGGACCAGGATTTGCGCTTGGTCGAGCGCAATATCGATCTCGGCGCCGACGGCCGTTACCTCGTCGCGGTGGCCGGAGACGCCTCCGAAATCGATGACGAGACGCAAAGCTTCAATCGCGCGATCATCATTACCTTTACGGCGCTGACCCTGGCGCTGCTGCTGACCACCGCTTTGCAGGTGCGCTTCGGTCTGGCCCCGTTAGCCCGCATTTCCGAGAGTCTGGCCGCGATCCGCTCCGGGCGCGCCGAGCGGCTGGAGGGGGAATTCCCGCACGAGATCGCCCCGTTGGCCCGCGAGACCAATGCGCTGATTGAAGCCAATCGCGAAATCGTCGAACGCGCGCGCACACATGTCGGCAATCTCGCCCATGCGCTCAAGACGCCGTTGTCGGTCATCGTCAACGAGGCGGCAACGCGCGGCAACGATAGGTTCGCCCAGAAGGTATTGGAGCAGACCGATATCATGCGCGATCAAGTGGCCCGACAGTTGGAGCGGGCGCGGCTGGCCGCGCGTTCGACCAGGATCACTGCGCTGGTCGATGTTCCTCGAGTAGTGACTGCGCTGGCCCGCAGCATGGAGAAGCTTCACCGCGACCGCGAGATTGCCATCGATATCGATGTACCCGAGCACGCGCAGTTTCGCGGCGAACAGCAGGACCTGGAGGAAATGGTCGGCAATCTGGTCGACAATGGATGCAAATGGGCGCGCTCGCGCGTGGCAATTGAAGTTTTGGCTGATCCGCCGGCGGCGAGCACTGAAAAGGCGAGGGTTCGTATCGTCGTCGACGACGATGGGCCGGGGCTCTCTCCCGCCCAACGCGAGCAAGTGGCGTTGCGCGGCCGCAGACTCGATGAGACCAAGCCCGGATCGGGGCTCGGGCTGTCGATTGTGGTGGAGCTCGCCGGGCTTTACGGCGGCGTTCTCACACTCGGCACCGCGCCGATCGGCGGGCTACGGGCCGAATTGGCGCTGCCCGGCGAGTGATTGCAATCGGTCCCGCTTTGCGCTTGCGCTGGGCGGGATTGCGCGTGCACGATTGGCAATCCAGCCATTGACCGACCGATGCACAGGGGAGGGGGCCCGCCATGAAGCTTAAAGCCACAGTGACACGCCGCCGTTTGCTTGCCGTGAGCGGCTTGACGGTTTTGGCGTCCACTGCCGTCCCGTATATCGCCCGCGCTCAAGGAGCGCAGTGGACATACAAATATGCAAACAATCTTCCGGAAACGCACCCGATGAACACTCGCGCGCGGGAGATGGCGGCCGCGATCAAGCAGGAGATTGATGGCCGTTTTGACCTGCAGATTTTCCCGAGCAGCCAACTCGGTTCCGACACCGATACGTTTAGCCAGATCCGCTCCGGAGGCGTCGAGTTCTTCACATTATCCGGGCTCATCCTGTCCACATTGGTTCCGGCGGCGTCGATCAACGGCATGGGATTCGCCTTCCCCGATTACGACACCGTGTGGAAGGCGATGGACGGCGATCTGGGCACCTATATCCGCGCGCAAATCGCAAAGGCAAACCTGATCGCCTTGGACAAGATTTGGGATAACGGCTTTCGCCAGACCACAACGAGCACCAAGCCGGTGCAAACGCCCGACGATTTCCGCGGCATGAAGCTGCGCGTGCCGGTTTCGCCGCTATGGACCTCGATGTTTAAAGCGCTCGAGGCGTCCCCGGCCTCGATCAATTTCAACGAAGTCTATTCGGCGCTGCAGACCAAAATTGTCGATGGTCAGGAGAACCCGCTGGCAATCATTTCTACGGCGAAGCTGTACGAAGTACAAAAATATTGCTCGCTGACCAACCATATGTGGGATGGGTTCTGGTTCTTGGCCAATCGGCGCGCGTGGGAAAGCCTCCCCGATGACGTCCGCGGAATTGTCGCCAAGCACATCAACGCGGCAGGTCTCAAAGAGCGCGAGGATGTCGCCAAGCTCAATGCCACGCTGCAGCAGGACTTGAGCGCGAAGGGACTTATCTTCAACCGGCCGGACCCTGCGCCGTTCCGCGATAAGCTCCGCGCCGCCGGCTTCTACACCGAATGGCAAAGCAAATACGGCGATGAGGCGTGGTCTCTGCTGGAAAAATCGGTAGGCAAGCTCGCGTGACCGCTGGAACGCAGTCACAAGCGCTTCAGCAAACGAATGGCGGCTTGATCAAGGTGCGATCCGCGCTCGCCGCGATTGAGTCGCTGCTGGGCTCGCTCGTCGAAATTGGCGCAGGCGGACTGGTTTTGGCGGAAATCGCGATCCTGTTTGGCGGGGTGCTCTCACGCTATCTGTTCGATCGGCCGCTGGTCTGGTCGGACGAACTGGCTTCGACGTTGTTCCTGTGGCTCGCGATGCTCGGTGCAGTGATTGCGTTTCGGCACAACGAACATATGCGAATGACGGCGTGCGTCGGTATGTTCGGTGGATCGGTGCGCGCCATGCTCGACAGTTTGGCGACCGCGGCGGCGCTCGCCTTCCTCATCCTGATGATTTGGCCGGCTTATCAATTCGCGAGCGAGGAAGTGCCGATCACGACCTCGGCATTGCAGATCAGCGATGTCTGGCGGGCGGCTGCATTGCCTGCCGGGATCGCCTTGATGATTGTTTTTGCTGTGCTTCGTCTGACACGGACTCCGTCCGCAATGGCCGCCTGTGTGGCGATCGGTTTCATTGGAATCGTGATCGTACTTTTCTGGCTGGGTGCCCCGCTGTTCCATCGCTTGGGGAATCTCAATCTCCTGATCTTTTTTGTCGGCGTGGTTGCGGCGGCGGTGTTCGCGGGCGTGCCGATCGCATTTGCGTTCGGGCTTGCAATTCTCGGTTACCTCGCCTTGGCGACCCATACCCCACTCTCAGTTCTGGTCGGCCGTATGGACGAAGGCATGAGTCACCTGATTTTGCTCGCCGTTCCGCTATTTGTGTTTCTCGGACTTCTTATCGAAATGACCGGCATGGCGCGCGCATTGGTCGGCTTTTTGGCCAACCTGGTCGGTCATGTCCGCGGCGGCCTGCATTTTGTTCTGGTTGGCGCAATGTATCTGGTGTCGGGAATCTCCGGTTCGAAGGCCGCCGATATGGCGGCGGTGGCACCCGTGTTGTTCCCGGAGATGATGCAACGCGGCGCCGAGCCCGGCGATCTGGTAGCGCTTTTGTCGGCAACCGGCGCGCAGACCGAAACCATACCGCCGAGTTTGGTGCTTATTACCATCGGCTCCGTAACCGGCGTCTCGATCGCTGCGCTTTTCGCCGGGGGATTGTTGCCTGCCGTAGTGCTCGCGTGTCTGCTGTGTTTTGTGATCCGCTGGAGATATCGCAGCGAGGATCTCAGCCAGGTCAGGCGTGTGTCCAAACGCGAAATCGCGCGCAGCTTCGTGGTAGCGCTGCCGGCCCTGGCGCTGCCTTTTTTGATTCGGGCGTCAGTTGTCGAAGGTGTTGCGACCGCAACCGAAGTTTCAACCATCGGCATCGTCTATTCGCCCGCCGCAGGCCTTTTGGTTTACCGCTGCTTCGATTGGGCGGCGCTGCGACCGATGCTGGTTTCGACGGCCTCGCTCTCGGGCGCCATTCTCCTCATCATCGGCACAGCAACGGTAATGGATTGGGGCCTCACCCAATCCG
>Ga0187765_10000374_pt1 | contig 16316 bp, 15 predicted proteins | sample 0216_QUI02_MP05__3_FD_133018 | JGI IMG/M metagenome (GOLD analysis project Ga0187765, IMG submission 133018) | Tropical peat soil microbial communities from peatlands in Department of Meta, Colombia - 0216_QUI02_MP05_10_MG | ecosystem: Environmental > Terrestrial > Soil > Wetlands > Peat ...
GCAGTCTCGACGCTGGTCCTGTGCGGGGTGGACGACCAGCCACGGGCGCTGCGGGAGCTGCGCCGGGTGCTGCGGCCCGGCGGCCAGCTCCTGTTCATCGAGCATGTGCGCTCCGGCGACACCCACCTGGCGCGTTCGCAGGATCGCATGAACGGGATAAACCGGTTTGTGGTCGGGTGTGACTGCAACCGCCCGACGCTCAGCTACATCGGTGACGCGGGTTTCATCGTCACGCGTGTCGAGCACACGATGATGCCGAAGGTCCCCAAGTTCGCCAGCCCGGCCATCGTGGGCAGCGCCACGGTTCGGGCACCGGTGCGGTCCCTGGACGCGCAACTTGGCGGAGAAAACCGGTCGTGACCATCGCCGCTGCAACGTGCCGCTTCCTGCGCCAGAAACGACCGGGTGCCAATCCGGCCGGCTCGGTTTCAGCGCTTCGGCGCTAATGACCCTGATTGCCCAGACGGGCTTGCTGCCAGGCATCAAGGGTTAGCAGACGCGAAGGCACCCAGCAGGCCGTGCTGGGTGGCGTACAGCGTCGCGGCGGCGCGGCTTGATATGCCAAGCTTGGTGTAGATGTGCTCGATGTGGTTGGCCGCGGTTTTCGGCGTGACCACCAGGCGCTGGGCGATGTCCCGGGTCGAGTGGCCGCGGGCCAGCAGCCCGAGCACCTCCACCTCGCGTGTGGTGAGCCCGCCGGGCCAGGCCCGCCGGGCCGGCACGCGATGGCCCGCGGCTGCCAGCACGGCTTCGGCTGCTTCGCTGTCCAGCCGCCCGCCGGTCACCTCAGCCCGCAGCTCGCGCGAGGCGTGGGCGGGGCCCAGCGGATCGCGGTGCGGCCGCGGCTCGGTCATCGCGTGATACGCGTCCGCCGCGGCCAGCAGCCGGTCCGCCGACGTCAGGGATGCCGCGGTCAGCCCGCGCGGGTAGCCCGAGCCGTCGAGGCGCTCGTGGTGCCGGGCGGCGATCTCGCGGCTGCGGCTGAGCGCGCTCACCCGGGCCAGCATGCGGTCGGTCAGGTAGGGGTGCAGCCGGATCCGCTCGGATTCGGCCTCGGTAACCGGGCTCGGCTTGTCCCAGATCGCGTTGGAAACCCCGAGCCGGCCCAGGTCATGGATGAGGCCCGCGCGCCGCAGGGCGCGCACATCGTCGTCGGGATAACCGGAAGCTTGTGCCGCCGCGGCGGCCAGGTTGGCCACCCCGCGCGAATGGCCCGCCAGGTAGGGGCTCTTCATGTCGACCAGGTCGGCCATCGCCTCGAGCACTAGGTCCAGGTCGGCGCCGCCGACCCGGCGCGACAACTGCGGCTCGGTGCCCAGGACCGCATCCCAGTCCGACGCCTGGTCCAGGCCGTCCAGCAGCTCGGGCGCTCGGGAGCAGAACAGGTCCACCACCGCCGGGTCGAACTGGGTCCCGCGGTGCCTGCGCGCAACCGCCACCGCCGCCTCAACCCCGCGGCGCCGGGCGACGACCTCGACCGGGCCGGCCAGCTGCACCAGCCGTGCGGGCAGGCAGATCTCCTCCCCCCGCAAGTGGTCCGGATAGCCCTTGCCGTCCCACTGCTCATACCCCTGCCTGATCGCGACGCAGACCGATTCGTCCAAGCCGATCTGCTCAGCGAACTGGGAGCCCAGCGTGCAGTGCGTCGTCGCGAAGGAGAGCATCTGCTTCATCCCGGCCACCGGGAACGACGCCAGCCGCCGGGCGCGGGCCACGCCGCTGCCATGCGAGCCGGCCCGCCGCAACATGAACGCCACCATCCGCGCAGTGCTCATGTCGAGCAGATCGAACGTGTCGCCCTTCATGCCAATGTCGTCGCCGAACCACTGCGCCTGCTCGGCCGCGTCGGCGTGACAGTAGACATTCATCATCAGCCCGAGGTAATAGGTGGCCTCCAGATCCCGGCCGCTGGCCCCGGCGAGGCCCGCCAGACGCAGCGCGACCACCGTCTGCCGCATGCAATGGGCCATCGGCTGCCCCAGGCCCAGATCCGAGGCATAGGACAGGGTCGCCATCAGCTCCGCGACCCTGACACTGTCTGTCCCCGCCCGGGCCACCACAACCAGAGTCTACGGGGCCGGCTCCGGCAGCCAACGATCATGGTCCGGGCGCCACCGGTGGTAAGGAGGTTGCGCCGGGCCAGCGCCGAGACCAGGGCACCCCTGTCCGGGCGGCGCCGGCATCTCATCACGGCAGCGGCGGTCCAGGCTGGGCGTGGTTACCGTTCAGGGGCTGTGTCCCAGATTCGCCGCGCCAGCAACATCATGACGACCACGAACGGCAGCGAAAGCGGAACCGAGACGATCCCGGGCGGCGCCAGTGCCCCGGCGAGCAGGGCCACCACGAACAGCACTGGCAGCCATCGCGGTATGGCCTGGCTGCGCCACAGAGCGATCCCGGTGAGAATGACAGCCACAGGAAGACCGGTGAAATACCCGATAAAGAACACCCAGGCCGCGGCGGCAGTGTTGGCCGAGACCAAGATCTGAGCGGCAGCCGATGACACATTTACTGTCGCCGCAGCGGCCAGGTCGAACCCGATAAGCACATTCGCGACGGCTCCGCAGAAGGCACCGAACCATCCGATCACGGCAGCTGTCGTCGCAAGCGCCCTATCGCGATCTGAAGCCAGCACAGCGATGGCGAAGAACGAGATACCCAAAGTTCCGAGCCCGAAGATAACGAGCACGTTCGAGAAGTAGACCTGGCCAGGATGTGCGGTCGCGATCTGCAGTTCACGCAAGGCCCCGGCCAGCGACGTCACCGGCCGATCGAGACCCTTCGGCGTGAATGCGCCCCCGAACAGCAAGAGCACGGCAGTAACTGGCAGGGCCAGCGCCAGGGTTCTGCGGCGCGTCCTCGCCGTCGCGAGCCCAGTTGAGGGCCGGCTTAGACTCACATCGGTCATGATCAGTGGCCTCCTATGCCTCAAGCAGATTGCCCTGATCTGCTTCCTCGCCTGGGCCCGCGGCGGTCACAGCGACTCATACCGCACACCCACTCGCTTGGACCCTAAGATCGCGAAACAGCGCCGATCATGAGGAATTCACCCCATCTTTGGAAACTGGGCCCTGACCCCTCCCCATCACAACCTGCGGCGGCTCCCCTGGCCGCAGCGCTGGCAGCCCGTGCCGCAGGCATCGTTGATGACGATTTCGATGCCCAGCGCCCAGCCATGCCGCCCGCCCTGACGACGTCCCAGCCGAGCTCAGCAGCTGCCTGGTGATCATTGCTGCCCTCTTTGAGGCGGCAGCTGCGGGGGTTGACCGGTGGTGCCGGCGGGGTGTGGTGCGCATCCGTGCCGCGTCTTCTCCTGGACTGTTCGGTCCAGTAGAGGACTATCATTGCCGCATGCCGGGTGAGCCGAGGACGGGGCGCGGGCGCGCCAGCCGTGAGCGGATCGTGGAGCGCGCCGCAGAGCTGGTCGCTGAGCGCGGTGTTGAGGGGACCAGCCTGGATGTAGTGCTGGCGGCGGCCGGGGCCAGCAAGAGCCAGCTGTACCACTACTTCGCCGACCGGGACGAGCTGGTCGAGGCGGCGGTGGCGCGCCGCTGCGCACAGGTGCTGGATGAGCTGACCCAGGCGCTGGGGGATGTTGCGACCTTGGCGGAGCTGGAGGCGATGCTCGCGGGTTTCGTCGGCGGGTTTGAGCAGCAGGGCCTGCCAGGGTGCCCGATCGGGTCGCTGGCCAGCGAGGTGGCTGAACGTAATGAGGGGGCGCGGCTGCAGGCGGCCGCAGCCTTCGACGCCTGGGAGGGCCTGTTTTCGGACGCGCTGAAGCGGATGCGCGAGCGGGGTGAGCTAAGGGCGGACGCGTCGCCAGGCGCGCTGGCCACGGCGCTGCTCGCGAGTATCGAGGGTGGGTTGCTGCTGAGCCAGACGCGCAAGCAGGCGGCCTCGCTCCGGATTGCCGTGGAGGCGGCTCTCGCGCACGTGCGAACCTACCGGGCCCTAAGTCTGGACTAATCGGTCCATTAGCTGCTACGGTCAACTGGACCAGTTAGTCCAGTATGGAGGGGCGGCTATGGCCACCCAGGCAGGTTCTCTCCTCGGCACCCATCGCGGCGGGCTCACGCTGCTTCTGCTGGGCGCCACCAGCACCTGCGGTGAACCGGCGGCAGCCCGACCACCTCCCCGCTAGCCGCGATCCGGTACCCACTGCGGAACGGGCCGGCCACGTCCCACCCACACCCCAAAGAGACACGGCCACGATGACCGCGGCCAGCACACGACAGCTAGAGCTGCCGTGGCCCTGAGCAAAGGAGTTACGTGACCATGAAAATCACCGTCTTCGGAGCCTCCGGCGGAATCGGCACCCATGTCGTCGATCTCGCCACACAACGCGGTCACCATGTCCGGGCCGTCTACCGCGCCGCCTCGCACCTCCCGCCCGAGGTCCAAGCCGAGATCCTGGTCAGCCCGGACATCTTCGACCCTGGCTTCGCCTCCCAGGCCACCCGCGGCGCTGACGTGGTCGTCACGGCCCTGGGCCCCGACTTCGCCAAACGCCACAACCCCAGAACCACGATGATCTCGCCGCCAGACCTGCATCAGCGGCTGGCCCGCACCCTCATCACCGCCATGAAAGACCCCGGCGCGCCCGCCAGGCTGATCTCGGTCAGCACCGGCAGCATGGGACCCGCCGACGCCACCATGGGCGCCGGGCCGCGCCTGCTGTTCCGCTTCTTCCGCACCGTCGTCACCCCCAACCTGGGCCGCGTCGGCCGGGACCTTCAAGCCATGGAGGACGAGCTGGCCGCCACTGACCTCGACTGGTACGCGCCGCGCCCCATCAAACTGACCGACGGGCCGCTCACCGGCCACGTCCAGGCCAGCGGCCGCTTCACCATGAAAACCATCTCCCGCGCCGACGTCGCCTGGTACATCCTCACCCTCGCCGAAGACCCCCGCCCCGGCCAGCTCCGCACCCCGATTCTCACCTCCGCCTCCAGAGGCAGAAACCCCGTCGGGCCGGAGGCCGAACACCCTGCGCAGCCAGCGCCCAGCGCCGGCTAGATATCGCTCCACGCATCTCTGCGTGGCCGACGCCCCGCAGGTGCGAGCAAAGTGGCCAGCGGCGCGATGCCACCGCCGCCTGCCCCAGCCGGCTGCCTCGGCCGAGTTCATCGCCTCGCTGGAACTGGACAGCTGAGGGTGGAGCCCGAGGTCAACCGCATCCTTGATGGCCATAGCGGCCCTTGACAGTGGTGCTGTTCGCTGGCAGCCTTCTTGTCACCAAACGCGAACTATGTTCGTATATAGAAACTCGGAGCCGCTGGGTGGCATCGACGAACCACAGCGTGGAACGTGCGATACGCCTGCTCCGCCACCTGGCCGACGCGCCTGGCCCGGTCCGCTTCACCGAACTTCAGATCGCTACTGGCATCCCGAAGGGAACCCTGCACGGGCTGCTGACCAGCCTCGAGGCCGCCGACTTCGTCCACCACAGCCCGCGCGGCTACGAGATAGGCACCGGGGCTTTCGAGGTGGGAACCGCGGTGCGCGCGCCCACATCGCTGCGGGCAGCAGCCTCCCCGCTGCTCGATGACCTGTTTACCTCTCACGGGGAGGCCTGCCACTTCGGTCTGCTCTCACAAGGTGACGTCATATACCTGGATGTCCGGGAGTCGGTACATGCGCTGCGCTTCACCCAGCGGACGGGCGCACGCAAGCCCGCCTACTCCACTGCTCTTGGCAAGGCGATGCTGGCTCTCCAGACCGACGCAGAAATCGCCGCCACCTACCCACCGCAGCTGCCCCGTCTGACCGCGAACACGATTCCCACCCGGGCCGGGCTCTTGGAGTGCGTTAAGCAGATCCGGGACGATGGGTACGCCACGGAGAGCGAGGAATCTACCCCCGGCGTGTGCTGTATCGGCGTGGCGGGCATCCTCGGCAGCCTGATATACGGGCTTTCCATCACTGTTCCTGTGCAGCGCGCCCAGGTAGAGGACCTTCCTCTGTTCCTGCCGTCGCTGACCACTACCATCTCCAGGTTGAACTCATCTCTGACCACCCGCGAATGGTTCACGCCGGGATCACTGGCGAAATCAGCACGAAATCTGGCGACATCGTGGTGATTGGGCGGCCGTTTCATCAAGACGTCAGCAAGTATCTCATCGGATGAGATAGGAGAGCATCCATGGGCAATAACCTCAAGAGATCACGGGGGGCACACCGGCATGCCCTCCGGAGCGCAACCCTGACGGCGATCATTGCGGCGGCATTCGCAGTGGTCTCCGCGTGCAGCTCCAGCAGCACCCCGGCGGGGGGTTCGGCGGCCACGTCGTCCAGTCCCTACAAGGCCAGCCTCACGTACTGGTTCTGGGGCGAAAGCGACATCCCTGGCATAGACAAGTGGATGAGCGGCATGGTGAGCCAGTACCAGAAACTGCATCCAGGGGTGAAGATTAATGTAGTGCCGCAGAGCACAAATACATTGATCGGCGCGTTCAATACGGCTGCCCAGTCCAAAGCTGGCCCGAACATGGCGACCCAGTGGGCGACGCTGCCGACGCTGACTCCCTACTGGAACGGGGACACCGTACCGATCTCGAACTACGTTCCCGCCAGCCAGACGGCGGACTGGCTGAACACGAATGAGAACACCACTGGCGGCAAGATCGTAGCGATGCCGCTGTATCTGATAGGCGTCCCGCTGGTCTGGAACAAATCCATGTTCAAGCAGGCCGGCCTGAACCCGGACCAGGCTCCGGCGACATGGTCACAGTTCCTGGCCGACTGTGCCGCCCTCAAGGCCCACGGCATCACCCCCTTCGGCATGGGAAACCAGGACGGCTACTTCGGGGCATGGATGTTCGCCATCTACCTGAAGCAGGAGCTGGCCTCCCTGGGCACGCTCAAGTCCGCGGTGGCCGGTAACAGCAGCGCCCAGGCCACGCTGGACAATGACCTGAAGAACATGTACACGATGCTGCAGGAGCTGATCAAGAAGGGCTACGTCAACTCCAGCGTCTCGTCACTCAATCTCAACCAGGGCTGGCAGCTCTTCCCGGAGAAGAAGGTCGCCATGTCCTTCACCACCGACGGCAACGCCATCACGTGGGGCAAGACGCTCGGGGATGCGAACATCGGCGTCGCGCCGCCGCCGATCTGGGGAAGCGGCGCCCTGGCCAAGACCTACGACGTGACGCAGTCCTCCGACGAGTTCATCACCAGCTGGTCGCCGGACCCGAAGGCAGCCGCGACCTTCCTGGCCTGGCTGCACCAGCCAGCGAACATGAACGCGCTTTACTCGCAGACCGGTGCGTTCCCAGCGGATAAGCGGTTCAATACCTCGCGCATCACCAGTCCACTGGCCAAGCAGCTGTACACGCTCGATACCGCGGGATCGTCCATCTGGCTGGAGAATTACATTCCACCGGAGATCGACTCCAACGCCGATATCCCGGCCGGCCAGCTGATCATATCCGGCTCCGGGAACCCGGCGGCAGCGGTGACTCTATGGAACCAGCAGCTCACCAAGTGGCGGACCCAGGAGCCGGCGGAGCTGGCCAACTTCAAGAAGTGGGCGGCGAGTGGCTGACGCCACGCCGGCCAGCAGCACGGCCCGGACCGGCCTGCCCCCAGCACCCCCGTCGGCAGGCCGGGCCGGAGGTGCGCCGCGATCACTGCGGCCACGGCTCCGCGATCGCTTCACCTGGCGTGGCTGGTCATATGCGTTCGTGCTTCCAGCAGTCATCGCTCTGGCCGCGACGTTCGGCTACCCGCTGATCGAGGTCGCCCGGTTCTCTTTTTATGCAGGCTCGATCCAGCAGCCTGTCTACATCGGCACTGGGAACTACCTGGAGCTGTGGCATGATCCGGTGTTCATCCATTCGGTGCTGAATAACCTGAAGCTGCTCACGGCAGTGCCCATTATGACAGTGCTGGCAATCGGGATCGCGCTGGCGATTAACGCCGGGTACCGGAGAATGAAGGTGTACCAGGCGATCGTCTTCCTGCCTTACGTCCTGCCGGCCACCGCGATCGGGCTGACCTTTTCCTATCTGCTGTCGCAAAGTGGCATCGTGAACACGGTGCTGCATGACTGGCATCTGGGTGGCCTCGCCCACGACTGGCTGGGCTCGGCCCACTGGGCGATTCCGACCATCGGCGCCGTCATCATCTGGCAGCAGCTCGGATTCGGCGTGGTGGTGCTGACGGCCGCACTCCTCTCCGTGCCGCAGGAGCTGGTGGAGGCGGCACGAATTGACGGAGCGAGCGGCTGGCGGATTCAGTGGTATATCCTGATCCCGCATATCAGGCGCATAATCTGGCTCTTCGTGATGATCGAGGCCATCACCATGCTGAGCGCCGTCTTCACCTATGTCTTCGTGCTCACCCAGGCTGGCCCCGCGTATTCATCGAGCGTTATGGAATATTACATCTACCAGAACGGGTTCCAGGAGGGAGCCGTAGGTCTCGCATCCGCGGCGGCTGTCGTGCTTCTCGGGGTGGCCAGCGTATTTATCGTTGTCTACCTGCGGCTCCGCTCGCGCAGTGAGCAGGCCGCCGGATGAAACCAATCCTGGCCCGGACCAGTTCACATCTGCTCTTGATCCTGCTCAGCATCGTCTCGCTGTACCCGTTGTGGTTTGTCGTGCAGACCGCGCTGAAGACGAACAGTGCTTTCACCCTGAACCCGACGGGGCTGCCGTCTGCGCCGACGCTGTCGAATCTTTCGCTGCTGATGGCGCAGATGCCGTTCGTCAGGTGGACGGTCAACAGCACACTGGTGACCTTCATCGCAGTCGGGGCGGCCACCATCCTCTCTGTCTTCGCGGCGTATGCGGTGGTATTTGGGAAATTCTTCGGGCGCCGGGCGTTCTTCAGCATGAACATCGGGCTGATGGCTATCCCCCCAGTCGCTTTGGTGGTACCGCTGTTCACCGTGATGGTGCAGCTGCGCCTGATAAACACGCTGCCCTCCGTGATGCTCATCTATACTGGGCTGCTGATCCCGTTCTCGGTGTTCTTCCTGGGGAACTTCTTCCGCCAGCTGCCGCGCGAGCTGATTGAGGCCGCCACGGTCGATGGTGCGTCTCATGGGCGGATACTGATGCGCATAGTCATGCCGCTGCCCCTGCCCACCGTTTTCACCCTGGTGATTGTCAACGCTATTTGGGTATGGAACGAGCTGCTGTACGCACTGGTCTTCCTGCAGAACAACAGCGCCCGCACGCTGATGGCGGGGCTGGCCCTGTCTCAGGGCCGTTTCGCCACGAACGAGCCGCTGATCATGACCGGTGTCTTGCTTTCGATCCTGCCGATGGTCGTGTTGTACCTGGCCAGCCAGCGGTTCTTCATCCGGGGCATGACCGCGGGCATAGGAAAGTGACCGGCATGCGGCGGCCTGCGGTGACCGTGATGACGGCTGCCCGGGAAGCCTGGTAGAGAGGCGCCCGTCCGTGCCGGAACCGCTGAGTTATGCCTCTCTCGGAGTCCGGAGGGTTATCAATGCCGCGGCCACGCTCACGGCCCTCGGCGGATCGGTCATGCCCGGTGAGGTCGTGGAGGCGATGCGGATGGCCGCCAGCAGCCACGTCGACATGCATGAGCTGCAGGCGGCCGTCGGTGCGGAACTGGCCCGGCTCACCCACAACGAGGCTGGCTACGTCAGCACTGGTGCCGCCGCCGGCCTGGCACTGTCGGTCCTGGCCTGCGCGACGAAGGGCGATCCCGCCGCCATCAGCCAGATGCCACGCGGGCACGGTCTGCCGACCGACGTGGTGATGCACTGTGGGCACCGCATTCCCTACGACCGGGCGGTAGAACTGGCAGGCGGCCGGATCGTCCAGATCGGCAACGCGATCCAGACCTTCGGCTGGGAACTCGAGGCGGTGCTCGGGACCAGCACCGCGATGGTGCTATGGGTCGCGGGCAGCCACCTGTCGCCCGGGACGCTTGACCTGGCCGAGACCGTGCGCATCGCCCACGCTCGCGGGATTCCCGTGGTCGTCGACGCGGCGGCGCAGCTTCCCCCGGTCGAGAACCTGTGGGCCTTCACCCAGGCCGGTGCGGATCTGGCGCTGTTCTCCGGCGGCAAGGCATTGCGCGGCCCGCAGTCGACGGGCTTGGTGCTGGGCAGGGCAACCCTGATCGAGGCGATCCGCGCAAACGGGGCACCCCATCAGCGGCTGGCCAGAGCGATGAAGGTCGGGAAGGAAGAGATGCTGGGACTGCTGGCGGCCGTCCGGCGCTACCTGGCCATCGACCACCCGGCGGAGCAGTCTGCCTGGGAGGCGACCGTTGCGCGGTGGTCGGCGGAGCTCAGCCGGCTGCCTGGGGTGACGGCCGCACGCGCGTACCCGAACGAGGCGGGTCAGCCCTCTCCCCGGCTGCACGTCGGTGTGGACGCGGCCCGGGCCGGGGTGACCGGCGCCGAAGTGGTGGAGCGACTGTGGCAGCGCGATCCGCGAATCGCGGTCGCCGCCGATGGCGAGAACGGATTCTTCATCACCCCGGACACGCTGGCGCCCGGTGAGGACCACGCGGTGCTGGACGCGATCCGGGACCAGTTCGGTGCACCGGCCGGCCGGCGCGCAGGCCGGCCCGGTGACCCGGCTCGTCATCGCCGCCCGTCCGGCGGGTCACGCCGGAGCGGCGGAAAGGATGGAGCAATGAATCCTGCCCAGGCAACGTTCAATTTCACCGGCCAGGTGGTCTGTGTCTCCGGCGGGGCGACGGGAATCGGTGCCGCGTCAGCGGCCGCGTTCGCCGCCGCCGGGGCGCACGTGATCGTCGCGGATATCGCCGCCGATGATGCCCTCCGCACCGTGAGCGGCATCATCGCCGCCGGCGGGGACGCCCGCTATGTGAGCTGTGATGTGGCGGACTCCGACGCGGTGGACGCGATGATGGACGGCATCCTCGCCACCGAGGGCCGGCTGGATGTGGTACACGCGAACGCGGGCCTGGAGTCCACGAGCGCCGCCACCGACGTATCTCTGGCTGAGTGGCACCGGGTAATCGGGGTGAACCTGACCGGGGTGTTCCTGGTGTGCCGGTCGGGGCTGCGCCACATGTACCGGCAGGGATCCGGGGTGCTCGTCATAACGTCGTCTCCGCATGCGCTGGCGACCGTCCCGGATGCCGCGGCCTACGCCGCGTCCAAGGGTGGCGTGCATGCGCTGACGCGGGCGCTGGCGTTGGAGGCCGCGCCCCGGGGCATTCGCGTGAATGCGCTGGTGCCCGGCACCATAGACACTCCCATGGTGCACCGTGAGATCCAGGTGGCCGCCGATCCTGCCGCGCAGCTGGCCCGGCTCGCCGCCAGCCATCCGCTCGGACGGCTCGGCCGTCCGGAGGAACTGGCATCCGTCGCGCTGTTCCTGGCCAGCGATGCGGCCTCGTTCATCACCGGCACAACTGTGCATGCCGACGGCGGGCTCATGGCTGCCCTGCCATCGGGACCGGCCTTGCCCTATAACACCGGGGCCAGCTAATGACCGGCGCCGCAGGCACCGTGGCCGTGCCCGCGGGCCGAGGCGGGCCCGACGTCGTGACGTTCGGGGAGGCCCTGGTCGTCTTTGCCGCTCCGCCGGCCGTGCCGCTGGCGTCCGCGACGCAGTTCTACCGGACCGTGGCGGGCGCCGAATTCAACGTGGCGATCGGCCTGGCGCGCCTTGGCCATAAGGTCTCGTTCATCGGCCGGGTAGGCGATGATCCGCACGGGCAGCTGGTGCTGCGGGCGTTGCGGGCGGAGCGGGTGAACACGGATGGGCTCCTGGTTGATCCCTCCGCGCCGACCGGCATGCTGGTCCGGGATGCGCACGCCGACCGCCCGGTCACCGTCACCTACTTCAGGACTGGATCGGCGGGCAGCCGGCTGCGTGCGGAGCAGGTCACCGGCCACGTGATCCGTTCTGCGCGGATCCTGGTGGCCACCGGCATCACAGCGGCCCTGTCACCGTCGGCGCGGGACGCGGCCTTCGCGGCCGTGCAGACCGCCCGGGACGCTGGTGTGCTGGTCGCCGTCGATCCCAACATCCGCCGCAAGCTGGCTCCGCTGGCTGACCAGCTTGACGATCTGCGGCGGTTGTGCGCATTCGCGGATGTGGTCATCGCCGGGAAGGATGAAGCCGCGGCCATCAGCGGGATCTCGGGCTCCGATCCGAAGGTGGCCGGCTTTTTTCTGGACCGGGGCAGCCAGCTGGTCGTCATCAAGCACGGTGTGGCCGGGGCCTGGGCCTCAGATGGCCTGAGTGACTGGCCGCAACCGGCGTTCCCGGTGCGGGCGGTGGATCCGGTCGGGGCCGGGGACGCCTTCGCCGCCGGGCTGCTATCCGCCCTCCTGACGAGTCTGCCGATCGCCGATGCCCTGATACGGGCCGCTGCGTGCGGGGCGATGGCGGTAGCCGTGGCCGGCGACTTTGAGGGTGCCCCGACGCTGGCGGAGGTCGGCAGATTCCTGGAAGACGGCAATGCAATCGGCCGGTGATCGGCGCACCCATCCCGCGGTGCGAACGATGATGACACAGCGGCTGATCGCGATCATCCGCACGAGCAGCCCGGAGCTGGCGATCACCGCCGGCCGGGCACTGTTCGCCGCCGGGCTGGGTGCGGTCGAGGTGGCGTCGACGACGCCCGGGGCCCTGGACGCGATCGCCGTGCTGGCCGGGGAACGGCCCGAAGGCTGCTGGGTAGGCGCCGGCACAGTGCTGGACGTGGCGATGGCATCGGACGCCGACGCGGCCGGCGCCGCGTTCCTGGTCGCCCCGAACCTGAACCCGGCCGTTATCGCGCGCGGGCACGCCGGCGGCCTGGCCGTAATTCCCGGGGTCTTTACTCCCACCGAAATGGTTCACGCGTACCAGGCGGGCGCTGACCTGATCAAGGTGTTCCCGGCGACGGCCTGGACGCCATCTGCCCTGAAGGACGTGCTGGCGCCGCTGCCCCGCCTGCCCCTGGTGCCGACCGGTGGGGTACGGATTGACCGGGCGGCGGACTGGATCAACGCCGGTGCCGTGGCCGTCGGTGTCGGGCGGGAGCTGACGATGGGAGATTCCGCAGAGGTCTCATCGCGTGCCCACCGGCTGCTGGCCGCGCTGAAGGCCGCCGGGTCGTGACACGCCGCGGGCATCCGGCGAACGTGCGGCCGGCGCATACGCCGGCGGGAAGATCCTCGTGATTCCCGGGAAGGACTGGCCGATGGCGGCAGGTGGGTCGGTAGTGCGGCAGATCACCGCGATCCCGGTGAGCGTCCCCTATCTGCATCGCGAGCGCAGCTCCGTAGTCGCCCGCGACGGGGTCTCCGACGTGGTCATCAGGCTCGAAACCGGCGACGGTGCCGTTGGCTGGGGGGAGTCGTGCGCCGGCGCGGACACCGAATCGGTAGTGGCCGCCGTGAAGGCGATGAGCGCTTTCGCGATCGGCCGGTCATGCTGGGATGCCGAACGGATGCGCCGCGACGTGATGCATCACGGGCTATGGCAGTTCCGGGAGGGCACGGCCAACTTCGCGTGGGCCGGCATCGACATGGCGTTGTGGGATGTGTGTGGCCGGCGCGCGGGCCTGCCGGTGCACCAACTGCTCGGGGGGGCCATCCAGGATCGCGTGAACTACTTCTGGTACCTGTCCTGGGGGGACGATGCCAGCCTGGCGGCACAGTGCGCCGCGGGCCTGGCCGCCGGGTATGACGTGTTCTACCTGAAGGTCGGCATCGACATCGCCGAGGACCTGCACCGGGTCGCCACCGTCCGGCAGGAACTGGGGCCCGGCCCCCGGCTGCGGATCGACGCGAACGGGGCGTGGTCCCCCAGCGATGCCGTCAGGCACCTGCGGGCGCTGGCGCAGTCCGATATCGACTTCGTCGAGCAGCCGGTGAGGGAGAGCCCACCGGAACTGCTGCGGCGGCTGCGGGATGCCAACATCATTCCGGTCGCGGCCAACGAGGGCTTGTGGACCGAGGCCGACGCGATGACGCGGATTCTCGCCGACAGCGCCGACGTCTACTGCTTCAGCCCCTACTGGGTGGGATCACTGCGCGGCTTCCAGTTCCTTGGCACGCTGGCCGGCCGGCGCGGCGCGGCAGTCTGCAAGCACACGCATGGGGAGCTGGCGATCGCCGCCGCCGCCGCTCATCAGGTGATGCTCACCCTCCCAGCGATTGTCCGCGGCAACCAGCAAACCACCGCCCACATGGCCGAGGATGTAGCGGACTCCCCGCTGCGCCAGAGCCCCGACTGGGGGGTACCGGACGCTCCGGGGCTCGGGGTCGACGTCGATGAGGAGCGGCTCGGGGAAGCAGCCGCACGCTACGCGCGGTACGGGCAGTTCCAGCCGTTCCAGCTCGACGAGCTGTCCGCACGCTGGAAGACCTGAGGGGAGAACGCGAGTGATGGCCCGGAGCGCGTGCCGAGCATCGCATTCTGCCCAGCCCGGATGACCACCGCCGCCGGGTGACCGGTCTGAGTGAAGTACGCCGTCTCACGACAAGAGATGCCCCGGCCAGCTTGACGGGCCAGAGTATATTGGAATACTTTTCAATGAAAGGAAGATACTCCAGCAAAAGGCTAACTGGTGCCGCACCTCCGCCCGTGGGCCATGCGCTCTCCGGACGCGCGGACGCCCAGAACCCGACATTCCGCTTGGAGCCCAGCATGAGCGAGGTCATCACTCAGCAGGCCGACCAGGCCGTCCGCGCCTCCGACGGCGAACGGGACCAGGTTGTGGCGTTGCTGCAGCGTCATTTCGCCGACGGCCGGCTGACCCAACCCGAGCTGGAGGAACGGGCGGGCGCCGCCCTCGCGGCACGGACCAGGGACCAGTTGCGCGTCCTCACCGAAGACCTGCCCGGCGCCGAGACGCCGAAGCCGACGCCGCCGGCCATGGTGCTGGATCCGTGCCTGCTGTGCCTGCTGCTGTGTGTTTGTCCCCCCGCAGGGGTCGCCTACTGGCTGCTGTACGGTCGCGGGACAGCCCGCAAGTGAGCACCGGCGGCGGCCCGGCCCCGGCCCGATCGGCCGCGCCGAAGGCGTGGCACGGCGTACATAAGGCGCTTGCCGATCCGTTGCGGATCCGGCTGGTGGAGTGGCTGATGGAGCAGCCCCGGTCGGCGCGGGAGCTGGCCGACTGCGCAGGCCTGCCTGCCGACCGTCTCTACTACCACCTCGGCCAGCTCGAGCAGGCCGGACTGATCGAGGTCGCCGAGTTCCGGCGGCTGGCCCGGGGCAAGGCCGAACGAATCTACGCCCCAGCCGAGGCCGAGCCCCCCGGCGACGGCGCCAGCCCGCAAGAGACCGCCGCATTCCTCGGATCCGTGCTGGAGGCCACCGCGATGGACATCACCGTGGCATACCAGGCCAAGCAGGCAGGCCGCCGCCGGGAGGTCGACGTGACCCGGGCCGCGCTGCGGCTGACCGACGAGGCGCTGGCCGAACTGCGCGGCCACCTCGCCCAGATCGCCGCCCGGTTCACCGAACCTGACGCCGAGGGTACCTGGACACGGCTGGTCGTTGTCCTAGCCGACCTGCAAGACCGCCCGGCCCAGCAACCCCGACCCGCATGAGCAACGCACCGGGCGCCACCGCCAGCCTCCTGGTAGCCGGACGTCAGTTATGTGCCAGGCCACGTTCTGTCGCCAGCCAACGGTCTGGTGATTCACTGATTGCGTTCAGTCGCGGGATGGCGGGGCGGCCGGACTGAGATCAGCGGGCTGTCCGCTGTCCGGCGCGCCGCGGCGGCCCTTCTCAGCCGGGCCGGTTGTGGCCCGCGCCCGCTCGGCCCTGGCCTTGGCCTTGAAGTAGGCCTGTCCCTCGGCCACGTCAGCTCCCTGCCCGCGGGTCTTATAGATGTTGTACAGCGGCCAGCCGGTCCACACGCAGAAGGCCACACCAGCCAGGCCGATGGCGATCCAGAAGGCGGGCGTCAATGGAATTACCTCCTCATGGGGCCGGCGGCTGATTTGCCGGTTCCGGCCCATCCAGCTAGGCGTGGCCGTCAGCTAGGCCTTGCCAAGAGCGCTTAGTTTGGCATAAGCAAGTATTGCGATACACAATAGTTGTGTGAAGCAAGGCTGGCAACCACCTCAGTGCTCTTGCGGGGTCTTGAGGCAGCGGGGCTGTCCATGGGCGGCCCGGTGAATTGCTCGGTGGAGTTGGTGATGTGCTGGCCTCATCCGTTGCCGTGGAGCTTGCGCGGATCCGGTTGGCTGCGCGGGCGATTCCGCTGCTCCGCCGGCCCGAAAGCTCGCTCGCGAGCAGGATGACCGGTCCCGGGGCCGAGCGTTACGTCGGGTCGGGTCACGGATCGTGCGGCCGGGACGGGCGACTTGCTGGCGTATCGCAACCGTTGGTACCTACAATACTTAGCTA